>Ga0307517_10000103_pt1 | contig 123512 bp, 124 predicted proteins | sample 23_EM_MG_FD_194515 | JGI IMG/M metagenome (GOLD analysis project Ga0307517, IMG submission 194515) | Populus trichocarpa ectomycorrhiza microbial communities from riparian zone in the Pacific Northwest, United States - 23_EM | ecosystem: Host-associated > Plants > Roots > Unclassified... | reverse complement strand
AGCAATTCAAGAGCTCGTTTGGTTTCGAAACTTGATAAAAGAGATCATTAGATCCGAGTTACCTGTCAGTACTCTATATAACGACAATCAAGCCTCACTTTCTACGTTTAAAGACACCGCCTATAAATCTCACAGCAAACACATTGGCGTTCGCGTGCATCAAATCAGAGAATTTATAGAAGATGGAAGGGAGGTTACGATGGATTATTGCAGGACCAACGATATGGTTGCAGATGGGTTGACCAAACCCCTTGTACTTAGCAAGCATATTCTGCTTGTGCGGATGTGTGGATTGTCTTGATAGCTTTCTACTTTTACTTTGAATTTTTTTTTAGATAGCTCATATAAGGGTGATACCCAACGGTGGAGTATAGGGGAGTATTATATGGGCATGTATACGGGTGGCACCCGTAGGGGGAGTGTTGAGTGTAGTAGGGTACGGGCAACCACCCTAGTAGTGTTGTGGAGAAGATAGGACGGTGTTGAGGGTAAACCACTAGTTGCGCACACATGTTTGTTAGTCCTATTTAGTTAGCAGCGGCGCGCATCTGAGAATAGAACAAGTTCTCTCACATCCACCACGTCCACCCATCCAACAGTTTTGTGGGATCCCATTAGATCTATAGAAAAAAGGGTAGGCCGGCCACCAAGCACAGGAAGGAGATGGTTTGTGATGTATCGTTCAAATAAACCTTCATTCATGTATGCCGTAGGGTTATACTCAACTAGTACTCGAGTATCATACTGTTGCTTCTCATTTCCCAGCCTTCGGCCAGTACCATGAAAGATGATCATGGGTGGTATTCTAGGTATACCATCCCCAAATATACAGAGCACCAAGCTTGCTTGCCTTTTCCCCCATCCTGACTTTGATTCCTTCGCCCAAATAGTCTTCTCACCGATAGGGTTGTAGGTCTTTCCATCTAAAAACTCGTAGGGAATGGGGGTTTCATCGAGATTACATATATTGGAGAGCTCGTATCGTCCGACCGGGTGCTGTAGAGAAACTTCCCAAAAACATGCCGCACGAGGTTGCGAGTTCCGACGATTAAATCTAAGCCAGTTAATGACCAGGATTCGGTAATCCTCCGGTAACTCTTGTGCTGTTTTGATAATACTTCGTAGACTAATCCGGTGACGACCAAGAAAACCCCGAAACCACCGATTACTGAAGAAGAAAATGGCGGCATTCACATTCGGATAAATGGATCGAAAGAGAAAGGTAGATTGAATTCGAAACCATTCCTGCTTGACTATCCTTCCTGCTTTTCTTCTCTCTATAAACTCAATATATAGCTTATCTTCGAGCTCCGGCCACAGGACCCTCCGGCTATACCCCAATTCTCCCTCCTGTTTCTTTACTGGTGAGTTTTTTCCCACCTTTTCAATTTCTTTTTTTTTTCTAACCCAGTCTGATATTGTCCGCCGAGGAATCTGGTACATATCGGAGGCTTCCTGCTGCGTTGGCTGCCGATATCCTTGCTGGAATAGTAGTGGAATTTCGTGATGCTCGAGGAACGTAAGTACGCGTAGCTTTTGACTTTGGCTGTAGGTTCGCTCAATATACTGGATCGGCTTTAAGGTAAATTCCCGCTGGACTATAGTCTTCGCTTTTGGACCTCGGTGGATTTTAGGCTTTCGAATTGGTGGCATTTTGACTATTTTGACTGGTTTGTTCTTTCTGCCTTTCCTATTCTCTGGCACTTTATAGTACTTACATCTCATACCTCTCCGCTTCCTCATCTTGTACCTAATTTTATTTTTTATTATATTCGCTTCTTTATTCTGACTTTTTTCCCTGGTATCCTTCGTGACTCCACATCATACTAAATTTCAGGTCTCTTCTATGACTCTTTTGCAAAGTTTGTCAGAGGATTTCTTATATCCAGCCCGCTCTCAGAATACGAGGACTACTCAGGTTTGATACTGTCTGTGCGGCTTTTTTAATTTTAGGGTCATCACCGGTCACTCGATCTCTTGGCTTAATTTCGCTTATCCAATTGCGCAAGCGCTGAGCCCGATCTCCGATGGTGGATTTAAAGGATTTTTACGGTATCGCCTCAGCAGGTGTGTATTCTCGGCAGTTGTGGCAAGGGGGCTCCTGAGGTGTGGCTACTGCGCGATGTTGAGAGAGCAGTTAACAATAACTGTACCGGGTTATACTGCATATCATCGGTTCACTGTATCATACCTCGTGGTCTCATACCAATACCCTAATACCTATAGCTACCCGCCAATTCTCCCTTGTGCGAATCGCATTCGAACAGCTATTGGGTTTTTATTACTACCAACTAGGTCAAAAGCCTTTGGAGATGACCCGCCGCAGTGTGCTACTAGTTTGTTTGTTTGTGCTGCCCGGTACACTGTAGGCTCAATGCATTATGCTTTCGCCGTGCCGGTACACCGCCGTTATGTCCTTCCGTATCGTGTGCTACGGGAGTGTGATATTGAGAATGGGGGAGAGTTGACTAAGGGCCCTAGTAAGAAGATGGGGTATTGCGCGATTGGCCTGCGCTTTCCTGGCAGGGTTTTGGGGGTGCCGCTTATGCATGGTACCGGTATTACAGGTAGAAGCTTGTTTATTGGATGGTCACTGGTATTGAGAAGCGGATGAGGATGATGCTGAGGAATGTTGAAGACAAAGGCCATGGTCAGGTTGAAGATTGGAAGAGAGTGATTGAATGAAACGCACGATATACAGAATAGAGTTGAGTGTAATTACAATGGTAAGAGGGGGAAAGGGAAGGTTAGGGGGGAAAGGAAGGGAAGATGGATACTTGAACGTAGATCACGTACATCACATACATGCCAAGTCTCCCGACATACCACTGACACCACTATACCAGAGGCCAGAACAGAGGCTGTGGGACCTTTATATTGAGTGTATTTGGACCTCCTCTGCTACCAGGAACTGCTTTGTCGCTTTTTGTGCTGTTGAGTGGGTAGTTGGCTGTTGCCACCCCGGACATTTAATCTCACCCGAAGTGGTATAGTACCGTAGTGATAGGGCCGGGGCGTTTGTGATTTAAGCGCATAGATGGCATTATGGCATGTATCTATCGAAAGGTGCGGCATCTGCGAGTATGGCGCAAAAGAGGAATGAACGAAGGCAAAAGGAAAAAGTGAATTTTTGAGCTATCGTAAGCTCGTGATTGTGCATGGCCACCCCACCAACAAAAAGCTCAATGGGGAGAAGAAAAGATACAAAGCTTATAGCGATAAGTCACTTCACCGACCGGCCATTGAAAGCATCTGCTTCCCAATCCATCCTATCAGCAGCCCCAATATCCTCTCCCTACCATCTCCTAATACTTGCACTGCTCGACGTTGTTTAAGGTCTCGGGAGTGTGAGTTACGTCGGTGACCCATCCAATCCACGGCGACGTAGCTACCCCGGCCACGCTTGGTCCGCCCCATCCCTCTAGGAAAGACCCCCAGCGCGAGCAACCCCTTCTCAAGCCCAAACAAAAGGCCCAACTTCCTTGGCTCATCCGTTTAGCTCTCCCCGAGTGGGATCTCTTCCAGTATGTACTTGGGTTTTCACCCCTCCATTCACTCCGTCTCCTCACCGCGGTTGAGTAAGGTAGTAGTAATCCCCCGCTACCCGAGGGCCGTATCTCGTATGCCAGCGAGCTCTATGATGGGAACGAAGGTCTCCGTCGGGTACTTTCACGCGATGCTTTCCTCACTATCTAGGCACCTCGTGTCCTTTGTGCTCGCTGCAGGCGACTTGGCCTCTGTTAGGGCGATGTCCTACACGCAGGTTAAGGGGATATAGAGATGGCAGTTCTTCTCACTGCCGTTTTGTGAGGGCAAGGTGTGTTTTGTAGATAGTTCTCGAGTGGGGCTGGGAATAGGCCAGGGAGGGGCGAGTGTGTGGTGGACCGGGGGCTGAGTGCACGCCACCGGCCAAGGGGCAGAATCACGGTCGGGGAGACGAGTGGGGGTGTTCAGGTGGGGGGTCCTCGCGGTGGAGTCTCGCGCTGTGGACGAGGAAGCATTGCATTCACCTAGGAGTGCGCCGGCGGTGTCTGGTGCTGGCAGGATGAGTTGGTATGATAGGGAAATAGACGTTGGAGGTGATCGAATATGGGATGCGGAGGTTAATGTTGCATTGCTGGAGGTGCCGGGGGCCAGAGGTTCAGGAGCGACTTCAATTGTGGCGTCTCTGGAGTTCCTCGCTGTAAGGGGAGGATAGAGGTAGTACTGTTGCTGTTATCGATGGTGTAGTTGGTAAATCGTTGCTGCTGTCGCTGGAGTTGTCGTGCTGTGAGAGGCTCTAACTATTTCTCCTACCCTAGGAACTTCGGGGAGTCATGACGTGCCTTCCCGTATCAGCGTTCATCTCGCCTGGTTGCGTTCCCCGCAACGCCTCTTGGCCCCAGTTTGCGCGCTCAAGAGAACACCCTGCAAATGTTTCTTATTGCCTAACTGCTCGGTTTCGGTTACCTACGCTTCACTAGTGTCGGTACTAAAAGGTATGCTAATCTCTTAATTTATCCCATGATACCAGCCGACCTTAGCGCAAGCGTGAAGAGCAGCTTCGGGTATGGAATGCTAGGGCGGCACGAATATTATTTTTTTTGGATAATACTCTCTAGCTTCGCGGGTAGATGTTGAAAAGAGTTTGAATACTACTGCGGGTATCAGTTTCTCGAGTTTCTATTGCCTTGGAATGTGCTAGAGAGGAGGAATGGGGGTATTGTGGTATGGTTCAAGGTGAGGCTCCTGCAAGCACAAGTGAATCTGCACCGAGCCTTTGACACCCTCCAGCGTGTGTAACGAACTTCGGATCCAGTGATTGGACTGTTGGTCAGGGGCAAGGCCCTACCATCAGCCGCTTTTCCTCAATTTCAACAGATCCCAAGTGAATCAACCTCTTGCTCTCAACAGCATTCAAAGCGGCAGATATGGAAAAAATGTCGCAAGCATTCAGCAATAACCAGAACTCTTTCAACTTGAACGTCGCAAATACCTTTTACACTGTCCCCTATGATGCGTCTAAGATATTGGCGTGGTTATCTCCATTAGAACCATGGGTACGGCATCGAGATATTGGGGCCCACCGAGTGGACAGTATAGGAGCCTGGGTGCTGGAAACTAGTGAATTCAGAAGCTGGCATAATGGAAGCAGGGAGGATGGATCTAATCATGCAACCTTATTCTGCCACGGCAACCCAGGAACGGGAAAGAGCCATATCATGTAAGAGAGCGTGTCGTTGCTGGAAATCAAAGTATGGTGTTGCTGATAGATTGCCATGACAGATCGCTAGTTATAGACAAGTTATGCGACGAGACAGTTAAGGAAGATACTGTCGTTACCTGCTTTTACTTCGACTTCGCTGCCCGGAGTGAGCAATCACCAGCAAATATGCTGGGCTCCCTGCTGAGACAACTTGTTACCGGATTGGAGGAGATTCCCAAAGTAGTAGTCCGGGGTTTCCAGAATGAGAAAAAGGCAATTGGGGGTCGAGGACTACAGGTTTCAGGGATTTTGAAGATGTTCCAAGCCATCACGACCACCAAGCGCACGTTTATATGTGTTGATGCACTTGACGAATGTGTACCAGAGCACCGAACGGTGGTTCTTGAATCACTAGGACAGATTCTGCGGGCTTCGGTGGATACTCGGATATTTATCACTGGAAGATCCCATATCCTGAGTGAGGTGGAGAGGAGATTAGATGGGGGAACGACTTTTATATTAATAGAGCCTACGGAAGATGTTATTGTTAATTATCTACGTGAGAAACTCAGGAATGACACTACCCCCGAGGGAATGAACAGCACATTGGAGGCAAATATCATGGAGGGCATTTCCCAATTAAGCTCTGAAACGTATGTAGAAACGAATTCAAGGGCAAAGCTATGGAGAGCTATGCAGAGCTACCGCAGGCTAAGCGCTGACATTCGAATCTAGGTTTCTGCTGGCCTCTCTTCACATGGAGGCAATCTTGCAAGAAACCAGTATCTCCCGCCGGAGGAAAAGACTCAAGTCGGTGAAAGATGGGGCAGGATTAGGGGACGCATATGGTGCGACACTAGAGCGGATAAGGGCGCAGGGCGGGGAAAAGACGAAACTTGCGATAGCCACTCTCACATGGATTTGCCACTCTGAACGGCCATTACAGGTGGATGAGTTATGCCATGCACTAGCAGTGGAAATAGGAACAGTTGATCTCGACCCCGAAAACATTCCCCCGATAGCTACCCTGCTAAGCTGTTGTCAAGGATTGATCATAGTTGATAAGGAAGCCTCGACTGTACGGTTAATTCACTTTACCGTCCGAGAGTATCTTTGTAGTCATCCGGACCTCTTTTTCAAACCTCACTCGGCAATTGCAGAAGCTTGCTTGACCTATTTGAATTCACAACAGGTCAAGAGCCTCTCATCCCATTCTCTCCCGGACCACCAAAGCATGCCATTCCTCGGGTATTCTTCGAGATATTGGGGAACACATGCCAATAAGGAACTCTCAGAACATGCGAGGACCCTTGCGCTGGGGCTCTTAAGTCACTACGAAGACCATGTATCCGCCGTATCGCTTTTGAAGCAAGTACCGGACACCCAAAATATAGTAGACATCTGTTCTTCCCCGCGCTTCTCTGGATTACATTGCGCATCTTTCTTCGGGATTGATGAACTTGTGGCCGCATTGATGGATGGGAGATGTTGCGAGATTAACCGGCAAGATTGCGTTGATTGTACGCCACTCTCATGGGCAGCGAGGAATGGACATGAAGGTGTTGTGAAGCTACTACTTGGCAGGAAAGATTTGGACCCCGACAGACCAGACAGGCGAGATAATACACCACTCTCGTGGGCTGCTTATAACAGACATGAAGGGGTTGTGGAGCTGCTGCTTGGCCGGGAAGATGTCGACCCCAATTGCCCCGATAAGTATGGTCGAACACCGCTCGGGTGGGCTGCTGTTAGGGGACACATAAGGGTAGTTGAGCTACTACTGGAACGGGAAATCGTAGACCCCGATCGTTCGGATGAGGATAATCGAACACCACTCCGGTCTGCTGCTGTGAAGGGGCACGAAGGTGTAGTCAAGCTGTTGCTGGAACGGGAAGATGTCGACCCTAATCGCCCGGATGAGAAGGATCGAACGCCACTCGGATGTGCTGCTGTCGAGGGACACGAAGGGGTTGTGAAGCTACTACTTGGTCGGAAAGATGTCGACCCCGACAGACCCGATAATCGAGATAGTACACCACTCTTATGGGCTGCTCATAACGGACATGAAGGTGTTGTGAAGCTACTACTTGGCCGGAAAGATGTCGACCCCGACAGACCAGATAATCGAGATAGTACGCCACTCTCGTGGGCCGCTAATAACGGACATGAAGAAGTGGTAAAGCTGCTGCTAGAACGGGAAGATGTCGACCCTAATCGCCAGGATGAGGATAATCGGACACCACTCGGATGTGCTGCTGTCGAGGGACATGAGGGGACTGTAAAGCTATTACTCGGCCGGAAAGATATTGATCCCGATCGCCTGGATAGGAATGATCGAACACCACTCCGGTCTGCTGCTGTGAAGGGGCACGAAGGAGTAGTCAAGCTGCTGTTGGAACGGGAAGATGTCGACCCTAATCGCCGGGATGAGAAGGATCGGACACCACTCGGATGTGCTGCTGTCGAGGGACATGAAGGGGTTGTGAAGCTATTACTTGACCGGAAAGATGTCGATCCCAATTGTCCGGATAAGTGATCAAACACCACTCCGGGATGCCGCTGCGGGGGGGGACGAAGAAGTAGTCAAGCTGTTGCTGGAACGGGAAGATGTCGACCCTAATCCCCGGGATGAGAAGGATTGAACCCCGCTTGGGTGTGCTCCTGTTGAGGGACATGAAGGGATCGTGAAGCTGTTACTTGGCCGGAAATATGTCGACCTTAATAATCGGGATGGGAGGGATTGAACACCCTTTGGATCTGCTGTCGGGGGATATGAAGGGTTTGTCAAGCTACTCCTTGGCCGGAAAGATGTCAACCCCGATCGTCTAGATGGAAATCCTACTTCTGTGTAAATCTACTGTATACCCCTTCGCAACCTCCTGCTATTTGCCAACTTTTGTCAGTGAAGTCCCACAAACTTCTGTTCGTTAGGTTTAGCATGCAACAAGCAACTGGAGCACTAGTTCATTGGTTATCTTGCCTCAATTGTCTTGGTCGCCGTTCCCCAGTGGAATAGATCTCCCGTTTCAAGATTTCCTTTTCCCTCTTCTTCTTATACACCGGCGCTTATTTCCTCCTTGTTTTCTCTTGCTGGTGATAGATGTATACATGGATAGATAGATAGACTGTAACTGGAACTTCCCTTTAGAGAGCAGGGGGCCTAGCGTAGGCGTTCCCGAAGCTTGGCTGAAAAAGAGAATCAACTCTAAACATTGTGATTGTGGGATGATGGTATTTCTTGCATATATATAATATTCATCTGCACCCGATAGTGCTTTCCACTCTGTTAGGCCCTTCCGAATCCCCGCTTCCCCCACTTTACTTCCCTGATAAACTATCTCCATGCCATGCAGCACTCAAGCGGAATGGTTCAATCAGCTCAGGTGGCAGAACCTGAAGAAGACTTGTAGTTATATGCCATCCTCCCGAGCTCACCACTACAGATGCGCCGGAAATTTTGGTTGCAATAAAAGCTGTGGCTCCTATGAGTATATCGAATAGAGGTAATCTATGATGGGCTGTTTGGGGGTAGTCTGGGGGAGGGGAAATCGGGAAACCCAAATTTATGAGTAATCCCCAAGCTTTGAATACAGAATTTAGTAGCTGGCAGGAGTACCGGTTGGGGAAGTACCGTATGGGGGTAGGTTGTCGCGTTATCACCGTATCGCCTCAGCAGGTGTGCATTCTCGGCAGCTGTGGCAACGGGGGCTCCTGAGATGTGGCTATTGGGCTATGTTGGGAGGGTCGCAAACAGTAAATACCATGCTGGGCCATATATTGTTGGCCTACTCTACCTAGGTGTCTCATATTTGTACCCCAATACCCATAGCTACCCGCCAATTCTCCCTTCGTGCCAATCACATTCGAATAGCTATTGGGTTTTTATTACTACCAGCTGGGCCAAAGGCCTTTGGATATGATCCGCCGTAGGGCGCTACTTGTTTGTTTGTGCTGTGCGGTATTCCTACTGTAGCTTCCCGACATTATGCTTTCACTGTGCCCGTACTAGTGCACCCCCGTTATGTCCAGCTGTATCGTGTTCTACGGGAGCGTCATATTAGGAATGGAGGGGATTTGACTAAGGGCTCTACTAAGGAGGGTAGGGTGTTGTGCGGTTTGCCTACATTTCCTAGCAGGGTTTTGGGGGCGCTACATATGGTGATATTGCTTGTTGAAGCTTGTTTGTTGGGTGGGCACTAGCACTGAGGAGGGGATGCGGATGAAGTTGAGGATTGTTGAAAATGGGGGTAATGGTTAGGTTGAAGGTTGGAAGAGAGCGACTGAATGAAACGTACGATATATGGAACAGAGTTGAATGTAATCACAATGGTAAGGGAAGGAGAAGGGAAGTTAGAAGGGAAAGGAAGGAAACATGTAAACTTGAACGCACACCACTTGCGTACCAAGCCTCCCGACGCACCACTGACACCACTATATAGACCAAACGCCAGAATAGGGGCTGTGGGACCTTTTGTATTGAGTGTATTTGGACCTCCTCTGTTACCAGGAACTGCTTTGTCGGGGTTTTTTTTGGTATTATACCGGTATGTTATATCCCGAGTCGTTTTTTGTGCTGTTGAGTTTGTAGTTAGCTGTTGCTGCTTCTGGACATTTAATCTCACTTTAAGTGGTGGTACAGTACAGTACTGTACTCGTACAATAGCGATAGGGCCGGGGTATTTATGGTTCAAGCGGATATATGGCAGTGTATGTATCACATTTATCAAAGAAACTGCGGGATCTGCAAGTATAGCGCAAAAGAGGAATAAACGAAGCCAAAAGGGGTTGGATTACCTAGGGGGCATGCGGTTAGGTGGTTGTGCGGATAAGCATGTACTTGTATCATATCATATCATACTAGAGTATCATATGCGGAGATGCCGCCGGGAAGGATAAGGTTATGGGGCACGTGGCTTTGTGATTTCCGGAGATTAGGCACTCTGTAGTGGGTTGCTGTTTTAACATCCTATGCCGCTAGGTATACGGTATTTCCTCCATGGCTTTGCTGATTTTCCCTCGCCATAGGGTCTGAGACATCGGTTGTTTCTTTCATACCCTACGGTATAAATATGTCACTAGGCATACGGGAGTTGGCATACTGGTAGGGCACAGGCGTCGGGATCACAGAGGATCACGAGATATCAGCATTATTCTAAATTGTGTGTGATCGTTGGGGATTAGGTTTTGTTAGTTGCATGTGTTTCTTTAGTGCTGGTTGAGTTTCGGGAGTGTTTCGTTGCTGCTAGTCACACGGAGAGATACGGTATATCTCCTAGCCTGTTCTTAGTCAGATAGAGAGAGTCCCCATCTTTGGCCGCTTCGCTTAGAGATTGCGATTGCACTTTTGTTCTTTGCTTCTTTCGTGCCTTCCTTTGGGCTCCATCAAAAGGAAGAAGCGAATTTTTGAGCTAAGCTCTTGATCGCGCATAGCTTCCCCACCAACGAAAACTCAATGGGGAAGGAAAAAAGAGATACAAAACTCATAGCGATAAATCACTTCGCCAAACGGCCATTCAAAACATCTACCTTCTAACCCATCCCATCAGCAACCTCAACCTTCTCTCGCTAGCACCTCCCAACACCCGCACTGATCGACGTTGTTTAAGGTCTCGGAAATGTGAGTTATGTGTTAGTGGCCCAGGTTACAATGGTACCCGCAAAATCTAGTGCTATGCAGCTATAAATTATAGCGTAAGTGGATCTCTTCCGAAGACTTTGGAAAAACGTCGAGTGCACGCCTTAGCGCACCGCTAGGAATACCGGTATGCCGCACCTTACGCAGCCATCCATCCACTTCGCCATAGCTACTCCGGCGACGCTTGGTCCGCTGCATCTCTCTAGGAAAGACCCCCAGCGCGAGTAACCCCGAGCCCAAACAAAAGAGCCAACTTCCGCAGCTCATCCGTTTAGCTCCCCCGAGTATCCTTTCCAGTATGTACTTGGATTTCCACCCCTTCATTTCCTCCGTCCCTTCACCGCGATTGAGTAAGGTAGCGGTAATCCCCTGCTGCTCGAGGGTCTTATCTTGTATACGAGCGAGCTCTATCATGGGGACGAAGCTCTCCGTCGGGTACTTTCACGCGAGGCTTTCCTCACTATCTGGGCACCTCGTGTCCTTTGTGCTCGCCGCAGGCGACTTAGCTTCTGTTAAGACGATGTCCTACACGCAGGTTAAGGGCATATAGAGATGGCAGTTCTTCTCGCTGCCGTTTTGTGCAGGCAAGGTGTTTTGTAGATAGTTCCCGAGTGGGGCTAGGAATCGGACAGGTGAGTGTGTGGTGTGCTGGGGGCTGAATGCACGCCACTAGCCGGGGCGCAGAATTGCGGGTCGGGGAGACGAGTAGGAGTGTTGAGGTGGTTGGTCCTGGCAACGAGTCTCGCGCTGTGGGCGAGGAAGCATTGCATTCACCTAGGAGTGCGCCGGCGGTGTCTGTGCGGTGGTGGGAAGGTTGGTAGGGAAACAGATGTTGGAGATGATCGAATGAGGGATGGGGAGGTTAATGTCGCGCTACTGAAACTGTTGGAGGTACTGGGGGTCAGAGGTTCGAGGGCGATCTCAATTGTGGAGTCTCCGGAGCTCCTCACTGCGCAGGGAGGATGGAGGCGGTTCTATTACTGCTATCGATGTTGTAGTTGGAAAGGTTGCTGCTGTCGCTGGGGTTGTTGGTGCTGCGAAAAGCTGTGCTGCTTCTCCCAGGAGCTTCTAGGAGTTATAAGACACCTTACCGCATCAACACTCATCTCACCTCTACTGCTGCCCCTGCTGAGATGTGTTCGCACAACCATTGTGCCTAATGTTACGCGTTCAAAAGCACACTCCGCAAATGTTTCTTGTTCCCAATTACCCGGTGACCTACTCATCGCTATTGTAGTTTTCCTAAACCTTGCGGAGAACTCGCTGGACAAAGGGTTGCGAATCCTTTTCTTTTCTTTCAGAGCTCTCTGTTTAATTACCACTTGTCAAGTCACTGAGGATTCACAGTATATCTGATTCTTCGGAGCGAAATCTTATATAGTATGATAATGTGCAAGCAAAATCATGTCTAATCAGATCAGATCTTGATGATATAATCAAATTAGCCTCACAATTTTACCATTTTTTCAGCCACTCAGCCACTCAGCTTCATACCCCTTATATTAACCCTCAAAGGTTATCATTATATCTTCAGTTGATTTTAAGTGAACATCTAATATGTATTTCACCCACCACGATGCTTTCCTGCTTGCAGGGGACGGACCCCCCCCCGCTCGGCTGGAATGAGGCATCCCTAGAAAGCCGGGCGGAATCCAAGCAAGAAAGAAACAGAGAAAAGAGGGGGAAGGGGAAGAAGAATAAGGGGAGGGAAAAGGGAGAAGTCTGCACAAAATACTAAAAAGAGTAGAAGTATCATAAGAAGGCTCGAGGTCTCAAGTGGGCCTTTGCTACGGTAGTTCTTAGGAGTCAGGACGGTCCCTGGTGGATGCTATTGCGCGATCAAGCTCTGAAAAAGGAAAAAGAAAGAGAAAAAAAGCTGGGGGAGCTGTGGGCCCCTTTTGCAACCGGAAAACCACACAATACGGTACCGGTAATGTCCGTACCAAAGGGTGCGCTCATCTCTTGGTTTCCCCCTCCTTGCTGGAACACCATGGCGCATGCTTGGACGAGGACTTCGAGGCAAGAGTGGGACGGGGGGTGTCTTTTTTTTGAATGAAACTCTATGGTTTCGCGGGCAGGTGCTGAAAAGAGTTTTGAACAACACTATTGGTATTAGTTTCTCGATTTCTAATACTTGGAATGTGTTGGGTAAGAGCCATGGGGTATTGTGCTAGTACTGTAGTACGGTACGGTATGGTTCAAGGTGAGGCTCCTGCAAGCGGGCCCGTATCCGCTCAGGGTTGTGGCACAAACAGTCCTCCAGGCTCCAGCATGCGTGTAGTGTATTTTGGATCTAGTGATTGGGCTGATTTCTAGGCGCAAAGCTTTACTCTCAGCCCCGCTTTTCTTCCATTTCAACAGAGCCTAAGTGAATCAACACCTTGCTCTCAGCAAAATTTAAAGCGGTAGGAGATGAAAATGTCACAAGCTTTCAGCGATAACCAGAACTCTTTCATCATCTCAAATGTCTTTAACTGCACTGTCCCCTACGATGAGTCTAAAGTATTGGCGTGGCTATCTCCATTAGAGCCATGGGCCCGGCATCGAGATATCAGAGCCCAGCGAGTGGACAGCATAGGAGCCTGGCTATTGGAAACCAGTGAATTCAGAAGCCGGCATAATGGAAGCAGTGAGGATGGATCTAATCATGCAACCTTATTCTGTCACGGGAATCCGGGGGTGGGAAAGAGCTATATTATGTAAGAGAAAGCGCATCATGGCCGGAAATCAAAAAATGGTGTTACTGATAGGTTTCGACGATAGCTCGCGAGTTATAGACAAGTTATGCGACGAGGCTGTGGAGGAAGATACTGTTGTTGCCTGTTTTTACTTCGATTTTGCTGCCCGGCATGAGCAGTCTCCGGTAAATATTCTCGGCTCCTTGCTGAGACAACTTGTTAGTGGATTGGAGGAAATTCCTGAAGCAGTAGTCCGGGGTTTTCGAAACCAGAGAAAGGTCATTGGGGATAGAGGACTATATGTTTCTGGGATTTTGAAGATGTTCCAGACAGTCACAGCCACAAAACGCACGTTTATATGTGTTGATGCACTCGACGAATGTGTGCCCGAGCATCGAATGGTAGTTCTTGAGTCACTAGGACAGATCGTGCAGGGATCAGGGAATACCCGCATATTTGTGACCGGAAGATCGCATATCCGGAGCGAGGTAGATAGGAGATTGGATGGGGCAGCAACATTTATACTGATAGAGCCTACGGGAGACGGTATCGTCAACTATCTACGTGAGAAACTCAGGAGTGACACGACCCCGGAGGAAATGAACAGCACATTGGAGGCAAATATTATTGAGAGCATCCCTACAATAAGCTCGGAAACGTATGTATGAACCGGCGCAAAGGTAAAGCTGCGCGAGGCTAGCTCAGGTTAGGGGCTAACATATTCGGGCCCAGATTCCTCTTGGCTTCTCTTCATATCGAGGCGATCCTGCGAGAAACCAGTATCGCTCGCCGAGGAAGAAGGCTCAAGTTAGTCAAAGATGGGGCAGGATTAGGTGATGCATATGGTGCGACACTGGAGCGGGTAAAGGCGCAGGGTGAGGAGAAGACAAAACTTGCGATAGCCACTCTCACGTGGATCTGCCACTCGGAACGGCCATTACATGTGGATGAGTTGCGCCACGCGCTGGCAGTGGAGATAGGAGCAACGGATTTTGACGCCGAAAACGCTCCTTCGATAGACACATTACTAGAATGTTGTCAAGGATTGATCACAGTCGATAAGGAAGCCTTGACTGTGCGGTTAATCCACTTTAGCGTCCAAGAATATCTCTGTGCTCACCCAGACCTCTTCAGCAAACCTCACTCAATAATCACAGAAGCTTGCTTAACCTATTTGAATTCACAACAAGTCAAGAACCTCTCGTCTCAGCCTCTCCCGGACCGCCGAGTCATGCCGTTCCTCAACTATTCTTCGAGATATTGGGGAGCACATGCAAATAGGGAACTCTCAGAACACGCGAGGGCCCTGGCCCTAGAACTCTTAGACCAGTACGAAGGCCACGTATCCGCCGTATTGCTTTTGGAGCAGGAACTGCCTCCAGAATATGTAGGAGGGATCGGCGCTTCTCCCCGCTTCTCTGGATTACATTGCGCGTCTTTCTTCGGGATTACCGAACTTGTGACTACATTGATTAATGACAAAGGTTACGAGATTAACCAACGCGATTGCGTCGGCAATACGCCACTCTTATGGGCGGCAAAAAATGGGCATGACGGAGTGGTCAAGCTGCTGCTAGAACGGGAAGATGTCGACCCGGACAGGGAGGGTGACCGAGACAGTACACCGCTCTGCTGGGCCGCTAATAATGGGCGCGGTGGAGTTGTGAAGCTACTATTAGACCGGGGAGATGTTGACCCCAACCGCCCAGATGGGAATAATCGAACACCACTCGGGTGTGCTGCTGTGGAAGGACATGAAGGGGTTATCAAGTTACTACTTGGCCGGAAAGACATCAACCCTAATTATCTGGATAAGTATGGCCGAACACCGCTCGGGTGGGCCACAGTTAGGGGACACGAGGTGGCTGTCAAGCTACTGCTTGGCCGGGAAGATGTCGACCCCAATCGTTCGGGCAAGAATGGCCGAACGCCACTCCGGTCTGCTGCTGTGAAGGGGCATGAAGGAGTGGTAAAGCTACTGCTAGAACGGGAAGGCGTCGACCCCGATCCCCCAGATGAGCATGATCGAACCCCACTCGGATGTGCTGCTCTGGAAGGGCATGGAGGGGTTGTCAAGCTACTACTTGGCCGGAAAGATATCGATCCCAATCGTCCGGATAAGTATGGCCGAACACCGCTTGGGTGGGCTGCTGTCAAGGGATATGGAGGAGTAGTCCAGATGCTGTTGGAACTGGAAGATGTCGACCCCAATCACCCCGATGAGTATGGTCGAACGCCGCTCGGGTGGGCTGCTGCGAAGGGGCACGAAGGAGTGGTCAAGCTGCTGCTGGAACGGGAGGGCACCGACCCCGATCGTGCGGATAAGGATAATCGAACACCACTCCGGTGTGCTGCTGTGGGGGGGCACGAAGGAGTAGTCAAGCTGCTGCTGGAACGGGAAGATGTCGACCCTAATCGCCGGGATGAGAAGGATCGTACGCCACTCGGATGGGCTGCTGTCGAGGGGCATGAAGGGATTGTGAAGCTATTGCTTGACCGGAAAGCTATCGACCCCGACAGACCAGATGATCAAGATAGCACACCACTCTCATGGGCAGCTCATAACGGACATGAAGGGGTTGTGAAGCTATTACTTGACCGGAAAGATGTCGATCCCAATCGCCCGGATAAGTGTGATCAAACACCGCTCGGGTGGGCTGCTATAAAGGGACACGAAGGAGTAGTCAAGCTGCTTCTAGAACGGGAAGATGTCGAACCTAATCGCCCGGATGAGAATGATCGGACACCACTTGGATGTGCTGCTGTCGAGGGACATGGAGGGGTTGTGAAGCTATTGCTTGGCCAGGAAGATGTCGACCCCAACCGCCCGGGTAAGAATGGTCTAACACCACTCGGAAGTGCTGCTGTCAGGGGGCATGAAGGGGTTGTGAAGTTACTACTTGACCGGAAAGATGTCGACCCCAATCACCCCGATAAGTATAGTCGAACACCGCTAGGGTGGGCTGCTTTCGGGGGGCATGAAGGGGTGGCCAAGCTGCTGCTTGACCGGGAAGATGTCGACCCCGATCGCCCGGATGAGAATAATCGAACACCACTCCGGTCTGCTGCTGTAAAGGGGCAAAAAGGAGTAGTCAAGCTGCTGCTAGAACGGAAAGATGTTGAACCTAATCGCCGGGATGAGAAGGATCGCACGCCACTCGGATGTGCTGCTATCGAGGGACATGAAGGGGTTGTGAAGCTATTGCTTGGCCGGAAGGATGTCGACCCCAATCGCCCGGATAAGTATGGTCGAACACCACTCGGGTGCGCTGCTATGAAGGGGCACGAAGGAGTAGTCCAGATGCTGTTAGAACTAGAAGATGTTGACCCAAATCACCCCGATGAGTATGGTCGAACACCGCTCGGGTGGGCTGCTGTGAAGGGGCGCGAAGGAGTAGTCAAGCTCCTGCTGGAGCGGGAAGATGTCGACCCCAATCACCGGGATGAGAATGATCGGACACCGCTCGGATGTGCTACTATCGCAGGATATGAAGGGGTTGTGAAGCTATTACTTGGCCGGAAGGATATTGACCCCAACCATCGGGATGGGAAGGATTGAACACTGCTTGGATCTGCTGCTGTCGGGGGATATGAAGGGGTTGTCAAGTTACTCCTTGGCCGGAAAAACGTCTACTCCGATCGTCTAGGTGAAAATTCTGCTTGTGTGTAAGCCTATCCCTCCGAAATCTCCTGCTATTTGCTAACTTTTATGAGCGAAAGCCCACAAGTTTCTGTTCGTTGGGTTTAGTATGCAGCAACTGGAGTACTAATTTATTTGCTAACTTGCCTCGTTTGTCTTGGTAGCCGTTCCCTAGTAAAATAGATCTCCCGTTACAAAATCTCATTTTTTTTCTTTTTCTTTATACACCGATTCTTATCACCTCCTTGTTTTCTCTTGCTAGTGATAGATGCATACATGGACAGACAGATAAACTATACATAGAACCCCCTTCAGAGAGCAGGGCGCCTAGCGTAGGCGTTCCCGGGGCTAGGCTGAAAAGAGAATCAACTCTAAACATTGTGATTGCGGGATGATGGTATTTCTGGCATATATACAATATTCATCCGCAACCGAAAGTGTTTTCCAGTCTGTCAAGCCCCTTCCGAATCCCGCTTCCCCCACTTTACCCCCCTAGCAACCTATACCCAAGCCATGCGGCACTCCAGCAGAATAGTTCAATTAGCTTGAAGGCAGAACCTGAAGAAAAATTGTGGTTATACATCACCCTCCCGAACTCACCACTGCAGATGCGCCGGAAATTTTGGCCGCAATAAAAGCTGTTACTCCCGTGATTATATCAAATAGAGGTGATCTATGATAGGCTATTTGGGGGGGTTGTTTGGGGGGAAGATTGGGAAGCACAAATCTATGAGTAATCCCCAGGCTTTGAATACAGAATTTAGTAGCCGGCAGGAGTACCGGTAGGGGAAGTATGAGGCGGGGTAGGTTGTGGTGTTATCACGGTATCGCTCAGCGGGTGTGGATTCTCGGCAGCTGAGGCAAGGGGGGTTCCTGAGGTGTGGCTACTGGGCTATGTTGGTGGGTCGGCAAACAGCAAATAACATGCTGGGCTATATATTATCGGCTCACTTACCTCGCTGTCTCATATTTGCACCCCAATACCCACAGCAACCAGCCAACTCCCCCCCCCCGTGCGAGCCTCATCGGAATAGCTATTAGCTTTCGTATTACTGCCACTTAGGCCAATGGCCTTTGATGATAACCCGTCGTAGGGTGTTATGGTGCACAATATTGCATCACACCTTATCACTCCAGAAGCAGTGGAATCTAGGAAACCTGCAGCCCTCACAGCCTCAATATGGGCCGCACAAGAGGTAACTCGCGAGTCGATTAAATTTGGCAAAGAGAAGAAGGAAGAGAATTAGGGACCTATATAAGAAGGAAGTTGAAGAGCAATGAGAATTAAGCCTATTATTTAAGTCAATTCGTTATAACCTGACAAACTCCTTATCATAATATTACTAGGATAACTGAAATACGAAGCAGGAGAAGACATCCCCAGTGCCCCAGGAATTAACCCTAAACCCATTGTTCTGAGGGATTGAATGCCAAAGCGTCCCCCGTTGTATCCACCTTGGTGAGGCGTCTGGACGGCACAACCCATATTATCGTAATATATCATACACGATAGGAGAGTGCTCTCCGTTGGTAGGAGGAGCACTACTGTCATGAGACACGAGGAGTTAGGGCTTAATATTAATGGCCAATTTATCATACTTCCGGTTATAGGGGTAGTTCGGCTTCTAGTAAGGAATCTCAGTGAGTAATGTATTCTCATCCCCTTGGAATGCCATTCACTATAGGATTCGTGGTAGTGCAAGTGTAACCTTTTTTTCTTGCAATCCGATAAGATATGTGTAAAATATGGAGTGTAGGCGGAAATACTTAATCTACAACTCTCTCCGGAAAGGATCCCCCCTCTCCTCCTTTTATTTGCCTCCTTGCCCCAGTTGGTTACAGAAACTAACTGATCGTTAGTCCCTACATTGTATGGTGCCTTGCAAATCTGACAAGGACTTATATCAATTCACTAGATCAAAAAAAAGGCTAACCAGACAAGGAAAGCTCACGGAGAGGATTCCTTTAGCTCCAAGGATTACACAACCAACCAAGCCTGAGCAAGACTAGCTACCGGTGCTGTACTGTACTAGCACAGCATGTGGCTTCCCCTTTCCCAATAGAGAATTTGATGCTGGGGAAGTTTTTGAGTGGATGGTGCAGATGGAGGGCTCGCCACTAGATCTATAAATCTCAGTGATAATTAGATCAGATTGCACTACCCCGCTCTATTATTGTAGAGAAAAGCGAGCATAAGATTACTTGTGGCCACTGGAGCTCACAGGTAACGTTCCTTGAAGTATTTAGGTGCAATAAAAGCCCAATATTGAATGCAACCCTCTGCCTCGGCACCACCTCTCGTTAAACATAGGAAAGCACTTGTCACTCCTCCCAATTCTCACATACAGAGCTTATGTTGAAAATCTGGGCTTCGGGGGTAATGATTTACGGTGAGGATTTTACGCGGTGGACTAAAACCGCTTAAGTGGAGATGAAGATCATGATTGATTGTGTTGACTTGATGAAATGGAAAGACCCGAGGAAAGTTGTGTACAGGGAGGGAGGTGTGAAGGGAGCAAAGGTGAGTAGGAAAGAAAAACAAGGGGTGAAAACATTTTCAGAGCTTGGGCGTCCTTTGACTAGTGCGTACGCATACCTCAGCGGCCAGAGAGTCCGGCCATTAAACTGCCATTTCCAACAGCTTACGCTCTAAAGGTCCGATTGAGATTCTGTGACGATCTAACCCTAGATACTAACCCTAAGTTAGATTAATATTTTCTAAATAAACCTCACAAAAACATCGACAGAGGCCAAGAGAGGATTGTATTTGGGTGGAAATTCTAGAGTTTTTCTATTGAGCCTCAAGCGTTTGAAATGGTTAGACTACTAAAGCACGCTCCTAGGGCGTCTTTCCTTACTTGGTAAGTGGACTATCGCCTCGCCCCTGCGAGTGATGGTGCTATGAGCTGGTGAAATCCACCCTAGTGTTAAATCAAAGTTTCCAATTAAGCTGTACTCAAGGGGGGCGGATTAGAGAAAACTGGAGAGTTTCCTGGAGCTTATTTTTCGAACTGTCGAGGTGGCTAATACCCCACCTATCAATATGAGAATTTCTTAGAGTATGATACCGGTTTAGGACTAACAAAACTAGCTGGTATCTACCTAATGTAGAAAAACTCGGCGCCGTAAGTACTACTAGCTATTACTCAAGACAAGATTAAGTCCCCAGACACCTAGCACAACTGTAATCCCCAAAAACACTCAACAATCGCAATACCACAACGACTCAAGTCAATGCCACAGTCAAAATGAAAGGTCCTATCACCAGATCCTATGCCCCTAGAGAGTGAAACAAATATATAGGCCTTAGTATTAATAGCTATTATGGTTGTGGTCGCAATTATATTCGCCATTATGGCTATAGTATCATGACTGTTGAATTTTGCGGGGGATCGTGGTTGTGCCCGTTGTCTGAGGGCTTAATATCACCCAGAGTATGCTATGATATAGCAACGTGAGGGTATAAACCTGGAGAGTCCAATAGGGCCCCCAGACGGAACCCTACCCTCTTTCAAGTCGAATAGAAAAGGTATAAATACTCAAGAGCACCCCCGCTGAAAACCATCAAGCCCCCATTCCACAGTTCCCAAACTTCCACCCCAGCCAACCGACACAGCTCTGCCATTTTATCTTTGAACATCCTTCTTTATATTTAGCTGGGGCTGTACGAAATTTCTATATCTCTGGACAGGGAATTCCTTTTTTATATTACCCTCGACACACGACACAACGAACCTTCTCCATCAACTACCTCCTTCGCTTCACCGCAGCCTGTCTCCCTTCCCTCAAATCCATTATCTTTCTGAAAATATCCCTTTCCTCCGCTTCCTAGAATATATATCCTACCCAAAATGACACAGAAGAGAAATATCAGTGATGAGAGCAATGGCGGAGAGGGTGGGCTCACTTATGCGGACCATGACGGTATGCCTCTTTTACATTTTCTTCATTGCGTTCACTCTAATATCTACTAGGACTCCCGCAGCCCAAGAGAAGAATGTCTCACATCCCTAATGAATCCTCTTCCAATTGGTTCAAAACAATGCTCCTGGCAGAGGATGACGAAGAAACAGAAGATGGCCCAGAAACTGAGGACCCGGAGGCATCTCTCACTATTGGGGAGCTACAGAAACCAGCTGGCGGGGCTATCCTGGGATCAATTGATTATACCGAAAGTATATCCCTCCCCAACCCCAGCCCCCTCTACCGTATTAACTTGAATACACGTCTGAGGACGTCTGACTTTCCTCTCTAAGTAACGCGTGGTTTTATTTTGCTGGTATTTTCTCCCGTCCCCGCCAAAATAGGAAACTCAGACGTCCTGAGACATGTTGCTCTTATTCAAGTTAATACAGTAATGTTTCCCATTTCCCAACTTCTCAAGATTGACATGTGGTGGCACAGGAAGCAAGAGACCAAGAAACACCGACTTAGACCAAGCCCTCTACTCATCCCCCTCAAGGTGTGGGCAGACAGACCTCGAAATGGACCACTCCGAACCCGAAATTCAATCTGATGAGGACTCTGAAAAGTCATACAACCATTTCAACCCACTCGTTGAGCCAGCAAGAAAGATCTACTTAGCACCTGATCGCTATGCTGAGCATATTGCCAAGATTGAAAGAGGGGCTGTTTTCAAGCAACGCAATGAGGGCGGGAAGAGGAAGAAGCAGAAGCCATGGGAACAGAGATCAATACGTGAGAGGGGCCCGCGTGCCGGACGTTCCGATGAGTTCCTTACCACGGAAGAAGCCCAGTACGCAGAGAATATCCTCCGGGCAGCAGCGCGACACCGCCTCGAAACATGGCATCGGGAACGGCACGAGATGTGGGGCCTTAAGGGGATTGAAGTTCCATGCACGACTAGCAATGAAGTGGAGGATTTAGAAGAGGACAGGGGAGAGGGGAGCTCAGCAGATAAGGACATGCAATCCAAGAGGGAATTTGGCATCAGGTCAGGAGTATCAAACTCAGGACGAAAGACCTCCCTCAGAGCCACTTCTATTCACAGGAAAGACATGGGAGACGACGCAACAGTTGAGGAGATATTACAAGTGATACCGAAACCGTTGGACCCTTGTTTTTACACCCCAGCAGACACCATCTACCTGCCACGCAAGCCCAAATTCACAGAGGTTGTTTTCTGGCTAGAGTACCGCCTAGGATACACCAGGAAGCAGGTACGTTGGCTCATGGGGGGTGACCGAGCTGGACGTGGGGCAGTTCCATCAACCAACACCCTTGGAATGCGCCTGCAACGTTACATGAGGAAGAATAACCTTACGGATACCGTCAAAGCAGAACCCGCCGGGGCCGTCAATATATCTAAGACATCTCGCAGTAGTGGAAAGTCCGCTGCAAGCTCCGGTAAGAGCAAGGGTTCTGATAGAGAAGCAAATCAAGAACGCCCTTTGTTACCCCACGGGCCCCGAATCCGGCGTCCAGAGCTTGGTGTACACGGCTGGGTCTGGGATCACCCACATGAAATCCAGCAAAAGCTCGGGGACTACCACTAGTTTTCCAGGCAAAATATTCTCCCCTAATCTCCTCTCTACTTCAGAAGCATATTTCCTTTCCTTCTCTCTCACTCTGGCAGGTACTCCAACAGGATACTTCCAAAATTTCATTGAAAATCTAAAACTCTTTTTTGGTAGCGAAAATAACATTATTTAGCCCCTGGAAATTTACAAATCTCTACTCAGGCGGGAGGTACGCAGTTACCATAATATTATCATGTACCTGTTCCGATTTACTATTATCTCCTATATTATTATTATTATTACGAACCTATAACCCACCTTCCAAAAAAGGGGTACAATTGTAACTAATAAATCTAATCTCCACTCTCCAAAATTACGCTTCAGGGAAAGGCGGGGTGCACAATAGATGTAAAAGCGCCTCCGCAAAAGTGTTGGTGAAATGGGCTTTTTACACCAAAAACATCGATTTTTAGCTACTCGTAGCTCAGAAACCACGAAGAATTTTTCCTACCTAACTTCTCGTACATAGTTACAATACCTTTCTCCTACCCCTACACAACTCTTAATGAATTTGGTGAAAAATTGGAAAAGTTATGGAGTTCTAAAGTTTTGGGTCTGTGAAAAAAGTGTCATTTTACATTACAAAATTGGCATTTCAAGGGGTATGATCCACCCTGAAGGCTTGTAGCTTAGACGCATAGTGTAAATTGACCTGATAAGTGGTACCAGGTAAAAGCTGTAATGAGGGTGAAAATAACCAGGCAAGTCATGAACATGATTTGAAGCAATTCCAGGTGCGGGGGTTGATCAAACATGGCGAGTTTTGGTGTAAAAATAGCGTTTCACCAACACTTTTACGGAGGGTTTTCAGCTAGCATCAGAATTATAAGCGCTCACTTCAAGGCTTCTAAAGAGTGTTCGGAGGGCAATCACGAGAGAGCCATATCGCGGGGGGGCATCGAATCTCATGCTAATATATACTAACAGCTATCAAGGGATCATCACAGGGGAAATTTTAGACACAGGGAGAGGAATGTCTTATTAGCTGTGTCGGGAGTGAGGCATCGTTGGGCTTATATATTCAGGGGCTGTCTATAGGATGAGAGCAACTGCTTATCTCGGAGTTACCCAGTGTCCAACCCTCTGATATTTCCTCACAATCAGACAGTCAATCCCCCTAGTTGCGAGAGTACCCCCATCACCGCTAGTCACTCGCTCATATTAGTGTCCTAATTGTAAGTTTACACATCCTGTGTTGTCACGAGTGACATCTCATGACTGCTTGCGTCACCTACCTGTTTGAACACCCAGTTCTTGACTCCTCTTTTCTCGCCTCTCGTCTTTCCTTCGTTCTTCTTTCTTCTTCTTACTTCTTGTCTAATCTCTTGGCAATCACTTAATAGGCAATCCAAGTTACTTGCTCGCTTTGATTACCTCTTTCCACTCTCTCTCTCTCGTGACACTACTCAACACGACCAGAGAGTCTATACAGCAGCATTCAGAACTTGCAGGCGCTCTACCCCCCCCCCAAAACCAAAAGAAGCACAGCAACCCCCAAAAATAAAATAAAAATAAAAAACTGGCAACAATCTAAGATTGCCATCTCTTTTCCCAGCTATGATACCACCCAGTAAAAAGATAAAACTAAACATCTATATTCCCAGCGCGCCCAATCTACAGTTGTTTATTAGGAGAAAAATCCGCTTTCCCGGACACGCATGGTATGATACATAATAGAATAGCACGTCGTTGGTTAGTTATTATATTCAAGTTGCGAGAAACGTCACAGGCCAGATTTAAGGGCAGAAAATACTAAGTATGATATGATAGACAGAATTCTATCATACGAAAAATCTATGGTATTGCCGAACACCAACTTTTCTATAAAAAAATGCCCACTTATTTTCCTCCGGAATATATTCATTCCATCCCCGACTTCTATCTCAGCCCCTCTGAACCGTGCCTGTAGAGTAAGTCCCGATAAAAATATATAAAAGCTCTTGTTTTACTTTTATTCTGCTGCCCGGCCGATCGCAACCCCACCCCAGGCGGGGAGAAGAGAAGAGCTCAAAAAAAAACCGCGGAAACCAACAGTCAACAGGGTTAGCTATAGTAACAGAAGCGAGTGAAGATCATACCCAGCATTAGCTACCAGTTCATACCCTTCCTATTCCCACACTATCTACTCCACAACAATAACATCACCACATTCACCCTTTCATCTTCCCCTTTCCTTATCCAGACTCCCGGCTCTTGGCCGTTCCCTTAACCGTCCACCGTCGGGAGCCAACCCATAACGAAACCCCACTGCCCCACCCCGACCGATTACTCAATATCAATCAAATATTTTCCAAACCACAAATACCCGCGCCGAATGGCTGTGCCTACCTACCTACCTACCTACCTACCTACCGCAAATACCACAACCCTCCCCCAAAAAAATGGAAGGCGAGGGCAAAGCAATCAAAGCTTTTCAGGAGACAACCGCCGAAACCGCAAGACAGGTGCAGGTCTACATTCGGGCCAGGGACACACCCGCCACGAATCTTTCTCAGGCTCGGATGTTGGATGGGGACACCTCCGGCAGGGCCGACATAACCGTACTCTACTCTACGAGTATGATATGCTAAGTTAACATCAATAGATAGAGGATAAACGTTCGAGTGATAAATTGTGATTTCTCTGAAATTTGGGTGCCTTGCTTTATCAGTTGTTGGCAGTGATACGGTGGGCACTTGTACTTTAGCGGTTGGTATAAACACCGCCCACTCATCCTTGAACCACACTACAGCCCCTGGGGAAGATTAAATCAAATTAAAAGAAACGGTTTATATATTTGGCCATAAAGGAGAAACATAAGTCGTATCGATACAATTCCCCCCCTTCCCCCACCATCTACCATACAACCATATACCCAGCTACCCATCTTGATACCAATCTACACCCTTTTTTGGATATTTCTTGCACTTTACGCTGTTGTTCTTATAGTGTCCGTACTCGCCGCAGGCAGAGCACATACGGTCCGCGAACGGCATCCCCTGGGCGTTGGCTTCGACATGCGCCTGGTACTTCAACTTTGTAAGCTCGTGTTTGAGACTTGACTCGCGCACTGAGAGTTGATGCTGCTGGAGGTTGATGCGGTGGATTTCCTCCTGAATCTCTTGACGACGTAAGGCGGCATCCATGGATTCGCCGGGCCGAGCGGGGCTGGGCAAGAGGTCGGCTGGTGGCGGAACGGGAGTTGAGGTGGACGATGGCGATGACGTGCGACTTCGCTTGCGCTTTTTAGTCTTGTGACCGGAGGAAGAGGTGTTTGCCGGTGGCTTAGGAGGGCGGGAAATGGAGCGGCCGCGGGCGACGCGAGTCTCTAAGATGCCTTTTGTGAGCGGCCGGGTGGCGTCTTTGGGTTTGACGGCCCAGGATTGGCGGCCCCTACGTTCCTTTCGGGCTCGTTTCGTCGACAGGTCAGAAGCGTCCATGTCCACGTCGGAGTCTTCTTGGACTTCTTCCGCTCCTTCGGCCTTCTTCTTCTTTTTCTTCTTCCTTACCTCTAACGGAGCTGGGCTCCTGCAGTCAGAGGCGGATTCCACTTGTTTGGGAAATTTCCCACGCCCCGAGGATTTCTTCCTTGGCTTCGATGGACCTGGTTCGTCCGGGTCGGTCCTGAATTCCACACTCCCATCCGAGTGGGCTATCTCTTTTCCCTTTCCCTTTTTCCCACTCTTGTGCTTCCTTCGTTGGACTACCGACGGTTCCTCTCTGCTCTTCGAAGCTATGCTCTCACCGGAGGGTACTTTCTCCTTTCGCTTTGATTTCAGCTTTTTCCCCGTTGACCTCTCATGCCGAGCCTTTGCCGCGCGCGGCCCCAATCCAGATTGCCCGTCACTGTCGCTGGAATCAACTATTGGTACCCTCCTCCTCTCTCTCCCCGGATTCCCCGATTTGTCAGACTTTCTCCTCTCCTTGCCACTACCCACGGTGAGATCGACAATTTCCGCCAGCTCAGCGTCTGTGGCTTCGGAATCGCTATCGTCCGTATACTGCATTTGGCCGGGGGCCCGCGTTACTGGCCCACCCACCGATCGGACAGACGCCGAGGACGATGGCGACAGTATTGTCCGGCTATTATACGACCGGTGAAGAAACGACCATGATGAAGACGCCGAATCCGATGAGGATCTTTTAATATGTGCCTCAGGTAGAAGCAATCCATCACCTCTTCCATCCGTCTGTTCTCGGGGAGCATCGATTCCCTGGTTCTCCATTGCCCCCCCTACCCCCTTGCCATTCCCAAGTTCTCTTTCGCCATTTCCAGAATTCTTGAGTAGACCCACCATAGTATTTTCTCCTCCGCCCGGTAACTGTGAGCCGGGTTGACGTTGACCAAATGCTAGTGGGCGCATAATCGAACCAGTTGGTTGGGTACTGAAAAAAGGAAACTGCCGAACCTTCAGCTGTGGATCAGAGAAGGCAGACACTCCGGAAGAACTGCCCAGTTTTGGGGGGAGATATCCCGGTGATGGGTGTTCTACCTTTGTCACACCTATTGGCAACACCTTCCCACAGCCCAGGCTCTTGGTGTTTACAGAGTCATGGGGTTTAGATTTCCTATTCGCCCCTCCCCCCAACGGCACGTCATTCACCACTGGCCAAGCTGATATGTTAGACGTACTATCAGCAGAGGCCCTCTTCAATGACCCTGGTTTATTGAGTGCGCTCGAGTAAAGAACAATGTCCCTTCGTCTCCCGTTTTCCCGAACACTCGAAGATTCACCGGCTGTATCGTTACGATAGGGCCGCGATTCTCCCTCCACTCCAGGAACCACCCGCAATGCCAGCGACACGCTTTCCCCAAAAAACGTCTCGATCTTTAACGCATCAAGTGGATATTCCAGGACAACCCCAACACTCATCACCCCCCCAGAGTCAGATATATCTCCTCGAAGGATCTCCATAAACCTAACGAAATGGTCCGCTCCGCGATGGAGCCCCCTTTTTACTACAGCGTGGCCCGTATAGCGCGTCCTCAAAGTAATGTCACGAGAGGTGACAGTAGACAGCGCCCGGCTGTTGCGAAGGATGATTTGGGGATCCTCACCAAGGTTAAAGGACAGCTCAGAGTACACTGGCGATTCCACAGCCAAAGTAAGAGGAAGAGGCGGAGTGGCAACTATGGAAACTGTCCTTGCCCCACTTTGTAAAGTGCGAAGGCACATATAGCAAGAGATAGAGCGCTCATAACCCACAAACTCGGAAGCATGCTGGCCCCGCAATATCGAAAACTGAAGCAACTCGTCATCAACACTGGTACCTTGCAATCGTCTAACAGCAATTTCGGCTTCTTCTGGGTCCCGGAAGGCAGCGATCATCATGTGCGGTCGTCGCACCAAATACCCACACAGCCGATATCCCTCAAGTAATTTCCGAATGCGGGAGCTTTGTGTTTCCTGTTTTATGTTCATTATGTAGCTAGAGTTCATCATCAGCAACAGGTCAAGGTAGAAAAGAGGGCATATTCTCTGACACAATGGTATTTGGAGTTTTCCATGATAGCCAGACGGTGGAGCGCACAAGCTTTCTCCCCTCCAACTCCCTATACGCTCTCGTAGCCTCCTCCAGCGTCTCAAAAACAACAGAAGCGCAGCCATCCCCCGATTGCCATTCGCACCTTAGATGCCTAAACCCCCACAAGAATTCCGTGAGGTTGGATCGCCGCAAACCGCTTGGTAAGTTCGAAATGTATCTAGATAGCTCAGCGATCAGAGCACAAAAAAGCAGAAGTTGAAGGGGTGCGAATAGGAGGATTTTACAATGTCCGACGAGCCTCTTCTTCAATCCCTTCCCTAACCCGCTGATAACTCGGATGTTCCCAATACCTCATGGAAAAATACAAGTCCCTCCTGGGGGTGATGGCCATCAAGGGGATGTAGTGAACCTCGGTGCGATGACCACCCATGGGCCCCATGAATTTCCCACCATCACCACCCGCGACCTGCCGATCCATCTTACCAAGTCAGAAACGCGCGGGCCAATGACGAAGGGCGACCAAAAGCGCGAGAACGGAGAAAGGTGGGGCGGAATGGGTACCCTTCACGGATATCAATTCCCTCACCTATCGGTTGAGCAGGAGGTCGGCCAAAGGGTGTCTTGCGCAGAGATTCACCCAGAGCGGGGGGGGGGGGGGAAAGTTGACGTTCAGACAAGGTTTGAGTGTGAAATCTTGGCAGGCAAGAGGAGCCCTATCACGTGACCTTACCTCCCGTTACCCCCGTCTCGGGTTCTCCCCGCTTAACTAACTTTTGGAGGCTAGAGGACACCCCGCATTCTGTAATCTCGTTTCTCCCTTCCCCCTTCAATTAAAGTCTGGCAAAACATCATAATAACCATCACACCGGTACCGTAATCGCAACCCGTATCATACTAATATCCTTCGCTATGTTTCCTTCCCCTTCCTTCCTGCCGTCACCCCGCCAAGGTCACGGATGCAGGTACCCTACCCCGTCCACACAATCCTTCCGGACACGCGTACCCTCACCATACCATACCATTTCCTCACTTTCCCTCGCATCCTTTGGAAAAGCGTGCAAACGGTCTACGTAATCCAGAAAAGAAGCCTCTTGGCAGTCTACACACGCCCAGGGAGAAAAAGAAAATGTTTTTTAAGTAGATCTGGCATCACCTCGCATCACACAAAGTTTCCACCACAAAAAGTAGCGAAAAGGCATACGTCTGTTCATGTCGCTGCCGCGTGTCCTGCCCAAACGCTGCAAGCCCTTTAGATTTACACCTCGCAGCGCCATACCATACGTTATCCTATGGCTGGCCTTTTTGTTTCCCCCCGGGGGCAGATTTACATCATCGCCTTCATCATCATCATCATCATCATCCTTTTTTTTTTGCCCTGATCACCTTAGGCCTCGGCATATCTATTTCAGTTCAGTGGAGCATGATAGTCCAAGTGAGTCCAGTTCACGCAACCCTGTGATCCGGTCACGAATCAGGTTTTTGCCCTTGATCTGGGGATGGTCGGTTGTTTTTTTGTTTTTTTCCCTATTACTAATGCATCGATGGAAGCAAAAGTTTTTTCACTTGTAAGTTATGCAAAGCACCCGTAACAAACAGGTGGACCGCGAGCTCAGGGTACGGTACAATACCGTAGGCTAAGTCTGTTGAATCGTCCCATACTAGCCCCATCGACCCCAACGACCACTCAGAACGCAGGATTTTACTCTCTAGCCACTTGAGGCGAGAGTAAGGCTGACTTTTTCCCTTCCCCTCACCCAAAAAATACCGGAGGGTGACTAACCCCTGCAACATACCTAAATGTTACACACATGTAAATTCGGGGAAAGTGAGCCCAAGTACCGGCACCACTGTACCGCCCCAGCTCTGCGGTATAAGTGAGATTCTCCAAAACATCTGAGGCAGCAACACCGATAGTCACTCGTTGTTATCTTCAGCTGAGTGAAGGGAGGCGGTGATTTATCATGTGCCCCTGAATTAGAATGAGAATGAGTGGCTTCAACGTTACGGTACCATAAACTGCTGCACGGGAAGAACTATTGGGCTGCATATCACCAACACAATACGGTATTACTCTTAGCATAGCCACGCTGAGCTCACCAACCATCACTCGTATTTTCGCGTTGATGGAGCGAGCCAATCTAGATTATCGGAAGGGAGGGACGGATGGGCGCAATAGGATCTGCGTATTCCTACGCTTGCCTTGGGCAGCGCTGTCTGGGGAGTGCGATATACTACGCTCCACATGGACGCTTTTTCCCCGATGCTATGTATATATATTTGGGGGTGGAAAACAAAAATTCACTTCACCCCACAACACGGAGCGAATGCAACAACGATGACTGGATGAACTTTGTAGCGGAGCCGACCTAAGTTATCTGCCAGCTCACGGAGAGACCGAGGATAAACATCTAGTTTCCAAAATAGCATTTTCGCCCATTTATTTTTATCCTTACTATTTACAAAAAAAAAAAAGATATCGGTAGTACCAACCATAATAGAAATGAAACGAAACAAAAACGACTCAAACTAATGGCACAGGTATGATACCGTAACTTAGGCACTTTCAGCGGGTGCGAACAAAAAAGCCAAGAAAAACCTCAAGGGATTGCCCTACTGCGTAGTAGGGTATCTCAGTAATGTGATCACCAGGGCACAGCGTTGGCCATTTGAAATCAAGCTCCATCCTTTGTTTCAGCAGGAGCTGTGACCATTCCCGAGCAGTGTGATACATACCGTTAATGGATAAGACACCCTACCACCAACCACCACCACCGCCGCAATCGGCTTCCCGAACCTGCAGTATGGTACGCTGCGCCCTAGGCAGACTAGAGACGATCTAAACCTTCTCCCTCACCAACAACCGGTGAATAAGCGCACCCGCGTCACAGCTAAACAACTGCGAAAACGGACCGGGGAGGAGAAGGAAAAGACTCACGCACAGCGACCGTACCATGCAGTGCAGCGCAGTCCAAAAGATATTATCCTCCGCTTCAGCGGACGGGTAATACTATACAAGACTGCGGTGCCATCCAAGCATTCTCAAACCTTATCACATGACATGGACCCAATCACACCAAAATAAAGCTCCACCCCGCGCAGAGCCTCATACCGCACCAGCGGCTCAAGGATTTCTCATCATATTCCTCCCCCCTCCCCCCTCCCCCCCCGATCGTCAGTTCTGGCCGAGCCTCATTGAATGACTGCAAATCGGGCGCGGGCAGGCAGGCGGGCGTATCTACATCGGCTCAGCTGCCCCATTCGATTTATTACTCACTGTTAAACTTGCCTATAGTATGGGATTAGTCTGCTAGAGGTGAGTTATCGGCTTTGCTTCTCCGCCGTTGAGAAATGGCGGGAAGGCTTAGCGAGCGAGGCGCTTGGGGTACAGTGGTGTAGCACCGGTATGGTGGTGCAAAATGTCGGGCGGATCGCCGTTGTGACCGGCAAGTATGAGAGGTCTGGGGGCTGGGCTGGGTTGGGCGGGAGGAAGGGAAGCCTTTATCGCGAGGGGTGCATGCAGCTTCCTAAAGGGCACCGTAGTCATGGAAGATATGGTAATTAGTAAGGTTGGATTGCTTGCAGGTGGGTTTGGCTCGGTTAGGTTGGGTTTGGTCTGGTTGGGCATTCTGAAGCATGGTATCGTACCCACTCTTGGGACTCGCTATCTCCGGCACCCGCCTAATCTCCGGATTCAGAGATAAAAAGTTCTTGGGAAGTGTTGTTGCTTTCCTATCACGGTATAAGATTAGCCTTCGAGATGTGCTGGATCTCATTAACCGGTATGCACAATTCTGGTAACCTGTCGAACTGCGCCTATCCTGGGCTGACGGAGGTAGCGAATCGCAAGAGTAAATACGATACTGGGCTCGAGTACTAGCACAGCACCGGCAGCGTATTGTAGCCTACCTGATCAGCGATATGATACCGGCGCGGTGCGATGCGATGCAATACCATACAACAGGGGGTAGCAAGAATTGCATCTCTAGTGCTCCGTAGATCCCCATGCTTTTTCCTCACCTTCAATCTCGCGCAGCAGAGAAGTACAGCGTGAATCAATCATCCACCATCAATCAATTCGCCCTCTCACCAGCTCACAAATTCACTCACTCGGTTCGGCGCGGTTATAGCAGGTTTCAATCACCCTTCGCTTCGCGTTCCTTCATTCTCCCCATTCCACTCCCCCCGTTCATTCACCCATTCGCTCTAGGCAAACACTACGGCGCATATCTACCACGGTGCAGACAAGTCAAACCCCATCCACTGCCACAATCAACCTCAGATGCAGCATAGTAGCCAGTCCAATCTAAATCAATGCCCCCACAACCCCATGATCCATCAAAGGAGCCCCAAACCGAACTTGTGTCCTTACACTCCACGGGCGAAAGACCTTACCGGTACACGAGTGATAAGCAACGAAGGGGCAAGTCCCGGCTCGCAGATTACCGGATGGTATCGTCGCCCGGCGCCATGCGAACCAGACCAAATCCCTCAGTCATGAGATCGATTTGCTTGCTTGCCCTCTGCGTCAGATAGATAATAAATAAGGCTCTTGTGTATGTACCAACCGTGTCGTGCTGTGCTGGTGTAAGCCTCAAGTGCTGGGATATAATACAAGTCACGAGAAGGGGATACGGTATTTCTGCTCGGTTTGTTGGGTAGGTGGGTAGGTGCATCTGCCGTTGTGTTACGGGGAGGAATCTTCTGGAAGGGTGGGTGAATGGATGGATGGGATGGATGGGATGGGATGGATGGGATGGGATGTGGGTGTGTGTGTGGGGGGGGGGGCAGGATGGAGGATGGAGGGGTTGATGGGAGAGTAATGAATGGATTTGGATTGGGTTGGTGGGAGTCACAAAATTGTACCGCGTCGTGCGTGAGGTGGACTCGCTTGGACCTCCACATGAATTACAGTACTCGAGCAGATTGGAGTGAATTGGATTAGTTGTCGCGGGGATGTCACATTGGCGATTGGGGGGGAAAAGGGCACTTTTGCTGTTCTGGACTGGACGAAGTAGCGCAGGAAGGTTGTGTTAGGCTTTCTTGTATTGTGAACGGGCGATTGGATTCGTAGCGGCCGCGTTTTCTATTTACGTCTGCTTGTACAATGAATGAATGGCATCTTTTTCTCGTGCCTGATCACCGTACTGTATTTTTGTCGCTTGGCCGCCCGCATAGTGGGCTATTGTCTTCAAAGGGTGACGACAGGTTTTTTTTTGGGGGGTCTGCTGTCCCTTTCTTGTCCCGTCAAAGGGATCGCTTCTTCTCACTCGGCTTTTTTGGTTTTCCTTTTCTCGCGGAGTTTCCAATAATAACTCTTCCTGAAACAGACAACCCCCGGAATTACCCTCGAGTCATAGTTTCTCCGGTGAAGTCAATTTTTCCGTTCCCAAAGCGGGAGCGACAAGAATGACAAGCGCGGAGGCTTCGGTCTGTGATCTGTCCTATCCTGTCCGCCTCAGGTCAACGGGAGCGCGGTGGACAACTGGATGACTCTTCAATGGACAAATGTGTACCAGGGTTTCCTCCGCAGGGTGAGATTGGAGCCAGAATTGCGAGTGTCTGGGAACGAATCCCTTGGAACAGATGTATCCGTTTTTGGGTGGGGCTCAGGAGGGAAAAAGAGCCATAACTCATTGGCTAACGCTTCCGGTTAGGGTGTTTTCAATTAGTCGCACAGGGTTTGCTGATATCATCCATGATCCATCCATCGGGAACTTTGGGGCTTTCCCCTAGAAATCCAACCTTGTGACAATGAATATCGGTATAGGATACTGTAAGTCGCTCTGTGTATGTATAGTACAGCACCTCGGAGATCCGGGAATGGGTGAATCGCCTCTTTCGAGCGCTTTTCGGGAAAGAATTGGCTATCCAGAGACCCGACCCATGAACGTTCGCTTCGAGTCTTCTTTCCTTCTGTGTTCGTAGGGACCTACGGTATCGTAATTGTGCCTCTCCCTAACTTACCATTCCCACACTCGGTTGCCTTGCCAAGCCGACCGTCGAATCTCTCCAGGCTTGAAAAAACACCGAGGTTTAGACCCGCAATAAAGTTGTTTTTCGCTGTCGATGCTGGATGTTGTGAGTGTGTGATCGTGAGGGGACCTACGCTGTCCAGCCTCCTCAATTTCATTGAGGGAGCTGGAGGAGAAATGCTCGATAGATATGGAACTTAGAGACACATCTTGGTGACTCTTTGAGCTCTTTTCCCAATCCCCAAGACACCGTCTTTGTGAGTCATTGTGACGATCAGGGCTTAGCGATGGGGGTGAATTGTCCTTTGTGGAACTGATTGGGATAAGTCAAGTCACAGGAGGTGACAGGATGCGTGACATGGATCACTGTTACCGTATGATAGGGGGTCTCTGCTTCAATTTGGTTGCAAGGGTAGATTTGGGAGTGCTAATTGGCATTCAACGCGTCCCAGACGCGTTGGAGGGGTTGGCTCCATCAATGGTGCTTTTGCACTTTGAGGCGCAGCTCACAAAGTGGAAACACTGACTTGACCCATCCTCCGTGTTCTTGTGGCCCTGCGCACCCGCTTTCTCCTCTCTTGCTCCTCTCAGAAATGAATGGGCCCTATGACTAACTCCTCACCACACCCCCCCTTCTTCTTCCTCTTTCATGCTGGAACTTTTTGGGGAACTACTGTTTTCCCATCCAGCAGGCGACGGTGTTACAGGCCTATTGGACCGCTTAGAAGTTGCTCCCGGGCTGTGCGTTAGTTTCACAACCAAATCCCCAGCGGTACACATCCCCAAGATATGGCTTACTCCCCCGTCCAAATAACCCACGAAAGGTGTCACGTATCCGCAGGGAGCATGAAGTGTGACGCAAAAGTGAATAATCCGGGGAGCCCTATTTGCTTGCCTGCTGCGTCTCGTTCTTGTACCGCCGCCGAGGGTGGTGCTCTTCCAGGCCGCCGTAACGGAAGCACCGGTGCTGCGTTATACTCCTCCACACCCCCCCCCCACTTGGGGAGCGACAGAGTGACAGATGGACTCCAGAAATTCTCATATAAGAGTCAGGCCGGACTTCGATTGTCTAGCTCTTTCTTTTTTCACCATCACTGCGAACACATCAAAAAGACCTCTCTCAAGAGAAAAAAACATCACCATCTTTCAAGGAATTCGGTTTTGTGAAGAAGAACAACAACAAAACACAAGCTTTCGCCACTTCCCTATACTAGCATCCTAGTCGAATTCGCAAAGACCACCCCCCAAAGCACTAGCTTCTCTATCCTTCTTCTATTTGCCACCGCCGTCTAAAGGCTTAAAGTTACCAACCTACCTGCCCTTCACGATGCCTGCATCAAGCAACCCGCAGCCACCACCTCCCCCGCAACCACCACGGATTCCGACTCCTGATATCGGCCCTCCACCACGGGGTATGTTCGGGGTATGTTCTCACTTCAACTCATTCACCCATACTTAGACCTCAACTATCATGAAGGGTTAGAGCTAATCGTGTATATGACGAATTCAGAGAATGCACCGATGAATGAGTACGCCAAAAGGGATCTGAAGAAGAAACTCTCCTCTTAATTCAAAATTATATAAAAAAGGAACCTGCTTCGAGCAAGATTATCACCTCCCCAATGTCTCGACATTGCGCTGGCCCATCATCCCCTCGAAGCACATCCCATCGGACGAAAATGGATGGAACGCCCTCCTTCGTACCTACCCGGGGGAACCAATCCGTCTCAACCTTTTCGAGTCCGACACCCTATACCGGACGAATGTTTGGTTTGCTTTTGTTTGATTTTTTTCTTTCCCTTAACCTCCGTCCTTCCTACCCGCCTCTCTATCCTCCAGATATGACTTCTTTTCCAACCGCCATTGTTCATGGGGAATCGATCGATTTGAACGAGACGAACGGACACCAGGGAAGGGAGGGAAGGAGAGACGGGCGGACGTCCCAAAAGAAAAAGAGAGCAAAAAATCAACTGAACATCTCATCCTACAACTCACAACCTTTTTCCTTTTCCTTCTCTTTTACTTTTGTTCGTCCTTGATTTTTTCTAATCATCTCTATCCGTGATTTCGAGACGAAAGAGCTTCCATCACTTCTCCTCCCTCCTCGGTTATTTTCCCACTCTTCGAAAAAGGGCACAAAAATCCCGAGAGAAGGCAGGGGTGAAAAGAGGATGGTTTACTTTCATAAGGGCGGTCACGTGATGTGAGTCAGAAAAACAACGAATAGGTTTGGGAGATGAAGGGGAAATAACCGCTGAGGAATCCTTTCTTTCTTTCTTTCTTTCTTTCGATCGCGTTCTATTCTTTCGTCTTCTTTTTTTTCTCCTTTCCTTTCCTATTCCATTCTTCCTTCTTCCTCCTCCTTCTCCTTGTTTGCTTTTTGTTTTTCTGTTGCGGGTCAAGATGAGGCGGAAGCGGGGGGGCCCCGGGGGGGTCGCGGCTCCTGCTGGACTCTTTTGACGAATTGTTTCTTGGTATTTTCTTTTATTATGATTGTATTTGCTTTTCGTTGACTCTTTCGACCGTTATGACTGTTTTCTGTTCGCCTTGCGATGCGGGGCACCGGGGGGAGTCGTATGCGATGATGGCCGTGGTGGTGGTGGGGGTTGTCTCTCCGGAGGAGGATGTTTGAGGGGGGGGTACGTGAGATGGCTATTTTGGGAAGTGGGAAGTCGCTAGGGTTAGGGGTTTTTATTATTCACGGTGCTTCAAGAAGACGAACGACGGTTACGGCTCCGCCCGGGAAAACAAAAGTTATTATCGCAATACGGCACGGGTCCTTTGTAGTCGGGGTGCTATCGTATACGGTAGCTCTATTGTTATTTTTGTTCCTTCTTATTCCGCTTGGAGAGGATGTCTTTTTTTAGCTTTTTTTTTGGAGGGGAAATATATCTTTGTATTGGTTTGAGAGGCATCATATACCAGTGTATCTGAATTCAAGCTTTCAACTCAAACATTCTTACTGCTTCATATCATGCTACGAGGGACCACGATGGCTTTGCCCTGGGATGAGGGAGGGGTGCCACGAGTGCACTAAATTAGTTTATCCAAAATCCATCTTTGTGAAACATGCACAGAGTGGATCGCGGCAAGTGCTGGTGCGTTCCTAAGGCTACGTACGAGTATCATTCCCTGGCGAGTCACAGTTTTCTGGGACTAGAATCCTGTAGAGTGCAATTCCCACTTATGCGCGGTATGATAGCATGGTATCGGTAGTGCAGATCTTTTACTCCCAACATCTTGAAATCATCCCATCTCTATGCAGCCTCTCCCGCACCCGCCCACCCATTAATATGCACTCCATCCACCTAGCCATCCGCCCTGAAACAACACTACCATTTTTCAAGATGATCCAAACCCCGAAATCCTCCCTCCATATAAAAGCCCCCCCCCCCCATCGCCTCCCCAAACGACCCAGGGCAAACATACGGTACACTCTGTTGACAAACCTATGTTGCAAACACACACCATCCTATACAAAAACTACACCCTAACCCTCCTCCCACTAGTCCTCCTGGCACTATCCATGGCCACAGCAATCACGCTGGTAGCGGTGTCGTTCAGGTTCATGCCGTTCGCGCAGGCGCTGACGTCGGCGATGCCCTTATCCGTAATTGTACTTGGATGCGGGTTCATGATGGGATGCTTTGTTGAGCGGAGGGAAGGAACGGGGGAGGAGATGGAATGACGGCGAGGGCTTTTTAAGAGAGTTTTTTTTTTTGAAGTAACTTATAGTATTATTACTATCATGAAATGGGTCATTACCATGAGAACCAAATATCAAAATATCTCGATCGGCAAGATCCCGGAGCAATGTGACGTGCCGCAATGTAGTATGACGAAATAAACGAAGATCTCCCGAGCAAAAAAACAAAAGCATTCCTGACTTCTCGTCGTGATTCGCACCGCATCACACCACCTTAACTTACCCCACACCTCATCAGATCGCGCACTTTTGTTCACTTCTCTTTGTCTGTTTGGCGGGGGGCGTAGATCATGCACTAAAATCCGCCCGGTGGGACCCTACACTTCGTGTCACCGACGGGAACTAGAGTAGGTAGAGTGAAAGCTTATCTAGAGTTGCTGGGAGTTGTAGTTGTGTGCCTCTTGGACCCATCTCTGTCTGTGGCGCCGGGGTCTTAGCGGGGGGGGGGGGGAGGGGAGGGGAGTGATTCATACCGCACAGATTTCGCCACCCTGGCTGGGCCCATCTCCGGTCTACCGTGACACTTTGGATAAGTGCCTGCAGAAAGAGGCACTAAGTTACCAGGTAAGCAGAACAGGGGAAAATCCCAGCGCCCCCGAATAATTAATGAACTGTGTGGGGTAAAGTGGATTATGGAGCAGTGGAAAATAGAGGTCCGGTGGTGCCCCTTCTCTCGCCCTCTTCAGTTCTAGCGGGGAAAGTGCATTACCTTGTAGTCCCTGAACGAACGAATATTGAGAACGTGCAGCAGATACTTTCTAGCATCATGGCTGCGGTATAGCGGCCTCCGTTCTGGAGTGGGAGCTATCGTACAACTAGGACTACCTACTACATCCCTGACTCTCTGTGTAGATACCATACAGTATGTGGAGTTGTCTGCAATACCAGTACCATAGGACAGGTCATGACTCGCTCCCCCCCACCAGGCACAAAATTCAACCAGACTCCCCTCCGCTCTTGGTTTTCCAGTCCCATACCACCCTGCTGGTCTCCAGTATGCCTCCAGCATGGTATAGTACCGCGCAGTGTAGTCCAATATCATACCAGTTCGGGACTTTCCCCATGGCTGTGAGTCGGACCGGACCGCCATTTTCTCCGCACACCATCTCTCTTTTTTTTTCTCTTTCCCTTTTCGTATGTGTGCCTGGTGTGTGTGTGTGGGCGGGGAGGTCATGTGATATCACTCGTCTTGGCGCTTTTTGTTTTGGCGGATTGTTTGGGGTTGGCCGGTATGTGTGATTAGATCACTGGGACAATGAGAAACTGCGGGTAGTGGTGAGGCGCAGCTTTGGGAACCTTGGGGTGATATCTGTATGGTATTGTCGTCAAATGCTGTGTTTCTCTTGCGATTTGTTATCTCCGGCAGGCCTCTAAACTCCGGATTCAGAGATAAAAGGTCTTGAGTTAATGTGAAACATTATCCTGATTCTACTTGTCTAGCAGCAACTAGCGGGGGTCTTGAGAAGGGCTGGTCCCTGTCATGGTATGAGACCGGCCTCCGGTACAAGGTATGTGTTGGACCTCATTAACTAGTGCCGTGTACGTAGTTCTGTTAACCGTCAAACTAAACCTATTCTGGCCGAGGTTGCGAGTCACAAGAGTGCTCGGTATCCAAGAATGTAATGAGACGGACAGGGATTCAAGATGTCAAAGTTTCTTACCCTTCCCATCATCATTCCTACCAGATTAAATAACCTTTTACTTCTAGTGGCAATGAGCGCATGAGTCAAAAACCCCTGTCTGCCTTCTTGGCAATCGACGAACAATAGTGCCGTTTGGGGGAAGCAATTTTTCTTCTCCCTAGCGCATAGATACTATGCGGTTATCGTGCCGAAGGGACACCACTCGTAATCTCCACCACAATTTCACGAACTTGTTTCGCAACAGTTCACGGAACATCACTCGATTTGGCAGAACGCGGGTGCAATTGTCGGCTTGGCGGACCTGATGGTTAGTCAGCCATGATGAGACGAGGTGGAGATTAGATTCTCCCCCTACCCCATGGGCCGTCACTAGCTTCCTGGATATCGGCTGATCAGGTCTCGGTCTGAAACCCTTGAGTATCGTTTAATTCCAGCTGGGGAAGGATGCTTTCCAGATCCCTTTATTTTCTCGGCAGGATCTCGGTTTTGGGCGTAGCTCCTGAAGGGCTCAGGGATAAAAGTAATATGCGGTGTTTATATTTTTGTATTCTGCTTCACCTACCTCTCTTCCTTCCTCTCTCTCTTTCTTGCACTCGCTTCTCCTTCACTACGATATCGGCACTCTTAAGGTGGAGTTAACTTACCCCGGTAACTCGCGTCACGCCTGACCTCCTTCCTACTACTACTCCTACCTGCTTGACTATACAAACCAATCTACACCTCCTTCACATCATCGCAAGCGTAAACACAAAAACAAAGAAAAGAAAAAAAAATGCCTGCAACTCCCGAAGATAAACCCGCCATCCCCGCCGGGGGCCAACCGAACAAAGTCCCCTCACTAAAGAGCACGGTCAGAATGGTCACGTGGGCCATGAACGGGAAGAAGAGGGCGATTAAAGCCCAGGAGAAGGAGAGCATGGAGGCCGAGCGAGTCTCCGAGATTGCGGAGTTTCTGGAGAGCGCGAAGGAAGGGCCCAAGCAAGGTTGATTTTTTGTCGATCTGTTTACCGGTTTATGGGGTTGTGGAATTGGGGGAATAGGGGATGGGGGTGGATTGATGGGATAGGGGGGTTCGGGATTTGTGTGTGGATGGAATGTGGACGATGCACGGCGTGTTTATCGTCTGCGTAGTGAGGAAAGGAATTGGGTTTTCTGGTTAGACTCAGATTGGGGAAAAAACGATAAGTGTGTGGAGAGGAGGTTTGGCCGAAGGGTGGCTTTTTTGTTTTTCTGTTTTTTCTGCGTTTTCTGTTTTTTTCTTTTTCTTTCCAAGGACTAATTCAAGATAAGTCCATCCTACAATCTGATGGTTCCTACCCCTGAGGTCGGACCTCTGGGGTAAGAACCGTGATATAAAATAAACTTCTCTGCGACAGGTGGCTGTAAGATCACTTCTTTCTGGGAAAGTTTATTCGGGAGGTGTTTTTTCATTCCATGCTTATTCATATTATTGTTATCGCCTACGATACATTTTATGCAATTGCATGGGAAGGAGGCTCTTTATTTGTTATTATTGTTTGGTGTGTATTTATTGTGGCATATCGCATGCTATCATGAGAAGTTGCGAGGTGATCAGTGGTTGGTTGGTCGAGCAAGTATCATACGTGCTATTCAAGGGTCAGGGATAAAATTAATGGGGTTTGCACCCGAGCATAATAAGTACCATGCATGACTAAGATTTTGGTGGGGGTGGGACAGTCTGCCTGTCAGCGAGAAACTTGGCTCGGGGCTGACCTTACTTCCTCTTGCCTTAGCCACCCTTAAAAAGTGACTGATGAAGTACTATACCGGTATTGTAGTACGGTACATGGCCTCCAGTTCAATACAACTATTGAAAAAAAAAATGAAAAAAAAGAAATAGAATGGGAAAAACCTTTACTACTCTTTGTTGACCAATGGAGGTCTTGCATTTTTAGACAACCTGGACAAGTTACAGGCATATAAAACCCGAAAACTTGGGTACGAATTTGGATGGGCGGTCAGATACGCATAGATAATTCACCACACAAAAGTTTTATTACTGTCCTTTGCTGCACCAAAGAATAGTTACATCGGGGACACTAGCCATGGAATTCGGGAAACATTTTCCCTCTGACAAAGGAAGCGAGTGTTTCGGAGGCAGAGCATACGGTAGATATTCACCGGAACCCCCTGTTCCTCGTTCTATCGATATCATGAGAGAGTACTATGATTGGATACCGATGTCCTTTTTTTTCACCAGTGATAAAGTATCAGGCACCTGAAAGGTCTATTTTCTGAAGAAGCAGTTAAAAGATTAAGAAGAAAGAGTATTATTGGCCAGTTCCTATGGCCTAATGGCTTAGGAGACTGGTCGGCTAATTTGAAACAGGGACCATCATAAGTTCGAATCCGGGGGGCAGTGGAGTAGTCGAGCATTAAAAATAATGCTCGGCGAACCACTTTTTTGCTGGGGGTAGGTCTAGGGTTGGTAATGCCCTGGGTCAATCCCCGCCAAATGTTGCCGTGGGGCTGCTGGCCAGTGTTCGGGTGCTATGCCCGTACTCTAACTTGTAGTAGCGTATGATACCACGAATTTTGACTAAAATCAACATCAGCCTCCTGCCTCATACCGCTTTTTTATATGCGCTAGCCCTTTTACTCGAGTGAGTACCAGTACCATGAAAACTTCTGATGATTCGCTATCGGCTTACCCCTGCGTTGCAACTCCTGGCGTCAGCCGACGATACAGTAAGTTTCGTTTGGCTTGCTAAACGGAATTGCGAAGGAACCAGTTAATGAGAACTAAGGCGGCCAAGGGGGCTTAGGCTATACGGTACTGGCGCGCAGACTAAGCCATGGTGCAACTGGCCTCATTTTGGCGCCCCTCTTCCCTGAGCAGGACTATCTTAATTTGCGGGCAAGTGCTCGCGCCGTTGCTAGGAAGGCACTACAGTAATCCTTCCCTACGGTAACCATATCCCCAGAGACCAGGACTCACTTAATATTTCAAGAGAGGTGCGAGTGCAAAGGGAGGGCACGTGATCGCTTACTATTCGTGTGGAACAACATCGGTTTTGTAGCCGGGTGGGAAATCGCATTGAACGGTCAAATTACCGTATGATACGAGTAGCCTCACTGAGATGGGGATGAAAGCTGGAGGGCGAGGATTAGGAGGGGCCTTATGGGTGGGTTTCCCCCTCGCGGGCTTGGTTTGGGATTGCATGTCTTGATCTGGGTACTATGGTGCTTGTATTTTGTGAGTGCTGAGTACTCATCGTTTGGGAGCTGGAACGGTTGGTGAAGGAAAGAGATATTACATATCTCGCTTGTGGCTGCTGTGTCTACCTCTTTTTGCTGTTGCTATCGAAATACTGGCGTCAAACCTCCTTCCTTCCTTGGCAATAGCTTCCTTCGTCGCGCCTTTCACGAGACTACCAAGCTACCGCCGCCGCCGCCACCACCGCCACACAACAACGCAAAACCCGAGCCTTAACGCTCCGAGTGATACCACGTGCGTACCTTCCCTGTCTGCTCTTGGGATGTGGTGCAACACAACTCTTGCGCAAACAAGAAAAAGGATAAACTCAACTACCCCCCCCATCGGAGCCCTTTGGAAATCGTACTTGCACTCTTGCAACCGCTGTAGTCACGAGTGACACCTCGTGACTGCTTGCGTCACCCACCTGTTTGTACACTTATTCCTCCACTCCTCTTTTCTCTCCTCGATTCTCCTTTTTTCCCTCTCTTCTCTGTTCAATCTCTTTCACAAGTCACTCAATAAGCAATTCAAGTTACTCGCTCGCTTTGGTTACTGCTTTCCGCTCACACTCTTTCCTGACACTACTCGAGAAAGCCTAATCCACGTACAAACAAAACCGATACTCCCGGAGTCTCGCGCGCGGTCACAAAATGTCACTCCTGCAAAACATCAAATCAAAAGTCGCCCGAGCGATGCTATGTCCCCTGATCCGGTCTTCTAAGGAGGGTGAGCCGGGGAAGGGGAAGGGGAGGGAGGAGGAGGAGGGGCCCACAGGATGGGTCCCGCTGAATCGGATTGAGAGGGAGAAGCTGTTGGAGAGTATGGGGGTTAGTGGTGCGAGGGTTAAGGGGAGTGTGGAGGTTGGGAAGATGAGATGAAGCGAGCTGTGGTGAGGGTGGGTTTGGATAGCTGGATGGGTGGATAGCAAGTGGGGTATTGGGTTGGGTTGGATGAAGGAGGAAGTAGAGGAGGAGGAGGAGAGGAGGAAGAGGGGAAGGAGGGCGGTAGTGGTATAGATTTTGGGAAAGTATCGGCGAATGACGATGGGTATTGTAGATTGTGATAAAGGGTGGACACATATCTAATCGTAATAGAATTGAATAATTTTTCCTGCAGCTTTTCTCCTTTCCTTCCTTCCTTGAATGATATTTCCCCTCGATCATGGGGACTTAGTAGGATACCAAAAAGGTGTTTAGTGTAATAATTGAGCCGGAGCTCTGATATCATGGTATACATCTGAATCCCCTTTCTTTTAGTACCACTGCACTATTTCATTCCGGTTTATGGATCTGAAAAGCCAAGCGAGCCCCCCAATTTCAAGGCTTGCGGCAAATTGGCGTGAGTATAATTTATATTTTCCCTATTTGGATTTTCCCTCTGGTACCGCTCAGCTGAGCCTTGGCCTGCAATTGAATCTCAAATCTATGGTTGGGACGTCGGGTGCTTGCCGAACGCATGGGGCAGATCGGATCACGGCACATTGTGGTAATTGCCGAGCTGAAGGGGGAGATGAAGAAGGCGGTTGGATAGACGGCCACTGTCGGGAGCGTTGCTTCAGTGTGGTGGGAAGTGCGGGTGTTCCCGGCTGTCTTCTATCTTGTGATGGAAATGCTGAGTGGTCACGTGAAGGTATCTATGGGGAACGTCCTCTGTTGCTAGAGTGACTAAGCGAAAGTCTTGGTGATTTTAACCGTTTTGTGCACTAAAAGGGGTAGAAGCCTCACTCTATAATTGGCGGTTCGCCACAAACTGTATCTCCTTTCTCAAAATTCCTGATTTGAACTCATTTCATGTGCGTAATATTGTTTGGCCGGTTGGGACTATACTTATTACGAATAGAAGACTGTATAAGCTCCTAAAGTTCTGTTATTTGTTAAAGGTCATGAATATAACTAGTTTGCTATAATAATTGCCCCAGAACAACCATACAACAATGTCCCACCAAAAATACCCGAACTTTCAAGGAACCTCAACCTAATCTACAACCAAAATCATACGAATAGTGACACGAGTGATTGCGGGGATCAAGGGAAGGAGGCGAGGGTAAGGCGACCAGAGTCACAGATTGGGAAGTGTGGAGCTATTATGAATGGTGTTAGGGGGTGCTGTATTGGGAGGTGTTTGGTCGGGGATGTGCATTGCTAGCACGGACCGAGTAGTGCATCATAACTTACTTTGCGCGGGAGTATGACTCCTTCGTTAGTCTTGAGGAAGTTTTCTGCCTGGGTTCAGTGTAGAAGTCTGGCTTAAAATAGCGAATTGTGGGTGTAAAAAATATGCTATCATAGATCACCATGACTTTTGCTTCGTCACTCTGAGTAAGGCGGTATTAGGCACAAGTGTTGAGAGAGCTATCAAGCAACTCGAACGATTTCTCACTTATTCTACCTACATCTTTAGACCCTGTATGCCTCTGCTATCCCACCCAATCTTGCCTTTGATCTCCTAGTTATCCTGCCTGACCTCTGAGAACCGCTGTTTCAGGTGTCGAGTGATGGTTGGTGATCGTGGAGCTATTGTAAACAGGGGGTAACTCCGGTTCGCAAAGTTTTCGCGGAAAGAGGTACCGTAAAAACTGGTGTTGTCCATTATCTCCGCCAGGTGTCTAATCTCAAATGTTCTGGGACAAACCCTCGGGAAGGGTTAGTGTTTTCCCCACTTGGTCAAGTCCGAGTGTCCTGAGTGTATTGGGTCTTATTAACTGGTATTCGCAATTCTGTTGACCTGTCAAACTAAGCCCACAGTGGGCCGAGGTAGGGGTTAGTGGAGATTAGAGGCTAGGCGGTGATAGTGGATAACGCGAGCTTTTACGGTACCGTAGCGATATCATGGCGGCACCAAAAGTACAAGTACAAGATTTTGCCAGGTATCCCAGGTTTGGGATTTAGATTCAGCAGCAAAACCCTCATCACTAGTCACTTGCTAGAGGCCTACTCCATAAGAAATACATGTGAACTTTGCAGTTATGATGCCGCTTAAATTGGCCACCTTGTGCCTGAATCCGTCTGCTAACTGCTCTAGTATACTATCTATAAGTCGATGTTTGGCCGAGTCTTGTCCTGGTACCTTCGTTGCTGCTAAGGAATTGCTACGGTACCTCTCTTTCCGCGAAAACTTTGTGGACGGGAGCGCACGAGTGTGGCAATAGAAAGGGCGGGGGTAGATATTTGTTATTATTATTATTATATTTTCACACATACAAAGGGGGGCTACAGCGGGATAGGGATGAGGAAAGTGAACATGAATGGCATAGTAGAAAGGTCCAAGTGTACTAACCTATAGAATTAAGGATAGGAGTGGGGAGCGAAAAACGAGGGTGTGGCGCGGAGGGGCCATGAAGCGAAAGCTTTATTCGGGCGGAGTGTATGTGCCATATATCTCCTTATGGAGGATTTCGTGTGGGTGGTCCCAGAACCAGCTGTGGACACCAAGTTCCCTGCTCCGGATTCGTCGCCCATGGGGTAACAAGGGGCGTTCCGGCCCGGCGCCGTTGCCGGGGTCATTATCGTCGTCGTCAGGTTTGGCAGCGGGTTTTGCGACTGTGCCCGCCGGTACCACCTTAACAGTATCCATGAGCTTATTCTTTTTCATGTAGCGTAGTAGACGCATTCCGAGAGCGTTGGCTGACGGAACTGGGTCACGTCCCTCCCGGGCGCCCCCCATTAACCAAAGCACCTGCTTCCTGGTGTACCCCTCGTGGTACTCTAGCTGGAAGACAACGTCGTTGAATTTAGCAGAGCGTGGCAAGAAGACAATGTCTGCTGGGTTATTAAAGCAAGGGTCCACCGGCTTTGGTATTCCTTGTAATATATCCTGGGCTGTAGCGTCGTCTTTTTGGTCTTGGGCGACTTGGGTCTTTGGCTCCGGGACCTCCTCAACTTTTGAGTCCTCCACTTTCGAGCCCTCCTCTTCTTCCTCTTCTTCCTCTTCCTCCTCCTCTATATGCTGGTGAACGATTTTCGGTACTTGAACCTTCTTAAGACCCCACATTTCGTGTCTTTCGCGGTGCCATGTTTCAAGGCGACGTCGGGTTGCTTCTCTCATTATATTCTCAGCATACTGGGCCTCTTCTTTAGTGGCGAATTCGTCGGAACGTCCTGCACGTGGTCCCCTCTGGTGCCATTTTCTCTTTTCCCATGCTGTCGGTCCTGTAGTAAACTCCTTGAATAGTTTTTCCTTTTCAAGTTTGGCGGTATGCTCGGCATAGAGATCTGGTTGTAAATAGATCTTTCTTGGAGGCTCAACGAGAGAATCGAAATAGTTGTAAGGCTTCGGCGGAGCCTCAACTTCAGGTTGGATTTCGGGGTCATGCATTCCAGTATTTGTATTGTCTGAGAGGGGGAGATTGAGAGAGTCATCTTGGGCGTCTCCCTGAAGCCCCCCTGCTACCACGTCCTCTGCTAAACCTGTGTTAATAGGAAAGGATAGAGAACACCTGGGTTAGGGGAGAAACTCACTTTGAGCACGATGATGCGAACTTTTGATAACTATACCACCCTGCGCTTCTCTCGTTTTAGTTGTGAACGGCGCCTCATCGTCGCTAGGATTAGTCTCGTTAGTAGAGAATCTATTGCGCTTTCCTGGGGGTCCCATTTTAGTGATACTAGAAGAAGCTTCGCCGAGGTCGTTGCCATATTTTCCATTGCCGTTTGAACTACCCGGACCTATTAAATGTGAGTAGATGAAAACAACGGATAGAGCATATTCCCATGAAAGTCGGAATGGCGCTAAAGCGAACTAAGGCGAAACTAAGGCAGCTGAACCAACAGGAAGGCGCGAAGAATGCCAAGTTGCCACAGTTTAAACATATAGAGAGCGACGATTGGGCAGGTTCAGGAAAATCATCACTGGCGCCATTCCGACTTTCACGAGATTCTACGGTAGAACCTGGGGCGGGATATACCTTTAGGAGAATCACACGAACCTTCGATAACTTCGTCGTTCTGTGTCCCCCGTTTAGCTGGGGGTGACGCATCTTCACTACCAGAACGCAGTCCACTTGTAGGATGTTCTTCATTTTCTGGAAGCTTTGTTTCGGGGCCGTCGGGGGAGGGCTTGCCGAGAGAGGATTCGCCGGAGTCGCTGGCTTCTTTTGTCTTGTCCTTTGGGCGACGAAGGCTACCTATCGAATGTGAGCAAATAGAAAGATAAGATACTCGTGCCAAGGCTGCGGCGAGCGGTCACAGCCTCCGCATGTTCGCAGGCTTACAACCGAGGGCATTCTAAAGAGTGCCTGACAGCTCAACATAGCTTTGTGGGTTACAATAACAATGTTGTGATAGCTCAATATGACTTCGAGGCTTAAGATGACCTAAGGAGTCCCCCATAGGAGCTGAGGAAATGACAACTCATTCTTTATGCCAAAATCTCAAGCCATATCATATCTTACTGGACCGGAGTTAGGAGATCCTAGTCCAGACATAGTGAACTTCTGCAGTTTTTGCAGTAGACTTCAAGGTCACGTTAAGCCACAAAGTTGTGCCACTAAGTTACTATGGTAACCCACAAAGTTACGTTGAGCTGTCAAGTTACGATGAGCTGTTAGGTACAGTTTAGAGTGCCCCCGGGTGTGAGCCTGCGAACGTGCGGGGGTTGTGGCCGCTCGCTGTAACCTTGGCACGAGTAAACAAAACTTGGAGAGGGGTATACTTTTAGTGGAACCACTCAAACTTTTAACCGCTCTGGCATCCTGTGATTTCTGCTTAGCTGTGGGCGGCGCCACATCTCCACTCTTTGGATCGGGCTTGTTGGCTTGGTGTCTTTCGCCCTTTGCCTGGTGTCCTATTTGGGAATGACGGGAAGGGGATTCCTCGAAGCCACTGACTTCTTTTACCTCGCCATATCCACGACTTACACCATCTATTGAACGTGAGCGAAGAAGATATAGTGGCTATGACCGGGGGGGGGATATACCTTGATCAGATTCACGGATACCTTTGACCAGTCTCTTTAGTGTCTTCTTTTTAGGTGGAGGGGTAGGAGTATCTTCATCCCAAGAATCGGCCTCGTTGGCAGGATGTCTTTTGCGCTTCCCTTGAGGTGCTATTTCGTCATTGGCTTTCTCCCCCTTTCCTCTCGCCCGACTTGGGGCACCTGTTGAGCGTAAGCAAATACGAAAATGAGGTTGGCGAAGACTGGGGAGATATACTTTTGGACGAATCAATCAAGGCTCCGAGCGGTTTGGCATTCTGTGTTGGATTTTGAGCCGGGAGCGGCGACACATCCTCGCCGCTAAAATCGGCCTCACTGGCAGGGTGGATTTTTTTTCCCTTTCTTCCTACACGGCTCCGATTACCTATCGAGGGTGAGCTGGGGGAAAGTAATAGAAAAAGGGGTTCAAGAGTGGAATATACTTTTAGAAGAATCATGAAAACTTTTGATAAGTTTACCTTTCCGTGGATTCGGTTTGGATGGGAGGGACACCAGGTCCTCGTTGAGGGAGCCATTTCCAGATTGCTGGCTTTCTTCTTCCGAAGAAGACTTTTCGATCTTAGAGGCGGGTGGTTCATCATGGGTGTTTGCTTTTCCTTCCTTGATTCTGGTATGACCTGTGGCACCGAGTGTGAGCGAACCGGACACAATGAAGGAAGTTCTGAATATGAAGGTTCGAAGTTCTCGGCACGCCAACAATGCGTTGTGCTTTTCCGCATGGAGGGAGTTTTCAAGTTAATAGCCAAGGTATCCCATAGTCCGTCGGGTGCTGCGCACAAGAAAACTGGTTAAGAAAATAGCAAATCTGGCCAAGAAAATAACGGGATCTGGGAGATATCCTTCCCTAACTGGAAATAATTACTGAGGGGTTTAAACTGAGACCTGTTCCACCGGTTTTCTTGTGCGCACTGACAGACTAAGGCAACTTCCTAGGTAGGGAGTACCAGCTTGAGGAAATGGACCAGCAAGCCTCCTTACTTTGTGAAAGGCATGCAGCCTAACAGCTATTGTACCAAGAACTTCGAACCTCACTAATGAACGCTGACATACCTGTGCTAACACTGGGTGAATGCGACAAGGTCGGGTTATTACTGGAGCTCGGACCTGTTGCGGAGAGCTCGGAGCGCGCGCGCTCTGTATCTGGAGTGTTAGCAAGTTATCAAATGATTGTGGAAAGGGAAGAAGGGAAGGGAGCATACTCTTCGCCTGAGCGGGGCCGCCTTCTCCTGCTCCATCGTTATCTTTGGCGTGTTTTCTCTTCAGGGCCATCTCCTTCCTGAGTGTGTGTAATAACCCGGGGAGATTTGTTGTGTGATGTGTCGATGGTAAGATGTGGAAGGAGTTCGTGCTGAAAGGAGGGATGATATAGGTGCATCAGAGTACCTGGAGGGCGATTCAAGCATGAGAAACTGAAGCTGTGGTTGTGAGCTCAATGGCAAGCGGAGGATCATTGAGCGGGAGCCGAATCGCTCCTAACCTACCTGCCATTGCCGTTGAGGATTGTTTCTCCATTTTTCTGGTAAATGTGAATGACAATGGGACTCATGTAGGGAGAGCTGAATGTTTGGATGAATATCTAAGGACTGAAGGACGGGCCGTGTTGACAGACTCAATGGGAAGTGAAAATTCTCGAGGGAAGCTGAATGGCTTTCGGGCGTGGCTATCGCTGCCATTGGGTTGGGTGTTTTTGTTTCTTCTCTGTTGAGTGGTAATAGGGCTTCATCTGGGAACCCTGGTGGACGTGCTGGGTTCATTTGGTCTCACTCACCTACCCAAAAAGTGTGCTTGTTGAAATAAACTCTGATGCACGAAGGTGGAATGGTAAGTCTTTGCGCAGCTTTAACTCAAACGGTCATTCTTGCTTACAATCAACTAGAAGAAAGGGCTTAATGGCCGAACATATATAGAGAACATCAGTGACCTCATCCTCCATGAGAAGAAGCCTGTTCCCCCTCTTCAGCCCATAACGCATCATGGGTTCCGCACAGATACAAGCCTCCAAACTTGAAGAGTAGAGGGGTGCCTGGCTTATACGAAATAGGCACCGAATAATCAAGACCCAACCAAAGCTGTCTCGCCACCATGAGGGATGCAACCAAATATAAACGAATTGTATAGGAAGGAGACACATGTGACGGAGCGATCGTTTGTGGACAATGGGAGACCATGACAATATTTTCAACAGTGCCCCTCTATCAATGGTGAGATCTCTGGTGAGCTCTCTCTTCATTTGGGGGCTATGGTGTGTTTATCTTATTTACAACCCACTATCTAGGTCGGGGGGCTATCCTATACAAAAATGTGAGAGTGCGGAATTCTCTACATTGTGCCAAACACCTCCTGGCGCTATTATTCATGAGAAGGAGATATAAGAGAGTGTAAAGCATTACCACCCCTTATATGAGGAATATCGGCAGTTATCGGGGGACGGAAAATTCACCATAGGAAGGCTGCCTCCTGATTAGCTTGGCTTTATCGAGTCGATATCCTCTCTCTGATAGTTTGCGTAATTCTGAGTCTCCCAGCATATATAAAGTCCACCTGTCAGGTAAACTGCCAGACTGGGCGATGTGACACCACCTCTTCTGATATTGGGTTGGGGCAATATTGCTGACAAATATTTAGAGCGGTGTAGGGAAATTTGGCACTATCATTATTACCGGTGATGGAAATTAAATGGACTGATTTTATCGAGCCATCTGATATGTGCTCTTGGAGGTGAAATATCACGTCCTATATCTGAATTTCTAATATCATGGCTTACCGCTGACCGCTACCTGGGTAGCACGCGGAGTTCCAACTCAATGGGACGAGTGATAGGCTGTGAATCTCTGTTGGATTCCATGACTGATGGTTTGGGTGCTTAATTACATGAATAGACCGAGGAGATGCACGACCATTTGTATATCGCTTCCGCCCTTCTAGTGCAGGGTTGATTGCATACTGTACCGTTGAAGAACGCTCTATCCAATGAACCAAATTAATCGGCTAACCAATGCTCGAATATAGCATGAGACCAGCGATCCCCGACGTCTACTCGTAATGTCCTGACGTTTGTGAACACAACTGCTATTGCATACCGCCAAAATTCAGCTTTTTTGCCCTGATATTGGCATCATGCAATAGTAGTTGTGTTCACAGACGTCAGGACATTACGGGCAGTCCGGGTTATAGTCCGGACCACAAGTCGGTAGTCTGGCTAGTCTGGCCGGGGTTCTAAAAAACCTGGGTCAGTCTGGTGGAAACCAGAGGGGCTGCCAAAGCCCGGCCGTGCCCAGGAAATCGCCAGGCCAAATCCCGAAGCAGCCCAGCCCAAAGCAGCCAGATACCCAGGCAAAGTCGCCCGGTTATTCAAAATTCTAATTGGGGCTGCATGATCTGCAGATGCCTGGTAGCCTGCAGATATCTGTAAAAGGCCTGCAGGCTTTTCACGGCGAATCACTTGAGAATATGAGATGATAAAAAAGCGAAAATAGAACCTATGATAATAAGAAATGGTGTTTCTTTCTCAAGGAATCTAGCCCTGGAGTACTGTATGATCCTGAGAGCACCTTGTCCACCACATGGCACAACAAGTATTGTTTTAAGATGACCCAGAATAAGCCCTCTTTCCAGATCTTGTGATCCCCCGACTGCATTTGCCCTGATTTAACACGGGCAGTTTCCGATTTTTAATGTATAATACCAGACGTTCCAATCCACGTAAGGTAGGAATCGAAATGGAGAAGTATGGGAGTATTCGAATTTTGCGTCTCGAGGCTTACTGCACTTCGATTGGGTGGTGCGCACTATTCTGGCTAGTGTTCAAATAATGTAGTGTGTTATCGTATTGTAAACGAGCCTTCCAATGGGCTATATAGGGTCGGATTTGGGGGTGAGGTGGGGGTATTGATTAATCGTTTTAGCGGGTGGGGTGAGGCTCGGTGCTCTCAGCGATTCCGTGAGTCCTTCCTAGAGGTAGAACGGGACAGGCTATAGACTATAGCCCGTAATTTTTGAGGGGCGGATGCCTTCCGCTTGACAATCGAAGGTCCGGGTGTTCCGCACGATGCGGTGAATTCCGGCGATTAACTTTAAGCCCTCGATGTCTACCTCTAGCATATTATGAGACTAAAAATTGTACCTTAACCTGTCATTGATTGAGGCAGGGATGTTCGTTCCAGGGTGGGGGCATACCCCCAAGTATAAATTTCTAGATTCCTACCCGGTTCATCGATTCCGCTTGTTTGACCAACTCCCCGAATGGGTATAGGAAGATCGCGATCATGAAACATCACTCGTGACATCCTTGCTGTCTTGGGATTTCGCTGTTCTTGAAACAGCCAAACCCATGTCTGGAACATCCGATGGGGTCTCTGCTGCATGGTCTTCAAAGTGAGAACGGCCGAAACAGGCCGCTGGCCAACAGAGGGATAGGTGTGATAGATATTTTCCGCCACCTTAAGGGAGGGGATGAATTCGCTTTTCTCTCCCCTGTGTTCGCAGAAATGCTAGAAAGGCGGGCATCCCAGAATGAGAGCAAAGGGGGAAAAGAGATGAACATGAAAAAATCTTGAATGGTCAAAAACACTAGAGCAAGAAGAAAAAAAAGGTTACAGTAAGCAAAGGCCTGCCGGAGCAACTCCTGACTCTTGAAGTCTTGAGCGGGAAAAGCAAATGTAGTTATATTCACTTGGCAATGGCCTTCAGGAATAGAGTTTCTCTTGAGCAAAGATTCCAGTAGCCTAAAGAGGTATTGGGCAGTTGGGAGAGGGGTTGTTCTACGGGGGAACGGGAAATCCCGTTTGACAAAAACCTTTGCTGAGTGGCTGTACATATAACTGTGGGTGGGTGAGATTCTGGCAAGGTATAGGACAACAGTGCTTGGGATAACCCCTTATTTTTTCTTAGTTTAGTGGGTGAGTGTTCTGGCAGTATCATATCTGTGGATGAGACTCTACATTCCCTGGACGGTGTTTCCCATACTCCATTTTACGACTCCTACACTCCTCGTCGTCTTAACTTTCCCCCCAAATTACTATCTCTCATCGTTCCCTGAGGGTCTGGCTTGTATCCTATTCTATTAATCTAATTTCCGAGGCTGTCTTGCCCCTTGTGTCATTCCTCTCTCCTCCGGCTATCTTTCCTCAGTCAAAAGCCCTGCAGCTGCTCCTAGGACTCTCTCCCAGCACCCACGCCCAACACTTAAAGCTCCAGTGTAGCCCCTTTCGGACAGCACAATGCAACTGAGAGAACTCAGTGAATACGAGGTATTATTAGTCTCTATATTACATGTACCCCCTAAAAAGGACAAAAAGCGTCCAGTACCAGCAACGGCAGACTAAGCATCTGAAGAAAAACTGCAAAAACTTTATACTGAATGTATTTGGGCCTTCAGAGTGGTCTTTTGTGTTGAGTTAGTAGGTTGACGATTCCCGACATTCGGCTCTGCCCTGGGCAGGAGGAAGGGCGATGGGGGGGCATGATATAAAGTTGTGTTTTTGAGTATCATATGCGATGGTTGGTTAGGCATTCGGAAGAGAGAAGGAAAGGATGGAACTAGAGGGGAAGTGAGCATTAGAAGGCACTAGGTGGGTATTTTGAAGAAAAAATGAATCCATGGGTAAATTTATGCAAAGGAACTTTTTTTTGTATGTACAAGTATTACTGACCGCGACGAAAAGTGAACGGGAGTATTGGATTTTGGTGTTTAATATCATACTAGATGTGCTCCTTTCCTGCAATTGAGCATTTAAGGTCTCAACAAATTTCTAGGACGTATGGTAGATACGGGGGGTTTAGTGTGAATTGTACATGTCTGGGAGTAACTGCGGTAGAGCCTAACATACCAACTAGAGCTCGGAAACTACGATAAAGATTTTCTGTGGGTCAGAGCAGCGAGTGATATCTGATGTACTGGTAGGGAAGATATAGGGTTCTTAGCAAATTACTTGCAATTGCTACTATACATTCTACTATTTTGTGGAGTACCCTCGGTGGACTTGTGATTGCTGGCCAAGTGACATGGCGATGGACCTGTCTGGATGAAGTTGTATAAGGAGGAAAGAGGTCGTATTCTAGGTCATCTCAAAACAATACTTGTTGTGCCATGTGGTGGGAGGGGTACACTCATGGCCATACAGTACTCCAGGGCCAGATTCCTTGAGAACGAAACATCATTTCTTATTATCATAGGCTCTGTTGAGGGGAAAAAAACCTAACCCTGGCAGTAAGGATGGGTTACACATGATAGCATAGGTAAGGTTCCGGTTGTCTACTGCCGGTATCATATAATACCATGGAGAAATCCATGGAGAAATCCATAGTGGAAAGTCCACTTTAGCATAAAAGTGTCATGCCGAACGGCCCTAAGCCTCTCAAAGTAAGTCTTATTTTAAATTATCCCTCATACCCAAGAGCCTCAGGGAGGGTGTGGTTGGGTGGTGACTGAAAGAGCGAGGAAGAGCCTGTAATCATCGCAGAGCAGTCCCCGTCGAATCGGTTCATTGTTGAATATTATTTCTGGCTCGGGTATTGGGTGCGGAGGAATGCATATGGATACGGTAGAGATGTTGGTCTAACCACTCGTATCGCACTCTGCTATGATACTATTAGCTTTCCCGTTGCATTCGTTTTCTTGTCTCTGCCATATTTGGCTACTGGCTAGCTGGCGCATTTTGTCTATCTTGCGCCGTGCCGACAAATAAGTGCTTAGTTGGGTGTGAGTTAGGGTAGGGGGAGGGGTATATGCCGGTATAAACCGCCGTGTATCTCCCTAGTCTAACCGTGTAATCGAGCCTCCAGCTAGTTAAATGAGTTACCGCCACCTTAACCTGTTTCGCTTCTGTTCCTTCTTTTTTTTTTTGCATATCACCAACTCGGTGACCTGTCGCCGGCCGCGTGATCAGGCGCGTGTCGTGCCTTTCAACTGAGGTAAACCCCCGATGGTACTGCGAGAGGTAACTTAGAGTAGGGTCTTCTTTTCCAAAGGACTTTTAAGAAGGATACTTGTCCGGCCTATTACTGTGTAATGGGAAGGCAAATATAAGGATCTAGAGGGTCTAATTAGATTCGTTGAACCTATCTGCTATTTTTTCTTTCACTCTGTCCCTCGCACTTACCAACAGCGAAGCATACAGGAAGGCTGGCGGAATGGGTAGAAAATGGAAGGAAGAAAAAAAACAGCAGAGACTGGGTCACCACCAAGTATCAGACTTGGCAGAAAATACGAAAGAGAGCCTGCTGTGGGATCTCCATATTACCAGGAGATAGGGTGCTATCGGGCTACATGCGCAAGACCTCGAGATCTCAATGAGCGCGCTAGTCACTGGCACTGTGGCAAGAGCTGCGACTGGTTGCGTACTAAGCGATCAATCCCGTATCTACCGCGGCGCAGGAGTTCGTGTGCGCTCCCCAGTCTCCTCCCCGACCATTCTGATTTTGTCGGTCAGGCGGGAGTGTTGGCCAGCACGGCAACTAGCCCATGCTTCCATGGCAGGATCTCAGGGGGTGGATGCCGTTGCGTGCTAGGACTTGGTTCATTGCATCCTCACCCACGGATTGAATCGTTCCACTATTACAACCACCCCATTGTCTGTGGGAGAAGTCTGTCTTGAGGGAGCGAGAGAGAGGGAAAGGGAGAAAAAGGCGGCAACACCAACCTCATCTCAAGGATGTATTTGTATTCTGAGTGCGTAATGACAATACTCAAGTATCTAAACTCTGTGCCAGACAGCAGTTGCAATATACTCTGAGCGGTAGCGCATCTTTCTCTGCCACGACAAAATAGTTAAGAATCGTAGTGCCGACCGCTCTCCCACGGTCGGCCGAACAATGAAAAGAAGTGAGGAGTATAGACAAAGCCCTTGTCGAAGGAGTAATGTGACAGGTAATGGAGGAAAACTTAATGACAATAATAAAAAAATAAACAGAAGGGTATATATAAAGACAGTCCAAAACCAATTGCACCATAAACATAACTACAGAATGAATAAGATAAACCGAAAAAAACCTAGTGATTCCCTCCCACAATCGATCCGATAGATCACATCCCCCATCTTACTGTTAGCACCAAACGCCCTGTCAAAAGAGAGAAAAAAGTCAGACGATCCAAGCCCAACTAACGAGGACCCTCCCTTGCCACTCGTCGGCTAGTTTTTCAAAGACGCTTAATGAAAAGTCCAGGTCGGAAGCTTTGCAGCCAGTGCAACGATCCACGACCTCTACTTCTAGACTGACATTCTTCTTCCCAGGGGTGACTTCGCGTGTAACCCATATTTTGCGGCCGCAGAGCGGGTTGGTGTTCGGGTTTGGGCCCACCTGGGCTGCGTCGAAGATTATGTGCGAGACGGCTACTATGCTCTCGGATGAGGTAGAGGATATGCCACAGGCTCCAAGCCCGGGCTGGTAATATGTTCCGTCGCCAGTTTGGAGGGCGGTTGAGGTTGGGGGTGTGATCGAGCCTTTGCTTCTATGAAAAGTTAATAAACCGACCATCCAGATAGGCATGAGAAGAAAAGCATACGCTTTTTTTCTCCCGGCAGTTAGCCCGATACTCAACCCGAGTATCAGTGCCAATAACAGCAGTAATCCCACCCCAATCAATATTACTATCCGTCGCGGTAATCCAAAGTACCGCTCCTTTCGTAGCCCTACCCATTCCGGCAATGCAATCCCATAGAATTTCGGCTGGACGGGCGGCGTAGGCAATTCCTTCTCTACGCTCCCAGCGCTGTTAGAATCAGACGGAGGGTCCTTCACGACAGCCGCGACCGGGCGGCGGGGAACTTGAAATACCGGTGGTTCCGAACTTTCGTTTAAGACGCGGTCGGGGAATGGCGGGAGAGAATCGTCGTGAGGTGCGCGCTCTGGGCGACGAGGCGTCCAGGGAAAGAGGAAAGTCATGACGCTTGTATAGCTCGACAAATAATGGGTTATAGCTTCGAGGTTCTTAGTGAAAGGGATTAGAATAGTTCTGGGTGGTGTTAATAGCGAGGTTGTCCTTGGCTAGGGGAATTCGCCATTGTGGGTGAGTAGCGATGAGCGATGGATGAAGCGTAGGGCGGGCTAAGGGAAGGATGGAAGGAAAATCTGGAAGGTGATGGATCGGCTCGAACCCCCTATCGGTTTACCTTGTGTTACAGGGTAGCCGGTTTTTCGAAGCTTGGCAGGCACTGTGGGGTAAGATGACCGATGGCGACTGGTCTTGTGTCTCGCTTAGGCGGATGCAGAGTTGGTGGCACTTTGTGCTGCCAGGGGTTGAGGGGTTTACCGTAGTTTTGTTACCTGGGGCGTTGCAGAGGACTGGCCTGGGGTATGTGCAACCGGGAGAGCTAGTACTTTGGTCCAAGCATGGAGTCTGAGCATACCCATACTCGAGTATTGATAACCACTCTTGTACCCGTACCTACCAGTATGAGTATGACAAACTCGATAACGAGCTCATCCTGGTGGTTATACGACACGAGATGTCTGGAACCTGACGGGGATGGCTCTCGTGGCGATGATCAGACAGTATTCCCAGTAACGCCCCTTGCCAAGGCATTCACCAGCGGGTGAATTCTGGCAAACTTGGCTGCGCTGGTTTCAATTTTCCTCGTGAGCATCAATACTAGTGCCTCTCAAACATCTCCACATCATGGTGTCAGTACCCGTCTCCCCTTTGTGACAGTCTCGACGTCCTCCGAACTCAAGATCCAGCCCTTCGGTGAAGTCTTCAGCTCATTGAGCCCGGGGGAGTAGGGAGGGGATGATCAAACGGCCCTTTCCGAAAGACTTTGAATCCGAGTTGGTTACGTAATTAGCCTATCTCTAAATTGTCTACTACTGGTAGTCTGATGAAGGAATTTTTAAGAAATCGCTAGCTATAACGTTAACCAAAACCGCGGCTTCGAGTAATCAATGACATCCCCCTAAAAAGGGATTGTCGGACAAGTAAAGCCATAGATTGGATACCAGACCTTTCCTCTTTACCAGCAGATTTTTCAAATTTTTTAGACCATTAAGACTTTGTGAATTCCTTCACGTTGATAGCTAATTAAGTGATTCATGCCAGAACAACTTTCAGAAGGCCAAAAAAGGCCGATTGCCAGCCCAGTTATCATATCATGAAAGCTACGGGTTTGGGTCCACTAGTTCTGAGCTACTCAGATGAGGGCCGTCAGAGCTCGCAGTGACCGCTAGGGGCAAATAAAGCTATCTATGGAGAGATTGGGATTTTGAAGCCTCTTCTTCTCACATTATTGGCTCTCACGAGTCCCTTATATTGGTGTGGGGGATGCAATTTCTCGAAACTCCCGTCACCCGACTACCTGCGGGTGCCTATGAAGCGTCCAGTCTTATACGAGCACTAAAGTACCGAATGTTTAGTAATTTACGCTCCCCAACAACTCCATGTCCAGGAAGAATAATAAGATCTGAAGAGCCATAATATCGTGCTAGAGTGGTGGGGGATGTCGAACCCCACCAGCACAACCGTGAGCATGTGGTTCGTAGAACCAATCACTATCAGATTAGATCTCAGTGATAAATCAATGCGGATGGCGTTTCCCCTCGTTTAGGCCCTGTTCGGTTGCGATGGTTCTGCGACCGTTTCTGCTGTGAAAAGGGCCTTCGCCCCTTTTTGAAATGGTCATTTGTATGTAACTTATGGGACAACGGAAGGGAACTATCGCAACCGAACAGGGCCTTAACCTTTTCCACAGGGCCGCAGTCTCAGCTCCTCCTGAAATTGACTATGTCACACATCACCGATTTCGGGGGATCCATATTGCGGGCAAATTCTTTTAGGATCTCAAAAATTTCATCATCATCGGAAAACAGTTGCCGATTTTCTGCTATTTCGCTTGCTTGTGGGTTTCTGACGTTCTCCTGCTTACTCCTGCAGATCATCGGGAGGAAGGCTGGTGAAACGGGGTGCCACCTCACCTGCAGAATCTAAGTGGTTGGGTTGTGCTGGTACTGCACCCCTGCCTGCCGCTTATCGTCACCAACCTGGTGACTTGCGATGCCACTGCCACTACTTGTACGGTGTCCACGAATGCTTGAACTCGAATGACGCCATCAGCACTGCGCACTATCCTGTCGGTACTCTTCTGGGGAAGAAGAAAGGGGGTGATAGCTAGAGCGCAAGGTGGCACCCCGGTGATGGTGGTGGTCATGGTATCCCGACTGCTTATCACAGAAGGGGTGTCAGGAAACCAAATGGATGCTTTTTTTATATCTACAAAACACCAAATGCCCCAAATACACAAATAACTTATTGCTAACGACTCAATCCCATGGAACCGGTTTATAGGCACGCTGGAAATGTGCTATAGAATAGTATCATACCCAAAGTTGTGTATTCAAACCACCGGTGGAAATTCAAGGGAAATTGGCGGGGGCTTCGCTCTCAGAGCCTCATGTTTGCCAAGGTCTGTTGCAGTGCAATATCTCCCTGGTAACCAGAATCCCCAGGCCTGGAATGAGGGCCATGAAGGGGTCTATCAGAGAGGTTGGCGGGGAGAGAGTGAGGGCTAAAGGTCCTTTGCTCTGCCGTGCAGTACACCGGCTTCATCTCTTGCTTTCCTCTTTAGACTGCGGGGTATATGAAAGGCGGGGATGTCTAGTTGAAACAATTTGCAAAGTCGGTCAGCAGTGCCGTTTCGTCATTTGCTACCGGCACCGGCATATCTTGGATAAAGTGAACATTTTCTCGCTTCTTCACACCCAACCCCTATTTAAGTTCCAACTGGTCAAATAGTTTTCCTGGGCCCATCGCAATTGCTCACTGAGTTGGTCGGTGCCAAGATATAGGTCTTCCAGTTGATGATTGGGTCTTTCTCTCCCCAAGGGTATGTCATTAACCCTGCCTCAGAATCAATAATTTATGACATCTTCTGTCTTCCCAAGTTTCTGAAATCATTATCACCTGCTGGCCTCGGGGTCATTCTCTATAATCAATCACATCACTTCAGTCAACATGAGCCCGAACATGCCTATTACCGGCAACACAAACTCCTTCAATGTTTGCAACACTTATAACAACCTCACCTACATCTCCACGGTAGATGAGAGGGCAGAGATTTTGTCATGGATATCCCCACTGGAGCCACTCCGAAGGCACCAAGACATACAGAAGCAGAGGCTTGACGGTGTGGGGGAATGGTTCTTGAGAACCACAGAGTTCCGAACCTGGTACAATGGGGATGAGGGATGCGCAGATACCACGCTTTTCTGTTCGGGGGCACCGGGGGCGGGGAAGACTTTCATGAGGTATGTAGTGAACTACAGCCGCTTGTAATTGTCTGTAAATTCTAACAGGAATTATTCTGGTGTCAGTTCCCTCGTAGCCGATACCCTGCTCGAAGCTGGTGTTCGGGGTAGCGTAGGGGTTGCTTGCCTCTATTGCGATTTTCTAGCGCAGAGTGAGCAAGTCGCGGTCACTGTGATCGGAGGGCTCCTGAAACAATTTATAGTCAGATTGCCTGAAATCCCCGATGAAATACGCCGAGCCTTTCAAGATTTAAAGGAAAATTGCGGAGGGCGAGGCCTACGGATTAACGAGATGGTCGAATTGTTCCGCGGGGTTCTTGGATTATTTCAACGGGTCTTTATATGCATCGATGCATTAGACGAACTGCGGGAGCAATATAGGCCCGAGGTTCTGCGCTCTCTGCGCAAGATTTTGCGGGATTCACCACATGCCCGCTTATTTATTACCGGACGACCACACATTCAAGCTGAGATCGAGAAGCACCTCACCCAAACAGCAATCATCAGAGCTATCCAGCCTAGTGAAAATGATATTAGACAGTATCTGATTTCGAGGCTGGAGGATGACCCGGATCCCGAAGCAATGAATGATGATTTGAAGTCGGAGATGATGGCAAAGATCCCCAAGGCCTTCTCAGAGATGTGAGTGAAAAATCGAACCCGTACTGGGCGTATTTGATTCACTAATAGTACGCTTAAGATTCCTGCTGGTTGCCTTGCAAACCGATGCTATATTGGGAGAGACGACAATATCCGGAAGAAGAGAACAGCTACGACAAAGGGCCGATCGGTTGGGCGATGCTTACGATGCGACCTTGAAGAGAATCCGTCAGCAACGTGGCCCCCGGCCAGCGCTCGGGCTCTCAGTTCTAATGTGGATTTCTCTAGCGGAGCGGCCCCTGCGTGTAGATGAACTCTGTCATGCCCTTGCCGTCAGGGTCGGAACCACAGAGCTCGATCGGAATAATGTTCCAGCAATACAAACCCTGCTGGGATGTTGTCTAGGGCTCGCCGCCATTGATAAGGAAACATCAACAGTCCGCCTTGTGCATTCAACCCTCCAGGAGTATCTGCGTGCCCAACCAGATATTTTCCCAAACCCTCACGCTAAGATTGCAGAAGTTTGTCTGACTTATCTCAACTTTGATTCTGTCAAGCGTCTTTCTCCGTCTCTGCGTATCGCCCCATCGATACTACCTTTCGCCGAATATGCTTCCTGCTACTGGGGATTCCATGCCAAAAAGAAACTGACAACATCCGTTAAATCTCTTGCGCTGGCTTTGTTGGATCAGTACCCTCGTCATGTATCTGCCAGTATTTTCCTGTCGGCAAGAGACTGTTGGCCATGGTGGATCGAACGCGCCTCTGATGGTTTTACCGGATTACACTGCGCTGCGTCTCTCGGTATACACGAACTTGTTAATTCTTTAATAGAAAGAGGCGCCATCGGAATTGATTCAAAGGATGCTTTGGGACACACACCGCTTACTTGGGCCGCCAGAAATGGGGGTGAATCAGTAGTCGAGCTGCTATTGAGCTTGGAAGAGTCCGGAATCAAACCCGCGGACACTCGAAAGCGAACACGAATGCTAAAAGCTGCTCGGAGTGTGAATATGAGATCACCGAAGATGGCCATCGACCGAATCGTTGTAAATTCCAATTCGGTAGATGAGTACAGCCTAACCCCTCTCTCATGGGCGGCTGAGAACGGCCATGAGCAAGTGGTAAGGATGCTGCTGGCCCGGAAAGACATCGATCCCGATTCGGTTGATGTTTTGCATACCACACCCCTTTTCCGGGCTGCTAAGAATGGGCATATCGGTATTGTGAAACTCCTAATTGGCAAAAAGGGAGTCAATCCGGATATAGCAGACCTTTCATATGGGCGGACACCTCTCTCGTGGGCTGCCCAACACGGGCACCAAGCGGTGGTTAAGCTCCTAATCGGCCGGACTGATATCATGCCGGATTCTGCGGATAAAAATAGGAGGACGCCCCTTTCATGGGCTGCTGGGAATGGACGTGAGGGAATAGTGCGATTACTATTGGACCTAGCAAATGCTGATCCCGATTCTGTCGACAATAATGGGCAAACTCCACTCTGTTGGGCTGTACGGGGAGGGCATGAGGGGGTCGTCAAACTCTTGCTGGGAGCAGAACTCAATTTGGGGAGTAAAAAAGTTTTACACCGAACCCTCTCACTTGCTTCAGAAAGAGGGCATGAGGGTGTTGTGAAGCTACTGCTCGACCGGAAAGACGTCCGACCCGATTTACCAGACGGTTTCTACGGTCGAACGCCTCTTGCATGGGCCGCCCTCAATGGCCACGAAGGTATAGTGAGGGCTTTGCTGAGCCGCGAAGATGTAAATCCCAATTCCATCGCAAAGGGCGGTCCGACGCCTCTTCATTTTGCCGTAATTCATGGACACGAGGGAGTAGTCGAGTTGCTCCTCGATCGGAAGGATATCAAGCCTAACTTGCCGGATGGGCAACGGGGTCAGACTCCCCTTTCTCTGGCTGCAATGAAAGGGCGTGAGGGCATCGTACGACTCTTATTGGCCAACAAAGACGTTTTCCCTGAAGCTTCTGATACGTCCACCGGCCGGACACCCCTAGCTTGGGCTGCTCTCAATGGTCACCAAGGGGTTGTGACGTTATTGATCCAGCGCGGAGACGTCGATCCGAACTCCTTGGCCGCCGATGAGTCCACGCCGCTCCATTTAGCTGCCACCAACGGGCACAAGGGGATTGTCAGCATCTTGCTAAAACGGGGAGATGTCAGGCCCGACGTTGCAGACCGCCCGATGAGGCATACTCCACTTTTGCTGGCCTCCATGCAAGGTCACGCGAGTATCGTGAAGATGCTATTAGCTCACAAGGACGTCAATCCCAATCAAGCAACGAGAGACGGCCGGAATTCACTGGGATGGGCGAGCCAAAATAAGCATCACAGCGTGGTAAAGTTACTAGAGCAGCATATCAAGTCGGGGGGTGGAAGGCGCCGATCAACGATCTAGGCAATTATCTGGAACGGGTGTCTTGTTGTACTTTCTTGGGTTTTCTTCCTTTTTCCCCTCTTTCCATTTTTGGGGAAACGCTTGCGATTTTGTTTCATACATTTGTCCCTGGTTCTGTTTCTCTTGGATTTTTCTACTCGTCGAGCATTACCACTTCATTCTTCACAACCTCTGATATTGCAATGGCCTGTCGTATCGTGCCAGGCCTATATACGCACGCGATATATATAACACCCGATATCTACTCTATCTCCCCGTCGATATTTGGTCCCGCAGCCGGGACGCAAATCATCAGCCCCAGTGGTAGGTTGCGCGTCATGGGCTAGCACTCGGTACCCGGAGTGCGTCTTCTCCGGCGTGCGAGGCCGCCTCGGGGGCTTACGATATTGGCTATCGCCCACACTTTCGAGTGATCATGCGGTCGTACTAGCCACGCAGCTACACACACGGTCCGGGTCGGCAGCTGCAAAGAGGCGGGGAGGAGAGGGGGGGTAACATAGACAGGCGGACTGAAGGGTAGGAGTAAAGACATCGAGCTCTACCGTGGGAGGGATTAGAGCATATGTATTGCTTTTAGTTAGAATTTGAATATAGCCGTGATCTAGTATTTCCCTGTCTTCCCTTTAATTTGTATCTCTTTCTTTACCTTTTTTTCTCTTTTCATGTACTATACACTACAGCCACCTATATTACCCCAATGAATACGCTGGTAAGCTTCGCATCCACACACCAAAACTTCGGATCCCCATCCCATAAAATGCATATACCCACTATAGGAAGCGTTGCGATATGATGTACCCGGGGGGCTCCTTTGCCCTAAATTAAAATCCAAAGATCCCACAATCCCAGAACGAAAACGGAACGCGAAACGGAGGGAGGGGGAAAAAAAAAACAGAAAACTTCCTCTCTAGTACTTGTAGTGGATGACTGAATAAATGAGGACGGGCGAGGAAAGTAAGAAGGAAGTCGCTAGAATCCGGAGGTTTTTTAATCGAAGCGAGGGTGAACTGGACTAGTGCACCGTTTCACGCCATCCGTCGTCTAATCACCGTTCGACGGACGGTAGGTGTGTGGGGGTGAAGAGGGGTATGATACAATATATCTACCAGCGCAAAGGACGGGGGTCGTTCCTCCATCTTTACAGTTTTTCGAGGCAAACTACCATATTGCGTTTTCCGCGAATCTTTTAGACCCAAATTTAGTGGACTTGGGTTCTTCTCAGCACAGCGGTTGTATTATGATAATTCTCACGATCAAATTCGCTCCGGGGGGCGTGGGCTAAAAACAACAAAAAACGACAGTCATAGGATTTACCATAAGCTTGAAGTCCCACTGGTTGCTTTTCTTCTTTTTCCAGCTCAAATGGTAGTCAAGTTATTCTATTTATTTCATTCTGCACGGGGCGGCGTCGAAGGCTGGTGATGGATTGATCGCGTGCTTCTGAAATATTTATACTCGTGACTCGTGACTGGTCTACGAATAGTACTGTGTCGTAAATTTAACTAGTACTACGGCAGCATAATATCGGTGCTCGAACGGTGGGGTTGTTTCCATAGACTACGGTTCTGCGGATTGCCTGAGATGCGGAAAAGGCCGAGGGATCACTGGAGAGAGGGGGGACGTTCCGTGGGGCGTTTAGTTTTTTTATATAGATGAGGTACCCGTGATGTAATACGGCGTCTTCGAACGAATTTTCACCCTGGCGTACTCTACGGTGTAGTCAGCGCCCGTCATGGCGAGCCATATGTAGGTTTGTGCAATACAATAGGCTAGACTTTGGTCAAAATTGTGATACCGTGGTGGCTAGTATTAGGGCTGTATGCCGTGGAATGCCTCAGAGCTAGATTTCGAACTTTATTAACAAGGGTAGTAAATATCTCGGACTATGAGTTGTAAAAATAAAATAAAAAGTATCATTAGATATTGTTCTGACCAACAAACTAGCCCCTCACGCTAGGTTAAGTAGGAAAAAAGATATTCCGAAACCGGGAGATCAAAACTCGGGGGAAAAAAAGGCCGAAATAAACATAAATCTAACCCCTTAGAGAAAGAAAGAGGAAAAGGGAATAGGAAAAGAAATAGCTCTTATGATAATCCAGCCGCCTCACTCCCCAACCAGTGCCAACCCCAGCCTCCTCCGTCTCGCATTCCCACCCCGAATCGCGGCCCAGAAGAGCGCGTAGCCCACCCAAGCGACGCCAACGCTCCCCATCGTCCAGCCAAAACTCCTCTCGTACCCGGGCGCCCACTCCGGACGGAAGATCCAGCTCGCCAACACACCGGCTGCGTTACCCCAACCATTTATCCCGAGCACGACAGCACGCTTGCCGGGTGTTTCCATGTTATTGCTCAGCCATGCCACAGTCAGGGGGGAAGCAATGTATGTCCCCGAGAGCAGTAGGCAGAGAGAGAAGTAGCGCGGGGTAAGCGCGGTTAGGGGTAGTAGGACTAGTAGTGCGAGGGAAGCTAGAGAAAGAGTGAGGCCGTAGAGGATGTACTTGAAGCGCAGCTGTGAGCGGTCGGAGAGGTATGTGGTGTACCAGAGCGAGCAGGCACCGCAAAGGAATGGAGGGACTGTCAGAAGGTTCGCGTGTAAGGTGGAGTATCCAAAGCCCTTCACGACGAGCGGGAGGAAAACACTGAACGCGATTCCGGGGACGGAAGAGGTGATATTGCAGACTAGGAGCCACCAAACGCGCCAGTCTGTGGCCGCGTCGGTGACGTCTTTTTTGTTCAGGCCGGGTTCGCCCCCGATTCTTGCTTTGCCATTCCCGCCAGTGCTTCTTCTCCGTCGCCGTTTTGCTTCCTCGTCGTCGGATTCGTTCTCGGCTAGGAGCTCTTCGCCTTCTTCTGTTTCAACCACGTTCTCGGCTTCCGCGCGGTCTATTAAGACGCGCTTCTCGGCCCAGGCTCGTTCTGCGGGTGTCTTGAGCCACCAGGCATTCTTCGGGCCTGCCGGGAGCCAGAAGAAGGCTGTGAATGCGACTATTATGGTGAGACCTGCTTCGAGGAGGAAGAGGATCTGGTAACCGTACCAGCCTTCATGTTGGGGCTGTTGGATAGGGGGTGTTTTGACGTCGCTTTCGGGATCTGAATGGAGTGGTTAGGATGGCGGGGCGGGGGATGGGGTAGGAGAACGAACCGCTGGGAAATAATTTGAATACAAAGTACGATACCAAGCCACCGAAAGCCCCGGCGACAGCGTACTGCCCGTAGAACATACCCAGTCGCTGAGCAAACTCATATCGTGTGTAGAACAACGACAAGTAGAACACCGTGGCTGGGTAAAACCCCGCTGCCAGATACACCAGTCAATCAGCTCTCAGGTCTCTACTCTGACCCCCTAAAAGGTTAAAGGTCTGTTTGGCAGACAAAGGACCGTTCCGTTTTGCGACCGTTTCTGCTGTGAAGATAGCTGTCTCCCCGTTTTAGAGCAGGAGGAAAACGGTCATTTGTATGGGGGAACGGAACGGAACCGTTGTATCCAGACAGACCCTCAGAAACATACCTTCCAAGGCCCCAATACAAGCTCTCAACCCAATCAATTGCGCTCTGGATTTCACAAACGCATTCAACCCGGTCAAGATTCCCCATCCAACCATAACTCCACCAACCCATCTTCCGACACCAACTCCTTTGCCCAACGCCGCACCGACCGGCTGCAACACCACGAAGGCGATGAAGAACGCGCTCACAGCGTCGTTCAGATCCTCTGGCGCGAGTCCCGCATGGTGGGTGAAGCCTGCGGTCTCGGCATTTCCGACGTTCGAGCGGTCGAGGGAGTTTAGGAGGAAGAGGAGGGAGAGGAAGGGGAGGAGGTAGATGTCTGTTCTCCGCTTGATGGTTGCGGTCAGGGCTTTCATGGATGATGCCTCCGGGTTGTCGGCGAGGGGAGGTGGATGGGGTGGGGGTGTATGGGCGGGGGAGAGGAGAGGGGTTGATGGCCCGGGAGGAGACTAAAGCAATTTCTGTATTAGACAGCTAGACTAGACTGAGCACTTTGAAAGCGGGAGGAGGTATTGGTAGGGTCTCATACCTGAGAGGGCGCCAGCGCTGCAGATGAACCGAGCGAGTTTTTGTGAGTTTTTTGTTTTGTGCCTAATCAAGTATGATAGTATACTAAAAACGACGCAGAGGAAGGGTTTAGTGCGATGGAATATGGAATAGTTCAGCCCACTCAAGCTATTACCCGCCGGTTCTGTTGAGCAAACCACGCGCAAAGGCCTGTGCTATTTGAGTTGAGGCTCTGTGGCTTGGCGGTCAGGGTCTGATTTAGTTCTGGGAATTATCATAGAGAAACTTGACGCAGTTGCACCTTACAAGTACGTCTACTGGTAGTTTTTGGGTAACAGGGCTCACAACAAAGGTTGGGAAGGGGGAAGTATCATAATAATATATATGAGGATTTAATGGAATAGGATGGGCAGGCATACCAGTCCCGTGTTTAAGGGCTGATATCATGTGTATGAATGTTTAACTGAATGGGAAGTTTAAGATGACCTTGGGAATTGTTTGTGGGCAGGCGCAGCAGTTACATAGTGGTCAGACAACGCCTGCCACAATCACTCATGTTATCATGCATTGACGCACCAGATCACCACGGGATATAGGTAAAAGGTTGGAAGTCGTAACTAGTTAGCACAAGTGGCGGTTAGGAAATATCTGAGCTTCGCTACTATGTCTAGGACTCTATAACTAACCTAGTAGAATTATCAGATAGTCCACTTTATTATTATACTCTACCGGGCGTGTCTTTTCCAAGCATAAATTTGTAACAGGAACAGACCCTTGAGCAAGTGAGTGAGTGAGTGAGGGTCTATGATAGCTCTCAATACCGTACTATATTTCAGAAAGGTATAATGGATATCTTCCTGTAAACGTTTGCAACACGTTTTCTAAACCTCCACTGGTTATGCATTTACGCCCAGTGACCTTCAGATGCATGGTCTGGGTGTATTAGGGAGTTAGCGGCCAAATTCCTGCGGGTGAGGATATCATACTCTCTATGCTGTCTGTGAAGGATATCAGAATTTTTTGAATTCTGTTCTTCTAGGAAGTCGCCTGATGTGCGGGCTATACTACCGGTACAGTACCCACCTCCATTCCCGAGAAACTGAGTTTGACATTATTCTAGCTCACGCCTCCGGTTAGCCAAGAGAGCCTTCCAATATTTTTATCATTACAACTCCGCAATTATCGACGGACAGGGGAAACTTTAAATGACTGGTGGGATTATTTCACTCCGGGAGGAGACGAAAATACCACATTAATACCTTGCCATATGTCTTGAGAATCTTGAGCTGAGATAAGGTACTCAGAAATTACTTCTGTATTATTATTATCTCGCAAAATTTCCCAAACACATTTCATGACCCGTTGTCACCCCCGTTCCCCGCATCTGATGCCCTCGGTGACGCTTAATTGATCGTGACTCCTAGGGCGGTTTTCCTCCCTTTTACTTATTTTTAACTCTTGTACTTGCTCAAAGGGGTACCCTGTTTCTGATCATCGAGGTTCTTTGCTACGTTCTGAAGACTTTAGTATATAATTATGTGCATTTGTAGCTGTAGTAATAGTCTCCTTTGGTATCCTATTTGAACTATATTGGGATCCATAACTTAACGTTTGGGCGGAAGATTTATCTTACTCTCATGCCCATTCAAGGTATTAGGTGCTGTTGGACCACATCTGTCTATGATGGCAAACCTCGAGGCTAACCCCATTTAATCCCTGAACTACCGGTACTGTAGTCCCAACAAGTCTTTTGGCTAGTCCTAGTTGCATATCATACTGAGCAAGTGCGAAACAGTTGTACCCAACCATTGCGAAACCTTCTCAATTCAAACTCATAAAACTAAACATCGCCAAACTCCCCACAACTTCCCTCTAGCCACTTTGTTTAGCCACTCTTCAGCCTCCACTCAACCGTAACCAGCTCAACAGAGCCGGGTCACAGGTTCTCACTCACTGGGAGTTTGGAATCCTAACCCACTGACAGCTGGGCATTTCAAATTGCTACCGAGACGTGCGCAGTGGTAGTGAAACCAAGGCCGGGAATGCAACTATACTAAACAAGCCCTGCGCTAGAAGAGGGGGTGTAGTGACCAGGAATGGTATATATTGAGCTGCGGTTGAGTGGGTGGTCGTCTGACTTTCGGCATCCTTGGTGGGGGCTTGTGGGAGTTTCTGCCAGGAAGGACGGGGGGTAAGGCACTCTGTTCTAGAGGGTAGCCTAGCTATAATCAATGGTGGTGGTGGGAAATATAGCGCACTGGCATCGCCGGCCGTGGCATTTATAATGTGTGCATCTATCGAGCTTCTACTTTCTTCCCTTATCGGTAACGTGCTATGCCGAAGTATATATCTAGAGGAATAATGTAAATTAATGGAAACATCTAGAACGGCGGACAAAGGAACGGGGCGGTGTATTATCGTCTATGACTAGAAAGTTATTGATATGCGGTAGATGCTCCAGCAACACTTGATCCAGTGCATCCCGCCAGCAAACACCTCCGGGCGGACAATTCCCTTGGGCTTAAACGGAAGGGCCAACTTCCGCAGCCTATCCATCCAGCTTTCTCAGAGCGGGGTCCCTACCAGCATGCACTGGGGTTTCTGCTGCTCTATCCCCTCCCCCCCACCGCGATTGAGTAAGGCAACCGTATGCAGAATCTTCCTCCAAACGACCTTTGTAATCCCCGGCGGCCGGAGGGTCTTATCTTGTATACGTTTACGAGCGAGCTCTATCATGAGGACGAAGCTCTCCGTCGGGTACTTTCACACGAGGCTTTCCACGCTATCTGGGCGCCTCAGGCCCTTTGGGCTCGTTGCAGGCGACTTAGCTTCCGTAAGGACGATATCCTAGACGCAGGTTAGGGTCATGCAGAGATAGCAGTTCTCGCTGCCGGTTTGCGCGGGCAAGGCATTTTCTAGGCAGTCTTCGAGTAGGGCTGGGAATAGGGTAGGGAGGGAAGGGGAGGGGCGAGTGTTTGGTGTGCTGAGAACTGAGTGCACGATACTAGCCAGAGCGCGGGGTACGGGTCGAGGCGAGGGACGGAAGGTTTGCAGCGGTACCCCTGTGGTGGGGCCTCGCATTGAACGGTAAGGAAGCATTGCATTCACCTAGGAGTGCATCAGCGGTGTCTGGTGCTGCTGGTGGGGTGGGTTGGTAGGGAGATAGACGTTGGAGACGATCGAATGAGGGATGCGGAGGTTAATGTTGAGTTGCTGAAACTGTTGGAAGTGCCTGGGGTCGGGGGTTTGGGGGCAGAGGTTTGGGGCAGCTTGAATCGTGGCGCCTCTAGAGTTCATCGCTATAGGGGGGGATAGAGGCAGTGTTGCTGCTATCGATGTTGTAGTTGGTAAAGGCCTCGACTGTCGCTGGAGTTGTTGGTGCTGTGAAAAGCTCTAGCCGTTTCTCCTAGTAGGAACTTCGGGGAGTTATGACATGCCTTCCCATATCGGTGTTCATCCCGCCTCTGCTGCTGCCCCTGTTGGCGTGCGTTTCCAGCAACGCCTCTTGACCATAGTTTGCGCGCTTAGGAGAACACTGCAGATGTTTCTTGTTTCCCAACTACTCGGGACCTGCGCATCACTAATGTCGGTACCGAAAAGAATACTCATCTCTTAATTCCCCCATCACACCAGACAACCTTGGCGCACGCTTGAAGAGCAGCTTCGGGTATGGAACGCTAAAGTGGCACGAATTTTTTTGGATAATACCTTCTAGCTTCACAGGCAGACATTGAAAAGGGGATTGAATGCTACTGCGGATATCAGTTTCGCGGGTTTCCACAGCCTTGGAATGTGTTAGTACGAGTATTGTGGTATCATATGGCTTAAGGTGAGGCTCCTGCAAGCAGACGTGAATCTGAGCAGAGCTTTTGACACGACACCTTCCAGCGTGTGTAACCAATTTCGGATCCAGTGATTGGACTGTTTGTCAGGCGCAAGGCTTTACCATCAACCCCGCGTTTCCTCAATTTCAACATACCCTAAGTGGATTAGGATCTTGCTCTCAACAGCATTCGAAGCGGTAGAAAGCGAAAAAATGTCACAAGCTTTCAGCAATAATCATAACTCTATCAACATCGCAAATACCTTTAACTACACTGTCCATTACGATGCCTCCAAGATATTGGCGTGGTTATCTCCATTAGAGCCATGGGTACGGCATCGAGATATTGGAGCCCAGCGAGTGGATAGCGTAGGAGCCTGGCTTCTGGAAACTAGGGAGTTCAGACGCTGGCATAATGGCGATAGGGAGGATGGATCTAGTCATGCGACCTTATTCTGTCACGGCAATCCAGGAGCGGGGAAGAGCCATATCATGTAAGGGGGGCATCATTACCAGTAATCAAAGGATGGTAGTGCTGATAGGTTGCGATGACAGCTCTCTAGTTATAGACAAGTTGTGCGACGAGACAGTGGAGGAAGATACTGCTGTTACCTGTTTTTACTTCGATTTCGCTTCCCGGAGTGAGCAATCACCAGTAAATATGCTGGGCTCCCTGCTGAGACAGCTTGTTAGCGGATTGGAAGAAATTCCTGAAGCAGTAGTCCGGGGTTTTCAGAATGAGAAAAAGGCGATTGGGGGTAGAGGACTACAAGTTTCAGGAATTTTGAAGATGTTCCAGGCCATCACAGATGCAAAGCGCACGTTCATATGTGTTGATGCACTTGACGAATGTGTGCCAGAGCATCGAATGGTGGTTCTCGGATCACTAAGACAGATTCTGCAGGCTTCGCCGAATACTCGGATATTTATCACTGGAAGATCCCATGTCGGGAGTGAGGTGGAGAGGAGATTGGATGGGACAGCAACTTTTATATTGATTGAGCCTACGGGAGATGGTATCGTTCACTATCTGCGTGAGAAACTCAGGAATGACACGACCCCGGAGGAAATGAACAGCGCATTGGAGGCAAATATCATGGAGAGCATTTCCCAACTAAGCTCCGAAACGTATGTAGAAACGAATGAAAGAGCAAAGCTATGCAGAGCTACCGCAGGCTAAGAGCTGACATGTTCAAATCTAGATTCCTACTGGCTTCTCTTCACATGGAGGCAATCTTGCAAGAAACCAGTATCTCCCGCCGGAGGAAAAGACTCAAGTCGGTGAAAGATGGGGCAGGATTAGGGGGCGCATATGGTGCGACACTAGAGCGGATAAGGGCGCAGGGCGGGGAAAAGACGAAACTTGCGATGGCCACTCTCACATGGATCTGCTACGCGGAGCGGCCATTACAGGTGGATGAGTTATGCCATGCGCTGGCAGTGGAAATAGGAGCAACGGATCTCGACCCCGATAATGCTCCTTCGATAGCTACCTTGCTAGGCTGCTGTCAAGGATTGATTACAGTCGATAAGGAAGCCTCAACTGTGCGGTTAATCCACTTTACCGTCCGAGAGTATCTTTGTAGTCATCCAAACCTCTTTTTCAAACCTCACTCGGCAATTGCAGAAGCTTGCTTGACCTATTTGAATTCACAACAGGTCAAGAACCTCTCATCCCATCTTCTCCCGGACCACCAAAGCATGCCATTCCTCGGGTATTCTTCGAGATATTGGGGAACACATGCGAATAAGGAACTCTCAGACCACGCGAGGGCCCTTGCACTGGGGCTCTTAAACCAGTGCGAAGACCACATATCCGCTGTATCGCTTTTGAAGCAAGTACCGGGCGCCCGAAATATGGTAGGCATCGGTTCTTCCCCGCGCTTCTCTGGATTACATTGCGCGTCTTTCTTCGGGATTCGTGAACTTGTGGCCGCATTGATGAATGCCGGATGTCGCGGGATTAACCAACAAGATTGCGTGGATTGTACGCCACTCTTATGGGCGGCGATGAATGGGCATGAAGGTGTTGTGGAGCTACTGCTTAGCCGGGAAGATGTCGACCCCGACAGACCAGATAATATCGATAGTACACCACTCTCGTGGGCCGCTAATAACGGGCATGAAGGTGTGGTCAAGGCGTTGCTAGAACGGGAAGATGTCGACCCTAATCGCCGGGATGTGAATGATCGCACACCACTCGGATGTGCTGCTGTCGGTGGACATGAAGGGATTGTGAAACTATTACTTGACCGGAAAGATGTCGACCCCGACAGACCAGATAATATCGATGGTACACCACTCTCGTGGGCCGCTAATAACGGGCATGAAGGTGTGGTCAAGGCGTTGCTAGAACGGGAAGATGTCGACCCTAATCGCCGGGATAAGGATGATCGAACACCGCTCAGATGTGCTGTTGTGGAGGGACATGAAGGGGTGGTCAAGTTGCTGCTGGGACGGGAAGATGTCGACCCTAATCTCCGGGATGAGAATGATCGGACACCACTCGGATGTGCTGCTCTCGAGGGACATGGAGGGATTGTGAAGCTATTACTTGGCCGGGAAGATGTCGACCCGGACAGACCAGATAATCAAGATAGTACACCGCTCTCGTGGGCCGCTAATAACGGACATGAAGGAGTGGTAAAGTTACTGTTGGGACGGGAAGATGTCGACCCTAATCGCCCTGATGGGAATGATCGAACACCGCTCGGATGTGCTGCTGTCGAGGGACATGAAGGGATTGTGAAGCTATTACTTGGCCGGGAAGATGTCGGCCCGGACAGACCAGATAATCAAGATAGTACACCGCTCTCGTGGGCCGCTAATAACGGACATGAAGGAGTGGTAAAGTTACTGTTGGGACGGGAAGATGTCGACCCTAATCGCCCTGATAAGAATGATCGAACACCGCTCGGATGTGCTGCTGTCGAGGGACATGAAGGGATTGTGAAGCTATTACTTGGCCAGGAAGATGTCGACCCTGATCGCCCTGATAAGAATGATCGAACACCGCTCGGATGTGCTGCTGTCGAGGGACATGGAGGGATTGTGGAGCTATTACTTGGCCGGGAAGATGTCGACCCGGACAGACCAGATAATCAAGATAGTACACCGCTCTCGTGGGCCGCTAATAACGGACATGAAGGAGTGGTAAAGTTACTGCTGGGACGGGAAGATGTCGACCCTAATCGCCCTGATAAGAATGATCGAACACCGCTCGGATGTGCTGCTGTCGAGGGACATGAAGGGATTGTGAAGCTATTACTTGGCCGGGAAGATGTCGACCCTGATCGCCCGGATAAGCATGGTCGAACGCCACTCCGGTCTGCCTCCGTGAAGGGGCATGGGGAAGTAGTCAAGCTGCTGCTAGAACGGGAAGATGTCGACCCTAATCGCCCTGATAAGAATGATCGAACCCCACTCGGATGTGCTGCTGTCGAGGGACATGAAGGGGCTGTGAAACTATTACTTGGCCGGAAAGATGGCGATCCCAATCGCCCGGATAAGTATGGCCGAACACCGCTCGGATGGGCTGCTGTGAAGGGGCACGAAGGAGTAGTCAAGCTGCTGCTGGAAAGGGAAGATGTCGACCCTGATCACCGCGATGAGAATGGTCGGACGCCACTCGGATGTGCTGCTGTCAAGGGACATGAAGGGGTTGTGAAGCTATTACTTGGGCCGAAAGATGTCGACCTCAGTAGTCGGGATGGAGGGGATTGAACACTACCTGCATCTGCTGATGTCGGGGGACATGAAGGTGTTGTCAACCTACTCCTTGGCCGGAAGAATGTCGGCTCCGACCGTCTAGATGGAAATCCTACTTGTATATGAATCTATCCCCCTCTGAAGCCTCCCGCCACTTGCTAACTTTTATGAGTGAAGGCCCACAAGTTTCTGTTCGTTGGGTTTAGTATGCAGCAACTGGAGCACTATTTTATCTGTTAACTTGCCCCATTTGTCTTGGTCGCCGTTTCCCAGTGGGATGGATCTCCCGTTACAAAATCTCCTTTTCTCTTTCTCCTTATACACCGATGCTTATTCCCCCTTGTTTTCTCTTGCTAGTGATAGATGCATACATGAATAGATTGATAAACTGTGCATAGAACCTCCATTTAGAGAGCAGGGGATCTAGCGTAGGTGTTCCCGAAGCTAGGCTGAAAAAGAAAATCAATCCTAGACATTGTGACCTTGGGGTGATTGTTTTTCTGGCATATATATAGTATAATATTCATCCGCACCCGAAAGTGCCTTCCATTCTGTCAAACCCTTCCGAATTCCTGCCTCCTCCACTTTACCTCCCTGGCAACCTATCTCCTATCCATGCTTCATTCAAGCGGAATTGCTCAATTAGCTCGAAGGCAGAACCTGGGGAAAACTTGTGGTTATGCGCCACCCCCTCTCTAACTCATCACCGCACGTGCGCCGAGAATGCTAGTTGCAATAAAAGCTGTAGTTAGCCGCGTTTATACCAGACGGAGGTAATCTATGATGAGCTCTTTGCGGCGGTGGTCTCGGGGGGAAGATCGGGGTTTGAATACGGGCCATAGTATTTGGCAGAAGTAGGGGAAGTACGAGGGGGAGTTAGGTTGTAGTATTATTATGGCATCCCCTCAGAAGACGTGCGTTCTCCGCAGCTGTGGCAAGGAGGGCTCTTGCAATGCGGTTACTGCTCTATGTTGAGAGTAGCCAACATCAAGTACTCTGCTGGGTCATACATTATCGGTTCACTGTACCTCGATGTCTCATACCAATACCCTAATACCCATAGCTACCCGCTGATCCTCCTCTTGCGAGAATCGCATTCGAACAGCTATTAGGGTTTTATTATTTCCAACTAGGCCAAAGGCCTTAGAGATGATCCATAGTAGTGTACTACCTGCTTGTTTGTGCTGTGAGGTGTACCGTAGCTTCTCGGCATTATACTTTCGCCGTGCCGGCACACCGCTGTTATGTCCTGCTATATTGTGTGCCATGGGAGTGTCATATTGAGAATTGAGAAGAGTTGACTAAGGCCTCTAGTAAGGAGGTGGGGTATTGTGAAATTGACCTGCACCCCCCTGGCAGAGTTTTGAGCGTGTAGCTTATGGATGGTATTATGGGTAGGAGCCTGTTTCCCGTGTGGACACTGGCACTGAGGAGGGGATGAGGATGAAGGTGGGGGTGGTGAAAATGAAGGCAATGGTTAGGCTGAAGGTTGGAAGAGAGTGATTGAATGAAACGAACGATATACGGAATAGAGTCGAATGTAATCACGACGGTAAGAGGAGGAAGGGGAATGTTAGGGCGAAAGGAAGGAAAGGTGTATATTTGAACGCACACCATGTGCGTACTGTTAGGGCTTAAACTTGACTTTCTTAACTTGCTGTTATCTAGCTTATCTGTAATTAACTCATACTGTACTAAATAGGTAGTAAGTCACGATCGTGGGGTGGTGGTTGCCTAGGCTTGGCGGACAAGGGCTGCTATGTAAGTTAGGTTTTTTTCTCTCACGCTTCTCTTCCTTCTCCCCTCCACAGAGACGAGGACAACCGACAACCTTTGTAGCAAGGAAAGCGGCAACGAGGATCGTGTGTTTGGAGGAAGGAAAATTGGACCTATACTTACTAGCTAGTCGGACAACCTGCTGGGTTGGGCTTTCTTTGAGACGGGAATTTTCTGTTTTGTGGGGTTTGTTTTGCGACATAGCTAGTGAATTGAGTTTGATCGTCACTTGTGTGATTTTCTTTCGCCTTGGGTGTTCTTTGAGAGTGATAGTTGTTTTCTGGTTCTTCTCCACTTCGGTCAAGTAGAAACTATTCGGTGAATTTTCTTCTTTTCAGTACCCGGTCTCCCGACATACCACCCAACACACTGCAGACCAAACACCAGAATAATGTCCACATAACCTTTGTACTGAGCGTGTTTGGACCTCCTCCTCTGCTACCAAGAATTGCCTTGCCGTTTGTTTCTTCTGGTATGTTATATCTAGATTCGTTTTTTGTTCTGTCGAGTTGGTAGTTGGCGGTTGCCACTTCTGGACATTTAATCTCACGCTAGGTGGTGGTAGTGATAGGGCCGGGGTATTTATGATTTAGGCGCATAGATACTGTATGTATTTACCAAAAGGTGCGGCATCTGCGAATATAACGCAAAAGAGGGAGTAAACAAAGGTGAGAAAAAGAGGCGAATTTTTGAGCTAAGCTCGTGATCGCACAAAGCTTCCCCCCCACCAACTAAAAACGCAATGGAGAAAAAAGAGGTGAAAAGCTCATAGCAATAAATCACTTCGCCGACCGGCTATTCAAAACACCTGCTTCCCAATCCACCCCATCAGCAACCTCAACCTCCTCCCTTAGCGCATCCTAATCCTTGCACTGCTCGGTGTTGTTTAGGGTTTCGGGGGTATGAGTTATGTGTTAGTGACCCGGGTTACAATGGTACTCGCAAAACCTAGTGCTATGTGGCCATGAATTATGCCATGGGTGGGTCACTTCTGAAGACTTTGGAGAAACATCGCGTGCACACCTTACCCCACCTCTCATAATATGCCGCGCCTTACCCAGCCATCCAATCCACTTCCCCATAGCTACTCCGGCGGCGCTTGGTCACTGTATCCCCAAGCGCGAGCAACCCCCCGAGCCCAAACAAAAGGTCCAACTCCCACAGCTCATCCGTTTAGCTCTCCTCGAGTGAGATCCCTTCCGGTATGTACTTGGGATTCCACCCCTTCATTTCCTCTGTCCCCTCACTGCGACTGAGTAAGGCAGCGGGAATCCTCTGCTGCCCGAGGGTCTTTTGTTGTATACAACAAGCGAGGTCTATCACAAGGAAGAAGCTCTCCATCGGGTACTTTCACTCCAGGCGTTTCTCGTTACCTGGGCGCCTCCGCCTCGGGTCCTTTGTGCTCGTCGCGGGCGACTTAGTTTCCGTCAGGACAGTATCTTAGACGCAGGTTAGGGTCATGCAGAGATAGCAGTTCTCGCTGCCGTTTTGCGCGGACAAGGCATTTTGTAGGTAGTTCTCAAGTAGGGCTAGGAATAGGACAGGGGGAGAGGGGAGGGGCGAGTATTTGGTGTCAAGGAGGGAAAATGGGGGTCGCACGGAAGTAGCCGATAGCCTAGGAGAATTCACTTGTAAATTACTTGTAGACACTTTGGAGGAAGGATATTGAACGTAGGTTTTACCGCCTATACTTTGTTTATTCGCTCTCGCTCACTTCTTCATCAAAATAAAAAAATCAAGCTAACGGTAGAGACAGGTGTATAAGTAAAAGGCAAATACCACATCGTGATCCTACTTGGATCATCACACTCATCTTTATTCTTCCCGCATGCGCATGCCCTTGTTCCTCCGTACACTTCTGTAATAACAAAGAAAAGACATGGTGGGTGAAATCTATTGTTGAACATTCTCCCGTATCCGTTCCGTCAGCTCCGTCTGCATTTCTCCTGAACTCTCCTTCCCACTCCCGTAACAAAGCCAACTCTATAAATGTTTCTTCTCCCCCAACCACTCGGCGACCTGAACATCACTAATGTCGGTACTTGAGTACCAAAAATTAGACTAATCTCTCAATTTCCGCAGCTTCGGATATGGAATGCTAGAATGGCACGAAATTTCTGAATAATACAAATGTCTCTAGCTTCTCAGGCAGATGTTGAAAAGAGTTTTGAATAATGCTGCGGGTATCATTTCTCGAGTGTCGACTGCCTTGGAATTCATCAGAAAGGAGACATGGGATATTGTGGTATGGTTCAAGCTGAAGCTCCTGTCCTGCAAGCACACGTGAATCTGCGCAGAGCTTTTGACACCCTCCAGCGTGTGTAACCAATTCCGGATCCAGTGCTTGGACTGTTTGTGAGGCGCAAGGCTTCACCATCAACCCCTCTTTCCCCCAATTTCAAAAGACCCCGAGTGAATCAACCTCTTGGCCCCAACAGCATTCAAAGCGGTAGTAATCGGAAAATGTCACAAGCATTCAGCAATAACCAGAACTCTTTCAACATCGCAAATACCATTTACACTGTCCCATATGATGCGTCTAAGATATTGGCGTGGTTATCTCCATTAGAGCCATGGGTACGGCATCGGGATATCGGGGCCCAGCGAGTGGACAGTATAGGGGCATGGATACTGGAAACAAGTGAATTTAGAAGCTGGAATAATGTCAGTGGGGATGGATCTAACAGGGGTACCTTATTCTGCCACGGCAACCCAGGAGTGGGGAAGAGCCATATCATGTAAGAGAGTGTATCCTTGCTGGAAATCAAAGAACGGTGTTGCTGATAGGTTACCATGACAGATCCCTAGTTATAGACAAGTTATGTGACGAAACCGTGGAGCAAGATACAGTTGTTACCTGTTTTTACTTCGACTTCGCTTCCCGGAGTGAGCAATCACCGGTAAATATGCTGGGCTCACTGTTGAAACAGCTTGTTAGCGGATTGGAAGAAATTCCTGAAGCAGTAGTCCGGGGTTTTCAGAATGAGAAAAAAGCGATTGGGGGTAGAGGACTACAAGTTTCGGGAATTTTGAAGATGTTCCATGCCATTATAGATGCAAAGCGCACGTTCATATGTGTTGATGCACTTGACGAATGTGTGCCAGAGCATCGAATGGTGGTTCTCGAATCACTAAGACAGATTCTGCAGGCTTCGGCGAATACTCGGATATTTATCACTGGAAGATCCCATATCCGGAGTGAGGTGGAGAGGAGATTGGATGGGACAGCAACTTTTATATTGATTGAGCCTACGGGAGATGGTATCGTTAACTATCTGCGCGAGAAACTCAGGAATGACACGACCCCAGAGGAAATGAACAGCGCATTGGAGGCAAATATCATGGAGAGCATTTCCCAACTAAGCTCCGAAACGTATGTAGAAGCGAATGAAAGAGAAAAGCTATGCAGAGATACCGCAGGCTAAGAGCTGACATATTCAAATCTAGATTCCTACTAGCTTCTCTTCACATGGAGGCAATCTTGCAAGAAACAAGTATCTCCCGCCGGAGGAAAAGACTCAAGTCGGTGGAAGATGGGGCAGGATTAGGGGGCGCATATGGTGCGACACTGGAGCGGATAAGGGCACAGGGCGGGGAAAAGACGAAACTTGCGATAGCCACTCTCACATGGATCTGCCACTCGGAGCGGCCATTACGGGTGGATGAGTTATGCCATGCGCTAGCAGTGGAAATAGGAGCGACGGATATCGACCCTGATAATGCTCCTTCGATAGCCACCTTGCTAGGCTGCTGCCAAGGATTGATTACAGTCGATAAGGAAGCTTCGGCTGTACGGTTAATTCACTTTACTGTCCGAGAGTATCTTTGTAGTCACCCAGACCTCTTTTTCAAACCTCACTCGGCAATTGCAGAAGCTTGCTTGACCTATTTGAATTCACAACAGGTCAAGAACCTCTTATCCCATCTTCTCCCGGACCACCAAAGCATGCCATTCCTCGCATATTCTTCAAGATATTGGGGAACACATGCCAATAAGCAACTCTCAGACCATGCGAGGGCCCTTGCACTGGGGCTCTTAGACCAGTACGAAGACCACGTATCCGCCGTATCGCTTTTGAAGCAAGTACCGGGCGCCCGAAATAGGGTAGGCATCGGTTCTTCCCCGCGCTTCTCTGGATTACATTGCGCATCTTTCTTCGGGATTCATGAACTTGTGGCCGCATTGATGAATGACGGATGTTGCGGGATTAACCAACAAGATTGCATAGATTGTACGCCACTCTTATGGGCGGCGAGGAATGGGCATGAAGGTGTTGTGGAGCTACTGCTCGGCCGGGAAGATGTCGACCCCGACAGACCAGATAATATCGATAGTACACCACTCTCGTGGGCCGCTAATAACGGGCATGAAGAGGTGGTCAAGGCGTTGCTAGAACGAGAAGATGTCGACCCTAATCGCCGGGATAAGGATGATCGAACACCGCTCAGATGTGCTGTTGTGGAGGGACATGAAGGGGTGGTCAAGTTGCTGCTGGGACGGGAAGATGTCGACCCTAATCTCCGGGATGAGAATGGTCGGACACCACTCGCATGTGCTGCTGTCGATGGATATGAAGGGATTGTGAAGCTATTACTTGTCCGGAAAGATATCGACCCTAATCCCCGGGATAAGAATGATCGGACACCTCTCGGATCTGCTGCTTCCAGGGGACATGAGGGGGTTGTGAAGCTATTACTTGGCCGGAAAGATGTCGACCCTAATCCCCGGGATGAGAATGATCGGACACCTCTCGGATGTGCTGCTGCCAGGGGACATGAGGGGGTTGTGAAGCTATTACTTGGCCGGAAAGATGTCGACCCCGACAGACCAGATAATATCGATGGTACACCACTCTCGTGGGCCGCTAATAACGGGCATGAAGGGGTGGTCAAGGCGTTGCTAGAACGAGAAGATGTCGACCCTAATCGCCGGGATAAGGATGATCGAACACCGCTCAGATGTGCTGTCGTGGAGGGACATAAAGGGGTGGTCAAGTTGCTGCTGGGACGGGAAGATGTCGACCCTAATCTCCGGGATGAGAATGGTCGGACACCACTCGCATGTGCTGCTGTCGATGGATATGAAGGGATTGTGAAGTTATTACTTGGCCGGAAAGATATCGACCCTAATCCCCGGGATAAGAATGATCGGACACCTCTCGGATCTGCTGCTGCCAGGGGATATGAGGGGGTTGTGAAGCTATTACTTGGCCGGAGAGATGTCGACCCTAATCCCCGGGATAAGGATGGTCGAACACCGCTCGGATGTGCTGCTGTCGGGGGACATGAAGGTATTGTGAAGCTATTACTTGGCCGGAAAGATGTTGATCCCAATTGCCCAGATAAGGATGGTCGAACACCGCTCGGATGTGCTGCCGCGGAGCGGTACGAGGGAGTGGTCAAGCTGCTGCTGGAATGAGAAAATGTAGACCCTAATCGCCCGGATGAGAAGGATCGAACGCCACTCCGGTCTGCTACTGTGAGGGGGCATGAAGGAGTAGTCAAGCTGCTGCTAGAACGGAAAGATGTCGACCTTAATCACCCGGATGAGAATGATCAAACACCACTCCGGTCTGCTGTTGTGGGGGGGCACGAAGGAGTGGTCAAACTGCTGCTGGAACGGGAAGATGTCGACCCTAATCTCCAGGATGGGGATGATCGGACTCTACTCGGATGTGCCGCTGTGGATGGACGTGAAGGGATTGTGAAGCTATTACTTGTCCGGAAAGATGTCGACCCCAATCGTCAGGATGGGGAGGGTTGAACATCACTTGGATCTGCTGCTGTCGGGGGACATGAAGGGGATGTCAAACTACTTGGCCGGAAAGATGTCCACCCCGATTTTCTGGGTGGAAAACCTACTTGTGTGTAAACCTATACACCTCTACAACTTCTCTCAATTTGCTAACTTTTATCAGTGAGGGCCTACAAGTTTCTGCTGGGCTTAGTATACCATAACTGAAGCGCTATTTCATTTGTCGACTTGCCCCATTTGTCTTGGTCGCCGTTTCCTAGTGGAATAGATCTCCTGTTACAAAATCTCCTTTTCTCTCTTTCTCTTTATGCGCCGATGCTCATTTCCTCTTTGTTTTCTCTTGCTAGTGATAGATGCGTGCGTGGATAGAGAGATAAACTGCACATCGAACCTCCCTTTAGAGAGCAGGAGGCCTAGCTTAGGCGTCCCCGAAGCTGTGATAGGCTGAAAAAGAGAATCAACCCTAAACATTGTGATTGTGGGACGACAGTTTTTCTGGCATATATATAATATTCTTCTGCACTCGAAAGTGCCTTCCATTCTGTCAAACCCTTCCGAATTCCTGGTGTCCCCATTTTGCCTTCCTGGCAACCTATCTCCTATCCATTCTGCACTCAAGCGCAATAGTTCAATTAGCTTAAATGCAGAATTTGAGGACTTGTGGTTATACGCCACCCTCTCAAACTCATCACTGTAGGTGCGCCGGGAATGCTGGTTGCAACACAATCTGTGGCTATCCGCGCTTATACGAGACGGAGGTAATCTGTGATGAGCTGTTTGCGATGACGGTCTCAGGGGAAGATTGGGGAGGACAGTAATCCACAGGCTTTGAATACGGGCTTTAGTAGTTGACAGAAGTAGGGGGACTACGAGGGGGAGCTAGGTTGTAGTATTATTATAGCGTCCCCTCAGAAGACGTGCGTTCTCCGCAGCTGTGGCAAGGAGGGCTCCTGCGATGCGGTTACTACTCTGTGCTGAGAAAGTACCTAGCAGCAAGTACTGTACCGGGTTATACATTATCGGTTCACTGTACCTCGATGTCTCGTCTTAATGCCCCAATACCCATAGCTACAGTGCGGCATGACTGAAGAGACTCCCGAAAAAGAAGGATTGGCCTGGGGTTGATTGAGAATATGGGATGGCCATCCTATCTACCTGGGGCATAAACCGCGATGAGTGAGAAACCATGAACTAGCATTTTCTAGTTCTTGCAATTGTAGCCACCGAAGTTCGATTCATCGGGACTATATATTAGACTGAGCTTCCGGAATGGCCGAGGACAGGGTGGTCTATATGGCTCGTGAGGTGCTGGTGGAAGCGGTTATGGGCTGATTTGGCCGACAAGATTTAGCACAACCTCCGTGGTGATTGCTTGTGGATATCAAAAAATTAAGGTTTGGTGTGCCCTCGCCCTAGGGGGTGCTTAATGCACTACTATGATCTCCCTGAACTCTGCTCATTGTAGTGGCGTTCAACAACTCTCATTGCACAAATCGGCTTCGGCATCAACACTCTCTCGAAGCAACATTATCCCGCTCGTTTGTCCACATTCAGTAGCCCATGAGAGAGGTGTTCCGCCCTGATGGACGTGCGGGTGGGTGCGGCTCACAAGGAGAAGCTTCACAATACCCTTGTGTTTGTGGGGTTTTATGAAACGCTCCATCGAGGCTCCTGGATTGACGTAGCTCAGCTGTAAAAGCAGAGTGATGATGCTGTCGTGACTGTTTTTGCTGTTTTTTGGAGCGATGTTTAGCTGAATAGCTAGATAGTCTGTAGTGGTAGGGGTTGTGCCCCCCCCCCCTCGCAGGAGCAGCTTCGGGAGCCCTGTGCAAATGTTTCGGAGCACCCAGAGTGATTTCAAGAAAACTTAATTAGTAAATTAGGATTGGCACCCTTTCGTTTCAATAGGGAATCTACCATCCCTCATTTCCTTGTCTTGGAGCCCATATGAGTGACATGGGTAGAGAGAGATCCCTTCTTTTTTTTACCCTACAAGCTTTCGTATCCATCAATGCACTAGCTAACTTATTGATCATAGCCAAAAAAATGCAATACAGGACAAACCAGAGAATCTCTCAGTTCGCTCTCTTAGCCCATATCTCTAAAGCCAAGAGCTCTACTTTCCGAGGCGGGCTCAGCTATCTCGCCGTAGCCATCTCCTTATGAACACTGAAATGCAAGTGAATTTACATATTTGTCATTTTTATTTTAAGCGTGGGCCCCCAAGCGAAAGTATACCTTAGAAAAGGGATGCCGGCGGAGCAGCCCGGACTGCTGGGGGTGGTTCTTGGTACTTTGAAAGTTTAAGTATGTTGGATACTCCTCCAAAATGGCCCAGTGGGCACCGCCTGGGAGGGCAGGTTGTTCATCCAGATATCTCTAAAGTCTAGAAAGTGGGGTAGGATAGGTCAATGCACTCCAGATCTCTTCTTGTTGATCGTGAGAAGCACGTGCTATAATACACCCTAGAATTTCTACTGCATTGAGAGGGTATTGCACGGATTGAGTCTTGTCGACCCTTTCATAATAACTAGGGCTAAGCCTCGCAATTGGGCTTCGGGTCTTTGGACTAGCCTGGGTCGCCCAGGTTTCAAGCCCGGGTAGCTCGAAGGGGCCCGAACGAAAGCCCGAAATAATTGTTCCTTTTCTTTACCAAGTCACACAATATCACTCATATCTTTAGATTTTAACAAAAAGTGCTGTGAACCCCCAGAACTCGCGTCGTCCCTAAGCTAGTCTCATGTTGAGAAATTTCCAGCCCCAGCCATTTGATTTCGCCTTTTTCTTGCGCAGCCGGACACTGATTCTTCAAAGGTCATCACGGTCTGGTGTCTTCTGAGTCAGAGATTTTGAAATATCAACAGCAGCCACTCAACAGTCGATAACCTCTAGATTATGCAGGATCTTGAAGATGATATAAGCAAACTCTCCCCTCTTTCTTATCAAAGTTGTCCCTCAATATCCATAGCATGCCAGCTATGTCTGCAGAACGGGAAAGAAATTCTCTGGCATCAAGTGAATGATTAGTGATTCACGGCATTCCCTTCGTCCCGATACTATTCAAGCACTCCGATGTCTCCGAAGCTTGCAATCGACTGAGGGAGTCGGGAGCATTTAAGAGAATAATTTTTTCATGTTCAATTTGTTTTCACAGATATTTCTTGTGTTCCTTTGTGCGGGTTACCTATTCCTAAATATCCCACTTCTTCTGTGTTTCCTAGAATTAGCGCATTGTGAATAATATGTCTTACAAGTATGCAAGTTTGGTCTGTTCCCGTTCTGCTCTATGATTCTCCCTAACCTTCCGCTCTATTCTCCGCTATACCAGGGCCCTTGGTCACCTTGCCGAGTTTTTCTCTCCCATGGTGGTTGGCTATGCTAATAACATGCTGGTGTTCGAAGATGTGAGCAGAAAGCTATAACTCAACGAACGTACCATAAGTCGATCCTTGAGACTGCAGTCGGTTCCTGTATTTCTGACAACTGGTAGATCTAGTATTGATTTTGGGCAAAAGGTACCGCAGTACCAAGTCTAGAAACGCCGCTAGCCGGAGGATCTATATAGCATTCATCTTTTGTTGTTACCCTTTCCCCCAAACCAAAGAAAGGAAACTTTCTAGAATAAAAGATATATTTCCTGTCGCATTTTCTTTTGTTCTGCTGCCCCGCCGATCGCGGACCTCATCCTTGGTGAGGAGGCCTAGAGTCGGATTCTATCACCTGGCAACAGGTCTGATTTGCTCTACAGCCCTATTGAGGAAGGCCAAGGTCTTCGATATCACAGCCCCTGCGGGGCAGGATTTCTTAAATCTCCTGCTCTACATGATGGACCGTTCGATAATAACTCACTTTGAGGGGAACCCAACTCCTTGGCTCCTGCTATTGCACAGGAGGTTAATTGTTTCCCGACATGTTAACCACTGCGCCAGCTAGGTATTTTCACATCATGTCGCTGCAGGAATATAAGTACTTATCCGGTGGTCTCCAACTTTTTACCTCAAGTAAAGGATACGATTCTGTAATATTATTATTTATTAGACATTTAATTTAATTGCGGAAATAAGCATCCCTTTAAAAGAAGGGAAATCGTAAATACTGATCACTAGTAGCTAATAAGAAGTCCCTTCGTGAGCGAAGCTGCAATCGCAACCAGAATACATACCAGTGATGAAAAAAAAAAGATGGAAGGTTTGGCTACAAGAGAGATAGGATTTTTTGGAATGAGTTGCGGGCTACAGATGCGCGGTTGAAGGCCAAGATTGATAAGTGTATGGTAGGTTTTCGACAACAAGTTTCACGAGTAGTGGTTCGCATATTTAATGATTGGATAATAGGGAACCTTGATAGGTGCGAGAAGGTGTGATAACTTAGTGGTTTGACCAAAAGGAAAAACGAGAAAGTGGTGGAAACGAATCACCAATAGTCTGAGCACAGATGATGAGTACAGATGATCGAGTGGGAAAAGGGTGAATATACGATGGCTGAAAAAAAAGAATGAAAAAACAGCTCATGAAGGAATAACTGGCCCCCTTTTATTCATCTCACATAAGCTTTCCCCCCGGTGTATTTCTTGCATACGCCAGATCTCTCGTCATATTCTTCTATTGTGGTATCCTTCTTGGAATTTCTCCAATTTACTACCCAGGTGAAGGTTAGGTGACCGAGAGTATAGTAAAGAGCATTCCCGAGGGTAGGATCCCTGGCCGACGCAGAGATTGTTGTTCGGGCGTTGTGAGTGTCCAGGATTTTGTAGTAGTTGAGTAGTTGTTCAGTGCTGCTGCGCTAGATGTAGGCGGGGGTTAGTTGAGGTTGGTCCTTGGTAGAGGTAGCCGCCCCGATATGCAGGGTCACCCCAAATTCGTATGACGTCCACGGAAGAGAGAGAAATATCCGGTAGGGATGCGAAGCGGGGGTGGCGTGAGCAATGGGTGTGTTAGTAGTGACTTCGTGGATGGTGGCTGTGTTGCTTGTCCTCTTGTGTTCGTAGGGATGTGACGAGTAGAAGAAAAGGACTTATGTCCTACAGTTGGTAAGTGTGATGATATTAAATCTATAACTTTGTTTAGAGTAATGTATTAAACTTTTAAGCTAGGTGCTATGAGTAATTCTCTTCTTATTGCTAAGTTAAGGGTAAGGTGGAAATTTGTGCAGCAAGTGGGGGATATTTGGAGATTGGAGAATCTGGGTATTCAAGGCACCAGCATATAAACTTAAAAGCGAGCACTGCACAGTTCTATTTATGTCCGGCTCACTGCACACTCGCACCGCGCTCTCCCTCGTGGCCAAATTTCGGGAATTCAAACTCCTCCAAAGGCCTCCCTCTCAATAACTCTCAGGTCATACCTATTGTGCTATTATACTACGATCCCGTCTCCCTCACCAGATTGCACACCTTCATTCTGTCCCGATATTACATAAGACAACTTCAGTGGTGGAAACAGGCTAGCGCGAATACAACAGCTTGGACTGTCCGTATACCATACGTGGCGTAGGTAGGCTAGCCAGGATGTTGTCTTAGGGAGGGGGGATTGCATATCGGTGGCTTGGGATGACACCAGTAGCTGTTAGCGGGACATGATCTGAGGTGAAATGTGTGCTAGTTTGCTGATAGCGGTTCTCGAAACGAATGGCATGGGCGGTATAAATAACCGCATTCTCAAGATATCAAGGGTTGCAAACAAAATCCCCAAGGCTTTTTTTAGCTCCCCTAGAAAACGTTCTATTATCGCTTGCAACAAAAAGAGAACGTAATCTATTCCACCGTGCAGGGCTCTCACTGTCTAAACACCAACCCAGCCAACAGGGAAAAAAACCACTCGCCAGAAATCCAAGCTTGGGGTAGTGTAGACCAAATTAAACATTCTTAATTCCCAGGTACTCTCCAATCAGAATGGCCGCTTTCTCACCGACCAAAAGAGCGGTAGAGTAGGTATTTGCACCGACTATAGAAGAACTGATTAGCGCCGACTGCTGTACAGGTCCTAGAGAGATGGGAGCTCACCATTTCCAGGACAGATTGACAAATCTGCCAATTTGAGCCCCTCAACACCATAAACGCCCAGTTTACTATCGACAACGCCACCCTGTTCCCTCGGTTTCATGGCACAAGTGCCCATAGAATGCCATGTAGTAGCGACAGTCTCACGGATCCATTCCTCGATGGCGTAGTTGTCTTCTTCTGTGTATACCAAGCTCTGGATACTTCCGCTAGCTGGCGCGGGTTCCAAGGCTTCACCGACGTCGATCTTACGGGCACGAGCTGCAGATGATGGATTGAACTTGGGGTGGAGAACTGCGAGCTCACCGCGGTAACAGGGCATACGGCGTATGATCTCACGTCCGAGCTTGTAGCCCCATACGTTCGGACCAATATCAGCCTCGTGTGTCAAGTACCCGGGATCGAAGTCTGGTTCCTCGTATGGTGATGAAGAGGTAATGTGGATGGTGCCGCGGGAAGCGGGGTATTCCAGGTATGCCGCGACCGTTACATACTTGCCTGGTGGGATAAGACTATGGTCGCCAAGGAAGCTACGGATGTTAATAATTGCTTCCTTCTGAAGGAAAGCGCAGAACTCACCAATTCCCAACACAGATAAACATAACGGGCTTATCCGGAGCATCCCTAAAGTACTCGTCATAGAATTTCTGGAATTCGGGCCCCATCTCTTCAATCTCCTTCTCGGTTGGCCGGACCTTACCACCGGCGGGGATATAATTTGTTGCGTAGATTCCCTTGCCGTCAACAAAGTCCTTCTCACCCTGTTCAAGCACGTCGGCGTTGTCACGACGGAAATCATCGTGTGTAATGGTCTCCGGGGCCACATGGTAAGCTGGAACAATCAAGTTATGATCTTGGTAGTTTGTTCCCACACCGGGGAGGTCAACCACCTGCTTGACTCCAGCTGCCTTCAGGACCTCTGGTGCACCGATACCGGATCTCTCGAGAATCTGTGGGGTACCAAGGGCACCAGATGACACAACAACGAGCTTCCTGGCTTTGATAGTAGAAGTTACTGGGGCAGAGGAGTCGGCAGGTACTTCGGCAGGAACTACTTCAACCCCTACAGCTTTTCCGTTCTCGATGATTACGCGAGTGACCTTGGTATCACATAGGAGATGGAGGTTGCAGCCCTTCGCAATCTGGGGATGAATGAAGCCGTGCGGGGCATCGGAGCGCCGGCCAGTCTTGGGGTTAATCCACTTGCCCCATTTCTATGATTTTGTTAGCCCTCGTTTCGTAATTGGGGGTTAGGGCAATACCTCGAAGGCATTAGACTCATTAAGATCTTGTAAGTCTTCGGTAATTTTGTATCCCATAGACTTAGCAGCCTCAAGAAGCTGCTCGGCAGTATCAGACTCGTGCCCTCCGTGAGAGACGTGCAAAGGTCCTTGAAATCCGTGGATGGCGGGGTCCTTGTTTTCCAGATGGTAGGTCTCGGTTTTCTTCAGTAGCGGTATCAAATCTTCTGCAGTCCAGCCCTCAGTCTTCCAGTCGTCATAATCCCTAAACTCAATTAGGCCCGCATTGCAAGGGGCTCAATGGAAAACTCACGATCGACTAGCCCTGGTGTACATCATGAAGTTGATACTTGATCCACCACCCAGAATATTTGCTACAGGAACAATTGGCTCTCGGCCATTGAGTTGTTCGGATGCTTTCCCCTTGTAAAATTTGGCTGTGGTCGAACCGGGGGCTAAGTGGGTGAGGAACAACGCCGGCCGAACAACTTCACGGACATTGTGATTGTTCTTTCCTCCTTCCACCACGAGGATACTGAGAGATGGGTCCGCCATTGCGAGTCTGCCCGCCACAACGCTGCCAGCAGCACCGCCACCGCAAATGATAACATCTACTTCTGATGGGGGGGCCATGATGTTTTCGTGTCGCTTAGAAAATACGAGATGAAGGAAGGATGAGATGGAAATGAGGTGGCAATGGGAGGGGGGGCTTATCGGCGGTTATATATAGTTGGTGTAGTGGGGAGAGCTACGTGAGGTGAAGAACTCGTACGCACGGTATTTAGGAATTGGTCCTAAATTGTGTCAGGCTGGTCTAGCGCCAGCCGGGGATGAGTTATGTGAGCGGTTTCCGGCGATCGCAGATGTACGAGTATCGAGACAGGCAGTGAGGCTGGAGCAACTCCCGGCAGCTGTAGAAGATAAACAATTACCAAGATTAGATCGTGTGCATTGCGCTAGCTGGAGCCAGTTCATAGAGACTGATTCTCGGCTCTTTCCTGCGAGTCGCGAGAGCCGGCTGAGGCAACATTAGTCTATGCGTGAATCAGAAAGGGTTCAGCGGAGCGTCGTATATACAATCCGCCAGAGTCCCATGAAGCCTGCGGAACCCTCCAATTTTAATAGCCACCTCTAGGAGTTAAGTCTATCCGCTCCGGTTTCGCCTCTAATTGCTAATAGTTCCTAGATCCTTCCCAAGGTCTTCCTCCCCAATCGCGATTGCTGCGCTTCTCTTATTTTTCTCAGATCCCGAACCTGCTATAGACGAGCCCACGACACCTGGACCAATTGGTCCTCGTAGAGTTGTGTTTGATCCATAGTCGGGGTGAGCGCTAGGCGCGGGCTATGGGAATCAGTTCTGAGGAGGCATAAAGAGCGGGGATACGGCACTAACTTATGGGCGTTCGGGTCCTGTTTCGGAGTTGAATATCAGCAATAAAAAGCAAATCTCAAATCCCTCCTGACGCAATGCACTCCGCTGCCGGAGTAAGGCCCGCAGCACAGTGCATGATAGAGGAAGGACACTCAGTGGCACTAAATAATTGCTAATAAATAGTGTGCATTGGCTGTACTAATAAGGCTAACTTGGCTTCCGAGTGCTTACTGTTGGTTGAGATTGTCCAGTGATAAATATCTGCGGGGTACACCACCAGAAAGGGGAGATGGTAAAGATAAGTTGTGGCAAGGAAGTGCGGCTGATGCAACAGGGTCCTCATAACCAAGACAAGTATGGTACAGTATTGGATAATACTTTAGTAGCCCCACCCGATACCTCTTCTTACTGTATAGCCTAATACGAGCACACAATGCCGTAAACACCTTGGGATCCACTATCAGATTTTCGACCCTGCAACTACGACAGGATCAGCTTGGCAGGTTAAGAGAACTGCGAATATTTATCAATGACATCGAGCACATATGGTGGGCTCATCCTATACCTTGCCGGGAAATAGCTAGACCCTCTCAGGAGCTCCCGACTCAGAATCCAGAGGTTTCAGGGCGAGCCGAGAGGGTGGGCCACAGGAGTTTTTTCCGTACTCGAGCAAGGGCGAGGCCGGATTCCTGTTTGGCCACATGATTTCCCCACAATTCTTCCCGATCTGGGAGGGGCTTCCTTGAGCGATTTGCATAATCGTTTCGCAGCCCTCACACAAGACAGGAAGGCATATGAAGGATTTTCGAGAGAAGCTAGACCAGAGGGAGGGCAGAGAGAGACAGTTCGTTTGTGGGCTCGAAAGGACTCTTAACCTTTGACCTAATTCCTTGGCAAGCGGCAAGCCTATAGGATTCTATGATAACATGTTCGCCCCTTCCTCCCGCTCCATAGTGTAGATGACGGTAGTACTGGCTTCGAACCTCTATGTGCAGACCCCCGAAAAAGTGCCCAAAATACTTCCGGCCATAGAGGGGTACGTTTGATATATTATACCATTACATACATGCCATCGATATGAACTTGAACTTCCCCCACCTCAAGAGGTTGAGCATCGGACAAGAGGGTGACGCTCTAGGAAACGGCAAAGAAATATGGAAGACCTAACAACTAGTTCCAGGCGTTTCTACTTTTTTTTTTAAAGGTCCTTTAGTTAAATTGTTGGGGTGGGAATTATAAAATACCTTGGGAAGAGCTGGAATATATTTGATGTGGTGCTTGTCTTGGAGTTTTTGTATATCTTGTCGTAGATAACTTGATTTTATCGTGCACAGCATACACACCAAAACCGAACAAAAGAAAAATATATTGTGTAGTAATTTAGCTAGGGAAGGCTGCTGAAAATGGAAGGAAGGTTTGCGCCCCGCTTAAGATTGCTTTTTTCATCCTCCATTCTGTGGATATTCAGAGGGTGTTGAAAGATATTTCCAAGGGTCGCTGTAGTTTAGGGTGGGTGGGGTCTAGATTTGTATGGATGGTATGTTATCGTGTGTGAGAAGTAGGTATTCCCCTTACCGCCGATCGCTTGTCCCCAATTCAGCTGCGAGCTACAGGTATTAGCAACCAAGAGTGAGAGCATATGATACACTATCCATTGTCCGACACAGTCATCTTCGTGGAAAATCTACCGCGAATAGATCGTTAATCCGAAGACAACACTTCAGCCCCTCAAAGTTTCACAGACATTTGAAAAAATGATACGAAACAGTGCTGGGTCTAGCTCGTGTACCCGAGAAAGGTTGGTCATTTCTCTCAATCAAGACTTAGATGGACTAAGGATCAAATGTCTGGAACAAAAAAAGCTGCCGGTCACAGAGAGGTCTGCTTGTTTGTTCGGAAGGCTTATTATTAGCCTCTAAGAGTATAACGGTGGTTTTAGAGGCGATTGACTCCTGCAACCCTAACCCAAAGAGGCCCCGGGTTAAGAGCTGTAAAATAGACGAGGGATCTAGGAGCACCATACGTATCATACCATATAATACCAAGAAGGGGCGTGAAGAGGATTTAACCTAACCTACCTTATGGAAAGAAGCTAGTCATTGGTACGGTCAATCAGCAGTCCGTAACTTAAGGGATGGTTTTGGACTCCCGCAGGCTCTTTTGGCTCCGAAGACTCAACCTGTTCCTCTTTCGGAGTGACACTTGCACGCCTGCATCCTGCACCGGAATCAGTATCTGCATGAAATGAGGCAAAATGCTTGTGTCTAACTTACCGGCGAGGTAAAAGTTGTATTCTAACCTGTTCACAGCGAGCCCAAAATTCCCGAAAACTAGAGCCGCTACTGTACTACCGAACTCATTACCTCCTCTGCTTTTTTTCGTACATGCAGCGTACAGTACTCTGCTGGCACAATACGGTAGTCTATCTTCCGGGTTTCAAAGACCATTCCGGACAGCATGCATTGCCCTAATACCGGCAATGCAGGTCTCATGACACGCGTTTGTATGGATGCTAGCATTGTTCCTTCTGAGAATTAAAAGTTGCTAACAAAGCGCGCCAGCCGGTAGAAGCATGAGGGGGATTATAATTAGCAGTTCGGGGTTATCGATTTCAAAAAGGCTGTCAGTTCTTGAACATCCTAAGGTTTTGCCTTTTTCCTCTAACGGAATCTCCCTGAGTTCGCTTTTAAGAGAAACCAACCTGGGCCCCTATCGTGGTGTCGCGGGGGAGGGGAGTTCAGGGAATGAAGAACCGGGCAGGTGACGACCTTTGGGGGGGGGGGGGTGATTCGCGTAACTACTTGTAAGAGAGAGCTCCTTGAGCGCTGCAGCTTGCGACATGACATGGGATCTGTGGAACCATGGGCATGATAGGAAGGAGGATTTCTTCACAAGTCACGTGGTCCAGCGGAGAAAGAACCGGAGTCAACACCTGGTGAGGATCCTCCAGGAGCCTTGGGCGCCTTTTCTTAGGAGGCGATAGGCCCACGATGGTCGGGGATATCCGGTAACTAGGTTCTATGCTAATAGAATTCTAAGGAGGAATAGAAACTCATAAATAATCAGCCACCCGGGCTAACGGGGATCGGAGACTTCGACTTATCAATTGCAGTGTCTCTCCAGTGCGGGGCTCGCTATGCAGGTGGGAACTACCAACTAGCACGAGTGCAGAATTTCTGGGACTCAAGAGCAGTAATCGAGCAACACACGCCAGTCCCAGTGTCGGCTTCCCGAAACGTGACATATTTGCCAAGGGGCCAAGCTGAAAGCCCTACAATCTACTCTTATCAGCTAAAAACTACAAGGCAGGCAGTAAGGATCTATGTGCAGGTTGTCAAAACCTCATCCTTTGGGCTTCCGAAGTGGGGGCTGCACAGCGGTACTGGCGGAAACTTCACCCTCCCTACCCTGGGGAGCAAAAGCTGGTATAAGCGCTATGGTTAGATGGATCGGGGAAACCTCCCGTGGAAAGTGCGGTATAGCATGGAAATACATCTTCCGAGGCGGAGGTGCGCTCTGACTGGTGGAGCACTTGATAGCTTTATCTAGGATTTAACACTTTGACATCCTGGGGGTTTTGGTGACAAAAATGCACCATACCGTAAGAACAGGAATAATTGAACCTCGCGCGAAGACTTCCGGAATTCCCTCTCTTAGATAGGGGGGCGAGCGCACAGCGAAAACTAACCCCTTCAGACCGAGCTTAGGACAGGGGAGAAGAGGAAACCAGACCTTACCAGCAAAGGAAACTCCAACGTCCTAGAGTGGGGTTCAATTATTCCAGCTCTGATTGTACCATAGTAGGGTACACGAACAGAGAACTAAAACTCCCGTTTCTTCCCCTACTGCAGTCAAAAAAGGAGGGGTACCTGCTTATCAGAACTTACTTGAAACCGGCGCCTGTTAAGGAACCCTCCCTCCCTTCATTCATCGTTGATCAGAATGAGATTGAAAAGGAGCAAGAAGGAAAGAAAGCAGACAACGGTATCATTTCACCTTTTATAATCAACCATTATATTATGACATCGGCTAAACCTAATCGGGTGTGTGCTAAGGTACAGCATTCTAACCAACGCCGTTCCTCTTCAAATGCTAGATCCATTGCGTCTGGTGCGCCGGCAGAAAGCTGCGAACTGGGTTACTCTGCAAGTATACAAGAATGCAGCACTCGCGAAGTTGGCACAAATAATAGTGTCTCCCTCTTTACTTAATTTTCTATCTTAAAGTGCCCTATTATGATAATATGTCCTATTTCCTTACGACCGAAGCAAGAGGAACACGAACCAGCGACCTTATACTAACGTGGGGGCAAACCTGCATCTAACAGATGAATAATGGAAACGCTCAATTACAGGGCCCTAAGTGTGTGCCCGTTGAAGAATCGGACTTCCCTCTCCCGGAAGACCACCCCCGCACGGGCTACCCACCACAATTGCCAAGCAGCATACCCACATGATTGGGGGAAGCGCAGGATAGAAGAGTATGATAAGCGGTCATTAGGCCAAATGCCACCTCTTCCTCGTCTTTTTAACCTTACCCCCCCCCAACAATCCTCGCCAAACACGAGTGGGCATAGTGTATCACCAGTGTCATCGGGAAACTATTCGGAACTATGTATGATAATCCTCTCGTAGCTACCGCAAGTGGTCTGACCATAACATCTGGGAGAGTACCCTCTGGGAGAAAGAGGTAGGGCCCTGTTTGACACCCCACCATATATAGAAAAATTACGTTTTTCGGGAAACAGGCAATCCTGATTATTCAAGGGTTTATACAAAGTATCATAAACAAAAAAAAAGACACTATATCTTGAGCCTAGATTTGGTAAACCTAAATATTACGACACTTTCTCATCAATCTTATTGCTTTTATGAAGTTCCCCTACTGTGTACAAAATTTAATGGTTTAGTCAACCCCACAAAAAAATGCCAGGAAAAAAATGAGACTAAGGCCCTGTTTGGCAAGAGAAATGGCATTTTTGTCACTTTTATGGCATCTTTGTTGCGAATGGAATATTGTGACATTGCACCTCTCTTGGTTATAGCTCAAACTACTAGTCTCCTATCATACTAGACTCTTCTCTTAACTAGAATACTTGGAATGGCGGCTACTGTCTGGATAAGGAACCTTCTATATCTATTGGCAAAAGAGGCCTAACTTAACCTTTATCAAAAATGCAGGCACGCAAGAAAAAATGTCATTTTTGTTATCATACAAATGGCATATTGCAACATTGTGACCTGTTGGTCATGGCTCAACTTACATGCCTCCTACCACATTTTTTCTTTTCATTAGAATAGCCAAAATGGTATGATAGGTACTATCCGGATATGAAAAGTACGGGGGCAAAAAGATTCGTCCGATACTGGTTTTAGGGCCAAATTTGACATTTTCAAACCGACAATTCCCAACACTGTGTGGATTGAAACACTTCAAATCGATCCTCCAGCTAGAGAATCACAATCTATTCAAACCTCTAGAAGGAGAAGTACAAGGAATCAAAGCTGCTTCCATTGTTCATGATTGCATCAGCCTGAGTGAAAGTGACCTAGATTTTTGTATGGGGCTCCATACAAAAAGGTACATGACAACCAATGCCTTTCTACTTAAACAACCATTTTTCCATCCCTTTGTGATATTTAAGAGTTTTGTAACCCTCATTATATTATCTACGGGTTTTCTGGTGCACAGCCAAATTTTTGTGGATTCTTATAATGATTGTGGCCTGGGGGAGGGTGGCGAAGTCGGCTACTTTTGGTGTAAAATGGGCATCGGACGAATCTTTTTGCCCTAGTACTGTACGATATCCTTTTATACTTATTGGCCGAAAAGGGTTGAGCTTTGGTGGGGAGGAAAAATGTCATCTTTAAATTTATAATAAATGGTGGCTTGCTAAATAAGGTATGATATTATCATACAATTTTTCTTTCTTTTTTTCTTTTGTTAAGGGCGCTACCAAGCCTGAGATCCCAGACTGCGAGGTACCACCCTCCCCCAACACCGTTGCATACCCACCAGATATGATATCGTGCTCTGAGCTATCACTAGAACTTTGCGTTGCGCAGCCTGAAACATTGGAGGCTTTCAGACTTTCAGCGGGGAGATGCCACGGATGTTTCTAACTGTTGGAAAAGCTGCCCGGCATGTTGGTTTCTTTTGATTCATCAAAGCATGGAGATTAAGAAAGATGTTTTCATTGACGGATGGATAGGATAATGGAAAGCACGAAGGCTATGGGAATTAAGGAAGTTTTCTTTCGTCATACATTTCCTTTGTTCAGGGATAACAGAGTGTTTGTTTCATTTGTTTCATTGAAGGACAGAGAAGGCGATAAGGAGGCATTTGCGGAAGGAAGTGGAAATGTGTGGTGATGGGTGGAAGACTGAGAATGGTGTTTTGCTTTTCATATATGCTCCTGTCATTACCGTCAGTTTAGCAAGTAACTCATCTATGAATATACCTCTAGTTGCTCGCTATCATTATCCTCTCTCCCACTATTGCTCTTTCGGTGCCGTATTTGCGCTTATTTCGTTTACTAACAAGATAACTGTTTGGGTATTTGCAGGAGGGACTATTATACAAGCTTCCGCTAACCTTTACATGTGCTGATTCATGCATTGCCCGTGGGGTTCGCTCCTGGATTACGATCCCGGAGAATACCTTTTTGGTTGTTTGGGTGTTTCTCTAGCCTGGAAGGCGTTTACATATCAAGTTACCCTAGTTCAGGATATATGACAGACGAGATTCCGAACGTTTGGGAATGGCGATATAGGAATGGCCTCTCGTTATGCGCCTTTACGGGTAAAAACACCAGCATCAACGCAGACCGAGCAGAAAAAAAAGAAAAAAAAGGATGTATATTCCAAATATCATACAAAGAACGTTACTAATTAATTCCCACTATTCCCATCAAAATTCCAATAATTATAATCCCATCTCCCGGCTCACAAACCCCAAACATCCCGCCAAACCGCAACCCTGTCCACCCCCCCACACCACTCCCTCTGATCCCCACTACACACAACCCCCATACACTCCGCAGTTCCCACCTTCGTCGCATTCCCCAATCTCTCTCCGGTTCCACAGGAGCACTCCTTCCCATTATTCACACCCGCCCATCCCCATCCCCGAGTCTTACATTCACCAACACACATCTCGAGCGTGAGTGACTCATTCGTGAACGCCGAGCCCGTGAGTAAGTGTCCGGATGGTGCGGGGTCGACGTAGCAAGCGGTATAATTGTAGGTGTGTATTACGTGCGGGAGGGTTGGTGGGATTTGGAGAGTGGAGTTGTAGATTGAGAGGTAGCTAGGGGGGCACGGGGAGGCGGTGGTGAGGGTGCTGTTGTTTTGGAGGGCGGTGCCGCAGGAGCAGGTTGAAGGGGAGAGGCCGCTCAGTGTGTAGTTGTTCGATGTACAGAAGTCTTGGCAGCTGGATGGTGTTAGGGAAGCTGAGGAGGAGGTAGTGGGCCCTGTTAGCGCCGGTGGAGAGGTGGAGTTTGCGCAGCCGAGGTAGGTGTAGGTGCTTGGTGTTGAGCTCGGTGCTGTGGAAGTGGTTGATGGCGGTGGTGACGACGACGACGACGACGACGAGGTGGTGGTGGAGGCGGAGGTGGAGGTGGAGGTGGAGTCACTGGTAGTTGTGCTTGCGTTAGGGCTAGTAGCACTATTTGATGTACTCGTTGAAGCGGATGCTGTCAAAAAGGAACTACCACTGCTACTGCTGCTGCCTGATGAAGAGGGCGGCGTTGGAGAACTACTGCTGCTGCTGCTGCTTGATGAAGCGGGCACCGTCGGGGAACTGTTGCTGCTCGTTGAAACACTCACGGGCTCTGCCGCCCCCGCCGCCTTTGCCGCTGCGGTTTTCCCACCATTACCTCCATAGTAAATCCCTAATCTCCCTGACCCACCACAGTAAGCCCCCGCATCTCCTCCACAAACCATATTACATTGCGACGCGGACACATTCTTTGCTGTTCCTGCAACCGCATTGCCGCAGTAGCATTCAGTAGCGTATTCCACGCCGGCGTATGCGTACCCGCCAGACTTGCAGAAATTGACACACATGGTTATGTTCATGCTCGCTGATGTTGTAGCGCTCGCGGCGAGAGCCCGCTCATTCGTTCCTTCGCTGCAGATAGTTAGCACTGTCTTGTATTTTAGGGAGGATCGGGAGTGAAGTTTGTGCTTACGTCCAGCATCTATATGCATCACCAGTTAGCATTCGGCAACCTACACAGAATCGGGGGAGAGACTTACCCGGTAAGATTATATCCCGCCGCGGCAGGAATCATAATCGGTTGCTTCGATAGTGTGATAGCGGTATTATTATAGACTGAGAGGGCACCTGGCCCGCCGCATATCGCACTCGGAGATCCTCCACAGGGCATGGTGCAACTTGTTGAGCCGCCGATGCTGGAGCCGTTTTCCAATACGTTACCGCAATAGCATTCTGTTGAGTACTCAACGCCAGAGAGAGGGTAGCCTTTGCCTGTGCAGTAGTCTTGACAGACATTTGGTGTCATGGTTGAGCTTGCTGTTGCGGCTTTGGAGAGGGCGCGGCCGTTTGTGCCTTCGTTTGCGCAGCCGAGGTAGGCGTATCCTGGGCGAGCGGTTGGTGAGGCGGCACTGCTGCTACTCCCTGTGGAGGTGGTTGTGGAAGTACTATTCTTGGAGGTTGTGTTGGAGGAGGCAGTTGTACCGGTGGAAGTAGTTGTCCCTGACGCTGTCGTTGAAGACAGAGAGGTGGAAGTAGCGGGAATAGAGGTTGAACTGCTGCTACTAGCAGTTCCGTTAACCTTCCCATAGATATTCAATCGATTTGGACCACCACAGTACGCGAACCTATCGCCACCGCAAAGCATGTTGCATTCTGCTGCCGGCGCAGTTTTGGCTGTTGTTGCGATAGCGTTGCCGCAGAAACACTCTGTCGAATACTCGATGCCGGCATACTTGTAACCCCCGTTTTGACAGTAGCTAACACAGGACTGGACAGTCATGTTCACACTAGCGGTTCCAGATCCGGGGAGAGCACGTTCGTTGACGCCTTCTGTGTAGCATCCCTGAGATTTATAATTCCCGACCGCCGGTACCACAGCAGGCTGCTTCGGCGCCACTAGCGCAGTGTTATTGAATACCGAAAGCGCACCTGGGCCACCGCAGATTAAATTAGGAGCCCCGCCGCATTGCATGTTACAAGAGGTTGATCCGCCGATTGTGGATCCGTTCTCGAGAGTGTTGCCGCAGTAACATTCTGTTGAGTATTCAACACCAGAGAGTGGGTAGCCTTTGCCCGTGCAGTAGTCTTGACACATATTTGTAGTCATAGTCGAGCTCGCCGTAGCATCCTTTGCGAGAGCTCTCCCGCCGGTACCTTCATTTGCGCATCCAAGGTATGTGTATCCCGGCCGTAGCGTGGGCGCAGAAGAAGATGTGCCTGCCGATGTAGTACTCGTCGTAGCAGTTCCATTAACAGCTGAGGTGACCGATGTAGATGCAGTAGTACTCTTAGGAGGAACGCTCGTGACAGTCCCGTTCAAGTTCCCGTAAACATTCAACCTACTCGGTCCACCGCAGTAAGCGTACTTATCACCTCCGCAGAGCATATTACACTCTGATGCGGGAGCACTTTTGGCTGTTGTGGCGATCGTTGCGCCGCAAAAACACTCAGTTGAGTATTCGATACCGGCATATTTGAATCCCGCCGCGAGACAGTACGCTACGCAAGATTGCACCGTCATATCCGCTGCGGCGGTTCCGGCTCCAGCGAGGGCGCGCTCGTTCACACCTTCGGTGTAACATCCCAAAGACTGGTAATTCCCTACACTTGGTACAGTGGATGGCTGCTTTGGCGGTACCAGGGCCGTGTTGTTATACACCGACAAAGCTCCGGGTCCACCACATATCGTCGCGGCATCACCCCCGCAGGGCATAGTGCAGGCTGTCGACCCACCAATAGTAGACCCGTTTTCTAGGGTGCTGCCGCAGTAGCATTCTGTAGAGTACTCAAGGCCCGAAAGCGGGTAGCCTTTGTTTGTGCAGTAAGTTGCGCAGAGGGTGATTGTCATCAGTGGATTTGCGGTCGCGTCCTTTGCTAGGGCGCGGCCGGTGGTGCCCTCGTTTGCGCAACCAAGGTAAGAGAGGTTTGGAGGGGTTGTTGGAGAGACTGTTGCGCTTGTACTAGTGGAGGTGATGGTAACGCTAGAGTTTCCAGTGGTAGTCGTAGAAATTGAAGTTGAGGTTGACGAAGATGAAGTCGAAGTTGTGGAGGTCGCGCTCGTCGTGATCGTGGAAATGTTTCCCACTTTTCTCCGGTCTCCGAATAAACTCATGTACGCGCCGTCACCGCCGCAGTACTCTCTAAAGTCACCCCTGCAGAGGTATTGACAGAATGTATCTGCGACCTTTTCTACAGCCCCTTTAGTCCCACACCAACCTGTCCATTCCACAAAGTTAGGCTCATCCGAGTGATACGATATGAATACTATTACTCACACTCTCCCTCATACTCTGTCGCTGCATAAGCAAACTGCGACCCATGATTCATGCAATCAAATTGGCACTTCCCATTCGTGTTATTAACGCTGTAATACAGCAATTCCTCAAGGTTCCTGTTCGGATTGGCGTCCTTAAAACATCCCAAATACCTATACCACCCTTGCCCGTTCTCGTCCAATGGTCCAACCTGGTTCGATGCGCCATTGCATGTGAAGTCGATCTCAGTCTTTCCAAATGAAGCGTCGTTGTTATTCATAGTCCATACAGCTGTGAGTGTGGTCGGATCTTCGTTGACTTGCGATTTGGGAGGCGAACAGATCAGCGTTGCTTCGATACTGCCGTTCGGTGCTACTTGTGAGCCCTCCGGGATTGAACCGAGGGGGTTTACCGCGGCCAGAGCGCCAGAGACGGGGGGCTTCGAGACGGATGTGGTTAAGTTCGTCCCACCGAGGTTACGAAGGCGGAGCTTGCGGAATGCTTGGGTACCGAGCGGTACGGGGCCAAATGCGAATGGAACGCCCTTTTTGTAAGCTACCCAGGTTCCGTTTCCAAGTTGCCACTCCAGCAGTGCCTTGGGCTTTCCTCCAGCTGTCCCAAATGAACCCACGAACTTTTCTCCCCCGTTAGTAGTTATTACCAAGTACGCTTTGTAGTACCCGTCCACTGTGGGGTTAAAATTCACGGTGGTGGAGACGGCGCCGCCACCAGCGATGCTCGAGTTCACAGCGGGTAAGTCCACAAAAGTGAACGGGCCAGCTTTGAGTGGGAATGGTTGCGCCGGAAGAAAGGGACCGGTTGAAGCATTGAGTGAGATTTTGTAACCCTGTATAACCAGCGGTGATTGGCCGTCGTTTTGCATTGTAAAGTCTAGATTTTTCCCCGCCGTGTCTTCGCCCGTGATTACTTCCCCAAAGGACAGGACGTTCGGTTGTATGGTCAGGATGGGATTCAAGGACACGGCGACACCCCGGATGACAACAGGAGTGTTGGTCGAGAACTGCTCTGTGCCGCCATTTATCGTTCGGATGTTAATATTTGTGCTCAATGGTCCAACGGATTTCGGGGTAAAATTTGCGCTGAAGGAGAAGGTCTCGCCGATTGCTAGGGTTTTGGGCAACGTGTAGCCAAATGTCTTGAAATTGGTGCTATCATCTAAGCTTGTGGAATTGATGGTTAGGGGGATCTTTGCCCTGCAAGTTATTACTGTGGTGGAGGTGTTCCCGATAGACACTGTGCCTGCGTCGTAGGGTGATGAACAGTTTAACGGCATGTTGACCGGTGAACCAAAGGCTGTTATATATCCCGTGTGGGAGGTCAAGTAAACGCGCCCATCACCAAAGCTGGGTCGAGAAAACTTCATTTGACCGACGTTATTGAGGAGAGCGAGTGTAGGCAGCACTCCGTTGACTGGGATTGTGCCGTAAGCCCGAAGATTGGCTCCGTCTACGTCAGAGACCCAAAGAATCCCTGAGCCAGGTTCGCCTTTCATCGAAGTCACAGTTGTGTGCCCGACACCCTGTCTTCCAGCGGTAGTCTCGGTGGTTTTACCAGCCTGAGTAAACACTGGGTCGCCATTGGAATTTGTTCCAAACTTGAAGGCTACCGTCTGGCGCCCCACGGGGGAAAGATAGACATACCCCCCGTCATGGGGGAATGTCCCCGCGGAAGCAAATACCGGACCCTCTAGAGCGATTGTCTGGAGGATTTTGTCCTTCCGGTTTTCGCCCATTTGGTAACCGCCTAGGTCGTCCAGGTTCAGGAAGTATAACTTTCCGGTTTTCCCAGCTACTGCGCCAATGCGTTGGACTTTGGACGTGCTAAAAACATTCGGTTCTAGTAGGACAAAGCTAGAGGTGCCGAGGTCTTTGTCCATACCGTCCAAATCGCGCTTTTCCCAGGGCATGAAGACTACCATCTATATCAGTCACGGGGTGCAGAGTCATGGGAAGTCACTCAAGACTTACAATCTGTCGGTGTCAAGGCTCCATTTTCCGCAATCGCCATGTTGACCACAGCCTCTTCGAGTGCCGTCGGTGGCTGTCTTCCAGGAACTGGATCGTCGGCCAATTGACTCGCATAGCCATTCCCGGTAGCAAAAAACATTCTCCCAGGATTATCGCTCGCGATACCACCGCCGCTCATCCAGATCCCGCCTCCGATTCCGGTTGTCTCCTTTCCGCCTTGCATGGCGTACTTCGTGACGATACGGCCCTCGGTGGCGTGCCACCCAACGACCCAGCCAGTGAAGTTCCACTGAACACAGTGACTCGCGAAGCCAGCATAGACGTAGTTATTAACTTGCAGCAGGGCGGGCCTCTGATGATGTTTTCCGCCTTCGAAGACCCTCCACGGTGCGTTATCTGCCTTCATCCCTTCTAGCGGAATAGGGAAATTGGGCTTTTCTTCCAGAGTCAGTACATCCACGGCATGGATATAGTACCTCCCTGCAGCAAGCCCTTGTGGGGTAGTCTTGGTCTGATCAAGATATGTTTTCGTCGTGAAGAACCAGGTCCCTGTGTCCGGGTCAATTACTCCCGTTGCGGTTGAGCCGACGCAGTCTGCTACATCATTACAGCCGGCAAGATCTGGGGTTACAAGGAATGGGATGTGGATTGTGCGGTGATTGATTATTTCCCCAGTTTTTGCGTTGAGGATATAAGCGATGTTTTGCTGGGAGATGACATATACGTATTGGGTGTCGAGGGGAGTGTAGACCAGGGGCTGAGCGTAGAATTCTAAGGAACCATATTAGTAGAGGGGTTGAGGCCCATTCTTTCTAGGAAGTCAAACGTTCTGTGAACCCATTATAATTTCCCAATCCTTTGGTCTTCCAGATCTGATTGAAGGTGCCAGATTTAATGACGTTCGGATCCAGGTTGTGGTTTGGCTGGTAGCCAGTTCTCGAACTTGATCCTATCTACTTCATCAATTACAAATTCCTCTCCGCTCCCTCATTATCAAGAAGGATATGAGCATACCACCACTAGTGATCGTATCTGTCGGATTCTTGGACATCTTCTCTCCCACTACTCCCCCAACCACTGCCAACACGGCAGCGAAAATCCTTTGAAATCCGCCCATTGTGCTTTACCGCAACTACTTTAATTCTATCTTTCCAGTCAGATTAGAAATTAATTAAAATATCCTCAATATGCAAATTCAATTTCAGAAACGAGAGGTGGGAATGACGATGAGGGGGAAGGAAGGAAGAAACCCGCGAGCGAGTGAGGGAGCGACCGTAGAGGAGGGAAATAATCCTACTGAAGAAAGAGAGGATAGGATAAACATTTTGGAAGATGGGAAGAAGTGTTTATAAGGATTCCCGCGTGTGCGCCTCCGCCTCTCCTCCATAATTACAAGGGACTATCTAGATATTGGCTGAGTACAGGATGGTACAGCGCCGTGGCTACCAACACCTAGGTTAATTACCAATTATTCGCTAGGGGGGAAGCGTGATAAGTCAGTATGAGCTCTGGAAGGAAAAGGCTAGCCCTCCCGGGTGCCATCTAGACCTACTTCGCTGCGGTGTGACCTGCCATGCCACTCACTGCCAATAATTCCATCCGATGGAGTCCTCCATCTCAGGTACGATGCAGGTACAGCATTTGTACCCTTGAGCCTTCGTTCGGAAAGTGGTTCAGGTGATGAGGGGAAAAAGTGTAATCTTTTCCACGGAGGATGGCGTTGGGTATTATGTTCCTAAAACGGACAGGAAGCTTAGATCTCTGGCTAGGATTGGTACTTTCTAGAGCCGATTGAGAAACCAGCCAAGTGGTACTGACAGCAGCGACATTCTCCTGCAGTGTGTGCGCAAAAATTGCCGAGGACATGCGTGAGAAGTGTCCCTCATTCTATCCCCCAAAATTGTTTGGTCTCCCTCTTGGGACCCGGCCAGAAGCGCCCGACAAATTTTAGTCGAATCGAATCGTGTTTTCCTGCGGCCCCCTACAGAAAAGCCACCGAACCCACCGCATTACAGGGAAAATCCCGCCTAAACACCTATGTTACCGCGCACCCAAGCTAGGGAGAGGAAGTATCGATCGGTATGGGGTGGTTGCAATAGTTGGTAAGAAGCCGTGGTTTGGCTAACGATAAATGGTTGTTGTGAGCCTCATAGGGGCGGTGGGTGGTCTAGGCTGAGGTTAGGTGCAGGCACAAGCAAGAGTCGGGAAAACTCTATTTAGAGATTCAGTGTGTGGTGTTTGGCGTTTGGCGTTTGGCGTTTGGCTTTTCTCTCAGGGATCGCACATCTTATCGCACTCACAGGGTCTCTTGTTAGGCTAGTGCCGATATCCAGAGCTCGAGAAGCTCAGAGCTAGGCACTGATTAAGGTGAGATAAGGTTAGCCTCCACCGCCAACCGCACCACATCGCCGTGCCAGGTATCTCAATCATCCACCACAAGCTATTCACCGCCAACCTCTTTCTTTGAACAAAAATCAAAAAAAAAATCAAAAAAATCAGCCCCGCTGCCAACCAAGACTAACTATAACCCCCCAAGAATTCATCATTACGCCAAATTTCTCATGATACAGTATCAACCATCCCAATTCAGAAATATAAGTGCCGAGGCTTTGTTGTTTTCTGCTATCACTCCATTCAGTGCGCCGGAGTGCACTCAGTGGAGTAGCACCTGCCCGACGTTACTTCCCGAAACAAAGGGAATTGACTTGACCTACCACGTGCGTAACACAGCACAACCGCATACACAACTCGTCAAGTACCGTACCGTGGAAAGATGTCTGTCTGAGAGAGTGAAAAGCCCCTGAAGGCCATTCTCCCCCCTTTTTTTTTCAGATCATGTAGATGACAGGGGAGAAAGAGTGAAAAAATCGTTTGTTTGTCCGGTTGTGGGTTGTAGATGTCTGAATAATTGGGAATCGCTCCTGGGTGTCGGGGTCGCCGCTCATACCTGTGATATAAAGTTTGTTGTATTTTCTTTTTACCCGTCTATCTTATACCCAGGCCTGAAGGACAATCCTTTCTCTAAGCTTTCTCCCTTGGCCCAAAGGGGGAAATTCTGGACGTCCCACCCGAGCTTTTACGTTAGGGTACGGTAACGTATGTCTTGCGGAAGCCCAGGGTGGGGGAACGGGAGCGGAATCTCATAAATTGTATCTTATTTTTGCGATATATCACAAGGGAGAGTTAGCTATTGTAAATTTCTCAAAGGTTGCGAACGGGAGGCTTGAGTTCCCCAAAATTAATGTTTTTCAAAATAAAAAATGGCCTGCTCGCGTAATAGCACCCCTGCAGATAGTGATAAGTTTCTCTCTGAAGTATGATATCAGATATCGCGGATTAACTTATCTAGTTCAGAAGCTTACCAAGTGCTGATTAAGCAGAGAGCTCTGAGAAAAGAAACAGGATCCACTTCCCTCCAGCGAGTTTTCCCGCAACCTTTGGCCCGGCAAAATAACCAGGATTTCTCTGCGTTTTCTACTGCGCATTCACCGTAGCCGCAATTAAACCACGCGGGTGACCAACGGGGATTGTATAATAGCTAGTAATTTCTGTTACTCTGCGAGCACTCCAACCATTCCCTACCAAATACCGCACCGCTGCTCGACACCGGTATCGGTGACAGGTGTCAGGATCGTTCTAATAACGGGAGCTGGTCCATTAGCGTGACGGACAGGTGCCTTAGACACCCAATTTCGACATCCAATGCACTACCGGAGTAGGTTACTTTTACCGTACTGTGCCGGTATCTCAACCCCAATTGCTCTCAGGAAGGGTAAATCTGGGATATCATACTTGCTTCACATGTCCACCATCAGTGAATGCCGTTCCTATACGAGCGCGGTATTCTTCTATCCGCACAGGCACCTTCTGCACTCGTACGATCAACAGGACAGAAATAAACTCGAAATAGATTAAATTAAATTAAGCGAGCTTACTGCGACACAGAATTTTGACCCTCGGCTCCCGTGAATACAAGGTACTCGAGTACAATCCAGGCCGAGCGGGATGTGCCGATTCTGCCCGGGCAGATATGGTGCCGGACTAGATATGAGTACAAGAAGAGCGAGCCACCCAACTCGAATTCCGCCCGTAACTGTTTAGTGTTATATTGTGGGATGGAGTTTGTCAGATGGATACTGTGGATATCCACCTCCATCATGAGTTTGGTCAATAGACGGGAAGCTCAAGGGGATAGAGTGGAAAGTATTCCTTTTTTGACTTTTGCTTATAATGTCTGACTTCCCTTACCTGGCTTAAATTTCTAGCTTTCAGCTAGCAATGACATGATACAATGAACTTTTCACCCGTGTGAATTTCAGTGATAGGTTTTTTTTTTCGTACTACATTGCTTGTTAGCACAGCTGGACAACAGGCTTTCGGTGTACTAGTAGAGGTAGTGAGTGGAAATTCAGGGGTTCCTTCTTAGTGTTTACAAGAAGATAGCCAAAAGATTATGGGTCAGTGATACAGGTAGCAGAATATCATGCGCAGCATATGATAGGAAGCCATATTCAAGAGCCTTTAAACGCATCGTTCCCACGGGCACAGCACTCCTCTGTGCAGGGCACCCGAAATCAACCAAAAAAACCAGCACAGTATAACTCTAGAAAATTTCTAGCTACAGCCGCATATTTAGGAAAATATTGCCTTATAGGAGTGCTTAGAAGATACTCCTAGCTAGTCCTCTGCTTTGTTATACGTAGTTTCAAAATTGGGTTATCTATGTATGGTCCCTTTCGAGGCCATGTTTCCCCAAGCCCCATTATTTTATATGCGTTACATAAGCAAAAGAGACTACCCATGAGTGTTGATTTCAGGTGTCCCGAAAGTTCCTCCACTAGCAGTGCCATACTAACACATATTACCGGTATATATGATACACCCCCATCACACCTACACCATACTGCAACTGCACATATGCATGCTACACAGCAACAATCTCTTCCAACTCCTATGTAGTCCGGCCATCACATGTACCCGAGTAATCCATCCTCCCTCGCCCCATTCTCACAATGCCTACCCTCTACAACTGTACAAACGCAACACACGCCCACGTGCTGCCGAAACTTCCGTTTTCCGGCTAAAACCACCGCACCCTCCCTCCAGGAATTTCGAAACACATGATATTTACTTGAGCTTGTCCCAGGCTATAAGTAAGTGCTCTGAAATAGGGATAAAGAAATATATGGCAAAATAATATGTGCATAGTTGAAGACTGATACAATATATACCGCCCCTTTTTCGGCTTCCCCTAGCATGGCAGGAGCACTTACAGGCTGCAGGTGGGTATGATAAGCTGTAGGCAAGGGTAGGTACATGCGTGGAGATTGGGGCGTAAGCCTGGTTGTCGGTACACTTTTTGAGTTTTTGGGGATGCAGTGCTGTAGTCTTGCCCTGCGTTGTCTGGGATGCCAAATTGGGGTGAGGGGTGGGAGGTATGATAAGAGGCTCATGTTGTGTAATTGGGGAGAATATGCGAGCGAGTGATTGAGGTCCACTGCCCGGGGCGCAGGATGGGACTATTTGGGCTTGGGGGCTACCTTTTGGAGTGCAAGCCATATCATATCGGAAGATAGTTTGATGATACTCCCGAAGTTGATCAACCACAGTGTCAAGAGGGTTCATATGCCTTCAATTTCCCGCTCGAAACTTTGGCTATGCTTCCGACTACGAGCTCTGTTCAAGATACGAGGGCAATATGTAAATAAGCATGCTTCCGATGTTGAATTGTATTTGGGCTAGACGTGGAAAGCCGGTGCTGTAACGTGGGATAATTCTAGTCTAAGGGACCGAAGGGTGCGGTTACCAATGCCTGGTAGCACGTTGGGAAGCAAAGTGGGTTTCCGCAAATACTGTCATGAGATCAAAGTTTTTCATGGTATCCTTGACGGCAATTCTCCCAGATATCGGTATGACAGTCATTCCACAATCGCAAGGCTACGGGAGACATTTTCCTTCTTAATGTCACAGCAGCGCTCCCCTAGATGTCCGGCCCCGCCAGACTGAGAGCGGGCACATTGTGAAAGTTCTAGGGAAATTATCTTAGAAATGGGTGTACCAATCAAATTACCCCTCCCTCCGATGTTATTTCCTTGAGGGAAAAAAAGGGGGGGAATTCCGATAGGGGCTTTCAGCTAATCTCCCTTTTTTCGTTAGACTAGGAGCCCATTCTGGATTCTATGATAAGTGGCCTATCCCGGCGGCCGTTGGGTTAGTATTGAACAACCTAATACATCGCCCCGGAGGTCTTCTAAGAGACACTGAGCACCCACCGAAAGCTTCTAGCGAAGTGATTATCTTGTATCGTCTCTAATATCTGGTTGGCATTCACATTCGGAGACAAGATTTTGCTTATTCCTACTGGGCGCGGATGGCCAAATTTTGTCTACACTAGTGGTTCTGCCCTTTTTTGGAGCTAAGAGCGAAGATGTGGTGTCATTGTTCCCCTCTATTCAGTTCCCATAATCGAGAGCTTTATCGGGCTACCGGTGGTCGGGTATGTAAAATGAACTGAACTATCTGCCCTATTCCCCAGACTCCATGCCACCTCACCTACCATTAGTTATTATATCGTACTTTGATTGGTGGAATAATAAAGGTCCCAGACGCCTTCCATTTTTGGAAATAACACCTCAAACGCAACGGCACCCTCAGATATGCTACCCTACCAGTGTTGGATTAATATCCTGAGACGCTGTTCTATTCTCTAAGCTCGCATCCTTGATTCGAGGATTCCACTATCTTCTCGAATTCCCCGTTGGAATCTTTATTTTGTTTCCAGTCCAGATTCAGGCTCAGTCTAGCGGATATTGTTCTTATTAGACCTTATTTGTTCGTTCATTATTGTTCGTTAGTGAAGGTATCTGGCAGATGTACATGACAAGCCCACGATATAGCGTTCGTGGATACCCCATATATATCCCTTCCCACTGTTCATTAATTTGTTACCGAATAATTCTTCCCTGGAAAGTCAATCTTCTGGCTACCTGCTACTATTACTTTAGTTGTTAGCCATCGGATATTTGGGGGGGATGTTGTAATATGCGATCGGACTCGAACGAAGAAGTGATAATAGCAAAAGAGTCATAATAGATTACCGCGAACTACTAATTTGAATGATAGGAACGATATAGACAAGCTATATAGTGAGATGACTTGGTTCCACTTCCACCAAGTCTCCGTAACAAAGAACAAAGGCATTGAAAGAAAACACATATAGGAACAAAAGAAATAATAAACAAAGTATAGAGAAGTCCGGACTTGTACCTGAGAACAAATATAAATACATAGAAGAAGAATTTAAGAGGAGAAAGAAACCATATTTGAGAGGACCAAGAAATCATATACGAACAGGGGATGCCAAGCGGCGCCCGAGTGATGGGACATGATGGAGGTCAAAAGGAGGCACCGCTCTGCAAACCCATCTGAGGAAGAAGAAAACGGGTTGAAAAAATATTGAAAGAAACATGAGTGGGGAAAAGCGGAAAAATAAATAAAAAGGGCGTTTTGGTACTCGCCCCATAGTAGGAGCAAAGGCCTAAGGTGTTACAGAATAGGGAGTAGTGAAAGTAACCTAATACTGCTAAACCCAGAATGGTGAGAGAGGCTATTTTTTTATGGGCTAGGGGCGTACTATAAAAGCGGTATCTTTAGTATTGAAGGATTGTATCCTGAGTGATAGCAGTGAACCCGAATGGCAAGTACGGTGTCAATGGTTCAAAGTAAGCGGTCCAATACTAAAAGCAAAACAAGAGCACTTTACAAAATATTCTATTCTATCTTAGCCTCTTAGGGGCCATTGATAACTAGGACCTGCCAATTAACCGCTGATCCTACTTCTGGAAATTCTTCAATTCAAACAGCCTCAAACCATCTACAGTATCAACATCGCTATTAACATTATTTACAAGATCAACAACCGCATCAAGAACCAACGTCCTCACCAACACCACCACTAGCAACAATACAAAACTATCCTACGCTCAAAACCTTTTTTCGAAAATCCGTTTATCCAGAATGAACTTCACGAATTACCTTTATATACCAGGCCTCCACTTACACCCAGACCTCTACCTCCACAAAAATGTATCTCTCGAAAGCGCTCAGCCCCAAACACCTCCCGCACACCTCCAGGATCATGGCCGCAAGAAACGCAATATCCTAAGCATGGCAGGAAAGAAGTTTCGCTCTCTGCTAGGGCCAACCAAAAACTTGAAGCTCAGGCGAAAGAGAGCAGATACTCCTATTCCTATCCTGTTGCCACCCCTCGTGTTGGAGGTGGGAGGTACTAGCACTGGGCTGTATGCTAATAGGAGGAAGATCTGGAGGAAGTATGTGAGGGGAGATGTTCCGAGAAACGACCTTGTTGGACAAGGATACAAGTTTCAATCAGGGCGGGTGGGGACTGCGGTAAATGCTGACGCATTTCGCTTGCATGCTAAGAGGTGGCGTCCTGTTATGGAGGTAATTCCGGAGGAGGAGGAAGAGATGGAGGAAAAGCAGGAGGGGGAGGAGAAGGGGCAGAATGGGTTGGGGGGAAGGAATTAAAGGAGGAAATGGGAAGGAATGTCCAGTGAATTATTATGTTTCAACAAGCCTGTATTGGGGGCGGGCATCGGTGGAAAAGGGTAGTATTGGGAGAAGTGAGTTGAGGGATGCTGTAGTTCAGTGGCTTTGAGTTGATTTTATAAGTAGGTCCTTGAGTCAGTCTTAATTAAGTTTTCGAAAAAGTTTGGTAACTTTGGCACCAAGGCTGTGCTCTGATATCACTATAACCAATTATTAATGGAAATAGTTTCCCTGATATTATATTCTATCAGAGTATTTTTATTACTTAAGCCATCAATTTTTTAAAGTTAGCTGCTGCATTACGATTATGTGAAATAAGAGTTGTGCAAGATGCTTTGATTGATCCTTAAACTGCTGGCGTTCTTTTATCATCACTTGCCGAACCTATACTGTTTGTGTTCTAATCGTGAGCCTGTTGTGCCAGCAGCTCATGACTGATGCGTATCTTAAGGAGAGAGGAAAACTATGAGGCCCACCACTCTTCTACTATTTGCTCCATGTGGTGTACTAGATCTATGAGTATTCTGGCTGCACAAGCAGGCGGCACATGAAAAAACCATTCGTCCGTCTTATGTTTCTAGAAAAGATATTTGAAGTACTGAGCGTCCAGTATGATGCTGGGCAACTTGAAATTATTTAAAAATCGACTCACCTTTTGGGAGACAAGGCTTCACCGGGATTAGCTTTTCGATGCATTTTCCTTGAGGGTAAATCATTTCTGAGTCTTCTTTGTAGGATATTCTCAAGGAGCAGTACAGTAGACGAATGGTGTTCGGCCTGCGTTGCATTGCACGTTGGGGTTGACGCCTTCCCGCTCCAATACCCTACCCTCTCCACAATTCTCTCATGGCGAAGACAGCCCACGAGAAAGGTGCTACACGTTCCTAATACCGCATGCGGGGGCTGCAATCTCCTCTTCCTCTCCCGAGTACTGGTTTCATTGCTCTCTCGTGCCTTTGGCCGATTGCCCACTAAGGTCTTTTAGTTTCAATAACACCCTGACAACTCTCTTGTGTCCACGATGGGCTGCGCACCCGAATAGTGTTAAGCCGTGGTTGTCTGATATTCCGGGGCTGACATCTTCCTCTTCTACTAATGGCTTGGCTTGGTTCCCCCACAAAACACTCCCGGCGACAGTCACCTGCCACAAGAACTCGAATGGTCTGAACATATACTGGGGCGTTAGAGTTACTTCTCCCGGTAAGGCCTGGTGTTTTTGCTTCTTTTGTCTGCCGCGGGGGGAGGGTTTTTTTTTGGTGTCTTTCTGTCCATTTCCGGCTGGGGGGGGTTTCGGCTACGCAGCACTTAGTCCAATTATTCAAGTTACGAGAGTCTAATCAAAAGAATACTAACTACTATAGTATTATACTGCAATACACAAGTGAGGGTGTCTACAACACCGACAAACACAATTCCACACCCCACAGTACTTGCCCCTGGCAAGATGTACACGAGCACCGGGGGGGGGGTAAGAGCTAGATTGAGGTGAGGTGAAAAGCCCTTGTTTTCTCTCCCACGGGTTTAGGAACTTATGGCTCGGGAATAGGAGCATAGTATATGTAATAAAAATTGGAGGCTACCCGTACTGAATCAGGGCCAATGCAATCGGGCGGTCGCAATATCTGGAAAGAGAGCGTATTCTGGGTCATCTTAAAACAATGGTTGTTGGCACTCGTGGTTATACAGTACTCCAGGGCCGGGTTCTTTGAGAAAGAAACATCATTCCTTATTATCATGGGTTCTATTTTTTGCTTTTTCATCATACTAATTCATCAAGACCTGGTCCCTCTGGCTGCTTTCTAGGCTGTTGCGGGTTCTTGGTTATGTTTTTAGGGTCGGGATACCCCCGTTTCCGGTTTTCAACGAGCCACTAAAGTACTATAAATAAGATATTGTGGCCCAGTGGTTAGGGCAACAGACAAGAAATCTGTTTCGTTCCCCACACAGGTTCAAATCCTGTCGATTTATTTTGTTTCAATTTTTATTTTCTCATCGAGGAAAGAAACCTGACCCTGGCGACAAGGATGGGTTACACATGATAGCATAGGTATCGCACATAAGCTCCACTTCTCAAGAGTGAAGTATATCTAGAGTGCTCACCTTGGTACCCCCGACCACTAGAATTGCATCATCAGTCAGGGTGTTCATGGGCGCCCAAGATATGGGGGAATCCTGGAATGTAGCCAACTGCTCTTCTTTTGTTTAGTTCATGGAGTAAACACGATCTGTGTGTCAACCTTTTGTGGCTGTGGAAGTGGACCACAGTCCCCATGTGCCCGGGGGTGTCCATCACTCCTCCCGCCTTAAGCTTCCAAAAATCTGCTTATACAGGATCAGCCATCGTAGTTTAAGCTACCGGTAGTCTGCTAGTACCGGATGATGTTAATTTCCGGGGTTGCATCCGGAATGCAGTACCGGTAATTTAAGTCCCAGAGGAAACACGCCGGTATCAACTGCCCGGATGGACTGGAGCGAACGCCGCTCTCGTGGGCCAAATAGTCCGAAGACTGGTCCAACGGGTGGGATGGATGAGCCGGTAGAAGTCCTGACGGATTGCACCCTCGAGACCAGTTGGAAGGAAAACACCTGCCATTTTCTCCAGGAAATTGGAAGAAGTAGAATCGTTACTAAATGGGAATAGAAGAGTGAGTTTTGCTTCTCATTCATTATTATTAAGAAGCTCTGGGAGAAATCGAGAGACGATATCCGTATTTTGAGGGGAGTAGTGTTCGAATAATACGGTACCCTATCGTGACTTCCTCGGTTGATACCATACAATAAATTACACCAAGAAGGTAAAATGCAGGGAAACAGCATTTGCCACTTTAAATTCCAATGTTGGGCAATCCGGCCTTCCACCCTATGCACATATGTCAAGCTGAAGTAGTCTAACCTCTAAACTTCAGAGTCCACCCCGGCGGTGAATATTTAACACCTTTAGAAAGGAGCTCAAAGTTGGAGCACATTGTATATAAACTTATTTTCTACCCCACAAAGGCACTCAGCGCTAGGTTTTCCCCCCGTGGTTTCTCCCTTTTTTTTGCTTGAATACTTCTGTGAACCTAACCGCAGGAGAGAAAGGGTTGAAGACGCTAAAGAACTGACTAAAGAACAAGAACCCCTGCACAATATCTGCTATTATAAGCATATCCGGGAATGTTGTGAGTATCATACTAAGATCCGGGAATATGGTCTAAAGCTCCAAGACGGTCGGCAAAAGGCGCCTAGTAAGTCTACCGTTCCTCACCGTATGGTATTGTATTGTATCCTATGGTAACTTACCGTACCTTACAGTTAGCACCCCAGAGGGGCCGAGTGACAAATAGTGAAGGTATTGGTGTCATGGCTCCCGAAGCTGACGTTTCTAATGATAGTAGATTCGAAAGCCGCCCCGTTGCTTGGTTTTGTTAGAGCGAGGCGGGAAATGAGCGGTAGAGGGGAAATGTTTGGCAACGGGGGGTGTCTGCATGGGCGCTCTGGTTCTCCAGAAGGAAGGAGGCTACGTTGGATGGGGCATAATAGAGCTGGTCAGAAATTCTTCCTCCCCGAAATCTCACACGGCTTGATCGCTAGAGGATCTTGGAACAGGAGGGTCAAATATTTACAAACCATAGCAAGATCTAGGACTCTTTTTGCTTATTTTTCGCTTCCCCTTTTCTCAGGGAAAAAGAAGCCGGGTTGACTTGGCCTAGCTCGGCGGGGGGGGCGAACATCTCAGTGTCTGAGTGCCATGTTCTGAAAGATAACAGCGCCCAAGGACTAACCCCACTCATTCTACCGGAGAAGCCCAGCATTTATCGTGTGGGACCGCTAGTCCTTCTGAATCTCGGCATAAGTTAATATCTTAAGAATACTATGCGGGATGTTTTGATACTAAATACCGGGGCTCGGTGAGCTGCGGACTGACTATCCGCCAAGGCTGCCGGTGTACATGGATTAGGTTAAAGAGATAAGTGAACGAGGGTTTCCGAGCTTAGGCGATGGATGATACCGGGAAGGCGTTATTTCTGCTTATGTGCTTTGCAGTCCGGTGGATGTGTTGTACACTACCGTATGCCAGAAGTTTTGGGGTTGTGTGACCAAGGTGCGTCTTGGCTTCTTCTAGAGCCACGGAATATAGTTTTTCCGGTAGACCTCCAAGATTTCCACTCATTGATTGCGGTTCTCTGTAGTGAGTCTACTAAGATACGCTCGTGTTCTCAAGTTCACAGATTTGGTCTCTTAGCTTTTTTTAGATATTTTCTAGATCGAACACGGATCCGCTGGGCGGATATATGTGGGGATAAATGTATTGGGCAGTACTATGAGTGGGCCGCCCTAAAGCACTGTCGCAAATTTTAGGTAAACTCGAGCCATCGCTACACTTCTTAAAGTAGCTACTACTCCTCTCGAGCTCTAAATTTTCCTTGGGTGCGCTTTTCTAGGGATGGCAGTTATGCACGGGTGAAGGTGGAGGGTCGAGTTCACCCTGAATTTACAGCACTACTTGACCATAGTGCCTTGTTTTATAGCACTCAAACTTCCAACATCCATACCCAGTCTTTGCAACTAGGAGGGCAGCACTCTAGATTTGGCTCCTATGAAAATTTCAGGGTCTCTCGGGTCGGAAATTTGACCTTATTCCTCCAAGTGTAAGCTTGGGCAGATGAAGTTTTTGCCCCAAATCTTAGGACAGAACGGCAGACTTTAAACTTGCGACAACACGCAGCTAAGGTATCATGCTATCATGGCGAAATCAAAATTTACTCCGCCTCTTACCCCCGGGTCGACCCTCGGGGCATGGTTTCTGGTAGGGAGCTGTCTGCTCAAGAAATCGGTGAATGTTCTGGGAACCGACCGGGAATCCGGTGAGGTTTGGGACAAGGAATTGAAGGGATCATTTTTGGGTTTACCGGTACTTCTATGGTGAAGTGGGAGGGAATTTGCACCTCCCGCACGATATGTAAGAGCTTACCAGACACCGATAGAATATCGCAGGGACCTCACCTACTTAAGAAATCGGCGAACTAGAGGATGGATCACGGCCAAATCTATAGAAAGCAGACCTAACCTATCATTATTTTTATATTATGGAATTTATAGTCAAGGGTACAAAGATATAACTTAGAATTCGGAAGAGAGCTGTGATAGTAGCTATCTTCCTTCCATAGCTCAGTCCCAGAATTCAGATCTTGAATGGCCCCAAGGATATTATAATCGGCACCGGGGTTGGTGAAATACAGTTGGCTACCGGGGTACTTTAAGTTAGATTGCTCGGGTGGTACGTTAATATTCTAGAAACTTCCGCCGGAGCCCTCAATGGACCTTCACACCCCTAACTATGGACTATCGGGAGACACCTGGACGTGCCTGGCGCCTTCCAAAGTAAGAGACCTAAACTTGCCTCTTTATGCCGGGACATAGTAAGGACAACCCTTTGAAATCCAACGAGAAATGCTCCCCGGAATGGAAGAGGCACAGGGAAACAGGGTCTTGTCAACACCGTATAAGAATCTTAGACTTCTCTTCTATCGTGGGTTATCGGCCGTACCACTGAAAAGAATCGAAAATCGGATTGCCATCGAAATTCAATACACTCTGAACACTAACCAAAAACCAAAAAGGCCTATATCTACCAACCTCTATATCTCGATTTCAGAAACAAAACAAAGCACATTGAAATGTACTCCCCCCAAACTCTCATCCTCCTGGCCATTGCTGGCCTCACCACAACCGCTACCGTCCTCGCAGAAGAAATCCAGAGCAGTGCAGCTTACGACCACGTCTACGACATCCCCGAGCTACCCATAGAAGATCTCGCCTGCTCCAACGGCGTAGCAGGCCTATCTTCCACTTTCGGCTTCGACCGCATCTCTCAGGTGCCTGGATACCCGCTCGTCGGCGCTATCGAGAAGGTGGAGAGCTGGGGATCTCTGAGCTGTGGTAGGTGTTACCGTGTCACGAATAAGCAGGGTGGACAGACTATCAATATTATTGCTGTGGATCATGCGGATACGGGGCTGGTGCTGAGTCTAGCCGCTCTGGATAAGTTGACGGGGGGGCAGGGGAAGGTGCTTGGCAGGGTGGATGTTAAGTATGAGGAAGTAGGGGGGTCGGAGTGTGGGTTGTAGGGCTGAATTTTGTATTAGACGTTGCGGGGTGGAAAGGGATTTGGAAGGGGGAGGGAGGTTGGTGATATTTTCTGTTTCTTCTTTGTTTTCTTTTTTTAGTTTAGGGCGTTTTATTTTTTTTGGCATAGCTTGTATCCATCTTGGTTGATCCTCTATTGTGTGAGCATTAAATTGATACTAATTTATGGTTGAAGACCTTTGGGATCAACACTATCTGCATGCGATCGGTCAATCAGACTACGATACAAAGCAGGATTGCTGCAGCAGTGCCAGAGTGCTCGCCAGCTATGCTAGCATCCTTGGACATTCCCTTCATCGGCCTTCCCTGATACATCCTCCCTCCACGGTATTGCGTCCGGCCACTTGCTCTGCATCTTCATGAAGGTGATCAATGCCGCGCGTTCCTTCTCCGTAAAATCAGTGTCTCTGATGACAACAGTTTCGTCGCAATAGAGGCAAGGGAGTAGGTTAGAATAGATATCCCTAGCAGACACGTCGATATCATTAAACACAAGTCCACGGGCTTGAGCTTCTTGGCGAATAATTTCAATGAATTCCGGCTCCCCGATCAGCCGGCAAAGCCCCGCTTCTACATCCACCCTCCAGGAGACTATATCCCGACTTTTAGCCTCCTCTAAAATGTATTCTGGAGTAACATATTAGTAATGACACGATAAGTGTTCCTTGGCATTAAGTACCTATCGCACGAAAGATTTTTATGCGTCTCTCTATCCTCAACCTTTCGTTTTTTTCTCTCATAAGAGCATCCTATAAAGAAATTAGAAATAGCATGGAGATCATGAGAGGGGGCCCTACAGTCAGGCTCTGAATCTCGGCACTTTTCCTCTGTAGCTCCAGTTCCTGCTCTTGCTCCCGCTCCTGGGAGTATTTGAGCCACCAGTCGTCAAGTCTTTGGAGCTCTTTATTGGACCCCCACTGAGGCCTGGCCTCTAGCCTGGGTTCGATCCTGGGCTCAGCCCCATTTGCGTTTTGCTTGTCCTCAACCATTTTAGGCTGCACCCCACCACTCTCGTATTTGCATGCCGTAATCGAGAGGTTCCGCTTAGAAGCAGCAGAGGTAATCATTCGGTGGGCGAAGGGAGGTAGTGCGTGCGTGTAGGGCGATTGAGACTGGAAACGAGGGAGCATCTTGGACAGGGTTACTGGTAATTATTGTAAGCGGTAGTGTAGTGGTGATAGAGAACACTTGGTAGCAGAAGGGGGAAACACTTGTGCATGAGGGAGGTCCGGTTTAGTGCAGGGAAAGCTGGCACCGGACAATCAGAGCTATCATGCTGTCGTGAGTCCAGCGTTGTGAGAAGCCCGGAACAAAGGGCACGATGGGAAAACAGAAGTGCGCTAGCTGCCTGATGCACAGGTGACGGTGACTAAATACCGGTACTCACGTCCCCTGATTTCTCTGTTATTTCCTATTATAGGATCGCTCATGGTCGGGTATTTTGGCCAACAAAAATTTGTTGGGAAGCAATAGTCACGTCCTAGCTCAGAAAGCTCAGAACCCGAAGAACCAAGACTACCGTACCTTGGCTTCAGACTCTGGCAGACAACCAGAGTGGGAGGCCAACCGCCTGACCAACCAGCCAAAAATCATCTGTGCAAGAGAGCTCAAGATTCCACAGGGTCCTGGGTCTGCCAATCGTACGATATTCTGCTTCTAAAGAGAGCTGTGGTTTTAGCCCTGAATTGGCATGCGGGACTTAGTTTTGATGTGATAGCCATTAGGCTTCATTAATTCTAGGACCTCGGTTGTGGTTTGGAGGACATTTCCACAAGAAATGATTGATATGGCGTTCTCACAACTTTCACGGGGAACTTAATAGATGTACTATTCGTGGTGGAAATAATAGCTTTGATGGATAGTATTTGAAATTTACTTCATGAGCTTCCTCAGATTCTCGAACACTATAATACATGTAACTAGAGCCATGGTCTTGTTTTAAGGTGTCTTTTCCCATTTCACCAGTGATGCAATAGTGATAATTTGGTGGATTTTATTGGTTAAATTATGCGAGGATGAGCGATTCCATAATTGGAAGTGACACAGCAATCCGGCGACTTGAGCAGTGTGATCTTTACAGCGATTTGCAAAGGTTTTGTCCAAGGCAGAGAAGGGAGAATTTTTTTTTGTTGAATGCAAGTGGGGTAAACTAGTGTGCACTATATTAAGACTGGATGTATTGGGGCAAGAAACATGTCGGAAGGTGGATGGGAAGAGGAAAATATTGATTATGAGGATGAAATTGGAATTGAAACAGAGGTACCAGAGTCTTTTGATCCTTTAGGTGATGATGAGGAGGCATTGTGTTGCTTGTACTGTACGAGAAAAACAATCATCTTGATTATCCAACGTTGTCCTCTACTCCCCTGCTCTCGCTCCGAACCCCACTTATGACCTCAATATGCTCTTCTCTCTCGCCCCAATTTTCCCAACCCATATGCTCTAACTACAGTTTGTGTAGTACATGATAGCGTATTCCACCAATATTCAACAAAAAAATCAGAAACTTTCTATCTCGTTGGACAAAACATTTGCAATCGCTGTAAAGTCAGATTGACGCTACCGGGGATTTTCCTGAACTTGCCCAACCACCGCGGTCTATATGTTTACAGCACTTTGCAAATCTTTTGTCCAAGATGTGGGAAAGGAGTTTTTTTTTTGTTGAATAAAAGTCTGACGAAATGTTTCCTACTATACCAATTGCAGTAAGAGTAGATGTGTTTGGAAAATTGGGGCGAGTGAGTGGGAAGTGTGTTACTCTCGCTCCATTTCTCCCAATACATATCCTTTTATCATGATTGGCATAGCACATGCTAGTTTACCCGACTCACATTTAACAAAAAGAAAAAAAAAAAGCTCGTTTCCTACTCTTCGGACAAAACATTTGCAAAGCGCTATAAGCTATATTACACACGATAATATTATTAGGTAAACACATCCATCAATTTCCCTACCCCTCTTATACCCTCTGGCTTCCCGTGACAGCCGTCACCGTCTCCGGTTGCTTGATGATCGTCTATTGGTAAATGGCCCCTTAGTTTCGCTTTAACTCCGGTTCCAGATTATACAGTAGTGATTGAAGATGATGGTGGGGTCTGTGAGGGATAGCCTGGGATGGTGGAAGACGATAGAACGGTAGTGAGTATGGGGGATAAAGGGGATAGTAGGGAATGATGGGGAATGGTATTTTTCCAGCAAATGAAAGGAAACCTGAGGGGAACAGATACTTCAGAGATTGTGGGCAAGGTGAGAAAGATGAAAGACAATGAGAAAAACTTATCCAAATGTTGCAACTGGTCTATGAAAACCTTCGCAATATCTGAGGAATTTAATGTGAATCTAGTCTACCTTCTAATCTGAGTACAAAAAAGCCTATCTCATCTGCCAGATCCGATGTCAACACTTCCCCTGTAACCTGTCAATCAGACTACGATAGAAGGAGACGAATCCTGTAGTGGCACCAAAGCTCTTACCAGCTCTGCTAGCATCCTCAGACATTCCCTTCATTTGCCTTCCATGATACATCCTCCCTCCACGACAATGGGTGTGACCACTCGCTCTGCATCTTCAGAAGGGTGATCAGCGAAGCGTGTTCCCATGGTGTAAAATCTGTATCTCTGAAGACAAATGTTTCGTTACGACGATAGACAGGGGAAAGTAGGTCAGGATAGATAGACTTGGCACAAGCGACAAGATCTTCAAGCACAAGTCCACGGGCTTGAGCTTCCTTACGAACAATTTCCGTGAATTCCGGTTCTTCAACCACCCTGTGAAGTTTGGTTAAGAAATTCCTATCATCGCAACACATCCCCCGCCTACCCTCGTTTACAATGTCCACTAGAGTAACATATTAGTAATAATGAGATAAACGTCGATTAGCATTAAGTACCTATCACACAGCAGATTTTCAAGCGTCTCTCTACCTCCAACCTTTTGGTTTTTTCCCCCTTAAGACCAGCCTATAAACAAATTAGAAATGTGATGATAGTTATCAGAAGAGACCCTACAGTTAAGTTCTGAATTTCTGCAGTTTTCTTCTGCCCCTGCTCCTTGGTGTATTTGAACCACCAGTCATCAAGTCTTGCAACATCAGCAAAAATAATACCTTGCGTCCTGTGCGCCCCGTGTGTCTGACGCCCGGGACGTCGGAATGCTAATCGCGAATCAGGATGTAACGTCGGATCGACGTTGCATCCTGACTTTGCGTCACCTAGCGCCATCCGTCCTGACGCCATCCGGACACGGACCCCTACGTCCTGTGCGTCCTGACTGCGTCTGGTGCTCCTCTATTACCTCCTGACTCCCCGTGATCTACGACTCTTCTGTTCCTACTGCATCGGGTACTCCGCTATTGCGTTCTGACTGCGTCGGATCTATGACTCTCCCGCCCTGATGCCGGTTCCTTCTCAGCGAACGTCAGGGCTTTACTCATCTTCAGATCTCGCGTCGTAATGTTTTCACACCCTGCCAACCTCGTCTGGATCCCACGATCCGCATCTCTCCCTTCCTGATGGCTGCTCACTTCTTCCTGATCTTACGCCCTATATATGCCGCGTCCTGATCTGATCGTGACTCTATCTGATGCCGCGTTTTCATCTGGACGCATCGTGTACTTAGTCTAATGCCATCCTGATCCTACGCCTAGGCACTTCTCTTCTTTCAAACGCTGTCACAATGTGTTTTACTATCCTGATCGCCAAGATGCACCTGTTAAGCGTTGCTTCTATTAATTCTATTCTGAATTCCTTGAGTTGGCTAGACGCCCTCATCTTAATACGACTATGCTCCTCGCACACTTTCC
>Ga0307517_10000102_pt1 | contig 123775 bp, 119 predicted proteins | sample 23_EM_MG_FD_194515 | JGI IMG/M metagenome (GOLD analysis project Ga0307517, IMG submission 194515) | Populus trichocarpa ectomycorrhiza microbial communities from riparian zone in the Pacific Northwest, United States - 23_EM | ecosystem: Host-associated > Plants > Roots > Unclassified... | reverse complement strand
CCTGGCTGGTCTCCGCGTTCTGCTCCTCGCGCTCGGCCGCCTCGCGTGCGGCCTTGGCCACCGCCTGCACCTTGAACTCCTCCACCGCACTCGCCATCTCGCCGATCTCATCCTTGCGGCCAAGCCCAGGTAACACCACATCGAAATTGCCCCCGGCGAGATCGCGCATCGCACGGCACATGCCGATCATCGGTCGCGAGATTCCCTGCCCTAGCATCCAGGCCAAGATCGCACCGAACGCCAGGCCGCCGAAACCGAGCAACGTCACAAACCTCTTTGTATCGTTGGCGACCGATAGCGACTGCGCCGAGACCTTTTGCTGCTGGCTGAGCAACGCGTTCTTCAAGGCCTTGCCGTCTTGGCTGATCTCGCGAGCAGCGCCGGTCATCTTGACCACAAGGTCGTTGATCGCGCTGACGTTCTGCAAGAACTTGTCGAACGACGCCTGATAGGCGCCAAACTGATCCGAAATTTCCTTGATTTTGACGGTCAGTTTCTCCTGGCTAGAACTCAGCGCCCCGAAGTTGTTCTTGATCAGGTGGATACGGGCGGTGGCGCTGTTGGCTACCGCCTGGTCCGGCCGCGCGATGTAGCTGCTGACGTTTGCTGCAACCGCGACGATTTGTGTCGCGGCGTCCTTCACCGCGGCCTGCAGATCGGCTTGGCCCTCAAGCGCCGCCGAATCGGAGAGATCCTCGAGCCGATTGCGGAAGAAGCTGCCGAGCCGCTGAAGCTGCTTGGACGCGATCTCGGCGTTGTTGACCTTGAGCTTTACGACCTGCTCGAACAGTTTGCTAAATTCCTCGGACTTGGCCGACAGATCCTTGAATTTTTGTCGATTCTCCGCGCTGACCACGGCTTCGGTGTTCTTGATCGCCTGACCCAGCGCGGTCTCCGCCTCACGCGCGGCAGTCTCGTCGGGAGCGTTACCGGTCACCGCATAGTAGCGCGCTAACACAGCGTAGGCCGTGAGCTCGCGGTCGATGTCGCGGGCTGCATCGGTCTCGGCGACGATGTCGTGGTAGGAAGCGACGCCGGCCGATATCCGCTCGAAGCCGAAATTAGCGATACCCATGCTCACAGCCGAAAGGGCGAGCACCGCGGCGAAGCCCAGCATGATCTTGGCGCGAAACCTCAGGTTGGAAAGCAAGCCGGGTTTGTGTTGCTTGTGTCCGTCGTCCCCCTTTAACAACCCCATATGCGAATTCCCCAACCCATTGTCCAAGTGAGGCCGCGCGGCCGGTGCCAACGAGGCATTCGTACAGGACGCTAAGAGAGAATGAATAAGACGGCGTAAAACCAAGTGATGAGCCACGCCCGTGCACTTCTTTTATTTGCGATAGATGCCTCTCGGAGACATCAATACAAGTATTTGTATCTAAAATACTTGTTTCGGCATTTTGGATATACATTTGGATTTATAGGATGTCGTCAACCCGTCCATTCGTGGTTGGAGAAGACAGAGCCGGATGACATCGGCTGAGTCGGTTCTCTTTGTCTTGCGTCGAACGCTCGGCGAATTCGAGTGGCAGTTTCGAACGCCACATATTTGAATCGTGTCGGGTGTGCCAGCGCCGTTAACGGCAATCTGACGCCAAGATCTCCCTTCGCGCACGGACGCGGCGATTTGAAGGTTTGACGTATTGCGAATGCACGACGGTGCCGGTCCAAGTTGCATAAGCTTCCGAGATCATTGGCGCGAAGACAACGAAAATGCAGCGGGTCTCGGCGCTTCTTGTCCAGCGCTATCCATCACCGCCCGCTGATGGTGAGTGAATGCTGCGCCTCAGCCGAGCGAAACCTCTGTCGGTTGCCATAAACCGCGCCACCATGGGGGCGATCAGCTTGCCCGGGTCGCTAATGGTCTGACCAGATTCACCTGCAAGAGCTTTCGCGTACGCGACCAAATCTCTATGCACAGAAGCCGGCAGTTCGACGCTCAGTCGGACGGGCTTATCGTCGGTCAGCGTTCCAATCTTTAGCTTGGGCATCGAGTTACCTTCTGTAAGGCTCAAGAACGAGATCGCGATTGACGATGACGCGCACCGGAAATCCGGGACGGATGGTCAGCGTCGGCTGAATATTGAGGCTGCGACGGACAACCTGCTGGCCGGTCTGATTCAGCGAGTCCCCGGCCCCGTGCCGCAAAGCTTGGATGAGGGCACTGTCGTTGCTGTTGGTGTCGGAACCCGCGCCAAGCTCGGTGCCGACGGCAAGCAGCGTCGAAAGGGCAGCGGCTTTGAGCAATTCGCTCCAATGGTTGTCGACTTCGTCTTCGAGGCCGGCATATCCTGCCGCGTCTGCACCCGGCTGGCGCTCGAGAACGATTGAACGGCCGTTCGGCATGATAAGGCGGGTCCAAACCAACAAGACGCGAGACTGGCCGAACGCGACCTGACTGTCGTAGACCCCGATCAAGCGGGCCCCTTGGGGGATCAGCAGCAAGCGACCGGAGGGTGTGTCAAAAATATTCTCGGTCACCTGCGCCGTGATCTGCCCGGGCAGATCTGAGCGAATGCCGGTGATGAGAGCTCCGGGAATAACCGTCCCCGCCTGAACCACATACGGCGAAGCCGGCTTCGTGACGCGGTCCGAGCTCGTGGTGCGGCGATCAACCGATGCATTAACGAAGGCAAGTTTGCGGTCCTGGCCGTTCTGCGCAAAGCCGTCGTCAGTTCCCGGCATGGACGATGAGGCGGCTCGGTCTACGCCCGAAGCCAACGGAGCAGAGGGCGTCGTCTCGCGGACATTGGTGGAGGCGAACACACGGCTGACACGCGCGGCTTCGGTCTCCTGGTCACGGCGCTGTTGCTCCTGATCGAAGCCAGTCGTGGTGGTGGTTGGCGGCTGCCCCTGCGCGGCAAGGATTGGCCGGCCGAGATCACCAGGAAGCGGTGGGCCCAGCGAGGGCACTTGGCGCGGAACGCCAGCATAGTCCCGTGGCAATCCGGCGAGGCCATCAGCGACGTTATGATGATCGGTGCTGTAGAGTTCGCCCGGCGCCGGTCCGCGGGAGCGGTTGTTTTGGAGAGCCCAGACGACGGCACCCCCAACAAGAACCAATGCAACGGCGGTCCCTCCCGCCAGGACCTTACGGGACAGCCGCGTGACGCGTGGATGATCTGCCCTCAACCGGAACCCGTGCGCCAGTTCTTCTGACCTGTTCGGCTCGCCGGGCTGCCCGCTACTGTCATCGCTCTGGAGTGTGCTCATGACGACGACCTCCCGTCGGTCCGGACAATCCGGACTTTCTGCTGGTGCTCGCCACCGAGCCGCAACTCCGCGGCCGCAAAAAGCCGGTCGACGATCAGGACGTTGCCGTAGGCACGGTAGTTCACAATCTCGGTCTTGCCGTCACGGCCAATGACGAAGAGAGGCGGCATCTCGCCTTGAACGATGCCCTGCGGGAACTCGATATAGACCTTGCGTCCATCGTCATAAGCAGTCAGTGGCCGCCAGGGCGGGCTGTCGCCCTCAATGGCATAGCGGAACCGACGCTGCGTCGGATCGGGTAGCACCGGTGTTAAGGGCACGGCCCGCATCCTGCCCGAGCGCTCCTCCGGATAGTACCAGGCAACCGAAGGCATGTAGGGCTTTTCGCGCGCGCGTAGCTCGATCAGGTAGGTGCGTCGATCGGTGTTGACGACAAGATTGGTTTCGATCGAGGTGCGAGTCGGCTTCACCAGAATATGGACGCGGCGGGTGTCTCCATTGCCGCTTTCGGTATCTCCGACGACCCAACGAACAGTGTCGCCTGCCGCGACCGGACCCGAGCCCGTGAGTTGTTCGCCTTCCTCGAGCGCGATATCTGTGATTTGTCCTGGTGCGGCGTAAACCTGGTACAGCGCACCCGGACTGTAGGCGTAGACCTGCGCGGCGTTAAAATATCCCTTTTTGCGCGGTTCGACTCGAGCTGCGCTGTTCGCTGTCTCGACCCGGCTCACGGGCTCGGTCTCCTCCTTGCTACCGGACTTACCGCCCAGGGCCGGCTTCCACGGTGGCGGGACATGAAGCGGCCGCGGCTTGTCGTCGGCAGGCACGGGCGGCTGAGGCAATGGCGGAACATCACTGTCGTAGCTGATCTCGGGTGGCTTGAACGTGGAGCAACCACCCAAAGCCGACGCGCACGCCAGCAGTGCTGGAAGTATCGCCTTTCGGAACGCCGAACCATCCGATCTGAATGAGACGGAGAGACTGCATGAAGCGCGGCGCAGAGAAGTCCTATTGCGAAATAACGTATTCACTGCCCAAGCTCCTTCGACCAGTTGATGGCGTGGACGTAGACGCCAAGGGGATTCTTACGCAGGCGATCGGCGTCGCGCGGCGTGTCGATCACGACGCTGAGAATGGCGGTCCAGCGCTCGGTTGAACTGAGAGATCCGTTGTCGTAGGCGCGCTGAACCCATGCCACACGAAAACTCTCGGTCGACGCGCGAATAACGCTGGATACCTCGACCGAGACCTGCACTTTGCCGAGCCTGGCAAAGGGATCGTTGGTTCGGGCGTAGTCATTAAGAGCGGCAGCACCACGATCGGTCGTAAAATCGTAGGCGCGCAGCCAATTCTGACGCAGCACGATGGCGTCAGCCGGCAGGCCCCGGACATCCTCGATGAATCGCGCCAGGTGGTAGGCGATCTGCGGGTCTGTCGGCTGGTAGTCTGTATTGGCCGGCGCCACTCGCTGGGCCTGGCCAAGACGATCGACCTCGACCACCCAGGGCGTGATCGTGCCTTGGGTCGATTGCCAGACAAGGCTGCCGGCGAGACCAGTCGACAGCGCGAGGCATCCGAATGCCATCAATCGCCAGTTTTTTGCCTGCACGCGGGCTGACCCGATACGGTCGTCCCAGACTTGCGCTGCTTTCTGATAGGGCGTGACGGGCTCGGGCGTGCGGCCGTAGTGAACGGATGGACGTTTAAACATCAGTGGTTTCCTTCAGAGAGATCGATCGATGCGCCGCCTCCGCCATGGTCGCCGGAGCGAACGGCATGGGTGACGGCTGATGCGCCATGGCTGACGGTCTGGGCACGCTTCATGCGCCGCGCCCAATCGGGCGGACTATCTGGCGCGGTGTTCCCGGTCTCGGCGCCCCCTGTGGTTGGCGCCTGGCCAGCTGATTGAGCGCTGTTACTGAGAGTTGCCGCGGCCCGGCGCAGCGGGCTTGCCACTGCCGAGAGCCCGGCATCGGCGACACCGCTGAGGCCGCCACTGCGGTAAGCCGCTGACGCGCCGCTGGTGAGCGCGGCGCCGCCCCGCGCGGTTCCTGCTATTGCTCCTCCGGCAAGCCCGGCTCCGCCCGCAGCCAATCCCGCGCCCGCGACAACAATGCCGCCGGCAGCAAGGCCCGTTCCGACCGCGGCCCCCGCGCCGAGCTGAGGTCCGCCGGATACCAGGCCATTAGCGATCCCAGGACCGAAAATGCCGAGACCGAGCAGTGATAGCGCCGCCAGCACCAGCGCCATAGCGTCTTCGATGGTCGGCTGCCCGCCGCTGAACCCAGACGTGAATTGAGAGAACAGCGTCGAACCGATGCCGACAATGACGGCAAGAACCAGGACTTTGATGCCCGACGAGACGACGTTACCGAGCACACGCTCAGCCGCAAATGCGGTCTTGCCGAACAAACCAAACGGGATCAGCACGAAGCCGGCAAGTGTCGTCAGCTTGAACTCGATAAGTGTCACGAAGAGCTGGATTGCCAGAATGAAGAAAGCGAGGAGTACTACGACCCAGGCGAACAACAGAACGACGATCTGGACGAAATTTTCGAAGAAGCTGATGTAACCCATCAGACCTGAGATCGAGTCGAGGATCAGCCGGCCGGCATCGATGCCAACTTGGGCGATTCGACCCGGCCGCAAAAAATCTGCAGATGACAGGCCAGTGCCGGACGCCTTCAGCCCGAGGCCGGCAAAGCTCTCGAACACGATGCGAGCGAGATTATTCCAGTTGCCGATCAGGTAGGCGAAGACGCCGACGAACAGAGTCTTTTTGACGAGCCGTGCGATCAGATCGTCGTCGGTCCCCCAGCTCCAGAACAAAGCCGCAAGCGTAATGTCGATGGCGGCCAACGTCGTTGCAAGAAAGCCAACTTCGCTGCCCAGAAGGCCGAAGCCAGAATCGATATAGCGGGTATAAGTATCGAGGAACTGATCGATCACGCCGGTGCCGGTCATGGCTTACTCACCGATGGATAACCTTGCGGCATCCGGCTCTGATCCTTTGGCGGCACCTCAGACGGTTGGCCGGAGAGCGCGTCACTACCAGCGGGAGCCGTCGCACTTCCCTTCTGACCGAAAAACCGGCGTCGGTTCTCAGCCCAGATGCGACGACAGTCGTCGTAGGTCGCCGTCTGTTCCGGCGTGACCGTGCGGCACCGCGCCAGGCTGGAAGCGAGCGCGTCCGTGGTCTGTGGGCCCGCCGAATTTGACGCCGTTTCGTCGCCATCACTCCGGAGCTGGATGGCGCATGCCGCCATCACCAGCATCACGGATGCGGCTGCTGCCACAATTGGCAGTCGCTTGAACCTGCTGAACGCACTCATCAATGAAACATCTGCACGTTTGAGGATTGATAGCCTTGGCTCGGGGTCAGAAACCGCCGCAGTTGCTCGCGGCCCTGATCCTGCGCCGCTGCGCGTTGAGCCGCTTCAAGGCTCTGCGCCCTGCCCTGTGCTGCGACGGTCGCCGTGAGATCGGCGAGTTGCTGAGCCTGAAGCGCAAGGATCTGGTTGCCGGCCTGCGTCGCCTGCAGCGCACCGCTTGCGCCCTGGCTCGATGTTACAAGCGCCGACGTCTGGGTGCGGTTGGTGTCGAGGTTGCCGACAACGCCGGCCTGCACACGCAAGGCGTCCTGCAGCGCGGCGATCGAGTTCTGCCAACGCGATTGGGCGTTGGTGATGAGTGCTTGATTGGATTGGCTGCTGGTGGCCGGCGCATAATTGGTCGAGAACGCGCGGTCGATTTGCTGTACATCATAGGCAATGCGCTGGGCCTGAGCGAGCAATTGCTGGGTACGTTGGATCGACGACTGAAGCTGCTGTAGCGAAGAGTATGGCAGGCTCGCCAGATTCTTCGCCTGATTGATCAGCATCTGCGCCTGGTTTTGCAGCGACGTGATCTGATTGTTGATCTGCTGCAGCTCGCGCGCCGCTGTCAGGACATTCTGGACATAGTTGTTCGGATCGAAGACAATCCACTGCGCCGATACCGGCGACACCGCAGCAAGCGACAATACGACAGCGCTCGCCGCCGCAAGAACGCAGAGACGTCTCATAACGTTGGCTCCAGATTGCTCAGATTGGGGATCAGATCCGTGGCCCACGAAGCGTCGCGATGTCGTAGCCAGGCGTGCACGAAGCCGTCGCGGCCGTGTTCTGCGAGCAGGCGTTCGATCGCCGCCTGATCGGTCTTGGAAGAAGCGGCCGTAAAGGCGAGCGCGACTTCGCCCAGACCCAGCTCGAACATCCGGTTGCCACGGCGGGACTGGCAGTAGTAGTCCCGCTTCGGTGTTGCCCGGCTCAACAGCTCGATCTGCCGGTCGTTGAGACCAAAACGACGATAGATCGCCGTGATCTGCGGCTCGATGGCCCGCTCGTTCGGCAGCAAAATACGGGTCGGACAGCTCTCAATGATGGCGGGTGCAATCGCTGATCCATCGATATCCGAGAGCGACTGCGTCGCGAAAATGACGGAGGCGTTCTTTTTGCGCAACGTCTTCAGCCATTCGCGCAACTGCCCGGCAAAGTCCTCGTCATCGAGCGCCAGCCAGCCTTCGTCGACGATGAGAAGGGTTGGGCAACCGTCGAGACGATCTCCAATGCGATGGAAGAGATAGGCGAGGACCGCGGGGGCCGCGCCGGTGCCGATCAATCCTTCGGTTTCAAAGGCCTGAACGGATGCTTCACCGAGGCGCTCGAGTTCGGCATCCAGCAACCGGCCGTAGGGCCCGCCGAGGCAATAAGGTTGCAGGGCCCGCTTCAGCGCGCTCGACTGGAGCAGCACCGACAAGCCTGTCAGCGTGCGCTCCTGGATTGGCGCCGAGGCCAGCGACGTCAACGCGGACCACAGATGGTCCTTTGCCTCGGGCGTGATCTCGATCTTTTCCCGCGTCAGGATCGAGGCGATCCATTCGGTCGCCCAGCCCCGCTCGGAGGGGTCGTCGATCCATGCCAGCGGCTGCAGTGCAACGGGTTCTGACGTATCGTCCGACAGCGCTCCACCCAGATCATGCCAGTCGCCACCCATAGCGATGGTAGCCGCCCGGATCGATCCGCCGAAATCGAAGGCAAAGATCTGCGAACCCGGATAGCGGCGAAACTGCAATGCCATCAGCGCCAGCAGCACCGATTTCCCGGCGCCGGTCGGACCAACTACCAGCGTATGCCCTACGTCCCCGACGTGGAGGGAAAATCGGAACGGCGTCGAACCCTCGGCTTTCCCGAACAGCAGCGGCGGTGCCGCGAAGTGATGGTCCCTTACCTCGCCGGCCCAGACCGCCGACAGCGGAATCATATGGGCCAGGTTGAGGGTCGAGACCGGTGGTTGCCGGACATTGGCATAGGCATGTCCCGGCAAACTGCCGAGCCAGGCTTCGACGGCGTTCACCGTCTCAGCCATCGAGGTGAAGTCGCGCCCCTGGATCGTCTTTTCGACCAGACGCAGCTTCTCATCTGCCGCGCGCGGGTCGGCATCCCATACGGTGACAGTCGCCGTGACATAAGCTTCACCGATCTGGTCGGAGCCAAGTTCCTGGAGCGCGGCATCGGCGTCCATCGCTTTGTTGTGGGCGTCGGTGTCGAGCAGCGTCGATGCCTCGTTCGTCATCACCTCTTTGAGGATGGCGGCGATCGACTTCCTCTTGGCAAACCATTGCCGGCGGATCTTCGTCAGCAACTTGGTGGCATCGGTCTTGTCGAGCATGATCGCACGCGTCGACCAGCGATACGGAAATGCCAAACGATTGAGCTCGTCGAGTATCCCGGGCGTCGTCGCGGTTGGAAACCCGACGACAGTGAGAACGCGCAGATGCGACGCACCCACTATCGGCTCGAGGCCGCCCGTCAGCGGCTGATCCGCCAGCAGCGCATCGAGATACATCGGGATCTCAGGCACCCGAACGCGATGGCGCTTCGTCGACACACAGGAGTGCAGATACGTCAGCGTCTCCGGATCATCCAGCCAGGCGCACTCAGGCATAAACCCCTCGACCAGTTGGAGCACCCGATCGGTGCGGTCGACGAATCCGTGCAACACTTCGCGGGCGTCGGCGTTCTCGGTCCGATCGCGCCCCTCATACAGAAACCGCTCGGCCCGCGCTGCGTCCTCGGCCGGCGGCAGATAGAGGAAGGTGAGGAAATAGCTCGACTCATAGTGAGCTCCCGCCTCCTCGAACTGGGCTTTTCGCTCGGCGTCGACCAGGGCTGACGCCACATCCGGAAACGTGCTTGCCGGATATCGGAATGCAGCATGGCGCTGAGCTTCAACAAAAACGGCCCAGCCCGAGCCAAGACGGCGCATGGCGCTGTTGAGGCGGCCAGCGACAGCGACGAGTTCGGCCGGCACTGCGCTGTCGAGATCCGGTCCGCGGAACCTTGCAGTGCGCTGGAACGAACCGTCTTTGTTGAGGACAACGCCCTCCCCGACCAATGCGGCCCAGGGCAGAAAATCCGCGAGGCGGGTGTTTGAGCGGCGGTATTCGGCAAGATTGATCATGTTCACGAACTCAAATGCTGAGATGACCGGGAATGCGCAGATGACGGCGCACCACATCGACGAAGGCGGGATCACGCTTGGCAGCCCAGACCGCTGCCGCATGGCCGATCGCCCAGAGCAAGAGACCTGCGATCCAGAGCCGCAGACCGAGACCAAGCGCGGCTGCGAGCGTGCCGTTGACGATGGCGACTGCTCGGGGCGCGCCACCCATCAGGATTGGTTCGGTCAGCGCGCGATGCACGGGCGCGATGAATCCAGCGACCGGCTCGTCCATCAGATCAAGACCCCGCCGCCGAACGAAAAGAATGACAAAAAGAAGCTCGACGCGGCGAAGGCGATCGACAGGCCGAACACGATCTGGATCAACCGGCGAAAGCCACCGGAGGAGTCGCCGAATGCGAGCGTGAGACCCGTGACGATGATGATGATCACTGCGATGATCTTGGCGACCGGCCCCTCGACCGATTGCAGAATCTGATTGAGCGGTTGCTCCCACGGCATGTTGGATCCGGCAGCCCAAGCCGGAGCGGCAGCGAATAGAACCATGCCTGATACGGTGAGCGACATGGCACGTAGAGAAAGAGATGATCGAGATCTCATGTTTGGTCTCCTGCTGGTGAAAGGCTGTAGTCGCCGGCTGGTCCGAGCCCGGTGACGCAGGCGAGTTCGGTGAGACGGCGATCCGCACCGCGGCCGGCTAGCACTGCGACGATGTTGATCGTTTCAGCGATCAGGGCGCGCGGAACGGTGATGACCGCTTCCTGAATGAGTTGCTCGAGCCGGCGCAGTGCGCCGAGCGCGGTCCCGGCATGAATGGTCCCGATGCCACCGGGATGGCCGGTGCCCCAGGCCTTAAGGAGATCGAGCGCTTCGGCACCGCGCACCTCGCCGATGGGGATGCGGTCCGGTCGCAAACGAAGTGACGACCGCACGAGATCTGACAGTGAGGCCACGCCGTCCTTGGTGCGCAAGGCCACGAGGTTCGGCGCCTTGCACTGCAGTTCGCGCGTATCCTCGATCAGCACGACGCGGTCAGAGGTTTTGGCGACTTCCGCAAGAAGGGCGTTGGTCAACGTGGTCTTGCCGGTGGAGGTACCGCCAGCGACCAGAATGTTCCGGCGTACGGTGACGGCGCTGCGCAAGGCCTCAGCCTGATCCGAAGTCATGATGCCGGCGGCGACGTAGTCGTCGAGCGTGAACACGGCTACCGCTGGCTTGCGGATAGCAAACGCCGGCGCCGCGACCACCGGCGGCAGCAGACCTTCGAAGCGCTCGCCGGTCTCGGGCAGTTCAGCGGAAACGCGCGGCGCACCCGCATGCACTTCGGCACCGACGTGGTGCGCCACCAGCCGAACGATGCGTTCTCCGTCAGCGGCCGAGAGGGTCTCTCCCGTGTCGGTCAAGCCGCTCGACAGCCGATCAATCCACAACCGGCCATCGGGGTTGAGCATCACCTCGACGATCGAGGCGTCCTCCAGGTATCGCGCAATGGCCGGGCCAAGCGCGCTACGGAGCATCCGCGCGCCGCGCGAGATCGCCTCTGCTTGAGCCGAATGAATTGCCACCGCCGCCCCCAACAAAGAGGCCGCTTTAGAAGCGCCCTCTGATGGGGATGGATAGAAAAGGCAGGAATTGGCTTGGCGCAACAACGCTCCCAAGACGATCGTAGATTGGCGTAGAAAGAGAAGGACTCGGCGAGATCAGTGAAACCGGAGACTCTGCTATCAACGTCTTGGCCGCGAAGATTCTGGCTTCTGAGAAGTCCATCAGCTCCGGTCATCCGGTTTTTCATTCACGATGTCTTCCGGGATCTCGCGTAGGAAATTCTGGCCCTTCTGTAAGCGACGGCCAAGGGTCTCGATAAAACCCTCAAACCGCTCGCGGCCCTTGATCTGGGCGGCCGCCTGCGCGTCGTCCGGCAAGGGCGGCGTGATCGTCAGCCAGAAGCGGACGAACAAGGCCAGCGTTTCGGCGGTAAGGCCTACATCCCGCTCCAGCCTCTGCATCTGTCGCGACAGGCGGTCGAGACGGCGCGCAAACGCCGCCTCGCGCCTGTCCTCTCCGTCGGGCGATAAGAACGAGGCGACGGCTGCTTCCACGATCGCCGATCGAGAAAGCTTCTTGCGGTCGGCAAGATCGGCGATCTGCCTCAAAAGCTCCGGCGGGAAATACACATTCATCCGGTCCCGCATGGTCTCACAACTCCATGCCATCATTCGGGTCGAGCGAGACCTGGCGAGCGATGCCACGCATCTGCTGGCGCAGAATGCGGGCCTGACTGGCGGCATCCTCCGACTCGTCGTCGAGTACAATGGAAAACTCTTCCGCCGGCCTCGGTTCGGTCGTCTCCTTGGCGATGGCGACATGGTCGGGAAGCTCGGGTTCGCGGCGCAAGCCGCTGTTGGCGGCATCCTTTTCGGCCCGCTCGATTTCTGCGAGCAATACCGTGTCCGGCGCCTGCGGCTTCAGCACCGACCATCCGTCCGTCCGTGACGACCGGCCGGACTTCGCGGGATCGGGCGGCGCCAGCACCCGTTCGGTGAAACGGTGATCCTCGTAATAGCGAGCTTTCTGCGCTCGGATCGGTGGCGTACCGGCAACCATGACGATCTCGTCAGTGGGCGGGAGCTGCATCACCTCGCCCGGCGTGAGCAGCGGCCTTGCCGTCTCCTGCCGCGATACCATGAGGTGACCAAGCCACGGATTCAACCGGTGACCAGCATAGTTCTTCATGGCCCGCATCTCGGTCGCTGTACCCAGCGCATCGGAGACACGCTTCGCCGTGCGCTCGTCGTTGGTGGCAAAGCTGACGCGGACATGGCAGTTGTCGAGGATCGAGTTGTTGGCGCCATAGGCTTTCTCGATCTGGTTCAGCGATTGCGCGATCAGGAAGCTCTTGATGCCGTAGCCTGCCATGAAGGCCAGCGCGGATTCGAAGAAGTCGAGCCGGCCAAGCGCTGGGAACTCGTCGAGCATCATCAGGATGCGGTGACGGCGATCCTTCGCGTGCAGATCCTCGGTGAGCCTGCGGCCGATCTGGTTCAGCACAAGGCGGATCAGGGGCTTGGTCCGCGAGATATCGGACGGCGGCACCACGAGGTAGAGGGTCGCTGGCCGCGGATCAGCGATCAGGTCGGCAATCCGCCAATCACAGCGGCAGGTCACCTCGGCGACGACAGGATCGCGATATAGGCCGAGGAATGACATGGCGGTGGAAAGCACGCCCGACCGTTCATTGTCGGACTTGTTCAGCAGCTCGCGCGCGGTCGAGGCAACGACGGGATGCGGACCATTCTCGCCGAGGTGCCGCGTGGTCATCATCGCTTGCAGCGTCGTCTCGATCGGCCGCTTCGGATCCGAGAGGAACGCGGCGACGCCGGCCAGTGTCTTGTCCATCTCGGCATAGAGGACATGCAGGATCGCACCGACGAGCAATGAATGGCTGGTCTTCTCCCAATGATTCCGCTTGTCGAGCGATCCCTCCGGGTCGACCAGCACGTCAGCGACGTTCTGGACGTCACGTACCTCCCACTCGCCGCGGCGGACCTCGAGCAGCGGGTTGTACGCTGACGATTTGGCGTTGGTCGGATCGAACAGCAACACCCGGCCGTGCTGCGAGCGGTAGCCGGCAGTGAGCTGCCAGTTCTCGCCCTTGATGTCGTGGACGATCGCCGAGCCCGGCCAGGTCAAGAGAGACGGCACGACCAAGCCGACGCCTTTGCCGGAACGGGTTGGCGCAAAACACAGCACATGCTCCGGGCCGTCGTGACGCAGATACTCATGGCCGAGTTGGCCCAGCACGACGCCATCGGCGCCAAGAAGCCCAGCTGCCTTCACCCCGCGCAGATCGGCCCAGCGCGCCGAACCGTAGGTCTCGACGTTCTTCGCCTCCCGCGCCCGCCACACTGACATGCTGATCGCCGCCGCGATCGAGATGAAGCTGCCGGACGCAGCGATGAAGGCGCCCTCGACGAAGACCTGTGGCGCATAGGCGTCGTAGATGTACCACCACCAGAAGAAGACCGGCGGATAGTAGACCGGCATGCCGGCGAATTCGAGCCAGGGTCGGCCGAGCTCCGGCTGGAAGCCGAGCCGCCACGCCGTCCACTGCGTGGCGCCCCAGATCGTCAGCAACACGATCAGGAAGACGACGGCAATCTGGCCCCAGAGGATTTTGGTCGCGGACATGGCGAACGTTCCTTGTCTGTGATTAAGCGTTGTGGAAACGATGGAGCTACAAGCCCAGGTCTCGTTTGCGACCGAGAGTCCACTCGATGCCGCCGCCCTTGGTGACGCCGGCGACGTGCTGGCCGAGCTTTTTCTCGATCTCGCGCGACCAGGGCACGAGCTGGAAGCCGAGGCCGTTGTCGATCATGGCGAAGCGGCCGGAGGCGAGCGTCAGGCGCTGACGGTAGGTGCCGCTCACATGCTCGCCGATCGCGGCCTTCATGTGGGGCAATCCCGTCTTGGCTGAGAGTTTTGCACCCACCGCGTCCAGTTCGCGTCGACGCAAAGTGTTCAAGAGATCGCGCTGCATGATGACGCGCTGACCCTGCCGCCGGGCGAGCCCTTCGCCTGCGAGATGTTCGGCACGGGCTTGTATGGCGTCGCGCGCCTCGCGACCGAACCCGCCCATGGCGAGCGGCATCGGTTCGCGCTCAACGAGGCGATGGTCGATCCAGGTCGCGCCGGGAGCGGTGATCTGCTGATTGAGGTCGAGATCGGAACGGTTGGCGAGCACCAACATCGGCCGCGGGTCGTCCGGCCCACCAAAGCGCCGCACCTCGACGATGCCGCCGAGCGCCGGCGCGTGCTCGAAGACTTCAATGCCCCGGAAGCGAACATGGTGGGCGCGACCGTCCGTGCCATCGATCACGGCATAGGCCTCGCCCGTCAGTTCGTCATGGAGCCCCCTGTCGACCAGCCGGCCGATGATCGGCGATCCCGGCTTCTCACCATCGATCACATAATCGGCGATGCCGCGGGCGTCCCCGCGTTCCGTGAAGGCGCGGTGCATGGTTTTGATGATGTCGCCGCGCATACCGAGGTCGCGGAGATTGCGCTCGGCCTCCAGCCCGACCATCCATTCGCCGGGACCGGCCGGCGAGGCAAGGCCCATCTTCTCCAGATGCTGGAGCCGTCCAATCATCAGGCGGCGGATTTCGGGGTCGGCCGCGCCGGGATTTTCGGGGCGCAGGTCGATAGCGCCGGTTTCATCGGCGGCCATGCGGATCGCAACGTCGAGCCGCGTCCAGCGTTCGGCCGCGATCTCCTTTTCCAGGGCATTGCGAATCTCGTGCTCGGGCTTCGGGCCAAGCTCGATCGAGACCAAATCCTCGGCGCGCGAGCGCAAACCCCGGCTGATGTAATCTCGTGAGATCACGAGGTCGGCGCCGGTCTGATCGACGCCGCGCACGAGCAGATGAACATGCGGATTGTCCGTGTTCCAGTGATCGACGGCGACCCAATCGAGCCGAGTACTGAGATCAACCTCCATTTGCCTGGCGAGATCGCGCGTGAAGGCTTTGAGATCGGTCATCTCGCCGGCGTCCTCGGGCGAGATGATGAAGCGGAAATGATGCCGGTCGTCCTTGCAGCGATCCGCGAAGGCTGCGTCGTCAGTGCGGTCACTGTCGACATCGAACATCACCGCCTTCTCGCTGTTGCGGGTGACGCCGTCGCGCTTCAGATAGGAGAGATGGGCGGTCAGCGGCGCCGAACGGAAGGATCGTCCCTGGTGACGAACGACGCGCGCCTTCACCACCACGCGCCGCGCCGGACTGAACAGGCGGTTGCGGCTAAAGCTGATCCGGCCGCGCCCGAAGGTCGAGCGCCCGTAGCTCGAGGAGCGCTTACCCGCAGCCGCATGCGAAGGGCTGTGACCGGCCTTCTTCGCCGCGCGCAGCACCTGGTTGATGAAGCTCTTGGGCTTTGGCGCTCGCGTACCGCGGATGCGGCCAGGCCGGATGCGTAAATCGCTGTCGCCCACGCTCACGGCAATGGCTCCAGGGACATTAAATCGCGGATAGTGCCGAAAACATTGTTGAATTCATTGGCGAAAACATTTGGCGCGGCACGCGCCCCGACCGACCGGCACGGTAGAACCCAAGCCATGCCAATGGCTTGCGGTTCGGCCGGCGAGCCCCTTTTATCTCGCCGTCCTGCTGTCGTGCCGTAAGCGTCCGAGTCCTGCACGACTTTCCGAGACTGCGTTGTCGTTCCACATCGGGTTCCTTGCTGCATTGGAGGATCTCCGGTGGGTACGGAATATTTCAAGAACGAAGCGCTCCGTTCCTTTTGGTCGGTGCACGTTGAAGCGTGGCGACGGAGCGGTCTCAGCAAACGCAAATATTGTCGTCAGCATCGTCTCAGCGGCAGCACATTCGATCGCTGGCTGCGGCATCTGATTGACGCCGAAACCCTGAAAATACGTGCGGAATTGCGCCGAGAGGAACGTCGGGAACGGCTCCGCAAAAAGCGGAGTCCGGTGTCGAAGGACCAGCGCTGCAGAGCCGTGCAAGCGTTCTGGGCGATGCACGTCGAAGCGATGAGATGGTGCGGAATGGGCATGCAAGCGTATGCCAGGGCACATGGCATATCGCAGCACAGCCTGAGGCGGTGGCGCGATCTGATCGACGCCAATGAAGTGGAAATCGACTGGCGCACGCACCTTCATCCGAGTGCCCGTCCGCTAATAAGCACTCGTGCTAGCAGCGCTGCTAAGGAGTCCGTCGCCGTAACGCGCTTGACAGATGCGCCGACAGCTGATCCGCCGAGCGATGGACGTGCCAACCGACGACGCTTCAGTGACGAGGAAAAGCTGGAGATCGTGCGCCAGTCCGAAAACCCCGACGCCACCGCCGCCGAGGTTTGCCGGCGCCACGGCATCGTCAGCAGCATGCTGTTCCGGTGGCGGGTACAGTTCGGGTTCGGCAAGCGAGCGCGGGCGAGGTTGGTGGCTGTGAAAGTTACCGGAGCGCACTCGGGAACGCTCGTCCTGAACGATCTGTTGCAGCCGCCCGACGGCATGACGGTTGTCCAATTGGACGATGGGCGACGTGTCTTTGCACCGATGGGCAGCGATCCGGATGCAGTCCGTCGACACGTCAACGAGCAGGAGATAGCACGATGATGATCGTGCCGGCCGGGGTGAAGGTACATCTGGCCTTGGGATATACCGACATGCGCAAGGGCCTGGATGGGCTCGCTACGCTCGTTCAGGAACACCTCAAGAAGGATCCGTTCTCCGGCCACCTGTTTGCCTTCCGCGGCAGGAATGCGAGCAGACTGAAGATCCTGTTCTGGGACGGCAACGGACTCTGTTTGTTCACCAAGCGCATCGATCAAGGTGGCTTCATCTGGCCTAGAATGAGCGATCCGGGTGGCACCGTGACGCTCTCTCCGGCGCAGCTTGCGATGCTGATCGAAGGCATCGATTGGCGCACACCTGAGCGTCGATGGCGCCCCGCCATCGCGGGTTGAATCGCAGAAACCCGCATAGAATATAGCGAAGTTGCTTCTTCGAATCGGCATGTTCGAGTAGAATCGGACATGCAGCTCGATCTCAACAATCTGCCATCGGATACGACACTTCTGCATCGTTTGGTGCGCGATATTGCCGCGACCGTCGAGCATCGGGACAGCGAGATCGAGCGCCTTCAGGCAATCATTAAGAAACTCCAGCGAGCGCAGTTCGGGCGTCGCTCCGAACGCCTTGATCCCGACCAGCTCGCGCTCACTCTGGAAGATATCGACAGCGATATCGGCCGCATTGAGGAAAGCCGGCCGGCCATTGTAACGGGGCCGCCCGAGGCACCGTCGCGGCGCAAGGCGCTGCCCGACCACCTGCCGCGCGAGGACATTCTGCTTGACGTCGATGGTGAGGCTTGCAGCTGCTGCGGTGACGCGCTGCATGCGATCGGCGAGAGCGTTAGCGAGATGCTGGACTGGGTGCCGGCGCAGCTTCGCGTGGTACGCGTCACGCGCCCTAAATACGGCTGCCGAGCCTGCGGTAAGGTTGCCCAGGTACCTGCGCCGGAGCGGCCGATCGCCGGTGGATTGGCGACTCCAACCCTGCTCGCCCACGTGCTGGTCAGCAAATATTGCGATCACACGCCGCTCTATCGGCAGTCGCAAATCTTCGCCCGGCACGGCGTCGATCTCGGCCGTTCGACGCTGGCCGGATGGGTCGGCGGCGCATGCTGGTGGTTGGAAGTTCTGCACGAGCGATTGTGCAAGAACGTGTTTGCCTCCAACCATCTGTTCGCCGACGACACGCCGATCCCGGTGCTCGATCCGGGAAGAGGACGCACCAAGACCGGACGCCTGTGGGTGTACGCCCGCGAGCAGCGGCCCTGGAGCGGACCTGAACCGCCAGCGGCGGTCTATTTGTTCGCACCCGACCGAAAGGCCGAACGTCCGGTATCTCACCTGGCAGACTTCAAAGGTGTTCTGCATGTCGACGGCTATGCGGGCTTCGAGCAACTGACCACCAACGGCGACGTCGTGCTCGCGGCATGTTGGGCCCATACAAGACGCAAGTTCTACGAGGTTGCCGAGGCCACCGGTTCGCCCGTAGCGACGGAAGCGTTGCGCCGGATCGGCGAACTCTATGCCATTGAAGCCCGCGTCCGTGGGCAGTCGTCTGCACATCGGCTCGCTGAGCGGCGCTCCTTCTCCAAGCCAGTCGCGCAGGCCCTGCATACCTGGCTCGAGGCGCAGCTTACTCGCGTGCCCGGCAGCAGCACGCTTGCCGAGGCGATCCGTTACGCGCTCTCGCGGTGGGACGGCCTGACACGCTTCCTGCAGGATGGCCGTATTGAACTCGACACCAACCCGGTGGAGCGCGCGATCAGGCCGGTGGCGCTCGGCCGCAAGAACCACCTCTTCGCCGGCAGCGATGGCGGCGGACATCGCTGGGCTGTCACCTGCTCGCTCATCGAGACCTGCAAGCTCAACGACGTCGAACCCTATGCCTATCTGCGTGACGTGCTGCAGCGGATGGTCAATGGACAACCCGTCAATCGTCTCGATGAACTGCTGCCGTGGAACTGGAGCTCCGCAGGACCTGCCACCGCCTGAGCAAAGCCAGACTCTAGCCAAACGGCGAACATGAGACCGCGGGCAATTGCTATAGTCGTCCATTGTAACGATACTACTTGACGGTCCATAATTGCGATGTGATGGGGATAAAGAGGTGCAGTCTTCCCGAAACGGAGCGGATGCCGTGTTGCTCTCCGAAGCCATTGCCGCACTTAGTGAGCTGGTCTCGCGCGCGCAGGAAGTCCACGATCGATCGTTCGACGATGGCCATTCCGTTGATACATGGCAGAGCGATGAACTCCGTGCCGCGATAAAGCGTGCCGAAGCGGTATCCCGCCGGAGATCAGGCTCGCCTGGACGCAGTTCCTGATTGGCCTGCTCATCCGATCACCTGCAAACATCAACAATGTCTACAAGAAGATGGGAAAACTGAGGCGGGCGTCCCGAATCGGGTAGCCTCGCGTCCGCGCTGGCCAACACGCTTCGCGCGCGATCAGCGCGCATATGATGCGGACAAGCGATCGTTGCCCGAAAGACGGAGACCCGGAAGGGGCTCCTTCAGGCGTGGCGGGATAGCGCGCGACACCGCGCAGCCCTCGCGTAGCCGAAGGCAAAGCGTGGGCGGAGACAGGGATGCCTCCTGAAGATGACTTGACGTCAAGGAAGCCTGCCTCTCATTCTGCTACGGGGAGGAACACCTGTGAGCGAGCCGTCGATAGAAAAGGCCGATCCTTTCATGGTACTGCGGCCCAGGCTTGAAAAAGCGCTGGCGGGATTCTCCCGCGATATTATCGATTGGAGTGAGCAGCCACCACAGCAACCCGTCCGTCCGGAGAAAGCGCAGTTTCCCGTGCCGGAGCTCGTTCTCTTCGCGCTGCGCAATGTTCTGGGCTTCCGCTCATCGGGTCCTGCAGAAAAAATGCGTTGGGCGGTCAGGTGCAGCTTCAACGGGGCGCCGGTCTCGTTCGAGTTGGCTAAGTTCGGCTTCACGATCCATGCGGCGGAATCCGTCGATGTGAAGCGGCTATGCGGGCAGCTTCAAGTCGCGGTCAAACATGTCGAGGACTGGCTGGCCCCGATCGCCAAGCGGCAGGCCGCAAAAGGAAACGTCACGATCGCCAATCGGCTTTCCGAATTCGACTCGCGCTACCGCTTCTTTCGCGGTCTCGCGGACCGGTCTTACCGCCGGGCGGAACCGCGGTCTGAAGCTGACCCAAACAAGGAAGACGACATTGCGGCGAAGCTCAGCGGTCTGACGCGTTCGTGGAACCAGGCGATGCGGGCCAGAACGCACGGCTTCTATCACTCGACGGCGATGGTGGACGCCTATTTCAGCCGGCTTGAACATATTCTCGTGCTACTGCGCGCATTCGTAGGCAATCCGTTGCGAGAGGGAGAGCTCACCACGTTCCTCGGCATGACATGGGACGAGAAGCTGAAGGCGCTGCTTGATATCGATGATCCCGCGGTGCAGAAGCTTTATTCGGAGTTGAAGCGCATCAAGGAGCGCGTGCGCAATCCGTTTGCGCATGGCGGCGTCGAGAATGACGGCGGATCGCTCTACGTGCACATCCCAACCGTTGGCGCGCTGCCCGCCAATTTCACGCAGATTCGCAACAGCGTGCGGTTTAACTTTATCCCGGTCGGAAAGGACGACCACGGCTCGGCCTGCGATGCCTTCGATGCGTTCGATGATGCGATGCGCACCGGCGCTTTGTCAGGCGCATACAGCCTTGTCGAGGCCAGCATCGATCCGGCCTTCTCCGCTGATGAGCTCGCTGAATATAAACGCTTGGCCGAAGGACCGCCAAAGGACCGCGCGGCATGGATCGAACACTGGCACCATGAAAGCGACCGGCATGCCAACATGGAGTATTGAGCGTCGGAAGCCGCACGGGCAAACAACGCCGGGACGACCATTCGTTGACCGCGCATGGCTTGCCTTCCAAGATAGTTTTAGCAGATCGCAGTCAGCCGCTCGACGAGGAAGTATCTTGAAACCGAGATCAACGGGCAAAAGGTCACACGGAGACTGACATGGCGAATGCTAAAGAGCAGGCAACGACGTCGCCGCGACATAATCCCCGGCTCTGGCTGCTCAAATACGAGGTTGAGGATGAACGCTTTCTGCAGATCATTGGGGATTTCGCGGACCTGATAAAGCGCTCCGAGCGGGCCTGCGAGAAGGCAGCCAAGCAGGGCATTCCCGAGTACGCGGAGGCCGTGGCGGACACGGAGTCCGACTACCTCGAAGAGCTCGTCGGCGCGTCCTTCCTCGTGCTTCAGGCGAAAATCCGCCGCGTCGACCAGGCGGCGAAGCGCCTTGTTACATTCATGAAAGAGCAGTACGGGGTTACGATAAGCGGCCTCGACCACCAGAGCGTCTTCGGGCTGGAGGGTAACTACCGAAATTCCGGACACAGCCGCGTCGCGTTGATCTGGGCGGTTGCCAACTACTACAAACACCGCGATGAGTGGGATGCCGACGTCTGGAAAAATACGCCGGCAGGATCGCGAAGCGGCGATCCGCATGGCCATTCGCGACGCACGCGCCGGGTAGTCGAGAAGGTCGGAATCGTCCACCTTTCAACCGGCAACATGCGGACGGCCTACAAATTCTTCCGGGTCGAGCCTTACTCAAGGTGCGAAAAGCTTGCCGAGAAGGTGCAGTCCTGGGCAAAAAAGGTCTACCAGCTTGCGGAAAAAGAGTGTCGCAAAGCTTAGCCGCGGCGAAGGCAAAACATTTGAGGCAGAGCGACTGGGAGGCACATCGGTGCTTTGCGCTGCTCGCCTGCGCCTTCAACCTCCTGATCGGGGCGGACGGCGCAGGTTACACCTTCGTGCCTGCTGCATAATCGAGGACGACGTACATGGAAACGGCCATCGTCGCACATCCGTGGCCGTTTTCGATGCACTATTTAGGTCAACCTAACCGGCAAAGACGACGGCGCTTCACCCCCGAGAGGGCCAAATCAATCGAATTGATGATCATCGCAAAGCGAGTTCAGCGATGGCAGACACTTTCACATTGTCGCCCGCCTCCCTGAACGATCAACCGCGGGCGGCCCGAGTGCCCCTGCGCCGATCACATTGTAGAGAGCGGGCCGTTCGACCGGAGCGCAAAAACACCGTTTGAAAAACCGTTTTAGTCGGCGCGTTTCAAACGGTGAAGCCGGCTAAGTGCTTGAAGGACTTGGTGGGCGCACCAGGGCTCGAACCTGGGACCCGATGATTAAGAGTTAACAGGTCCAAGGGCGATAATCTGGTGCACGATCCCAAATCACCTAAACGTTTTGTCACCGCACCAGTTTCGCACCAAAAACAACCTGAAACCAAAACAAACACGATCGAAATCCAACGAAAACCAAGTAAAATCAACGAATCTGATCGATATTCTGCCGCTCATAACGGTCTGGTTGCAGGTTCGAGTCCTGCCGGGCCCACCAGCAAATCAATCACTTACAAGGTTTCATTTCGCCGATCGTTGGAGCACCGCACCAGATACGCTTCGTTTTTCACTCATTGGACTACTTCAACGACATCAAACTACTGCTCCACATTCAATCTGACCATGATCTCTCTTCCTGATCGTAGATTCGGCGGCGTAATCGAACCAATTGGCTGACAGCGCTCTGCACTTACCTCTTCGAACGACCCACGGCCCGCATGCTTCGCAAGTGTCGTAGAGTGGCAACACATCGCTCAATCTGCCGGTTCTCCTGCAATAGGATCGACGCGGGCCGGATGATGTTGCGCCGTTCATCAGCCGCTGATGGCGCCGGCGCGCGTGGCGCCGCGTTGTCCTTCGACAATAGGAGACGGTCGGTCCAACCGCCATCCGGCCGGGGCACTCCGTGATCAACGGATACGATTCATCTTCTGCTGCTAAGAACCGTGAAGACGTCAGCGCCCAGCGCGAAGCTCGCGACTTGCACCATCCCCAATCGGGCGTGCGCCCGTAGCGAACGCTCGTTGTCAGCCTTGATGAAAAGGATGGCTTCCCGGCCTGGCTGTCGCGCCACCACCTCGGCATAGAGCGCTTCGATCACTCCCCGTCCGCGCGCGGCCAGATCGACGCAGACCGGGCCGTAGACGTAAGCATCAGCGCCGCCCGGCCACGCCGCCAGCATTGCAACTACCGGCGGCGCCAATGCCCGCGATTTCTCCGAGGTGACGAGTACGCCGAGCAAATCTGCGGCATCGGTCGCGATGACGATCAGTTGTCCAGCAGCGAGGCAGTCCCTCAGCACTCCGACCGACCAGTCGCCGACCAGCGTGCCGCCGCGGTCGACCGTATTGGCGATCAATAGGCCCGAGATCCATTCGGCGTCATCCAGGGTGGCCGGGCGTGTGCTAATCATTCACTCACTGCCAACGAACGTCAGATCGCCATGCGGTGCGATACGTTTTTGATCACCATATAGTGCGTCAAGCCCTCGGCTCCGCCTTCACGACCATAGCCGCTTTCCTTGACGCCACCGAAGGGCGTTTGCGCAACGGACGCCTCCAGGGTGTTGATCGAAAGATTGCCGGCCTCAATTCCGTTGGTCAGGCAATGGACCCGCTGGGCAGAATGCGTAAAGGCATACGCAGCCAATCCAAAGGGCAACGAGTTCGCCTTTTCAATTGCCTCTTCAAGAGAATCTACCGGGTTGATCAATGCAAGCGGTCCGAATGGTTCCTCGCGCATGGCCCGCGAACCGTCCGGAAGGTCCGCCAAGACGGTGAGTGGGAAGAAATAGCCGCGATTGCCGAGGCGGTCTCCCCCGGCAAGCACACGTGCGCCCTTCGCCCTGGCATCCTCGACAAGCGCCTCCAAAGCTTCGATCCGGCGATGGTTGGCCAGCGGTCCCATCTGAGTGGATGGATCGAAGCCGTCACCGACTCTAATCGTTCGCGCACGTTCAACAAACGTCCTGGTGAAGGCTTCGTATATTGATTTCTGCACATAGAATCTTGTCGGCGACGTACAAACCTGTCCAGCGTTGCGGGCCTTGCGGGTGACCGAGGTGACCGCAGCTTCAACGGGATCGACATCGTCGCACACGATGACTGGCGCATGACCGCCCAGTTCCATCAGGACGGGCTTCATATGTTGTGCGGCCAACCCGGTCAGACTCTTACCAACCGCGGTCGAGCCGGTAAACGCGACCAGGCGAATCGGCTCCCGAGGAATCAGGTAGTCGGAGATATCCTTGGGCACACCGAAGACGAGATTGAGAACGCCCGCCGGCAATCCAGCATCATGAAAGGCGCGCGCGATATGTATCGCCCCGGCCGGCGTCTCCTCGGCTGCCTTGAGGATGATCGAACAACCTGCCGCGAGAGCGCCCGCCACCTTGCGTGACGGCTGACTCATCGGGAAGTTCCACGGCGAAAACGCTGCGACGGCGCCTATCGGCTGATGCAGCACGACGTAACTTATGCCGCGTTCACTCGGAATGACACGCCCGTAGGCTCGCAGACATTCACCGGCGTCCCATTCGAAGAACTCGCAGCCCCGAATGACTTCCAGGCGAGCCTGCCCGATGGGCTTGCCATGCTCAAGGGTGATCGATTGTGCGATCTCCTCGCTTCGCTCGCGCATCAGGGTCGCGGCTCTCAGGATGACTTCAGCACGCTCGGCCGGCGATGTGCGGCTCCATACCTTGAAACCTTCCGCTGCAGCCGTCAGCGCGGCGTCCAGATCGCCGCGGGTCGCAATCGGCAACCTGCCGATCACGCTCTCGTCCGCAGGGTTCAGCACCGGCAGCGTTTCGCTGCTCGTTCTCCATTCACCGCCGATGTAGAGCCGCAAATCCGGATATCGCTTCATATCAAACCTTGGTGGGAATGTAGGGATCTAACTCAGGCGGCCGCGAAGCCTCGCACCTTCATCGGAAGCGTTCTTCACGCCGAGGGCCGTAACAATCTCTGGTCGAAAATCGACCGCATATGACCTATCGTCAATCCTCAGTTATTTGATGAATTCATCGTAGTTTCGTATAGGCGATATGCGCCACCCGTCGAACGATCAGCCGTTGGACAGGTTCTGAACGGGATAAACCGTCATCGGCAGCGCCGCATACCCACGCAGTGTATTATTCAGGGAGATTGTCGGTTCGCCGACCTCGAAACGCTCAACCTTATCGAGCATCGCACTCATCAGTGCGGTTATCTCCATCCTGGCAAGATGCATACCCGCGCACGTGTGAATCCCGAAGCCGAAGGCGACGTGGTCACGGTTCTTGCGGGTGATAACGAACTGGTCGGGATTTTCCCATTTTCGTTCGTCCCTGTTGGCGGAAGCATAGAGAACGATCAGGCGATCGCCCTCCGGGATCGTAACGTCGCCGAAGCCGGATGCCGCTCGAACGTGGCGGCTGAACAGCCGGATTGGCGCCTCTATTCTCAACGCCTCATTGATGGCACCTGGAAGCAGCTCCCTGTTCTCCTTCAACAGGTCCCACTGGTCGGAATTTTCGCCGAGCAGGCGTAACATGTGCCCGGTGGCAAATATCGTCGTGTCGAGGCTCGGCCCGATATATTCGCGCATCATGCCCGGACATTGGTCGATGGCAATTTCGCCGCGGGCGGCCGCCTGATAGATGCGGTCCGCCCAGCCGTTTGCCTTCAGCCGGCCAGGGACCGCCTCCATCTTGCAGAACTGGTGGAGCTCGCGGATCTGCGGCAACGCTGCCGTTCCCAACTCATTCATCGGACCCATCGCATTGAAGGTGGCGGCCGCCCAGCGAAGCATCGACTGCTTGCCATTGTCGGGAAGCCCGACAAGTTCGGAGACGACGGTGAGCGGCAAGACGTGCGCCACATCGACCATGCCATCGACGGTACCGCGACGACATATGTCGTCGACGATGCGCCGCGCGGTCGCGTCTATCTGGTCCTTGATTTCAGTCAGCGCGCGCGGAAGCAAAGGAGCGCCAGTCACGCGACGAATCTCGTCGTGAAGTGGCGGATCGCTGGTCAGGGAATTTGCCTTGCCCGGTCCGGAAGTGGCGTCGTTGACGGCGGCGTCCATCGCGACGCCCTTCGACGTCGTAAAGGCCCGATAATCCCCGAGGACACGCTTGACGTCATCGTAGCGGGAAATGCACCACACGTTATGCCGTGACAGCCATACGGCCGGGCCAAGATCCCGCAGTCTCCGGTAGACCGGATATGGATCGGACATCACTTCAGTGGTGAATAGGTCGATATCCGTTTCAATTCTAGCAGCCAATGGTTCCTCCCGGCGAGCGCGACTCTCACCCAAGCGCTGGTTTGCGGCTAACCTCAGCGCATCTCGCTCATAAGACAATAGTCCGATGATTTATGAATCTAGCGGAAATCCCTATTAAAGGAGGTTCGCCGGCAACACATCGACGCGTCATGCTCACAACACCAATCTGGCTGTCGATCTCTCAATCAGCCTGACCAGACTAAGGGCCGTCATCTCCGACGATTTCGGATTGGTCTTGAGCGGTTCGTTCTCAAGGCGCAATTCCAAGCGGCCGAAGTCGCCGCAGGCGGTGATACGATGGACATTCCGCGTGATCGAAGGATCGGCAGCGAGCATGATGCGCGTCCGGTCGAGGCCTATGCCGGCGAGGGCCGAGATAACAGCCACATTGGCATTCTGGGGATAGTCCTCCGCTGCCTGCCTTGCGCTTCCAGCAAAGAATTCCACGCACTGCTCCAGCAGATCGAGATTGACGATCGCTTCGGCTTTGGTTCCGCGCCAGGCGGCCGGCGGCTTGGAGATGACGTGGACGACTTCTTCGATCGGAAGCAGCGACGCGGCTACGAGTGCACCGAGATCGCCGAGCGCCCCTCCGGGAACGATCAGACGGCTGCCGACTTCGTCGGCCACTGAAATAAGCCTCGCAAGCAATCGCTCGTCGCACAGCGCACTCGCGGATGTGACGGCGAAGGCGCCGGCATTTCTCAGCGTCTGGTCAGCCCACATCGCGACCGCGGGCCTGCCTGCCGCCTCGATCGCAAGATCGATATTCAATCCGACCAGATCTTCCGGTCGCGTGATGAGCCTGCAGCCTTCCGGAAGGGGGTATCCGAAGCGGGATTTGTCACGAACCGCGACCGCTGCGAAGGTGATACCCGGGATGCGGCGTTCGGCGCATATCTGGGCCACCCGTGTCGCGATGGCGCCCCAGCCGATCATGCAGATTCGCAAGGGTGACCCCATTCGATCAAAAGCCGACATAGCGCTGCACCACATCGTCAGCACGCGCCAGATCGTCACTGCTGCCGGACCACACCGTCCGGCCTTTTTCGACGATATAGTGGCGGTCGGCGAGCCGGCGCAGCACATGCAAATTCTTGTCGACCAACAGGATAGACTGCCCCGCCGCTTTGAGCGTCAGGATACAATCCCAAATCTCTTGCCGGATCACCGGTGCCAGACCTTCAGTGGCCTCATCCAGCACCAGAAGCCTTGGATTCGTCATCAGCGCCCGCCCGATCACGAGCATCTGCTGCTCACCGCCGGAAAGCGTGGCGGCAAACTGGCTCGCGCGCTCTTGCAGACGCGGAAAGAGGCTGTAGACGCGCGGCAACGTCCAGGGCTCCTTTCTGCCGAGTCGGTTCGCGGCCGTCGCCACCAGATTTTCATAGACAGTCAGGGTCGGAAACGCCTGCCGACCCTCTGGCACCAATCCAACGCCAAGCCTGGCTATCGACTCGGGAGCAAGTCCTCGAACGTCTTGTCCGAAGAAATGGATGTTGCCCGCGGTCGGCTTCACGAGGCCCATGACGGCCTTGATTGTCGTGGTCTTGCCCATCCCGTTCCGGCCGAGCAGCGTCACCACCTCGCCATCGCCAATGTCGAGAGCGATATCGAAGAGAACCTGACTGCGGCCGTAGGCCGCCTGGAGGCCGCCTACGCTCAGCACTTCCATTCCCCTTCGCCAAGATAGGCTTGCTGGACATCGGGATTTCCGCGGATCTCTTCGGCCGTACCGCTGGCGATGATGCGGCCACAGACGAGTACCGAAATTCTGTCGGCGAGGGCGAAGACGGCTTCCATGTCATGCTCAATCAGCAGCATGCTCAACCGGCTCTTGAGACCGCGCAGCAGTTCGACCATTCGCGATGTTTCGGTGGGACCAAGACCCGCCATGGGCTCGTCAAGCAGGAGAAGCCGTGGCTTGGTTGCCAGCGCGACCGCGAGTTCGAGTTGCCGCTGTTCTCCATGCGAGAGATTCGCGACGAGCTCCCGGGCCCGCGCCTCCAGCCCGACATCACTCAGACATGCTCCCGCTTCGTCGTGCAGCGATCGGTCGCCGTGCACGTCGCGCCAGAAGTGGAAACTGTGTCCACGCCTGACCTGGACCGCCAACGCGACATTGTCCAGGACCGTATTCTGCGGCAGCAGACAAGTGATTTGGAATGTACGGGCGAGGGCAAGCTTCACCCGGCTGGCGGTCGACATCCCGTCGACCGAACGACCCTCAATCTCGACCGTCCCCATATCGGAGGGGATCTCGCCCATCAGCTGGGACATCAGGGTGGTCTTGCCTGCGCCGTTCGGGCCGATCAACGCATGGATCTCTCCCGGTTCGACCGTGAGATCGACATGGTCCGTGGCCAGCAAGCCGCCGAAGCGTTTGACCAGGGAACGCACCGTCAGGATCGGCGCCGTCATTGCGCGGGCCCATGGATCAACCGGTCGCCCAGCGCCTGGATGCCTCCACTCGTGAACAGCACGATGACGAGCAGCATTGCGCCGAGGCCCAGCTGCCAATTCTCGGTCCAGGACGAAAGAATCGATTCAAGCAGGATGAAGACCGCCGCCCCGATCCAGGGGCCGAAGCGCGTCGCGACACCGCCCAGGATCACCATGATCATGAGTTCACCCGACTTCGTCCAATGGATCATGTCCGGGCTTGCGAAGCGCAGGAAATTCGCCATCAGCGCGCCGGCGACCCCACACCCCATTCCCGAAATGATGAAGGCCACGAGTTTGTAGGGATAGGACGGAACGCCAATTGAAGCCATGCGGCGTTCGCTCTGTCGCAGGCCGGTCACCACCGCCCCGAACCGGGAACCGATGAGCCGCGAAAGCACGGCAAAGCACAGCACCGAAATGGCCAGACAGACATAATAGAAGGTTTGGCGATCGCGCATGTTCAGGCCGAACAATTCGTTCGGCCGACGAATGATAAGCCCATCGTCGCCGCCATAACTCTTGAGCGAGACGAAGAGAAAGAAAAGCATCTGCGCAAATGCGAGCGTGATCATGATGAACTGGACGCCGCTGGTGCGAATCGAGAGCGCCCCTATCACCGCCGCCAGCAGTCCACTGACCAGCATCGCGGCCGGAAGCGATATCAGCAGCTGATCGGTGCCCGGCAGGAAACCGAGCAGAGGCACGCCAAGGGCATGGTGCTGGTAGAGGATGCCAACCGTGTAGGCGCCCGCTCCGAAAAAGGCGGCATGGCCGAGGCTGATCAAGCCGCCATATCCCAACGCGAAGTTCAGGCTGGCAGCGGCGATGCCATAGATGAGCGCGCGGGTCACGAGCGGTATTACCGACATGTATCCCGTCGCCGCCGCCACGAGCGGCAGAGCCGCCAGCGCGAGCAGCACCGCAATTCGCGGCAGCAAATGGGCAAATGACTTGTTCATCGGGCAGACGGTCTTTCTCAGCCACGCGGAGCAAAAAGGCCTCTTGGCCGCACCAGCAGCACCAGCGCCATCAGGAGATAGATGCCCATGGAGGAAATGCCCGCGCCGAGCGCGTCGGCTTCCGATCCCGCTATGACGCGGCGTAGCAGGGCCGGCATATAGGAGCGCAGCAGCGTGTCGACGATACCGATGACGAGGCTCGCCACGAACGCACCGCGAATCGAACCGACACCGCCCACGACGACCACGACGAATGCCGTGATCAGGATCTGTTCACCCATCCCGACCTGGACCGAAAGGATCGGCCCCGCCATGAAACCCGCGAGCCCCGCCAACAGGGCGCCGAGCCCGAACACCAGGGTGTAGAGGAGTTGAATTTTCACGCCCAAGGCGCGAACCATCTCGCGATTTGTCGAGCCGGCACGCACGAGCATGCCAATCCGGGTCTTGTTGATCAGGAGGTAGAGTCCCAGCGCAACCAACAGACCCAGGCCGATGAGGAGCAGACGATAAACGGGATACTGGAGACCCGGCAACAGCCCGACCGCCCCGTCGAACAGAGCGGGCACGGACACGAACAGCGGCTGCCGTCCAAAAAGGATCGTTGTCAACTGATTGCAGATCAGAATGAGGGCGAAGGTGGCCAGCACTTGATCGAGGTGATCGCGGTTATAGAGTCGTCTTACGACCAGCGCCTCGATTGCCACGCCGGCAACTGCCGCAGCCGCGAGAGCAGCCAGGCATCCCCACAGGAAGGAGCCGCTGTTTGCCGTCGCGTATGTGCCGGCGTAGGCGCCGATCATATAGACGGATCCATGGGCAAGATTGATCACGCCCATGGTTCCAAAGATGAGCGACAGGCCGGCGGCGATGAGGAACAACATCACGCCGAACTGGATCCCGTTCAATAATTGCTCGAGAAGCAGAATCATCGAGCAACCCTGATATCCGCAAGTTTGACTCGAAGACGCACGCCGTACACCCAGCCGCTCACATCTTGCATGCCGAGGAATAGGCGTCGCCATGGTCGGCAAAGACCTCGCCGACCGTCTTCAGCACCGGCTTGCCGTCGTCTCCCCGTTCCACTTTCAACGCATACCAGTTCTGGATCGGGTGCTGATTGGGGCCAAACGCGAACTTGCCGCGAACCGACTGGAAATCGGCTTTACGCATCGCCTCCCTGAACGAGTTCGCGTCCTTCACATCGCCCTTGGTTGCCTTCAACGCGGCAGCGAATGCCAAAGCGGTGTCGTACCCCTGGCTTGCATAAGTCGTCACCGGCCGGTTGTAGGTCTTGCGCCAGGCTTCCACGAACGCCTTGCTGGCAGGATTGTCAAAATCGGCATTCCAGTGGCTCGACGAATGGAAGCCCAGAGCCACGTCCCCAACGGCGCCGAGAATGACGTTGTCCAGGGACGCTTCGCCGAGGACCATCGGGACCTCTTTTGTCAATCCGGCCTGACTGTATTGCCTCAAGAACGCGATCCCCTGGCCACCCGGATGGAACTGGAAGACCACTTCGGGCTTTGCAGCGCGGATCTGCGCGAGCTCCGCTGCGAAATCGGTTTGGTCGAGCCTTGTGAATATCTCGCCGGCGATCGTGCCCTTGAAGAAGCGCTTGAATCCATCGACAGCGTCCTTGCCTGCCTGATAGTTCGCGGCCAAAACAAAGGCGGTCTTGTAACCAAGATTGGTGGCGAGCTGGCCGCCGCTTTCATGCAGACCATCGTTCTGCCAGGAGGCGACGAAGTAGTTCTCGTTGCATCCCTTGCCGGCCAAGTTGGATGGACCGGCGTTTGGGCTCACATAGAAGGCGCCCCGATCGACGATTTCAGGGACGGTGGCGCCAGCCACATTGGAAAAAACGATACCCGTAAAGAGCTTCACCTGCGCGTCGTCGAGATAGCGCTCTGCGATCTGTTTGCCCTGCCCCGGCTTCAAGCCATCATCCTCGACGAGAAGCTCGACAGCAACGCCACCGAGCTTGCCGCCTTCCATCGCCAGCTTGAAGCCGTCACGGATGTCTTGGCCGAGATATCCGGCGGGACCCGAAAGTGTCGTGATCATCCCGATCTTGACTGGATCGGCGGCATGCGATGCGGTCGCGAGCAATGCGATCGCGGTGGCCGAGAGGAAGGTGTTTAGCGATTTCATGGCAGCAATCTTTCCGAACCAAAATTATTCCAGGTCATGGCGCTCACTTACGCAGCACGTAAGATAAACGCCCCGCCTCGGGCTAAAGCTTCACCCATCCTTCCGGCGGCGACTTGCCCGGATGAATGCTTCCGCAATGCGGGCAGGTTCGCGCCTTTTCATCGGCATAGAAGGCCTGGTAGATCGGCGGCAGATCGCGAACGATGCTCTGCAGCGAAACCTCGACCCGCTTGACCAGGCCGTTGCAATCGAAGCAGTACCATTCGAACGCGTCACGCTGATCCGCCTGGCGCTTTGGCTCGACGACCAACCCGATCGATCCCTCCTGCGGCCGCTGCGGCGAATGGCGAACATGGGGCGGCAGGAGGAATATCTCCCCCTGCCTGATCGGCACGTCATAGAAATTCCCGTTGTCGACCACCTTGAGCACCATGTCGCCTCTCAGCTGATAGAAGAACTCCTCGACCGGATCATCGTGATAATCGGTGCGTTTATTCGGGCCTCCGACAACCGTCACCATCAGGTCGGCGTCCTCCCAGATTTGCTGGTTGCCGACGGGCGGCTTCAGCAGATGGGCGTGTTCGTCGATCCATTTAGAGAAGTTGAAAGCGGCAAGGCGGCGGGACATTCTGGCTCTCCTTAACTTCTACGAGGCACGGGCTGCGGCCTGGCCTTCCGTGATGAGTCCGCAATTCTCGAAAGCAATGCGTGTCGCACGCTTTTCTGCTTCCGTTAGCTCGAGCAAGGGCGGGCGCACCGCGCCTCCGACCTGGCCGAGCAGCTCTTGCCAGTATTTTTGATGCCCATGCGGTTTCTCCGAAGGCCGCGTGGTCCGCAGTGCCGTCCTCACCGGGGTAAGGCTGTCGCGCACGGCGCGCGCCTCGGCGGCTTTGCCTGCGAAGGCCAGATCGGTGTATCGGCGCATTCGCGTATCGGATTTGGTCTGAATGAGGTACGGCGGCGACGAACAGAGGTAGAGCTGCCAATTGAGCTCGAGAATATTATCGAGCCATTCTTCCTCGGAAGCCGTGCTGACGAGTATCCGATCGCCGGCGAGCCTGGTCAGCTCCGTGTACATCGGCCGCGGCACGCTATACTTGATGGCTACGACGTTCTCGATGTCGGCAAGCTTGGCACAGAGCTGCGGACTCATGAGATAGCCGCTGTCCGGGTGGCTCCAAAGCGCGATGCCGATATCGACCCTTTCCGCGATGGTACGGTAGTAGTTGAGCAACGTTTCGTCCTGCGCCTTCAGGAAGGGCAGGATCGGCGCATGAACGACGATATAGTCTGCCCCGACCTTCTGAGCATGTCGGGCAAGCTCGATCACCACGTCCATGTTCTGGTCCGAGCAGGACATGATCGTCTGCGCTCGCCCCGCACAAGCCTCGACTGCAATCTCGAAGCTGCGCTTGCGCTCATCGAGCGACATCGAAAAAAACTCTGCCTGCTTGCCGGCGATGAAGAAACCATCGATCTTCAAAGCATTGATCCAGTGATCGATGTTTCGCCGGAATCCCTCTTCGTCGAGCTGAAGGGAAGAGGTGAACGGCATCAGTGCCGCCGCCCAAATCCCCTTCATCGTTGCCCGCGAATGGACCTTTGCATCTTTCTTGGAGTATTTCATTTGAGCGTCATCCAACTTCATCGTTCGATAGCCCGTGAAGCGCAGGCTCGTGCACAGATGGTCACCGCGTTGGACGAGATCGGTCAAATAGGGGGGGGCCCAATTATGAAGCCTCCCCTGTTGTGACGCCTGACGCTAACGACGCACCCGCTTCATTTCAGATGGATTTCCCCCGACTACTCCCAGCCATCCTCGCCAAAGAAGACATCCGCTTGATCTATATGGCAATCGAGTATTATGGTATTAATTGATAGGAAGTTGCGATAGATATCGACGTGCGCATCACAATCAAACAGCTCGAAAGCTTCCTGGCCGTCGCGGAAACGGGCAGCTTCTCGGCGGCTTCAAGAAAAGTGAACGTGGCGCAGCCCGCACTTTCTCAAGCGGTGAAGGATCTCGAGGCCGAACTCGGCCTACGTCTCTTCGACCGGACCACGCGGCGTGTTGAACTGACGGATATCGGCCGGGAATTTCATCAGTCGGCGAACAAGATTCTCGATGAACTGAAGCACGCGGTCGACAACGTCCACCAGCTTGCCGATCGAAAGCGCGGGCGCGTGAAAATTGCAGCGCCCCCGCTGCTGGCCGCCGTTGTCCTGCCAGACGCCGTGGCAGAATTTAGGCACGAATACCCAGGCATTGCCGTAGAGCTCCATGACGTGGGTACCGAGCAAATCCTCGAGATGATCCGTGCCGGCAAAGTGGACTGCGGCATCGGCACGTTCCAGTTGGGCGAAGAGGGTATCGACCGGGTTCCTCTCGTGCGCGACCAGTTGATGCTGTTTTGCAAACTCGGCAGCCGGTTTGCCGATTCCGAATGCGTCCAGTGGCGGCAACTCGAAGGCGAGCCAATGATCACGCTTACACGGACAAGCGGAATTCGCTTGCTGGTGGAAGTCGGATTCGAAACGAGCGAGGTACCTCTGAAGCCCGCTTACGAAGTGGCGCAGATTGCCACCGCCATCTCGCTTGTCGAAGCTGGCCTTGGCATAGCCGTGCTGCCTACCTACGCGCTCGCGGCCGTGCGCGACAGGGCCGTTGTCGGAAAACCGCTGATTGACCCAAGCATTTCACGTGACATCGTCATGATCCACGCCAGCGGACGAACATTGCCGCCGGCCGTCGTGTCGTTCCTCGATGTGGCTCGTCGGTCGGCCCGACGCCTTGCTCCAGGCCAATGACGTGAGGCGCCACGCAGACGCTGTGAGCTGATTGCTCGCCTCCGCCGCACTTCCCAAATAAGGAAGCGGCCCTCGCGGGAGGATGCCCCTCGAAAAATCTGGGTAACGGGCCGCGCACGTGCCGACTGCGAGGAGACACCGCTGACGGTCCGAAGAGTGAGCCGCTCAACAATGCCGGCAGTCGGCGCTCAGAGCCGATGCCCGTTTTGATCGTGAATCGATAAGCTCTTGGTGACCTTCTTCAGTCGTAAACAACGAACCGCTGCTTGGTGCCACAAGCGGCCGATCAGAAACGGCCGCTTGTGCGAGAACAAAGGTTAAGACGGTTTTGACGCGATGGTCTTCGGCTCGTTATAGAACGACGCGGAGGGCGAGATGGCGGAGGAACTGTCCTACGCCGCCGTCAGCGCCCCGCGAATATCGCGGAAGTTCGGCGGCCCCGACTTTGCAAGGGGAAGCGCTTCAATTCGGAGATAATTTCATCAATGATCGAATCACTGATTCGCGGCGGTTCGAGGCGGGCGACCCGCCTCAGATCGTGTCAGTGACAGGCAGCATCTGCAGGAAGAACACCTATGACGAATTCCGAGGATAAACCGCCTCCCGCAGTCGGGGCCTTTTGGATCAAGGAGGAAGATTATCCAGCGTTGCGGCAACTTTTCGACGATGGCGACAAGATGCCACCGAGTTGGAAAGAATGGCTGAAGGTGGCCGAGGAAATGGAGCAGGGGCTCAAGGCCTATGGACACGTCGTGCTGCGTGTTTACATCGACCCCGCCACATTCCCGGACTGGTGCGCCGCCCATAGCACAAGCCCGGGCAGCGCCGGACGCAGAAAGTTCGTCGCGGCGGCGGTGACCGAGAGATATGGCCGACAGGCCTGACCAGCACCGTCTTGGCGGGACGCCGGCCCATCGTCAGCCCGGCCTCGAACAGCACGTTCGGCCGGGCCTGCCGTTGAGGCTTCCGGGTGATTGCGTTCGAAAAATTTAAAAAGATGCATAAAACGGAGCGAAATCCAAAACGGTTCGCAACCTATTTAAATTGGGTGTTCCTCAACTTCGCGGGCCGATGCTCGGTGCAATCGATGGGGCGCATCAGGAGCCGATCATGCCGACCAAAGCTCGAACAGCCGCAACCACCGGCCCCGCGCAAGCGCGCGAAGATATTATTAACGCGCAAGCCCTCAGTTCTCTGAGCGCGGGTGCTGTAAGTGCGATGAGCGCCGTTGGGGCTGCAGTCCTCAAGAGGCATAAGCATGCGATGGATAAAAAGCCGGAATGGTTTTGGCACATATTCGCGAAGTGCGAGGCAAAGGCCGCTCGCCTCGCCGAGCAGGCCGCTCGCGCCCCTGATGCGTGCGGCGATGCGGCATTCGTCGAGACCTATGCCAGGAGCCTGCCCAAGCTGATGACTGCGGCGCTAAACGCTCACGAGAAAGGTCTAAGAGCCTGACCGAAAAAGCAGTGAGTGATTTCAGCAGGCTGTGATTCCTTCGGATTTGCAAAGATTCGAGGGAGAGCACCATGCCATGGACTGAAATCACTCGTGCGCAATATCGGCGCAGTGGGCTGCGTTACGCAAGCGATATGACGGATGCGGAGTGGGCGCTGATTGCCCGGCGGATGCCTCCGCGGCGTCATTTGGGGCGGCCCAGAGAGGTGGATTTGCGCAAGGTCGTGCAGGCGATCCTCTTCGTTTTGTCCAGCGGGTTGCACACATCGTGCACACCACCTTCTAGCCGATTGAAAAACCTAATCTCTCGTTCCAGTCCATCATGGGAAGTTTGGGCTAGGTCCAGCCAATGGCATCTAACGAAGCGTCAATCCTCCGCAGATATGTCAGTCCTCGGAAGTGGCGGATGCTCCCCTCCTGCCCCTCGTGGTGGCACGACTTCCTTGTAAGTCGCGAAGGCTGTAACAACTGTCCTTCAAAGATCACCGGCGGTATTGCAAGCGATGTGACGACGCAATGCCCAAGTCAGCGCGCTCCGCCTTTGAGGGCGGTGACCACCACCTCGATTAAGGCACCGCCGCCGAGATCGGCCACACCGACTGTAGCGCGCGCTGGCAGATCCTTCCCGAAAAACTCGGTCCAGGCCGCGTCCATTTCCTTTTTCCTGGAAAGATCCGTCACGAAGATAGAGGCGCTGACAACGCGGGACGTGTCCGTTCCCGCCTCCTTCAGATAGCCGGCAATCTTGCCGAGGATGTTGCGGGTCTGCTCACCCATCGACGCGCTGGTGTCGTCGGCGATCGTGCCGCCGACGAACACAAACCCATTGGCCTCGACCGCGCGGTGCATGATCGGCGTGGGGATGTTGCGGATGATGTTCATAGTTTCCTCATCTTGGGTTCTAGGGTGTGGAAGGATAAAAGCGGCCGATGCTGAGATCGCCGATCCGTGTCTGGGTGCCGCCGTTGGCGATCAGCTCCGTCATCACCGCGCCGGCGCCGGGACCGAGCTGGAAGCCATGCAGCGAAAACCCGAACTGGTGATAGAGCCCGGCGTGGCGGGCGCTCGGGCCGAACACGGGCAGATCATCGCGCGTCCGCGCCTCGATACCGGCCCAGGCGCGGACAATGGTGGCGCTGCGCATCACGGGGAATAATTCGAACACGGTGCGTGCGCTGATGGCGAGACTGCGCCAGTCCAGCACCGTCTCGTTTCGGTCCTGGTCCGGCGTCGCCAGATGACCGCCACCGATCAGCACAGTTCCGTTGCCGAACTGTTTGAAGGAGAGTTTACGGCCGCGCAGGATCACCACCGGATCGATGAAATGTGGCACGCGGGAAGTGATCATCAGCATCGGTGCCACGGTCTCAACCGGCACCGGCTCGCCGAGATCAGCGGCAATGCGGCCGGCCCATGCCCCGGCGGCGTTGACGAGCACCGGCGACGCATAGGTATCGGCACCGACATCAACCCGCCACAGCCCATCTTCCTTTCGGATATTGGTCGCTGCTACACCCTCACGGACGGTTGCGCCGAGCGCTTCTGCCTTGCGGCGGATCGCGGTGGTGGTTCGGGCCGGATCGGCCGCGCCGTCGCGCCGCGACACCACCCCACCAGGACAGCTCTCGGCGACCGCCGGCACCAGCTGGCGCAATTCCGGCCCATCGATCAGTTCCTCGTGGGTGAAGCCGAGCGCATTCAACTCGGCGACGCGCGCGCGACAGGCATCGAATTCGGCGTCGTTCTCGGCGACCAGCACCTGGCCGTGGCTTTCAAAGCCGCAGGTATCGTCGACCAGCTCTTCAATCCGCTCCCAAATTCCCATCGAGCGGATCGAGAGCGGGATTTCGGCGACATGCCGTGCGAGCTGACGGACGCCGCCGGCATTCACGCCGGAGGCGTGGCGGCCGGCATAGTCCTTCTCGATCAGCACCGGCTTCATGCCCGCGAGGCACATGTGAAGCGCGGTCGAGCATCCGTGGATGCCGCCACCCACGATGATGGCATCCGCGAGCTTTGTCATCCGCGCACCACCGCCTCGACGTCGGCCGCTGTCTTCGGCACCGCTGCAAGCTCCGCCAGTGTGATCGGCTTCACCGGCGCGCGCAGCCGGTAATAGCCGATCTCCTGAGGAGTCTTGTCGCGGGCTCGCGCCATCAGCTCGGTGACAGTCAGACCGCAGAGCCGACCCTGGCAGGGACCCATGCCGGTGCGACGATAAGCCTTGAGCTGGTTGGGACCGGTCGCACCGATCGCGACGACGTCGAGAATGTCCTTGGCCGTAACCTCCTCGCAGCGGCAGACGATGGTATCGCCTGTGGGGATGCGAAACTGCGGCGCCGGACGAAACAGCGTATCGAGGAAGTTGCGGCCGCGCTCGGCCTGAGCCAGCGACGCTCTGAAGGTTGCCATCGGTGCGACCTTGGCAGCAGCCGCAGGCGCCAGCGCTTCAACCGCTGCTCGTGCAGCGATGCGGCCGCGAACAACAGCGGCTCCCGCGCCGCCGATCCCGGCACCATCGCCAGCGACGGCGATGCCTTCGACCGACGTATTGCAATCGCGATCGAGCACCGGCGACCAGCAGAGCTGCAGATCGTCCCAGCGATGCTCGATCCCCGACGCCATCGCGAGATTGACGTTGGGGACCACGCCCTGATGCAGCAGCAATAACTCGGCCGGGATCGTCTCGCGCCGGCTGCCAGACACATAGGTCACCGTTGCGAGCTGGCCGTCGCCAGCGGCAGCGAGTTCGCTCACTCCGGTCACGACAGGCACTTTCGCTCGCACCTCCCTCATCATGGCAAACCCCTTTGCGAAATAGGGCGACGTCATGAAGGCGAAGGCGTGAGGCAGCGCGGCAAGATAGTTTCGGCGCTCGGTGGTGTCGAGGATACGGTCGATGCGACCGCCAAGGCGCAGGATCTGCGCTGCGAGCAGCCACAGCAGCGGCCCCTGGCCGGCGATCACCGTCGGCCCGTCCGGCACGAGGCCTGAGGATTTCAGCATCGTCTGCGCGGCGCCTGCGGTCATCACGCCGGGAAGTGTCCAGCCGGGAATCGGAAACGGCCGCTCGAGCGCGCCCGTCGCCAGAATTACACGACGCGACTTGACCAAGGACGATGCGCCGCCAACCGACACGCCGACCTCGAGATGCCGGTCAAGGCTCCAGACGGTCGCGCGCTGGATGATCTCGGCGCTGCTCGATCGCACCGCCTCAACAAGGTCCGCGCCCGCCCAATAGTCGACGCCGAGGTGGTCGCGTTGCGTCACGGGTGTCGAAGTGATGGCGCGCCAGACCTGGCCGCCGGGACCGGCATTCTCGTCAAGCAACAACGTCGACAGGCCAGCCTCGGAAACGGTCGCAGCGGCGGCGAGCCCAGCGGGCCCGGCCCCGATGACCACAACATCATAGCTTTCGCGCATCGGAGTCGCGCTCATCGGTCGATCTCCCTTTTGCCCATCTGGATCTCAATCTGCATGCCGTCGGCGACGAGCACCAGGCAACCCTGGCGATTGCCGACGCCATCGATGGTGACGAGGCAGTCGAAGCACACACCCATCATGCAATAGGGCAAGCGCGGCGCACCGCTCACCGCGGTCGCACGGCGCACGTCACGGCCGCAGACGAGCAACGCCGCGGAAACCGTATCGCCCTCGCGCGCCTCAACGGTGACCCCGTCCACGACGATGTGCACGGATTGTCTGCTCTCCTGGTCGGATCGTTTGAACATTGGATGCCTCGTGGCCCCTTCTTCGCCCATTCGGGCTTTGTCGATGTCAGTAGTAGCCGCTGCTCGTCGCAGCATGGTTGGTGTCGAAGCGGCGGGCCGAGAACGCACCGACGAGTTCCGGTTCGAGCGCGCCCGCCGCCACCATCCGGGCAATGTCGAAGGCGTGGTTGGAGGCGAGCGTCACACCGGAATGACAGCAGGCGACGAAAGCGCCCGGCGCGCTCTCCGACTGATCGTAGATCGGAAAACCGTCCCGCGGCATCACGCGGATGCCGGCCCAGGTACGCACGACGTTCAGACGAGCCAGGTGCGGAAACGTGCGCTGCGCCCGATCGGCCATCACAGCGCTGACCGAGTGGTTCAGCGTGCGATCGTCGAGTTGCTCTTCCTTGCTATCGCCGATCATCACTGTGCCCTCGTCGGTCTGGCGTATGGTGGTCAGGGGATGCGGCAGGAACGGCATGGTGCGCTCGGTCACCACGATCTGGCCGCGGGTCGGGCCCATCGGCGCCGACAAACCGACCATTGGAGCGAGAGACTGGTTGGCATTGCCAGCGGCGAGTACGACCTTGCCGGCGCGAAGCTCGCCCCGTTCCGTCGATAGCCGGAATTCGTCGCCGCTCCGGGCGATCGCCGAAACCGGGCGTTCCGGGAAATACTCGATGCCAAACTGCTTGAACCCGGTATGGAAGGCACGGAAGGTCCGCAGCGAATTCACATGGCCATCAAGCGGACAGAAACTGCCGCCGGAGACCTCCGGTCCGATCAGCGGCAGCGTCTTCTTGACGTCGGATGCCGACAACATCTCCATCTTGTAGTCGGCCGCGCCCACCTGATTATGCATGCGCCTGACGAGCTCGCCGCGGTGCTCGAACTCGTCATCGCCGAGGGTCAGATGAAAGCCACCATTCTGCTGAAGGCAAACGTCGAGCCCGGTCTGATCTTTCAATTCGCCGGCAAGCTTGCCCCAGGACTCGGACGCCCGGACCGTCCAGCCGGTATAGGCCGGCATGCCTAACCCCTTGCTCTGCACCCAGACCAGCGCGAAGTTTGCCCGCGAGGCGCGCTTGGCGATATCGCCCTCATCGAGGACGACGACCGTCTTGCCGAGCCGGCCAAGACCCCAGGCGATAGCGGAGCCGAGCAGACCGCCGCCCACGACAGCGACGTCATAATCCTTTGACATGGATTTTCCTTGGGTTTTCCTTGGGCTCTCCTAGCGCCCTGCATCGCTCTTGCCGGCGAGCACGCGGTCGAGCCCGTAGAAGCGGTCGAGCAGGATAAGGGCGGTCATGGTGATTGCGATCACGCTGGCCGAGACGGAGGTCACCAGCGGATCGATGTTGTCCTGGATATAGAGGAACATACGAACGGGCAGCGTCTCGGTGCCGGGCGCTGCCAGGAAGACAGTCATGGTCAGATCGTCGAAGGACTGGATGAAAGCCAGCGCCCATCCGCTGATGACGCCCGGCAGGATCAGCGGCAAGGTCACGCGGCGGAACAGCGTCCAACCGCCGGCGCCGAGCGAGACCGCGGCCATCTCGATCGAGCGGTCCATGCCGGTCGCCGCGGCCAGCGTCAGCCGGAGCGCGAACGGGAACACCACCACCACATGTGCGACCAGCAGGCCTGCGAAACTGCCGCCCATGCCGATCGCGGTGAAGAAGCGCAGGAAGGCGATCCCCAGCACCACGTGCGGGATCATCAGTGGCGAGAGGAACAGCGCCGCGAGGGCATCGCGACCGCGAAAACTGTAACGGGCGATAGCAAGCGCTGCGGGCACCGCGAACAGCAGCGCCACCAACGAGGACAGCGCCCCTAACCCGAGGCTTACCCAGAAGGCGTGGACAAACTCGGGATAATTCGCGATCGCCCTGAACCAGCGCAGCGAGAAGCTGGTGGTCGGCAACGACAGGTAGCCCTCGGGCGTGAAAGCGACGAGGCACACCACCACGATCGGCGCCAGCATGAAAACGACGAAGACCGCATGGAAGCTGAGCGCGAGCGGGCCGTTCGTTCTCATCGGAACACCTCGGCATAGCGCCGCTCGATCAGCGCGTTGCTGCCGACGACGATCAGCACAAGCGCCACCAGCAGCAGGACCGCGACGGCTGCGCCGAGCGGCCAGTTCAGCGTATTGAGAAACTCGTCATAGGCGAGCGTCGCGGCGACCTTGAGCCGGCGTCCGCCGATGATGGCAGGCGTCGCAAAGGCGCTGGCAGATAGCGAGAAGACGATGATCGCCCCCGACAACACACCCGGCATGATCTGCGGCAGCACGATGCGGCGGATGATCGTGAGCGGGCTGGCGCCGAGCGACAGGGCGGCATTCTCGATCTGCGGGTCGAGGCGCTGCAGCGCAGCCCAAACCGACAGCACCATGAACGGCATCATCACGTGGGCGAGTGCGACGACCATGCCGGTTTCGGTGAACATGAAGGGCAGCGGCGAGCCGATCAGCCCAAGCGACATCAGGAGCTTGTTGACGAGACCATTGTTGCCACCGAACAAGAGCGCCCAGCCCAGCGTGCGCGCCACCACGGAGATCAGCAAGGGGCCCAGGATCACGAGCAGGAAGAAGCTCTTCCAGCGTCCGCTCATGCGGTTGAGGATGTAGGCCTCCGGCGCACCGAGCACCGCAGTGATCAGCGTCGTCAGAGCTGCGATGCGGAAGGTCCGCCCGAACATCTCGGCGTAGTACGGATCGGTCGCGACCTCGTGCCAGTTTTTCAGGATGAAGACCGGCTCGATGCCCTTGTATTGGCCCCAGTCGTGGAACGACAGCATCACCGTCATGGCGAGCGGGATCACCAGCACGCCGAAGAACAGCATCAGCGCTGGCGCCGCGAGCACCCACGGTGCGCGTTTGGTCCGCTCATCCGCGGTCGCCGATGCTGCGCCGATGGCCGCGCTCATGGGACGCCTCCGGCGCGCAGGCTCATGTCATCTGACCGCCAGACAAGGCGAACCGCCTCACCCTCGGCAGGCTGCGGCTGACCGTCGTTCTGACGGACCACAATCGCTGGGCCGCATTCGCTCTCGCACTGGAACAGCCAATGATTGCCCTGGAAGATACGGGTGACGATTTTTGCGGCCAGACCCGCATCGCCGAAGCCGATCCGCTCGGGTCGGATGCTGATCGTCACCGGCCCCGTAACTCCGACGGGTGCCGGACTGCTCCAGGAGCCAGCAACCAGCCGCGCGGAAGCGGTGGTTCGATCGACCGTCGCAGTGAAATCATTGGTCTTGCCGAGGAACTGCGACACGAAGGCCGAGGCGGGTCGCTCATAGGTTTCCTGCGGCGTGCCGATCTGCTCGATGCGGCCCTGACTCATCACCACGATCCGGTCCGACAGCGACATCGCCTCGTTCTGATCGTGCGTGACCAGAATCGTGGTGGTACCGATGGTACGCTGGATCTGGCGCAGCTCGATCTGCATGCCCTCGCGCAGCTTGGCGTCGAGGTTCGACAGCGGCTCATCGAGCAACAGCACGCTCGGCCGGATCACCAGTGCGCGGGCGAGCGCCACGCGCTGCTGCTGGCCACCGGACATGCGGCGCGGATAGCGGTCCTCGTAACCGGCGAGCCCGACCATCGCCAGCGTGGCGCGCACGCGCTCGCGGCACTCGGCCTGCGGCACGCGCCGCATCTCGAGGCCAAACGCGACGTTCTCCGCCGCGGTCATATGTGGGAACAGCGCGTAGCTCTGGAACACGATGCCGAGCCCACGCTTCGCCGGATGCACCGCGGTCAGGTCCTTCCCCTCCAGGCGGATCGCACCGCGCGAGGGATCGAGAAAGCCCGCGATCATCTGCAAGGTCGTGGTCTTGCCGCAGCCGGAGGGACCGAGAAAGGAGACGAACTCTCCCTTGCCGACCGCAAGGCTGAAGTCGTCGACGACGGTCTGCGCCGCGAACTGCTTGCTGACGCGATCGAGCTCGAGATGGGCCATGGATATTGTTCCGCTGCTACCGATCAGCTCAGCGCTCGACCTCGCGATTCCACCGCTTGGTCCATTCCTCGCGCTTCTCGTTGATGACCGCCCAGTCGGGATTATAGAGCTTCGCCGCGCGCTCGCCGATCGGCGCCATCTTGCCGAGCTCCGGCGGGATCACGAGCGATTTCAGCACCGGGCCGTAGCCATAATCCTTCAGCAACACGAGCTGGATTTTCGGATCGAGCAGCATCTTGACGAAGCTCGTGGCAAGCGGCGAGGCGTTGGGCTTGGCGATCGGACACGCCGTCGTCAGCAACGTGGCCGCGCCCTCCTTGGGATAAACGAAGTCGACGGGGAAGCCGGTGTTGGCGAAGCTCTGCACGCGGCCCGTCCCCCAAACGGCCAGCACCGCCTGGCCGGACTGGAACAGCTCGGTCATCTTGCCCGGCGAGGGTTCATAGGCCAGTACGTTGGGATTGATCTGTTCCTTGAAGATCTTGAAGCCGGCATCGACATTGGCCTCGCTACCACCGTTCATTTTGGCGAGCATCAGCAGCGCTTCCAGGCCATAGGTGTTGTTGATCGGTGGAATGACGAGTTGCTTCTGGTACTTCGGATCCTTGAGATCGTTCCAGGAGGTCGGCGGCGCCCAGCCCTTCTCGGCGAAGACCTTGGTGTTGTACATCAAGCCGGTGGCGACGATACCGATCGCGACCGCGCGATCATCCTTGAAGCGCGCCGCATCATAGAGATCGGCGGGCAGACCATCGACCTTGCCGCAGAAGCCGAGCTGAATCGCCTGGTACATCGGACCGTCATCGACGATGGCCACATCGATCTGCTGGTTGCCCTTCTGCGCCTGCAGCTTGGCCAGCGTGTCCGTCGAGTTGCCGGCGACGTATTCAATCTTGACACCGTTGGCCTTTTCGAACGCTGGGATCACCTCGTCGCGGATCGTCTTCTCGAAGGAGCCGCCGTAACCGGCGACATAAAGTGTCTTCTGCTGCGCCAAAGCCGCCGATGGGACTAAGGCAAGCGTCGCGAGGGCCGCTGTCACAAGGCCGAGTTGCTTCATTTGGATCGATCTCCAATATCGTTTGCGAGGTAACCACCCGGACCGCATCCGATTTTGACCGGATCGACCCTTTGGCCGCCTGCGCTCGCTGCGCTGCCTAGAAAACCGGCTGTCTCCAGCCTTGCTGAAAAAGATCGCAATCCACGCTTTCGTCGTCCAATTAATAATGGCACCCTCTTCATGCCGAAATATTATGGATGGAGAGCGAGATGGCGCGGATCAATTCGCGGCAGGTCGAAGCCTTCCGCGCGATGATGCTGACAGGCAGCGTAACGGAAGCGGCAAAGCTGATGGCCGTGACGCAGCCGGCCGTAAGCCGGTTGCTGCGCGACTTCCAGGCGCTGCTGAAAATGAAACTGTTCGAAAAGCGCGGCACTGGACTGGTGCCGATGGCATCAGCAACCGCGCTCTATATGGAAGTCGAGCGATCCTTCGTTGGACTCGAACGCATCACCGCGGCAGCCGAAGAAATTCGCAGCCGCCGGACCGGTACGCTGCGCATCGCTGCTCTACCAGCGCTGTCCAACGGCTACCTGCCGCGGCTGGCAGGCGGTTTCCTGAAGGATCGACCGAATCTTAACCTGTCGTTTTTCGGCGTCATCTCGCCGATCGTGATCGACTGGGTGCTGAACAACCAGTGCGACATCGGTTTTGCCGAGGTGCCGATCGCCCATTCCGGCCTACCGTGTGTGCGGATGCCCGCGCTGCCGCGCGTTGCGGTTCTGCCCGCCGGCCATCGACTTGCAGCCAACGCGAAGCTGGAGCCACGGGATTTCGAGGGTGAGGCTTTCGTATCACTGTCAGCGGGATCGACCAGTCGCCATCTGATCGACCAGATCTTCAACCGGGATAATGTCCGCCGCGTCCTGCGGGTCGAGACCAGCCTGTCGGAGATCATGTGCGGGATGGTGTCGTCCGGGCTCGGCGTGGCGATCTGCGATCCGTTCACGGCGCGGGAGTTTGAGGGCCGCGGCGTGGTGGCCCGTCCTTTCTCACCGCAGATCGATTTCGAATTCGCCGCTGTTTTTCCACCGCAGCGCAGTCCCTCACCTGTGGCTTTGGACCTGGTGGAAGTCATGCGTCAGGCGTTGGTCGAACTGAGCGTGCGGCCCGTCGCTCAAAACTGATGGCGGTGGCGACTCCGGGGCTTGAGGCTCGACGCGTGCTGCTGGACGCCTCCCTGTGCTGCTACGGGTCGTCAGTCCAGTTTGCGAAGCGCTGGGGTGCAAATGGTGCAATCGGCGAAATGGTGTGCCCTTCGTCGATGAGTTCCGCGATGATCAGACCGATAACCGGACCGAGCTGAAATCCATGCCCGGAAAAGCCAAAGGCATGCACGAGACGCGGCGTGGTTGAAGAGAAGCCGATGACGGGAATATGATCCGGCATCTGCCCGTCCATGCCGCTCCAGATGCGGATGACCTGCGCGCCCGCGAGCGCGGGCACGATATCAACGGCGCGTCCCATGCTACCAAGAGATTCCTCTACCTGCGGCCGCGCGAGGCCGAGTTCGGCATCCCCCCATCCGTGTCCGCCCCCGAGGATAACGTTACCGCGCCGGATCTGCCGGACATAGACGTCACCACCGCACACGCCGATCGAGCGCGACACGACGTATGGCAGCGGCTCGGTCACCAGCATGTTGGGCATCAGCGGAGAAACCGGGGCTCGCTCACCGAACCAGGACGCAACGACACCCGCTCCCGCTCCCGCCGTGTTGACCAGCCAGCGGCTCTTCACGGTCAGGTCATCGGCCTCAACCTCGAATCCTGAACCGGTCGACACCGCATGACGCACCGGCGTGAATTCCCGGACCTCGGCGCCGCGCTTGCGCGCGAGCCGCGCGAAGGCCGGCCCAACCACGCGCGGATTCGCCTGCCCGTCGGTCGGCGATAGCGAAGCACCATGCACCTTGGCTCCGACCCAGGGCAGTTCGTCGCGCACCGCATTGGCGCCGAGCAGTGTCAGCGCGAGACCATGCTCGCGCGCACTCTCGGCATAACGCTCCAGCTCCGCCATGTCCGCCTCGGAGCGCGCCAGTTTGATATGCCCGGTCGCCTCGAACTCGACATCCTCGCCGAGAAGCTGATTGAGATCGTCCCACAACGCCCGTGCCCGGCGCGCGAGCGGCAATTCGGCGAGATGCCGTCCCTGCTGGCGCACACCTCCGAAATTGACGCCGCTGGCGCCCGCACCGCACAAGCGCTTTTCCAGCACAGCCACCGTGAGCCCCGCCCCGCGCAGCGCGACTGCCGCAGCACAGGCTGCCGTACCGCCTCCAATGATCGCGACATCGACCGCAAGGTGCTCCGTCATGGCAGGCCACCAACCGGGATCGGCTTGACGGGTGGATTGCCGCGCAGGCGGCCGACGGCGGCGATATTTTTGCCTAGCGTCCGCGCAAGGATCTCCGCGGCCGCGGGTCCGCAGACCCGGCCCTGGCAGCGGCCCATGCCGATGCGCGTAAAGGCCTTCAGGCGGTTCATCTCCTGCGCGTCGCGCTCAGTCGCCGCGGCGCGCAAGGTTCCCGCTGTAATGCCCTCGCAGCGGCATATGATTTCGTCGTCTGTCACCTCATCGAGCAGATGCGCCGGATACGGATAGGCATGCTCGAGCGCACGACGAAAACGCGCCTGACGCGCGAGCTTGCGATCGAGCGCAGCAATGCAAGCCGTGTCGATGGGCGCACCAAGATCCCCGAGCACAGCCAGCGCCGCACGCTCTCCCTGCAATTCAGCGACATCGGCACCGCCAATGCCGGCGCCGTCTCCGGCGAGGTACACGCCGGGCATGCTCGAGCGGCCCGCGGCATCGCGCTGCGGAAGCCACTGCCGTGCGACGTCATCATACGCGAAGGCGCAATCGGCAAGGTCGGCAAGTTGTGTTTCGCTCCGGAGCCCGAATGAGGCCCCGACGGCATCGCAGGCAACGCGATGCTCCTTATCGGCTGCGTCGCGCCACCAAAGGCTGCGGACACGGTCCTCGCCCTCCACGCCCACCGCGCGAACATCCGAACGTATGAGGAGACCCGAGATAGCGTTGCGCGCAATGTACCAGAGCCCCTTTGCGAGCGTGCCCGTTTGCGCCAGAAGGCCCGAAGCATTGCTGAGCTTTGCCGAGAACGGGGTGACGTCTAGCACCGCGGCGATCTCGGCGCCCGCCTTGGCGTATTGATAGGCGACCAGCGGCAGCAACGGTCCGGCCCCGACCAAGGCGACGCGCCGGCCGATCGATACGCCCTGCGCCTTGAGGGCAATTTGCGCACCGCCGAGTGTAAACACGCCGGGCAGCGTCCAACCCGGAAACGGCAGAACCCGATCCATCGCGCCGCTCGCGATCACGAGCCGGTTGAACCCGAGCCTCTGATGCCCGGACGGCCCGATTGTGTCGAGGTGTTGCCCGAAGACATTCCAGACCAGCGTGCGTGGCCGGTAGTCAATCGCATCGCCGAGGCGAGCGGGAATAGCTTGAACCGCAATAGCCTTCCCGGCCTCAAAGCCATAGAGAGTCTTGGGTGAACGCGCCGCGCCGGGCGGCGGCTGGCGATAGACCTGCCCGCCCGGCCGTTCAGCCTCGTCGATGAGGATCGGACGCACGCCGCTCCTGGTCAGCGCTTCGGCTGCGCGCAAGCCAGCGGGACCTGCGCCGACCACAACGACGACCGGGTCAACCACGGGCAACTCCATTGATAACGACTGCCATGCCGGGTTCGATGGGCGTCGTGCAGGCACGCATCCGCCGGCCGTCGGCGAGGCTCACCCAGCAGTCCTGACAGGCCGCCATGAGACAGAAGCCCGCGCGATCGGCATCGCCGAACTCGAAGCGCCGCAAGGCGGGACGGTGCAACAGAATGGCTGTGAGCAGCAGGTCGCCCTCGCGGGCCTCAGCCGGTTCGCCATCGATCGTAAACGGGATCACCGCGCCGGGCCGTGGAACGAGGCGTCGAAACAGGCCCGCTTGCGAAACGTCTTCGATCATCGGAGGTCCTCGTTCACAGCGTGTGTTCGTATCGACAATTGACCAGCAGTTCGGCGACCGCCGCCGTGTTCGGTAGAGCGACGACCGCGGCAACCAGCTTCGCGAGGTCAGCCGGGTCGATCATCTGGTCGTGGGGTACGTCGGTCACATGCGCGGTCAGGTCCGTGCTGACGAACCCTGGGCACAACGCGGTGGCGCGGATACCGTGCTCCCAGCCGATCCGGCGCACCGCATGCGTGAGCGCGACGATCGCATGCTTCGACATCTGGTAGCCGGCATTGAGGCCCATCACGCGCTTGCCGGAGAGCGAGGCAACGTTGATGACACGGCCGCTGCCTGCAGCTTTCAGATGCGGGAGGGCGGCGCGGGTCAGCCGGAACGGAGCCGTGACGTTGATCGCAAGCAACGCGTCGAGGTCGTCTTCATCGCCGTCCTCAAGGCCGACAAACCGCGAAATCCCCGCATTGTTCACCAGCACATCAATGCGTCCGAACCGTGCGATGGTGGCATCAACCCAGGGCGTCGCGGCGTTGCGATCACCCGCGTCATAGCAGTGGACCTGCACCTGGCCATCGGCCGCGAGGGCGTCGGAGAAATCGCCAGGTCGACGAATACCCAGTGACAGCGCGAGGCCGGCCTGTCTCAGTTCACGCGCAATCGCAAGACCAATGCCGCGATTAGCGCCCGATATCATCGCAACTCTTCGCATCGATATGTCCAGTCTCTCATGGTCCGTGCCGTCGATGGCGCTTAACGAAGAGATTCACATGCGGCCGCCCCGATGCCCTCATCCTTGCAGAGCCACAACGTCGTCACGCAGGCAGGCAACGCGCCGGCCGGGCGCGATCTGACGCAACGCAGGAATGCTTTCGGCACAAGCGGCAATCGCGTGTGGACAGCGCGTGCGGAACACACAGCCGGAAGGCGGCGCGGCCGGGTTCGGCAAGTCCCCGGACAGCACAGCCTTGCCAGACCGCGTCCGCGAGCGGATCGACGGCGTCGCGGCGGTCAGCGCGCGGGTGTAGGGATGGGCGGGCGTGCGGAAGATCTCCGATACGTCCCCTTCCTCGACCACTCGGCCGAGATACATCACCACCACGCGCTCACATAGGTGCCGTACCACATGCAGGTCGTGGCTGATGAAGAGAAGCGCGAGGCCGAAACTGGAACGCAGTTCGGCCATCAGCGTGATGATCTGGGCCTGTACCGAGACGTCGAGCGCTGAAACCGGTTCATCGGCAACGATGAAGTCAGGCTTGGTCGCGAGGGCGCGCGCAATGGCAATGCGCTGACGCTGCCCGCCGGAGAACTCGTGCGGGAGACGATCGCCGTGAGCAGGATCGAGACCGACACGCTGCAGCAGGTCTGCGACACGCGCGCGCGCTTCGGTGCGATCCGCAAGACCGTGGATCATGATGCCATCGGCGATCTGCTCGCCGGCGCGGCGACGCGGATCAAGGCTTCCATAGGGATCCTGGAAGATCATCTGCATGCGGGCGCGCATGCGGCGGCGCGTTGCCGGTGTCAGGTCGTGTAACGCGTGATCGTCAAAGAACACGCGACCGCTGGTCGGTGGCAAGAGGTGTAGCAGCATGCGACCGAGCGTAGACTTGCCGCACCCGGACTCCCCGACCACACCCACCGCCTCACCACGTCCAACCGTGAGATCGACCTCGCGCACTGCCTTGACCTCGGCCCGCCGCGTAAACCAGCCGGAACGGCTCGCGAAGCTGCGCGACACATTCTCGGCCCGGACCAGCGGCGCGCTCATGCGACCTCCTTCCACCTGAAGCAACGCGAGCTGCGACCGGGGCCAACTTCGGCGAAGGCGGGCTTCGCGGTATGGCATGGCTCCGCTGCGCATGCGCAACGCGGCGCGAAGGTACAGCCCGCGGGCAATGCATCGGGCAGCGGTACGGTCCCCGGAATCGCGGCGAGCTGTGCGTCAGCGCCTTCCGGCGCGCTCGCGATCAGGGCTGCCGTATAGGGGTGGCGCGGACGCGCGAACACTTCGGCGACGGGTCCCTCCTCAACAATTTCGCCGGCATACATCACGCAAACCCGGTCGGCGATCTCTGCGACGACCGCGAGATTGTGGGTGATGAAGATGAGGCCCATGTCGCTCTTCGTCTTGAACGTGGCGAGCAGATCGAGGATCTGCGCCTGGATCGTCACGTCGAGCGCCGTGGTCGGTTCGTCCGCGATCAGGAGTCGCGGCCCGTTGGCAATCGCGGCAGCGATCATGGTGCGCTGGCGCTGACCGCCCGAAAGCTCATGCGGATAGGCACGTGATCGCTGCGCCGGGTCAGGCAGGCCAACGTCCTTCAACAAGGTGACCGCCTGTGCCGCAGCCCCCGCTAGCGACACGTCTCGATGGGCGCGGATCACCTCGGCCACCTGATCGCCGATGCGGTGCACAGGATTGAGGTTGCTGCCCGGGTCCTGGAACACCATGGCGATCTCATCGCCACGCAACCGGCGCATCTCGGTTTCGGGCAAATGCGCGAGATCGCGCGCCCGCCCGGCACGATCGGCGAACAGCACCCGGCCGGCGATGATCTCTATCATCGGTGGCAGCAGGCCCATTAATGCGAGGCCAGTCAGCGTTTTGCCCGAGCCGCTCTCGCCCACCAGCGCCAAGGTTTCGCCCGGGGCGAGCGAAAGCGACACGTCGCGTACCGGGCGAATGCGTGCCGTCGGGGTCTCGATCTCGATGGTGAGCCCTTCGACACGCAGCAACGATTGCGCCGGGGCAGACGATGCGTCGGGCCAGACCCGGGCCGCCGCGCGCTTGAGCCAGCCCCCGCCGGCCGATCCCGTGCGCGGGTCGAGTACATCGCGCAGGCGATCGCACAGCTGATTGAATGTCAGAATGGTGCCCGTGAGCGCGAGGCACGGCCATAGCAGCAACCACGGCGCCTGCTCCATGGTCGAGCGTGCGCCACGGATCATCAGCCCCCAGGACGGCGCGGGTGGCACGACGCCGAGGCCGAGAAAAGAAAGACCGCTCTCCAGCACCATGGCAGCGGCGACGGTCAGCGAAAACTGCACCAGCAGCGGCGGCGCGACGTTGGGCAGGATGGTGCGGGCGAGAATGCGCACCGGCCCTGCGCCGAGCGCCTGCTGCGCGGTGACGTAGTCGAGGCCGCGAGTCGCGAGCGTTGCGGCGAAAGCGACGCGGGTGTAGCCGGGCGCATACAGGATCGTGAGCGCAATCACCAGTGTCGCAGCGCCCGGTCCCATCAGGGTGACGACCAGCAGCGCCAGCAGGATCGGCGGGAAACAGACGATGGCCTCCATCGACCGCACGGTCACAATCTCGAGAAAGCCTCGTGCATAGCCGCCGATCAGACCGAGCGCCGTCCCGACAAGACCGGCGCATATCGCCGAGAAGAAAGCCACGGCTAGCGAGGCGCGCGCCCCCCAGATGATGCGCGACAGCACGTCGCGGCCGTATTCGTCCTGGCCGAGCACATGCCCAAGCGACGGCGGTGCCAACCGCGCCGACACCTCCATCTTCACTGGATCCGCTAACGGAAGCAGCGGTGCCGCGAGGGCGACGACGATGACGGCGGCGACGATTGCACCCGGTAGATAGAGGCGATGGATCGGTCGCGCGGCCATCAGCCGTGCCGCACGCGCGGATCGATTACCGCATACAGCAAATCGACCACAAGATTGATGACGACGAAAGCGATGGAAATCACCAGCACGATGCCGACCACCTCCGGATAATCGCGCTGCTCAACGGCGCGCACAAGATAACCGGAGAGACCTGGCCAGTTGAACACGAACTCGACCAGCACTGTCCCGCCGAGCAGCGAGCCCATATGAAGGGCAAGCACCGTGACGACCGGAATCAGTGCGTTGCGCAGCACGTGATGCAGCACGATACGGGAGGGGTGGAGCCCCTTGGCGTGAGCCGCGCGCACGTAGTCGCGTTCCAGCACCTCCAGCACGGAGGAGCGCGTCATGCGGAACACGACGGCACCAAGTCCGACCGCAATGGCGCTTGCCGGCATCAGCAGCAGGATGATGTGCTGCAGCGGATCGCGCGAAAACGGCACGAAGCCGCCGGCTGGCACCCAGTGCAGCTTCTGCGCAAATATCAGAATCGCGATGGTGCCGACCACGAACACCGGAATCGAAAGACCAAGGCCCGCAAGGCCCGCAAGGACGCGATCGATCGCGCTGCCGGAACGAAGTGCCGCAAGCGTGCCGAGCGGCAGGCCGAACAGAACCGCGATCAGGCTGGCGGCGAAGATCAGCTCCAGCGTACGCGGCAGACGCAGCGCAATTTCCTCCGCAACAGAATGATCGTCGAGCAGCGAAGAGCCGAGATCACCCTTGAGAAGGCCACCAATATGGCTGACATACTGCGCGAGGATCGGCCGATCGAGGCCGAGCTTTTCCCGCAATTCAGTGACTGCGGCGGGATCGGGCGCGACACCGCCCTGGGAGAGCAGCAGTTCGGCAGGATCGCCCGGGACGAAATGAATGATCAGGAAGACCAGCGTGACCACCGCCCAGATAAGCCCGAGCGCGACTGCGATCCGCGTCAGCGCATAGCCGAACATCGCTTCACCCGACCGCTGCGTCTTCGAAGGTGGTTCCCGCATAGAAGGTGAGCGCGCCCGGAAGGTTCTTGAAGCCGGTCACGCGCTTCTGCATTGCATACCCCTGGCTGCGCCAGGCGAGGCCGACGATCGGCGCCTCCTCTATCACCAGGCCTTCCAGTTGCTGGTAGATCGCCTTGCGCTTCGCCAGATCGAATTCAGCACGTCCGGCCTTGACGAGCGCGGTGATCTTGTCGGTCTTCAGGCCGAACGAACGCGTATAGGAGGACGACAGCGAGCCGTCGATTGCCTTGGCGATGCCGTCAGGATCGTTGCTGTCGGCCGCGTCGCCCATCATGGCCAAGTCGTACTGCCCCTTGTTGCCGATGGTGACGCGCGTGGCCCAGTCCGGCAGGTTGAGTTCCGCCTTGATGCCGATGGCGGCAAGGTTCTGTTGAACGACTTCGGCTGAATCCTTGTGCATGCCGTATTGAGCGGTCGACAGGAACGAACAGGTGAATCCGTCGGGATGGCCCGCTTCGGCCAGCAGCTTCCTGGCCAGCGCGGCATCGAACTGCCAAGCGTTTTCGTAGGCGGGATTGAAGAACTCGCTGGCCTTCGGGATCGGCAAATGCGCGAGGCCCGAGCCGCGGCCGAAGAACGCGGCCTTCACGACCTCGTCGCGTTTGACGGCGTGCGCCACCGCCTTGCGTACGCGCGCGTCGTTGAACGGTGGTTTGCTGGCATTGAAGACAAGATACATGTACGGCCCGTCGACTGCGTCGAGCGAGAGCCTGGAATCCTTGCTGATCGTCTCCATCGACTGCCACGGGACATATTCGATGAGATCGACGTCGCCCGCCTGCAAGGCCGCGACGCGCAGGTTCTCATCCGCATAAGCTATCGCGCGGATCGCTTTCAGCTTGGGAAGGCCCGGCTTGTAATATTTGCTCGACGCCTCGAGATCGATCGAAACGCCGCGCTCCTGAGCCTTGATCACGAACGGGCCTGCGCCAACCGGCGACTTTGCATCGGAATTGCGCCAAACAATCGGCATGTGGAAGTTGGCAAACAGCAGCGGCAACGTCGCCGCAGGCTCTTTCATCACGAAGCGCACAGTCCTGTCGTCGGGCGTCTCGACTTTTTCTATGGCCTGCATTTGTGAACGCAGATAGGCGGTGGATTTCTCGCCGACGACCTGTTCGATCGTCCATTTCACGTCGGCGCTCGTGACCTTCTCGCCGTTCTGAAACATGGCGTCGCGCAGCTTGAACACCCATGCTGCTGTTCCTTCCGGCGCCCAGCTCTCGGCGAGTTCGGCGCGCAGACTGCCATCAGGCGCAAAGCCGGTGAGGCCGCGATGGATCATCAACTTCACGGTGGCGGCCGCAGTGCCGGTATTGGCCCAGGGCAGGATGCTGGGCGGGTAGCTCGACAGGCCGAAAGTGAGCGTCCCGGGAGAGGCGGCACGCGCGCCCGGCACACGCAGCAATGGCAGCGCGGCGGCACCGGCAAGAACGGCGCGACGGGAGATGATCAGGGACATGGCGCGATCCTCACTGGTTGAAACCATAGATGTCACGGGCCGCGGCAGTGTCGATGACGCTCTCGGCAAGATCACGGACGATAGCTGCGCGGTCACGCCCGGCCGGCGGGCCGTAGCCTCCCGCGCCCGGCGTAATCACCTCGAACCAGTCGCCGGCTTTCAATTCGGCGGCGTCGCGATTGAACGTGACGCCTGGCCCGGGAACCATGCGACCATGCGCACCCGGCAATCCGCCGAGCAGGCCCCAAGATTGCGAGCGCAAGCGCGAGACATCGACCCGGACTCGGCAGTCAGCTTCGGCGCGATAGACGCGCCGCAGCCCCATGCCGCCGCGATACGTGCCGGCACCGCCGGACCCGTCGACCAGTTCGTAACGCATGAGCGTGACCGGATATTCGAGCTCGAGCGCCTCCACCGGCAGGTTCGAGGTATTGGTGACATGCACGTGCACGCCATCGAGGCCGTCCTTGCTGGGCCGCGCGCCGGCGCCGCCACCCATGGTCTCGACATAGACCCAGATGGTGCCGTCTTTCGGCATCTCGCCGCTGAAGGTGGCGACACAGCACGAGCTGTTGGTGCAGGCCGACACGCGCTCGGGAACCGCCTGCGCCAGCGCACCGAGAATGACGTCCGCGGTGCGCTGGCAGGTTTGCACGCGGCCGTTCACCGCGGCGGGATGCCTGCAATTGAGAATCGTGCCTTCCGGTGCGGTCACGGTCAGCGGCCGGGCGAGGCCGGCATTCGGCAGGATGGTCGGATCGACCACCGACTTGACCATGTAGTAGGCGGTGGCAAGCAACGCCGTATAGGTCATGTTAATCCCGGCGCGCACCTGCGGCGGGCTGACAAAGTGCAGCCGCATCTCGTCGCCGGCAATCGTTATGGTCACGGCGATAGGCAGCACGCCGTCGATCTCCGGATTGTCGAACACATCCTCGAAATGGTAGGTGCCATCCGGCATCGCGGCAATGCCGGCGCGCATCTTGCGCTCTGCGTAATCGAGCAATGCCTCGCCGGCGGCGAGCACCACTGCGGTGCCATACTTCGCGCACAGCGCCTGGAAGCGCTGCACACCGACGCGGTTCGCAGCCATTTGCGCCCGCAAATCCGACAGCCGTTCGCGCGGTACCTGGCAGTTCAGCAGGATCAGATCGAGCACGTCCTTCTGCAGTTCGCCGGCCCTGTAGAGCCGGATGGTCGGGATGCGCAGGCCTTCCTGATAGATATGGGCGTGACCGCGGTCGGCGAAATCCGAATGATGCGCAAGATTGACCGTCCATGCGACAATGCGGCCATCGACAAAGATCGGCTCGGCCAGCACGATGTCCGGCAGATGCGTGCCGCCACCCGCATAGGCATCGTTGCCGATAAAGACATCGCCGGGACGCATGGCTTCGACCGCGTGCTGCTGCAGAATCTGCGGTACGATGCCGATGAAGCTGCCGAGATGGATCGGGATGTGCTCGGCCTGACAAAGCGTCTGGCCCTCGACATTGAACAGCGCGGTCGAGCAGTCGCGCCGCTCCTTGATGTTCGTCGAGTAGGAGGCGCGGATCAGGGCTTCACCGGTTTCCTCCACAATCGAGGACAGCGCCGCACCGATGACCTCGACGGTGATCGGGTCGAGCGCCACGGAATGTTGGGCCGCGAGTGCGACGTTCATGCAACCTCCAGGATCAGGTTGAGGTAAGGATCGACCCGGGCAGTCATGCCGGGCAAGACCACCGTGGTTGCATCCATTTGCTCGACGATGGCCGGCCCCGAGAAGCGGTTGCCGGATTTCAAGTCTTCGCGCGCATAGACTGGGCAGGTGACGAAGTCGCTGCTCTCGGTGAACCAGACATCGCGGCTGTCGCGGATCGCGCCGTTCGCATCCGCGCCGGCAGACGGGTGCGCCGCCAGCGTCGCCTTGCTGACGAGGCCGGTCGCCTCGAGACGGAAAGTGACCAGTTGCACCGGCTCGTTGTCGGCGAGGAAGCCGTACATGCGTTGATGCGCGTCGGCGAAACCCTGGGCGAGGAGTTCCAGTGTCTTGGACGTGATCGGGCCCTCGGGCAGCGGAATCGCGAGTTCGTAGTTTTGTCCCGCGTAGCGCATGTCGACTGTGCGCAGCAGACGGCGGGCGTCGGCGGCGATCTCCTCGCGGGCAAACCAAGCGTTCGCCTGCTCGTTCAGCGTCGCGAACGCGGTATCGATTTCGCCGAGCACGCGGCCGTCGAGCGGCAACAGCCGCGTCGCGGCGAAGTCAGCGCGTAAATCCGTCAGCAGAAGCCCCATGGCACACAGGATACCGGGATTGCGCGGCACCAGGATGCGCTTGATATCGAGCTCCTTGGCAAGACGTGCGGCGTGCAGAGGGCCCGCGCCGCCGAACGCCATCAGTGTGTAGTCGCGCGGATCATGCCCGCGCTGCACCGAGATGACGCGGATGGCCTTGGCCATGTTGGCGGTGACGACCGAGATGATGCCCTGCGCCGTCTCCATCAGCCCGAGGCCAAGCTGGTCCGCAAGCTTTCCGATGGCATCCTTCGCAAGGTCGTGACGCACCGGCATGCGGCCGCCCAGTAGATAGCGCGGGTTGAGGGTTTGCAGCACAATATTGGCGTCGGTTACGGCGGGCTCGACATTGCCCTTGCCGTAACAGACCGGACCGGGATCCGCGCCTGCGCTGCGTGGGCCCACCTTCAACAGCCCGCCATTGTCGACATAGGCGATCGAGCCGCCACCGGCGCCGACGGTATGGATATCAAGCATCGGCGCCTTGATCGGATGGCCGTGCACGATCGCCTCCGAGGCGAGCCGCGCCTCGCCGCCCTTGAGCAGCGCAACGTCGGTCGAGGTACCGCCCATGTCGAAGGTAATGAGGTCGGGCAAGCCCGCGGCCCGGCCGATCGCCTGCGCGCCGACCACGCCGGTCGACGGTCCGGACAACACAGTGCGCACCGGCTTGTCGGCGGCGGTCTCGAAGCCGATGACGCCGCCGTTCGACTGCGTAAGATGCGGCGTGACCGACATGCCGAGCGCGGCGAGGCGCGGTGCGAGGCGGTCGATGTAGCGCTTCATCACCGGCCCGAGATAGGCGTTCACCACCGCGGTCGAGAGCCGTTCGAATTCGCGGAATTCGGGCGCGATCTCATGGCTCGTGCAGATGAAGGCTTCGGGATATTCCTGCTGCACGATCTCCTTGGCGCGACGCTCATGCTCGGGGCGGACGAAACTGTAAAGAAACGAGATCGCAATTGCGCTGACGTCGGCCGCGCGCAACGTGCGCGCCGCAGCACGAACCGCTTCTTCGTCGAGCGCAATCTCGACTTCGCCGGTGTGTCGCAGGCGTTCGGCGACTTCGAGGCGCAGACTGCGCTCAACCAAGGTCGGCGGCTTGTCGGCGAAAATGTCGTAGAGGTCGGGCCGCTTCTGCCGGCCGATCTCCAGGAGATCGCGAAACCCGTCGGTGGTGATAAGGCCGGTGGGCACACCTTTGTGCTGGATCAGCGCGTTGGTCGCCACCGTGGTGCCGTGACCGAAATAGCTGACCGGCGATGCCGGCTGATCGCCCGCCTCCGGCGCCACCCGGCGCATGCCTTCCTCGACGCCCTGCGCGATGCCACGCGAAGGATCGTCTGGTGTGGAAGACACTTTCCAGACCTCGACGCGCCCTTCATTCTCCTCGAACAGGCAGATGTCGGTGAACGTCCCGCCGGAATCCACGCCTACGCGCCAACGTGACATACTCGATGTCCTCATTTCGATCGCTTCCCAGCTCCACAAAGCTCAGGGATCGTCACGAGAAATGCAAGACGGATTCCGAAAATCGATGAACTTCTCTCTGAAGTTTCATTCATCGGAATTCTTGTGGACTAAATCGCGCAATCATTCATATTATCGGAATAATGAGCGACCCGAGTGGAGGCATTCATCGCACCATTGTTCTGCTGCGTCTGCTCGCAACCGCAGACGGAGACGGTCGGCGCTTGAAGGATATTGCGGACGCCGCCGGGCTTCCGCGGCCGACGACGCATCGCATCCTGGCAAGTTTGATAGCGGAGGGGATGGTCGAACGTGATGCAGGCGCCAAGGTTTATCGGCTTGGCCTTGATCTGTTCATGCTGGCTGCGCGGGCCGGCAATCCCATGAACCTACGCGAGCTTTGCCGCCCTGCTTTGCTGCGGCTGACGGGGTCTCTCGGCGAGACCATTTTCCTGCTGGTTCGCAGCGGTTTCGATGCGGTCTGCATCGACCGCACCGCGGGCTTGCTGCCGATCCGCTCCTTCACGGGGGATATCGGTGGCAGTGTCATGCTCGGAATCGGCCAGGGCGCGATGGCTATTCTTGCGCACTTGATCCCCGGCGAGCAGGACGAGGTTATTCGCTACAATCTCCCGCGCATGCGCGACTTCGCCGGCCTCGACGAAGCATTTTTACGCACCGAGATGGCGCGGGTGCGCGCGAGGGGCTTTTGCGACGGCGCCCAGGGCTTGATCCCCGGCATGGCCGGTCTTGGCGTTCCGATCGTGACCCCAGACGGACGCGCCGTCGCAGCGCTGAGTGTCGGCAGCACCACGGATCGGATGACGCCGGAGCGCAATGCCGTAATTGCCGAGATGCTGATGAGCGAAGCGCGGCAGATCGGCGCAAAACTCAATCCCTTCGACCCGACGCTGCGCCGCGCCGGCGCGGCGATGGAAATGGCAGGCAGCCAGCCGCGCTGACGCAGGAAGGCGTCTCGACGAAGCGTGTGCGCTCGTCGAGCAGATATTATCAGGAAAGTCGACGGCGTTTGGTTCGTCAGCCTCATGCAGCACGATCTCGGACACATCGACCTGGAACATAAACTTTGTAGCCCCTCGACAACCCCTTCGGCCCGAGGTGGTCACCCACGTCTTAGCTACAATCCGTGACCTATGTTTCAGGACTGGACAGATTCAAGTTGGTAGCGAGAGACCGCTACCGCTTTTCCCCACACGACGCAAATCTACGATATTTTCTCCGATCGTCCGCCTAAATTCGGGAGCTTGTCGAATGGTAGGTTCAAATCGGGGACCTGCAACCATCTCAAATTGTTATTTCAGGCGGTCGCTTAGCGTGCCACAGGAAATCACCATGACAAATTCTGCGATATGGCCTCTCTCGAGACATCCGCCAGCTTGCAGCGCATTCGCGTGCAGCCTTCTCACATTGGTTATCGCAAGATGATCTTTGATCTCCCGGTGCACACGCAGCCTTCAAACACCTTGAAACGCTTGAACTCTCGGTCCAATCCATCATTGAACCGAAACGCGCGTCGGTTGCGGTTTTAGTGATCCCCTGGATAGGATTGGCGACTCCTGATCGGATTGCCCGCCGGGCCTGATCTCGAACGATTGGACCAAGGCTATACCGACTTGCGCTGCCTGGACGCCGGCTTTCTTATGGCCGCTTCCTTTGCCTTTTGTCCTTTGCCCTGGATAGGCGTCAACATTTCCTTCTGGCCAGCCGATGCCTTGCGGGACTTCTTGGCGGGTTTGGCAGGGGCCGACGAAGCCTTGCCGATACTCTGGCGCAGCGCGTCCATCAGGTCGACGATGTTCTCTCCACGGGGACGCGCCTTTGCTGTGAGCGGCTTTCCTGCCCTCTTACTATTGATGAGTTCCACCAGTGCGGCTTCATACTGGTCCTCGAACTTTGCCGGCTCGAATCTTCCAGCCTGCTGGTTAACGATGTGCTTGGCCAAGTCGAGCATGTCCTTCGTCACTTTGACGTCCTGGATGTCGTCGAAATACTCCGTCTCGGAACTTCGTAAGGATACCGTAGCAGCGTACCCATCAATCCCCTGTCGAAGGCCTCAAGCGCGATGATGTGCTCGCTGTTGGTGAGCACAACCCCGCCCGATCGCGACCGTTGTCGCGGAAATCGGCCGCGGTGGTTTCTCGCCAGCCCCCATGGCCTGCAGGACACGACCGACCTTGGTCGACAGCACGTACCCATCGCGGGGCTTCTGGCGCAGCGCCCATGCGCAATTCGCTACGGCCATAGCCGTAGAACGGCGAGGTATCAAAGTAGCGCACGCCATCTTCATAGGCGGCATCGATCAGTGCCGTCGCTTCGGCGTCGGAGATCGTTGCGCGACAGCCGCCCATCGGGGCGCCGCCGAGGCCGAGTTCGGTAACTTCGAGATTCGTCGTGCCGATCTTGCGTCGGTTGAGCATCATTCTGTCCTCGCGCGCCGGAGTGTGCCCCCATCAAGTATGCCGTTCACCGCTGTCGCCGACAATCGCGAACTTTCGCAACGTCACATCCGTCTCGGCCCGATTTCGACTCTGACGGCTCACGACAACGGGCGGGAGTTACATCCCGCCCCATCATCGCATCAGATACAGCTTACTTGCCAATGCACGTGGCGACGGTCGCGGGCGTGCAGACATCAAGACCGGTGTAAGTAGGATCAGCGGGCGCGGGCTTACCCGATTTCATCGCCGCCAGCGCCAACATCGTCTTATAGCCCATTTCGAACGGGCGCTGGCCGACCTGACCGAGTGACAGGCCTTCCTTCATCTGATCGATCTGCACTGGCAGGGTATCTGCCACCACAAGAGCGAGTGATTTGGAGGCGATCTTAGCCTTGTACGGTGCCACCGCGGCGCGGTTTGCGTCGGGGATGAACTGCGGGAAACCACCGGTCGGGATGAAGGCATCAAGGTTCGGGTTCTTCGCCATCGTGTCGGTAAACTGCTGGACGGATACCGGGAAGTCGTCATTGGTATAAAGCGGACAACCCTGAATCTCGGTCCAACCATTCTGGCCCGCCAAGCGGTCGCCGGGGGAAGCGGCCGATTTCTTGCCCGCCAATGTATCGCGAATACCCTGCATCCGTTCATTGTGGTTGGCGGCAGCGGCGCCGCCCGACTGGATGCACACCGTGCCGCCCTTCGGCTTGATCTCCATGGCGAGTTTGGCGAGGTTCGTGCCGATCTCGTAATTATGGGTGCCGATATAAGCAGCGCGCAGGGCCTTGCTGTCAGGCAGCAGATCGGAGTCCCAGGTCAGAACGGGAATGCCGGCCTGCTTGGCAGCTTGCAACGCCACGGCTACGGCCGCGGCATTGGATGGCGATACGGCAATGCCGTTCACCTTCTTGGCGATGAGATCCTGCAGGATTTGCACTTGATCCTCGCCGCCGCCGTGCTCACCGGGGCCGATATACATGCATTCAAAGGCACCCTTCGATTCCGCTTCAGCTTTCTTGCAGCCGTCGCGAGCCTGATCGAAAAACGGGTTGTTCATGTTCTTCGGCACCAAAGCGAAGACATCCTTCGCCTGGGCTCCGGACATCGCCGCGGACATGGCGCCGAAGGCGATAGCCGTGCTTAAGAGAAATTTTTTCATCTCGTTTCCTCCTCATTGACCTTCACTGATTGCCCGCAGTGAATTCGGTTTCTAACGATGCTTTTTCGGTAGCAACAGCTCCAGAACAGCCGCAACGATCGACTTGCCTCCGGCTTGCATGCCGAGAAGCACCGCGAGAATGATGAAAGCGCCGACAAATGCGCCCTGCCAATTGGAATCGATGCCGGCCATCAACAAGGCATTGCGGATGACCTCGAGAAAGGCCGAACCGATGAAAGCCCCGAAGGCAGTGCCCGCCCCGCCCATCAGGTTGGCGCCACCGATCACGGTCGCTGCGATGACGCGCAGCTCATAGCCCTGCCCCATGGCATTGATGGCCGAGCCGTTGTAGCCGAGCAGCAGAAGCGAGGCCAATGATGCGGTGAATGCGGAAAACACATAGGCTTGAAATTTGACCCAATCGACCGGAACACCGGTGAGCCGGGCAGCCTGCTCGTTGCCGCCGATCGCAAAGAGGTGGCGGCCCCAGGCTTTGGAATTGAACACGTAGCCAACGACGAGGGCCAACACGACCATCATCCAGAAATGCGAGGACAATTCGGGAATCCAACTCGGTACCCAGCCTCCCGGCGTGCGCAAAGGCCATTTCGCTTGACCGATGGCTTTAACAATGGGTGCGTCGGGCCCGAACTGATAGAGCATCTGGTTGCCCGAAAACACCACCGCAAGCGACCGCGCGATTGACAGCATGCCAAGCGTCACCACGAAGGAAGGCATACCGACATAGGCGACGAAAAAGCCGTTGACCGCGCCGCAAGCCAGCCCGGCAATCATCCCCATCGCGAAGGCGAAATACCAGGGGTACTGCCAGGTAAGGAACAAGCCCGCGACAATCGCCACCAGTCCCATCACGGATCCCACCGAGAGGTCGATGCCGCCGGTGATGATGACGACGGTCATTCCCATCGCCATGATTCCGATCGGCGCGAAGTTGCGTGTGACATTGGCGGCATTTTCGACGGTGCCGAAGCTTGGTTCATTGATGGCCATGACCACGACCAACGCGACAAGCGCGATCGTCACCCAGAATGGTTGGCTCGCGATGACGCGCGCGGCAAAAGTCTGTTCTTTGTTCTCCGCAACATCTGAAATTGCGGCATGACTGATTTCGGGCGCCTTGACGAGATCATGCTGCACGGATCGCTCCCGTAATCAGGCCGGTGATTTCCTCCGGCGATGTCGATGTAGTTGCTTTGTCGGCAACTTTGGTACCGCGCCGCATGACGATGATGCGGTCGCTCACCGCGAACACGTCAGGCATACGATGGCTGATGAGGATGACCGCCACACCTTGGTGCTTCAGACGGCGGATGAGCTCGAGTACCTCGGCTACCTGGCGCACCGAGATGGCGGCGGTCGGTTCGTCCATCAGGACGAGCTTGGCGTTGGACAGCCGGGTGCGGGCGATGGCCACCGCCTGGCGCTGGCCGCCGGACATTTTCTTGACCAGATCGCGCGGGCGCGTTTCGGATTTCAGTTCGGCGAACAATTTTGCCGAACGGTCGATCATCGCCTGCTTGTCGAGCACCCGAAAGGGCCAGAACCCCTTGTTCAGCTCGCGGCCCAGGAACACGTTCTGCGCGGCGGTGAGATTGTCGGCAAGCGCGAGATCCTGATAGACGACTTCGATGCCCTTGGCGCGCGCCTGGATGGGCTTATGGAAATGGCAGACCTCGCCGTCGACAAGAACTTCCCCGTCCGTCGGTGGAAAATTCCCGGCAATCAGTTTGACCAAGGTGGACTTGCCGGCACCATTGTCGCCCATCAGCCCCACGACCTCGCCGGGCTCGACCGACCAGCTGATGTCGCTTACCGCGTGGATGGCACCAAAACTCTTGGATACGTTACGAACTTCAAGCAGAGCCACTCCAGCATCTCCCCTGTCATGCAGCTCTTCCGGCTGCCTGCCGTTCGACTACTCTAGCATCGCCGGGGTTACCCCTGGCAGCGGCAGTAGTTTCCGCTCCTATTGTATCGCTTGCCACGTCCGAACTTTGGATGATCGAATCGCCGTATCGATGATCTTCTGAATTTCCCAGGCTTCGCGAAAGTCCGGCCCGCGCCTCTCTCCACCAGCGATAGCCTCCAGGAATTCAGCAACCTCGATCGTCTTGAGGTCGTTGAAGCCGAGCTGGTGACCCGGTGCGACGCAGAACAGTCCGTAGGGACGATGCTGGGGTCCCGCCTCGATACGGGTGTAACCGCTATGGCGTGGATCGCCGTTGGCGCGATAGTGAAGCAGCTCATTGAGGCGCTCTTGGGTATAGACAAGAGACCCTTTTGTGCCGGTCAATTCAAACCCGAGCTGCATTTTTCGTCCCGTCGCCACCCAATTTGCTTCAATCGTGCCCCGGCATCCCCGCTCAAATCGCACCGTAAGGCGTGCAATGTCGTCGACTTCGACGGCGCGGCGCTCCGATGAGCCGGCGCGAATGGGCCGGCTTTTGACGACGGTTTCCAAATCAGCATCGACGTGGCTGATGGGGCCGAGAAGAAAACGGGCCATTCCGATGATATGGCTGCCGATATCGGCAATGGCACCCGCTCCACCGCTGGCATCCAGGCGCCAGTTGTAGGGAGCTTCCGGATCCGCCATGTAGTCTTCAGCGTGAATGCCGCGAAAACCGGTGATTTCTCCGAGTTCTCCTGCCGCAACCATGGAACGCGCAAGTTTCAACATCGGATTTTTGATATAATTGTAACCAGCTTGCGTCACGACGCCGGCAGCTTCAGCGGCCTCCATCATTTCTCTTGCGGCATCGGCATTTGGCGCGATCGGCTTCTCGCAGTGAACGTGCTTACCCGCCGCGATGGCCGCCAACGCCATTTCGCGATGAACAACATTTGGCGCTGTAATCGAGACGACCTCAATATCCGGATCTTCGACGAGAGCACGCCAATCGGTTCGCCAACGGAGAAAGCCGAATTGTTTGGCGGCCTGCTCTGCCGCTTCCCCATTGATGTCAGCAACTGATTGCAAAACAGGACGTAGGCTGCCCGGAAAAATGCCGGCAACAGCCCGATAGGCAAAGCTGTGCGCCTTGCCCATGAAGCCGGTGCCGATGACGCCTACGCCGATATCACGCATGTCGTCCCAATCCCTATCCTAATCAGACTCTGACAGCTCGGCCCGTCAAGACAGACTCAACCGCGCAGTCGGCCAAGCGAAGCGCCTGACGTCCGTCTTGTGGGGTAGTAGGCAATGGCGAGCCGCTTTCGAGAGCATCGACAAACTGCTCAAGCTCCGCCTTGTAGGCCTCGGCATATCGCTCCAGGAAGAAATTCAGGAGCGGATCGCGCACTTCCGTCTCGGTCTTGCCCCAACGCCGGACCGTAGTCGGTCGCAGATTTTCGTTCAGCAGCATGCCGGTCGATCCAAAGATTTCCATCCGTTGATCGTAACCGTAGACCGCCTCGCGGCAGCAGTTGATATGGCATTGCCGACCTGAGGCCGTGCGCATCTGAACCATGAGCGTGTCGAAATCGTCGAATTCGGCCAGTCCCGGATCCACAAGTCGGCTTGCCGTCGCCATCACTTCGATCGGCTCCTCGCCAAGCAGCCAGCGCGCCATGTCGAAATCGTGAATCACCATATCGCGAAAAATTCCGCCGGAATGACGGACGTACTCATGCGGCGGCATTCCCGGGTCGCGGCTGGTGATAATAACCTGCCTCACGTCGCCGATTTCACCGGCATCGATTGATCGGCGCAGTTGCCGGGCGCTGGGATCAAAGCGACGGTTGAATGCCACCATGACGCGGCCTTTGAGCCGTTCGATCTCATCGACAGCAGCGTCCACTTTGGCAATGTCGAGGTCGATCGGCTTCTCGCAGAGCACGGCCTTTCCCAACTTCACCGCGTGAAGAGTCAAACTGACATGCGTATCCGTCGGCGTACCGACGATGATTGCATCGACATCGGTTCGCTCAATCGCCGCAATGGGATCAAGCGAAGCCTCACAACCAAGATGATCGGCCAGGTCCCTGGCCGCGGTGCCATATGGGTCAGCAATCGTGACAAGCTTTGCCTTGGGATTTCCCGCCACATTCGCCGCATGGATTTTCCCAATTCGTCCAGCACCAAGAACCGCAACTCGCAACATATTGGAAACTCCGGCCTATCCTAGGGTTAGCCGCCCCCTTCGCCAAACACGCATCGATGCGCTGACGTGGAGAGCATTGGTGATGCAAGTAACTTCGTCCTGCACGATTTTTCGAGTGATTGAACCTCAGTAGCCAACACCATGGCGCAAGGTCGTCAGGACGTGATGAGACTATCTGTCAGGCTTACCTCCCGTGATCGCAACCGCTTGTGCGGCTCTTCTGTCTTAGGCAGCGAGCAAACTTGCTCTTGCGACTTCAGTGACGCTCTCTAGTCCCGAGTTTGTTGGCGACCCATTCACCTTCAACAATTATCATTGCCTATTTCAATTTTTGCAACAATAATTTCCTTATCGGCAAATGAACTTTTTGATACCTGCTGCAATCACCCAGATTTTGGGACGCCACAGGTAATGTCTTTCAGATCGGCGACGGAATCGCAGGCGAGGAACGAGAATGCCAGCCAAGCGCAGCGAACCAGCAGCGACAACCCCGAAAAATTATGAAGGGATCGTCAATTTGATCACCCGCGAATATCCGGATTTGTCGACCGGATTTCAGCAGATTGCGCGGTTCCTAACCCAGAATCCAAATGTGGTGGCGCTCGAATCGATCAATGCCGTCGCCGCCAAATGCCGGACACATCCATCGAGCCTGGTCCGCTTTGCACAGAGCCTCGGCTACTCCGGCTTCAAACAACTGCAATCGGTCTTTCAGACCAGGCTTGCCACTGCCGCCCCCGGGTTTCGGGAGCGCATCAGTGCTCTCGATAGTGAACTTTCACGAAATAAGGACCATGGCAGCCTGGGTTATTTGCGAGATTTGGTCGTGCGCGACATGGCCGCACTTCAAGATCTGCTCGAAGTCATATCGGAGAAGACCCTTGCCGACACCGCCAAACTGCTTGTGCGGGCTGAAACGATTTACATTGCCGGACAACTTCGATCCGAACCTATCGCGTCGTTGCTCAGGTATCTTCTGACGATGCTGCGCCGCCGTGTCGTCCTCCTCGACCCTGCCGGAGGCCTGGCGCAAGAAATGGCGACGACCATGACCGACCGCGACGTCCTGATTGCGATTGCATTTCGACACTACGCCAAGGAAGTCGTCGTCATATCCGACGTGGCCGTAGCCAACAGAACATCCATCATAGCCATTACGGACAGCCAATTGTCGCCCCTCGCCAAAGACGCGCGGACACTCTTCACGATTCCGGAGGACGAATATCTGTTCTCCAGGTCTCTCGCGGCACCGATGTGTCTGGTCCAGTGCATTGCAATGGCAACGGCCGCCCTGCTCCAGCCGGGCCGAAACTCGACGCCACGAATTCCGACTGTGACTGAGATGGCCCATCATCGGACCGCTGCGCAACCGCGACAGCAGAAGCATTCTTCCAAGCGATGATATTTAGCAATTTTGGCTTTGGCAATTTATCTTGCTTAAACTACAAAACGGCAATAAATATTCCAGAAACCAAATATGCGCCGCTGAAGGTGCTGGAGAATTTGGGGAGGAAAGCGCATGTCGACGGTTCGCTGTACCATGGCGCAGGCCTTGGTTCGCTATCTGTGCAATCAGTTTACGATCATTGATGGCAAAAAGGAGATGCTGTTTCCCGGCGTCTTTGCGATTTTTGGCCACGGCAACGTCACCTGTCTGTCGGAAGCTTTGGAAGCCGTAAAAGATACGCTGCCGACCTGGCGCGGCCAGAACGAGCAATCGATGGCGCTGGCCGCGATCGGCTTCGCCAAAGCCAAACGCCGCCGCCAGATCATGGTCGCCACCTCCTCGATCGGACCCGGTGCATTGAACATGGTGACTGCTGCAGGCGTTGCCCATTCCAACCGCCTGCCGGTCCTGCTGCTGTCCGGTGATACATTCGTCAATCGCCGCCCCGATCCAGTCATGCAACAGGTTGAGCATTTCGGTGACCCTTCGATCAACGTCAATGATGCCTTCCGCGCGGTGACGCGCTATTGGGATCGCATTAGCCATCCGGAACAGATTGTCTCGTCGCTGCCACAGGCGGTCGCCGTCCTGCTCGATCCCGCCGATTGCGGCCCGGCTTTCATCGCTCTGCCGCAGGACGTGCAGGAAATGGCCTGGGATTATCCGGAAGCCTTTTTCAAACCAACCATCCATGCCATTCCGCGTCCGCGCGCCGACAAGGATCGCCTGGCTCAGGCACTCGAAATTCTCAGAAGCGCCAAGCGACCGCTGATCATTTCAGGCGGAGGCGTACGCTATTCCGGCGCCGAAGACGTTCTCGGCGCGTTTGCGACGGAGCACGGCATTCCGGTTGCTGAAACCATTGCGGGCAAGGGTACGCTTACGCACCATCACCCGGCCCATATTGGCCCGATTGGTATTGTCGGCTCGACCTCGGCCAATACTCTGGCAGCCGAGGCCGATGTCATTCTGGCGATCGGCACCCGCTTGATGGATTTTACCACGGGTTCATGGACCTGCTTCGCACCGGACGCGAAATTCCTCTCGGTCAACGCTGCGCGCTTTGACGCGACCAAGCATCAGGCCCTTGCGGTCATCGGCGACGCGCGCGAAACCGTTGCCGAACTGGCAGCTTCCCTCAAGGGGTGGAAATCAGACGCTAAATGGACAAATCACGGCAAATCCGAGTTCGACAAATGGAATGCCGCGCTCGATTCTTATCAGAAACCCAACAACGAACCCGTGCCAACCTACGCGCAGGTGGTTGGTATCGTCAGTTCTCATGCCGGCGAGCGCGACTATCTCATCGCCGCCGCCGGCGGCCTGCCCGGCGAAGTCATGAAGAACTGGCGCGTCAAACAGCCCAATACGTTTGACTGCGAATTCGGCTTCTCCTGCATGGGCTATGAAATTGCGGCTGGGTGGGGTGCGGCCATGGCCGACCCGACCCGCGTTCCGATCGTCATGGTCGGTGACGGCACCTATATGATGATGAATTCGGATATCTATTCAACCGTTCTCACCGGCCACAAGATCATTCTCATCGTTTGCGACAATGGCGGCTATGCCGTGATCAATCGCCTGCAGAACGGCAAGGGCGGCGCGAGCTTCAACAACCTGATCAAGGATTGCCGCGTCAAGCAACCGTTCTCCGTGGACTTTGCCAAGCACGCCGAATCCATGGGGGCGCTCGCACGAAAGGTCGAAAGCCTCGCCGATCTCGGTGCGGCGATGGACTGGGCCAAGAGCACCGACCGCACCACGATCTTGACCATCGTCTCCGACGCCTTCACCTGGACACCGGGCGATGCTTGGTGGGATGTCGGCGTGCCGCAAACCAGTGCCCGCGAGAGTGTCCTCGAAGCCTCGAAAGACCAACTCGAAGGCCGCAAGAAACAGCGTATCGGCGTTTAGCGCCGTCACGTAACCGGCAGCAAAATTCCCGGAGATTTTTATGAAAGCGAAATTGGGTATCGCTCCGATCGCATGGTGGAATGACGATCTTGAGGAATTGAGCGACGACGTCTCGCTCGAAGAATGTCTGCGTCAGGCGGGCGTGGCCGGCTTCACCGGCATGGAGACCGGCCGCCGTTTTCCGATGGATGCGAAGGTGCTTGGCCCTATCCTGAAAGCCCACAAAATGAGCGTCTGCGGCGGCTGGTTCTCCGGCCTGTTGCTTGACGGCGACCTGGAAAAGGAAAAGCAGCGCATTGCCGAGCAAATGGCGTTGTTCAAAGCCGTCAACGCGCCCTGCATCGTTTACGGCGAATGCGCACGCACCATTCAAGGCGACCGTTCGAAGCCTCTGGCCACGAAGCCAAAACTTTCAGAGGACGAAATCAAGGTCTATGCCCGCAAGATGACGAAGTTCGGCGAATGGTGCGCCGAACAGGGTATGCCTCTGTCCTATCACCACCATATGGCCGCCGCGATCGAGACGGAGCCGGAGCTCGACATGTTCATGAAGCACTCGGGCGAAGCCATCCCGCTGCTTTTCGATGCGGGCCACTTGGCTTTTGCGGACGGCGATGTCATGCGCGTCATCGACAAGCACCACAAGCGCATCACGCATGTTCACACCAAGGATATACGCAAGGACGTGATCGACAAGCTCGACCGCAGCAGAGAGAGTTTTCTCGACGCCGTCGTAAAAGGCGCCTTCACGGTTCCCGGCGACGGCTCGCTCGACTTCGCCGCCATCGTCGGACGGCTGGCCTCCTATGGCTATGAGGGCTGGTTCGTGGTCGAGGCCGAACAGGATCCGAAGATCAGTCCACCGCTCGCAATGGCAAAGAAAGGGCACGCGGAACTGGTGCGCGTGATGGCGTTGGCCGGCTATGAGATCGTGCAATGAATTGTGGGGACCACAAAGTGTGCGTGATCGTCGGCGCGACACCGGGGGCTCCGCGCTGCGATTGCCCGGGAAGGCCACTGCGAACGGATCAAGGCGCCTGAAGGCGTTGGGCCGGAAAAATCTGAAGGACCGAAGAAATGAGCGTTGGCGTGGGTGTCATTGGAACGGGCGTGATGGGTTCAGAACATGCGCGCCTCGTCAGTCGCGAGATCCCCGCCGCGCATCTCGCGGGGGTCTTCGACGCCGACGCCGCGCGCGCGCAAGCCGCTGCCGCGGGCGCCACTGTCTTTCCTGACCCTCGATCCCTGATCAAGTCGGATCGCGTTGGGGCGGTGCTCATCGCTACGCCGGACGCGACCCATGGGGAGCTGGCCCTAGCCTGCCTCGAAGCCGGCAAGCCCGTCCTATGCGAAAAACCGCTGGCTTCCTCCGCAGCGGAAGCGCTGCGAGTGGTTCAGGCCGAAGTTGCATTGAAGCGCAGGCTGATCCAGGTCGGCTACATGCGCCGGTTTGATCCCGGCTATCAGGAGATGAAGCAGATAAAGGACGAAGGCGGTATTGGGGCAACCGTGTTGTTGCACAACGTGCACCGAAATGTTCAAGCGCCGGAGTGGTTTACCGGACCAATGGCGGTGACGAATTCATTCGTGCACGAGATCGACGTCAGCCGATGGCTAACCGGATCGGAAATGGTCTCGGCTCATGTCGCCAGCGGGCCCGGTGGTGAACCGCTGATGATCACGATGCGGACCAACCGCGACGAGATCGTGTCGACCGAGGTCTTTATCAACGCCGCCTACGGCTATCATGTTCATGCCGAACTGGTGGGTCGGCAAGGAACCGTCGCGCTGGCGGCGCCCGCACTCACGGTGCGCAACAAGGACCGTATTGGCGGCCTCTCTTATCCCGAAAACTGGATACCGCGCTTTGCGGACGCCTATCGCCGGCAATTGACTGACTGGATCAGCGCGGTGGCGATGGGAACTCCGGTGGGAGCAAGCGCCTGGGACGGCTACGTGGCCTCCGCCATCGCCGAGCAGATCGCAGCAGGTCTGGCCGAGAGCCATGTGACGACGCTGAAATACCCGTCACGTCCGTCGCTATATGACTGAACGCAGGAGCCAAACCACGGGCGGGAGGTTTCATCCTCTAATTCGTGCATTCCATCGGCGAAACCCGGGAGAGAATTGATGATCAACTATGCCGTCGTCGGAGCCGGCTGGATCTCGCAGCAAGCGTTCCTGCCCGGCGTGGCTCAGTCTGGAAATTCGCGGGTTGCGGCCATCGTGACTGGCGACCGCGCAAAGGCAGCGCGGCTTGCGGAATTTTACGGCATTGGCACGGTCGTCGGCTATGACGGCTACGACGCGCTTCTGGCCGGCCCGGGGATCGACGCAGTCTACATCGCCTTGCCGAACCACATGCATGCCGATTACGCCATTCGGGCCGCACGCGCCGGCAAGCATGTGATGGTCGAGAAGCCGCTCGCCATGAACGAAGACGAAGCGCTCGCCATTATCGCCGCGGCGCGCAGTGCGAACGTATTTCTGATGACCGCATATCGGCTGCACCACGAACCGGGAACCGTCGCTGTTCTCGAACACATTCGCGCCAACGCGATCGGCCGGCCGCTGTTCTTTCAGTCGGTGTTCAGCTTCCAGACGTCTCCGGGGAATCATCGGTTGAGAGCGACGGCCTGGGGTGGCCCGCTGCAGGACGTCGGCGTCTATTGCATCAACGCCGCCCGTCATATCTTCGCGGAAGAGCCGATCGAAGCGATGGCGATGTCGTACCGGCCGGCCGACGACCCGCGCTTTAACGAGGTTGACGCCTCGGTGGCCGCGATGTTGCGATTTCCCTCGGGCGGCCTCGCACAATTCGTCGCCAGCTTCGGGGCAGCGGCAGTCGACAATTACCGGGTCGTGGGAACGTCGGGCGACCTGGAACTCGACCCCGGATTCAGATTTGACACGGTGACACGACTGCGGCTGCGCCGTGACGGAAAAATCGACGAAACCGAGTTTCCACAGATCGACCATTTTGGCGCGCAGGTCGGATATTTCTCGGATTGCATCAGATCGGGAACGCCGCCCGAAGCAGATGGCGACGAGGGGTTAGCGGACCTGCGCGCACTGGTCGCAATCGAAAAGGCCGCTGCGACTGGAATACCACAAGCGATTTCAACTCAACCGCGTTCACGTCATCCGACCCCCGACATGGTGCGGCTTACTCCCATAACTGATCGTCGCCTCGTTCTCTGATTGCAAGACCGGTTACAAAATCGAAGGACAATCGTCATGAATGGACTGACTGGAAAAATTGCCGTCATCACCGGTGGCACACAGGGGCTCGGCGCAGCCATCGCGAGGTTGTTCGCCGACCGTGGCGCATCCGGCATCGTGACTTGCGGCCGCTCGGCAGCAAAGGGCCAAGCCAAAGCCAAAGAAATTCAGGATGCAACCGGCACGCGGGTTGTGTTCGTCGCCGCCGATTTGGGCAAGGTCGAAGATTGCCGGACCGTCATAGCAAAGGCCGACGCAGAATTCGGCCGCGTCGACGTGCTGGTGAATGCCGCTGGAATAACGGATCGCGGCACGATCCTCGATACGTCGCCTGAATTGTTCGACAGGATCTTCAATGTCAACGTTCGCGGCCCATTTTTCCTGATGCAGGAAACGATCAAGATCATGCGTCGGGAAAAGATCGCGGGCAGTATCGTCAATATTGGCTCAATGTCGTCCAAAGCCGGCCAGCCCTTCATCGCGGCCTATTGTTCGTCAAAAGGTGCTCTGGCAACCCTCACGGAGAATACGGCCTATGCAGCGATGCGCAACCGTATCCGCGTCAACGGGCTGAACATCGGGTGGATGGCCACCGAGGGCGAGGACCAGATTCAGGTTCAGCATCACGGTGCGAGCCCGGATTGGCTGAAAGAAGCGGCGGCTGCACAACCATTCGGCCGTCTCATCGACCCGCACGAAGTTGCGCGCGCCGTGGCATTTCTGTCGACGGATGAGTCCGGTCTGATGACTGGATCCATGGTGAACTATGACCAGTCGATCTGGGGCGCATACGGATCCTCGCCACAGCCTGAGTCCGCGCTTTAGTCGCTTTCCCTGAAGTGAAGCAACGTCAGCAACGCGTTTTGCAAGGATGCTCTTTTGCTCCAGTTCCAAGCCCCAAATGCCTTTACAGGTATGTAGGCATAGCGCGCCAGGCGACCTGGCCCATGCAGCGCGGCGTGCCTGTGTGGGAGGCCGCGGGCTTTCTTGAAATGCTTACCGAGGTGCTGCTCGGAACCTATGGGACGATTCGTGGTGGGTGAGCTCTCAGTCGGGAAAACCGGCCAAAGAGCCCGGTTTATGCTCGAAAATCGGTTATACTCAACCCGCGAATTGAGTATAACATCCAGGATTCTACGATGGCGGCACCTCCACTGGTTGCGCAGACCACTTATGCCGAGCTTCTGGAACGGTGCGCCGGCGCCGCGTTCCACGACGCCTTCGACGACGAAGGCGCCTTCACGCCCAAAACCGTCAAGGGACGCCGCTACTGGTATTTCCAGACCGGCTCCGGCGAGGCGCGTACGCAACGTTACGTCGGTGCGGAAACGCCCGAACTTCTCGAACGCATCGCCCGCCAAAAGGAGGTCCGGGACGATGAACGCGAACGTCGTGCTCTGGTCCAGACGTTGGTGCGATCCTTCTACCTTGCCCGTCCCCTCCCGGAAATCGGCGAGGTTATCGCCGCGTTGGCGAAAGCCGGCGTGTTCAGGCTTCGTGGCATTCTGATCGGCACGGTCGCCTACCAGACCTATTCCGCGATGCTCGGCGTCAGACTTTCTGGCGGCGCCTTGCAGACCGGTGACATCGACATCGCCCAGTTCAAGAACGTGTCGGTTGCCGTCGGCGACAGTACTCCGCCGGTACTCGACGTATTGAAGGAAGTCGACAAGACCTTTCGCGCGGTCCCACACACCGTCGATGGCAGACGGGTGACCAGCTATGCCGCCAAGGGTGGATTGCGAGTAGATTTCTTGACGCCGAACGAAGGCGGGGAAACCGGCAAACCCCAGCCCCTGCCCGCGCTTCGAAGCGATGCGCAGCCCTTGTGCTTTCTCGATTTTCTCATCCACGATCCCGAACCGGCGGTAATCCTGCATGGTGCCGGCATTTACGTTGGGGTTCCGGCACCGGCGCGGTACGCGATTCACAAGCTGATCGTTTCACGTCGGCGGCCTGAAGGTCAGGCCAAACGTGACAAGGATCTGCTGCAAGCCGAGGCGTTGTTCGAGGCGCTTGCGGACAAGCGTCCCCACGAACTCAAGAGCGCATGGCAGGAAGCCTATGAGCGCGGTCCGACGTGGCGGCAGTTGTTGGCCGAAGGCATCGGGCTATTGAGCGCCTCCGCCCGGGATCTGACATTGAAGAGCGTCGACAGCCGACGGTCGATCGTTCCGGGGATCGACTTGGTGTTTAACAATCCCCCCGCCCGCTATGATTTCAGCCGAGATATCGTGAGCTTCGAGGGCACCGCGCTCGGCAGCCCCGTTGCCTGCGCCATCAGCCGCGAAGCGCTCGACGATCATTTCGGGACCGACGGTCTCGGACAGGACGGCCGCCTCGAAGGCTTTCTCAAGAGCAGATCGAGGATCGAACTGATGGCCCGCGCCAAGTATCTTTCCTGGCCAGTCGAAGAGCCCGCCGCGGTATTGATCAAGACCATGGATATCAAGAAGCTCACAGGGAAGATATCCGCGGCGACGCCGGCGGCACCGGCCGGCGTACCGGCCGGCCGGTCGGGCAAGAAGCGCTAGCGCTTGAAGGTACCGGCCTGCCGGAGGACGCTTCACCGTCCCAACCCGCGTTTGATTCCGACCGACCAAGAAATCCCCTCACCGCCGACGACACCGGTGACCGCCTGCCCCTTTGCGCGTTCAAGCACCGGCCGCCATGGCACCAGGCTGAATTCCTGCGCCCGTTCGATCAGGGCAAACCGTCCACTGTTCAGCGTCAGCGTCCGCCGATAGGTTCCGGTCAGCCGATCGCCGGGCTTGATCTCGGAATATCCAAGGCCGGTTTCGCCGGCGATGCGGGCGCCGGTCTCGGCAAGCTCACGCCGCTCCAGGGTCTGTAGGAGATTGCGTGCATAGACCACGCGCCCGTCCTGCTCGCGCAGGAGTCCCTGTTCGAGTAACCATTGGCGCCGTGCCCGAATGGGAATACGTCGCCCGCATGGAGGATGTACTCGACCTCTATGCCGAGACGCCCGACCCCCAAAGACCTGTGGTCTGCTTCGACGAGAGCCCGACCCAACTCATCGGCGAGGTGCGTGAGCCGATTCCCGCCAAGCCGGGCCAGCTTGAGCGTTACGACTGCGAATATCGCCGCAACGGCACCGTCAACCTGTTCGTCTTCCTCGACGCCCACCGTCCCTGGCGCCGGGTGAAGGTCACTGACCGGCGCGCCAACCAAGACTTCACCGAGTGCATGCGCGAGTTGGTCGATATCGACTATCCCGACGCCCCGATCATCCGGGTGGTCCGGCTTCTTCGAATTCTGCAGACCCCACATGGCACCATCCCGCAACAATGCCATTCTGCACAAAAGAATTGACCGAGAAATCCGGCTGGTAGACGCGCCGAAAGGGCGAGCCAATCAAGGGCGACTCGACCAAGGTCGAGGAATGTGTCGCGTGATCTCTCCGGCTCAAGCTACCCTCTGCTGATCCGTCGAGGGCTCCCCGATCCAGCGTTGCAGTGCTTGCACGTAATCGGCAGAGGCGGCCTCCAACTCACCGGTCTTGAGCTTATCGGCGTTGTAGAGAATGAACGGGTCTGCCCAGATGAGCCCGCAGCGATGAGCGGTGGCGCGCAGCGGCGCGAATATTTCGATCATCGGAAGCAGGTTGCTCCCACCGTGACGGTATGCCTCCGGCATGTTGCCGGCGGTGGCTGCAATCATCAGCGGCCTTCCTTCGAGCTGCCGCCCCTCGCTCTCATAGGCGATGTAGTACATCCGCGTCAGGACGGCGTCCTGCCAGGCCTTCAGCAGCGGGGGCGTCGAATACCACTGGATCGGAAACTGGAGCACGATCCGATCGGCCGACAGCAGCCGCGCGGCCTCGCGCTCGCCGTCCCGGAACAGGTCCATTCCGGAAGGATAGGCAGTCGACATGTTGATGATCTCGATACCGGGCACCTTCGCGGCGGCAGTGGCGAGCGCCGCATTGGCCTTGGACCGGCCGAGATCGGGATGGAACAGGAGGATGAGCGTCTTGGTCATGATCGTCTCCTTCGAAGTGATGCAATGACCATGCATCCCAGCTAGAAATTACTCCAATCGATTTATAATATGTCCTATTATCCATTCCATGAATTTAAGATCACTCGACCTCAATCTCCTTGTTGTCCTCGACGCGCTCCTGGACGAAGCCCATGTCGGTCGCGCGGCAGACCGGCTGGGCCTGTCGCAGCCCGCGGCTTCGGCGGCTCTGCAACGTTGCCGGCACGTGTTTAGAGACGAGCTACTGGAACGCGGCCGTGGCACGATGCGGCTGACACCGAAGGCCGAAACCCTGCGTGCACCGCTCAAGTCGCTGCTCGCTGGGGTGACAGAGCTCATGGACCCTCCTGAGGTCCCCTTGGCCGACATTTACCAAACAATTCGGATCGCCGCAGCGGATTATCCGGCGCTCATCGTCATCGCGCCTTTGCAACAGGAACTGCAGCGGACGGCTCCAGGCGTCGACGTGGTGGTGCAGCCCTGGCATGGTGCCGAAGCGGCCCACGCGGCTTTGATCAATGGTGCAAGCGATCTGGCGATCTCCGTTTTCACGTCGGCCGAGGACGGCATCCATCGCGAGGAATTGCTGACCGAACACTACGTGGTGGCCATGCGCGCCGGACACCCCGCGGCATCCCGCTTCAAGCTGGAGAAGTGGCTGAGGTATCCGCACATCATCGTCTCGGGCCGCGGCGACACCCGAACGCCGCTCGATGCCGAGCTCGCCCAGCGCGGCCTCGAGCGTCGCGTGGGCCTAGTCGTACCTAATTTCCAGATGGTTCCACCCGTCCTTGTCCAATCCGATATGATCGCGATGCTGCCTTCCCGCATCATGTCCGAAGTCGACGGACTGTTGTCTTTTGCTCCACCGGTGCCGGTCACCGGCTTTCCGCTTCATCTTGCGTGGCATCGCCGACGGTCCAAGGACGCGGTCCTCCAGCACGTCGCCGCGATACTTGCACGACTGCTGCGATAAGGACCCGGCGGTCGCGGCTGAGACCCCTTATTCGGCCGCGACGGTCACTCCAGCGACGACGCCGCCAAAAATCCAGAGCCGCCGCCGAGGCCCGGACCAGGATGGACCGACGCGCCGATATGATAGAGCATCCGCTTGTTTGACCGCGCCACCCGCCGGGTGGAATTGACCGAGGGCGGTGCCGAGTTTCGCAACATCGCGGCGAAGATCATCGAAGATCTGGAAGCGGCCGCGCGCAACGCGCACGAACTGGCGGAGCGGAAGCGCGGCCGCGTCATTGTCTCAGCGCCGCCGTTGCTGGCCTCCGCGGTCGTGCCCCGCGCGATCGCGGATTTTCATAATAAATACCCTGGCATCGAAGTCAGGCTGATTGATGCCAGAACCGATCAAATCGTCGAAAGCGTCCGTTCCGGGCAGGTCGATTGCGGGATCGGCACATTCCACGCCGGTGAAGAAGGCATCAGTACGACGGTGTTGGGCCGCGACAGCCTGATGGTGTTCTGCCCCTCGAACCATCTATTGGCACACCAGCGGGCGATCAACTGGCGCGAGCTCGAAGGCCTGCCGCTGGTCACGTTGACACGCGACAGCGGCATCAGGCTGCTGGTCGAAGTAGGCTTTGAGACCGCTCAAATCAGGCTGGTTCCCGCCTACGAAGTTGCCTAGATTACGACTGCGCTGGCGATGGTGGAAGCAGGCCTGGGCATCGCCGTGCTGCCGACCTATGCCTGGGCCGGCGCCAGGGGCAATGAAGATGTCAGCCACGGCGCTGAATCCAAGCATCGCTCGTGACATCGCGATGATTACCAAGACTGGACGCAGCATCGCCCCCGCGGTCTCAGCATTCGCGCGGTTCCTCGCCAAATCTATGTCGGTGCCGCGCACGGCCGCGGCTGCTACGAACCAACAGCAATCAGGCACGCATCGGCGTATCGGCAAGCCGACGCCTTTCAACAAGCCACCACGAAAACGTTAGTCAACGCCGCTGACACCGCGGTGCGTTCAGTTCGGCCTGCTCACGTTGGCTGTTGCTAGATTTTCCTTTGATCTCCCGGTGCACACATCGTGCAGACGCCGCCCTCTAACCATTTAAAAGAATTGAACTCACGGTCCAATCCATCATCGAGGCGACAGACAAACATCGGCAAGTTTCATCCAATTGGACATGGCATACGGAATGCCGGTGATAACGAGAACTATATGGTCCATTAATGCGATTGGAGCGGGATAGCTGATGTTGGACATGTCAACATACACAACGCACACGCAGGACGGGACTCCCCCACGAAATCCCTAAAAGCCAGTCGGGAGGCATTGATTACGAAAATATGATCACATGCTCTAAGTGCGACCAAACCGTATCAAATCCAACGCACCTTCCTGACCTGGCATTATGTTGTGACAACTTTCTTTCGCTTGCAGTTGAGCGGCAAACAAAAAGAGCGCTTGTGTTGATTGCTGGAAATCAACAATCACAAAGCCGCTCCGACGCGCCACTTCGCCTAATGCCACTCACACAGCCGATATCTTCAGCGGTCATACTATTTGAACAGCAAAATAGTTCTGCGTGAACGAGTTTCCAATGCAGGGCGACACGGGAAATTTCGAAAGGCGTTTGCGACGTAAAGGCCACATCCAAGGCAACGCTGGAAAAACGCGCGGTGCCCCGGCTCGGCGCAACTCGCTTTCAATTCGATATCCTGCGAACGGTGCATGGCCGGCCGAAATGCGACTTGATATGCTGGCCGCATATCTTGATTTCAGGAGCGTGCGCGAATTGGTGCTCGCTGTTTCTCGCGGCGAAGCCCCGCCGCCCACCCGGTATCGCGGCGCGGGCAGGGCTAGGGAAGCCATTTGGGTCAAGGTTATTGTTGACGAACACGTCGCTCCCGGAGTCAGGGTCAGGCAGAATCCAGCGAAAGTCAATTTGGCAGCGCTCGCATGAAGCCGATGAGAACCGCTTTAAAATTACCCCGGTACTGCCGCCGCAAGCCGCTGAAGAATGGCCGCTGGGCATACTTCTTTGAACCGCCGACCTGGGCGCGCGAGCAAGAGTGTCCAATGGAAGCCGAAGCGCTCGGCCAGAACTATGATGCTGCAGTCAGCCGCGCCGAAAACGTTTTGCTTCCGGCATTTGATTCCTGGCGGACGCGTGGCCTGTCTGACCTTGCTCCTATCGGAGTCACGCGAGGTAGTTTTGATTGGCTGATCCAAGGGTTCAAGCAGCAACAGAAATACAAGGATGTCGACGCCCACACAAAACGGACGTACGACAACGGCACCCAGCTGTTTGCCGATCACATATTAAAGGACGGCAGCCGCGCGGGATCAAGGCAGGTCGGAGATTTCACGAAAGCTTTTGTGGACGCGGTCTACGCGAAGTTGCTCGTGGTCGAGAGCCTCGATGCTGGGGGCAACGTGGTGCGTCGCGAGCGCCGGCGTATGGCAATCGCGGCCATGGGTGCATGCAGACGCGCCTGGTTTGTAATGCAGCGGGCTGAAGAAGCGATCGCTCCTGCCGATAATCCGTTTGCGAAAATGGGTCTGAAGAAGCTAGCGCCCGGTCAGAAAAAAGCCGAAACGCCGACAGCGACGTGGGAGGAGCTGGCGATCTTCCGCAACGAAGCACGACGCCTCGGCTATAATTCGCTCGCTACCGCGGCGCTGACCGCTTGGGAATGGCTGCAGCGGGAGGAGCATTTGTTCGGCGCATTCGAGATCGCGCATTACCGGCCGAAGGAACGACCAAACAGTGTGTGCGTAGTACATCCTAAGACAGGCGAAGAAGCCTGGTGGCCGTTGTTCGATGACGCTGGTAAAATGCTATTTCCGGAATTGATGCCGGAGCTAGACGCCATCAAGGCCGGCATGTTGAGCGGGCTGGTGTTCCGGCGTGATCACAAACACCGCCGCAACCGCGTGCCAACCCCTTGGATGACCGCGCGCGACGGCCTTGATTATCTTCGTGCCATCGTTAAAGAGATCGTCAGGTCCGCTGGCCTGCGCGATGAGCTGTCGTTCACGTCGTTCCGGCACGGCGGATTCACCGAAGGCGCAGATTCAGATCTCAGCGACGCCGAGTTGCGCGCCGCCGGTCGCCACCGCTCGGCCCGGCAATTGCCGACCTACGCCAAGCGCACCCGCAAGCAGCTGATTTCAGGCGCCCAAAAGCGCCGGGCGGAGCGAACAAAACCAGCCGGTTTGTCGGAATAGCGGCCGATAGTTTGTCGGAATAGCCCCTTGGCTGGACTGCCAACTACTTGAAAAGCTTGGTGGGCGCACCAGGGCTCGAACCTGGGACCCGATGATTAAGAGTCATCTGCTCTACCAACTGAGCTATGCGCCCGGACTTGGTCCGGAAAAGCCTTCGCAAGAGGGCGTCGTTTAGCAAAGCGATTCCCACATGTCCAGCAATGCGGGAGGAGTTTTCCCGGCCTTTGGCGGCGGCCCGGGAAGGCAAAAAGCCGCCGGATTCCAGCGGCTTCCGCCTTTGTGCCTGATAGTGGCGAGAAACCGGCGCTCAGAGCCGCTCGGGGCCCCCGCGGTCGGGCCCGCGATCGCGGTCGTCCCGGTCGTAGCGGTTGCGGTCGTAGCCTCTTTCCCGGCCACCTTCGTCGCGATCGCGCTCAAAACGCTCCATTCGGTGCCGCCAGCCGCCCTCGCCGCGGCCGCCAAACCGGCGATCCATTCCGGTGAGCACGGCAAGGCGGCGCTTCTGGCCGTCATCCAGCGTCTTGTAGAGTGGATCGGCCGCATCAGCGATCTTCTTCATGGCGACCGCCGAATTCGCCATGTTGTCGGCGCGCTCGCGTAACCGCGCCACCGGATCGTCCGGCTTCTGCGCGTCGGCATCGCCCTGCGGCGTGTTCATCCGCGCGTTGGCGCGATCGATCCGCAGCTTGGCAAATTCCCGCACCGCGGTTTCCACCGCAGGCCACAGCTTCTCCTGGTCGGCAGTCAGCTTGAGCCCGGCATGGACGGAAGCGATCCGCGCGTCGGCGAACGCCGCCCGGTCTTCCGGGTTCATCCGCATATGGCTATGCGACCAATGACGGTGCTGCGCGTAAACCGCGGTCGAACCGGCGATGGCGAGCACCGCAACCGCGACGATGGTGAACTTCCTCATGCTGACCTCCAGTGAAAGGTGGCATGAGGATGGGCCTGAGCCTGGCGGCAATCAACTTAACGATAGGAAAGAACGCCTTCCCTTACCAAGATGTAATGTGGGCGAGCCTCCTACAGCATCCCGAGCATCCGCGGCAGCCACAGCGAGATCTCCGGCACATAGGTGACGACGCCGAGGAAGATCAGCATGGTGAGGAGCCACGGCCACACCGCGATCGTGAGCTCAGTGATGCCCATCTTGGCGATGCCGGACGCGACGTAGAGGTTGAGGCCAACCGGCGGATGGCACATGCCGACTTCCATGTTGACTACCATCAGGATGCCGAGATGCACCGGATGGATGCCGAGCTTGACCGCCACCGGAAACAGGATCGGCGCCATGATCAGCACAATCGAGGACGCTTCCATCACATTGCCGGCGATCAGCAGCAGCACGTTGACGATCAGCAGGAAGATGATCCAGTCGACGCCGACCGAGGTGATCCACGCCGCGATCTGCTGCGGGATATTCTCGTTCGCCATCAGGAACGAGAACAGCACCGCATTGGTGATGATGTAGAGGATCATCGCGCTCATATTGGCGGAGCCGAGCAGCACCCGCGGCACGTCCTTCAGCGACATGTCGCGATAGACGAACACCGCGATGACGAAGGCGTAGACCGCGCTGATGGCGGCGGCTTCAGTCGGCGTGAACATGCCGGCATAGATGCCGCCCAGCACGATCAGGATCAGCAGCAGGCCCCACATGCACTTGCGGAACGCCACGAATCGTTCGGTCCAGCTCGCGCGCGGCAGCCTCGGATAATCGAATTTCCAGGCGCGATAGAACGTCGTCACGCCAAGCAGCGTCGCCAGCATCAGGCCGGGAATGACGCCGGCCATGAACATCTGACCGACGGACGCCGACGACACGCGAACGCCGGCCGGATCGAGCGCCACGCTGCCGCCGGTCGCCACGCAATAGATCACCATCACGATCGAGGGCGGGATCAGGATGCCGAGCGCGCCAGAGGTGGTGATGACGCCGGCGCCGAAGCGCTTGGGGAAGCCCTGCTTGACCATCGCCGGCAGCATGATCGAGCCGATCGCGATCACGGTCGCCGGTGACGATCCGGATACCGCCGCGAACAACGCGCAGGCCATCACGCCCGCAAGCCCAAGGCCGCCATACCAGTGACCAACCATCGAGGTCGCGAAATTAATCATGCGGCGGGCCACGCCGCCATGGGTCAGGAAATTACCGGCGAGGATGAAGAACGGGATCGCCATGATCTCGAAATTGTCGATCCCCGTAAAAAGCTTCAGCGCCACCGACTCGGTCGGGACGTTGGTCATCGTGTAGATGAAGGTCAGGACCGTCATGCCGAGCGCGATCGAGATCGGCATGCCCGTCAGCATCAGCGCAATCAGCAGGGTGAAGATGATCAGGCTGCTCATCGGGTAACTCCCGCAGCGCCGATACCCGGTTCTTCGACATCGACGCCCTCGACATGGGCGTGATCGTGATGCGGCAGTTCGCCGGTGCGCAGATAGGCATAGGCAACCTGCAGGAAGCGGAAACACATCAGATAGGAGCCCAGGGGAATGCAGAGGTAGACGATCCAGCTCGGGATCTCGAGATCGGGCGAGACCTGGTCGGTATGCATCAGCCCGTAGACGAATTTCGCACCCATGGTGCCGATCACCGCGGTGAAAAAGGCGCCGCAGAGCAATCCGAACAACACGACGGCGTTGCGCCAAGGCGATTTGAGCTGGTTGACGACCACGTCGACGCCGACATGGATGCCGGTCCGCACGCCATAAGCGGCGCCGAACTTGGCCACCCACACGAACATGTAGATGCACAATTCCTGCGCCCAGGACAGATTGATGGGAAACAGGATCGGATACAGGAAGGGAACACCGACGAGATAGCGGTGCATCACCGCGATAAAGATGATGACGGTCGCGAGCGCCATCAACGTCGCGATCAGAATCTCCTCAAGCCGATCGAGGATGCGAAGCAACATCTATTTCCCCCTCAAGGTCAGCCTTGTTGCGGCCCGACCTTGCCCAAAACAGCTGCGACCATCGCGGCCGCGGCCCCCCAGACATAACATAGCCCAGACATGAAAGGGCTTCCGGGCCGAAGCACGGAAGCCCTCTATGTCCGCCTTAGTTGGTCGCGCCCTTCGTCTCCTTGAGGAATTCGTCGATCAGCGGCTGGCCGACGCGCTTGGCCACATCCTGGAAAACCGGTTCGAGCGACTTGCGCATCGCCGCATCCTGCTCCGCCGTCAGCGCCACGATCTCGCTCTTGCCGGTCTTCTTGATATCAGCGAGCGCGTCGTCGTTTTCCTTGGCGGACTGGCCGTTGCCGTATTCGGTGGCTTCCTTCATGGCCTTGTCGCATTGCGCGCGGATATCCGCCGGCATGCCGTCCCAGAACTTCTTGTTCACGACCACGACGTAGCCGATATAGCCGTGGTTGGTGTTGGTGATGTACTTCTGCACCTCATGCATTTTCTGGGTGTAGATGTTGGACCAGGTATTCTCCTGGCCGTCGACGACGCCGGTCTGCAGCGCCTGATAGACTTCGGAGAACGCCATCACCTGCGGGATCGAGCCGAGCGTACGGAACTGCGCTTCCAGCACCTTGGACGACTGGATGCGGAATTTCAGGCCCTTGTAATCGGCGGGCGCAACGAGCTTCTTGTTGGCGCTCATCTGCTTGAAGCCGTTGTCCCAGTAGGCGAGACCCGTCATGCCCTTGGCATCGAGCAGCCCCAGCAGGCGCTTGCCGAGCGGCCCGTCGGTAACTTTGCGCAGCGTCTTCAGATCGGGGAGGATGTACGGCAGATCGAACACCTCGAATTCCTTGACGCCGATCGGGCCGAATTTCGAGTTCGACGGCGCCAGCATCTGCACCGCGCCGAGTTGCAGCGCTTCCAGCTCTTCCTTGTCCTTGTAGAGCTGCGAGTTGGGATAGACTTCGACCTTGACCTTGCCGCCGGTGTATTTCTCGGCCAGATCCTTGAATTTTTCGGCTGCCAGACCCTTCGGCGTGTTCGGCGCAACGACGTGGCTGAACTTGATGATAATCGGCGACTGCGCCGACGCCGGACCGACCAAAGCCAATGTTGCGATCGATGCCGCCGCCAAAATCAGTTTCCGCATATTTCCTCCCGCGTCATTTTTGCCGAGCGCGAACCACCCGGCTCCGAAGTATGCCAGACGAACCAATACAGAGAAGCCTGTCGAAACGCCATTACTCGTTAGAAGGGGCCGCGCGAAAGGGCTTTGCTGCATTGCAAAATGCAACATCCTGTCCACCCAAAGCACGCGGCCTTAAGCAGCGCTCACGGTTCCGCACCCTCGCCGCGCGATGCGCCCGAGTTGTACAACCGACTTGCCCTTTCGAAAACGAGAGGGCGCAGGGAAGACCGGGTGCGCGCTGCACCCGCGGTCTCGCGTGCAAAGTGTGTAAAAAGTTGCGCACACGAGCATACAGGTTCAGCGGAGAGCATCCGGCCTTCCCTGCGCAATGGCTTTACGGCTTATACGTGATCTCCCCGGTGAGCCATGCACTCTTGCCACCGTCGCATCGCGAATTAATCCGCAACGCTTGACGCCAGCATCGGGGCGTCAGGACCGCACGACTTCGCCGTACGCATCAGTCGCGCTCGTCTTCGCAACATCTGCGTCCACCGCATCCCACCGCGCGTTCGTGGCGATCGCGAGCGCCCCTCTGGTCGGGTGAGACGGGTAAACCATACACTTGATTTGGAGTTCTGGAAAACAGAAATATTTTTGATTCCGGAGCTTGACATGATTTCCGTAAACCAGAAGTGATTTGCCCCGACTTCCGCCCTCGCTCGTTGAGCTACGGCGGACAAGTCGCCAAGGCTACGCCGGGCGCGGCCGTCGGGCTAGATATCGATCCCAAACTTCTGCAGACCCCACATCGTGACGAAATACAATACGATAGTGAGCGCGCAGCCCGCACCCATGCTTGCCCAAAAACCAACGCCTGCCCGAAGCATCGCCGGAAGAATCAGGAACATCGGCAGAGACGGGATGACATACCAGAACGTTGCTTCTGCCAGGTTGGCAATCCGCGCCGCATCACCGGTGTCGCGCCAGAGCCACAAAATTCCCAATAGCGAAAGCAAGGGCAACGAAGCGACCAGCGCTCCAAAGGCAGGGCTGCGCTTGGCGACCTCGGATATCACGGCGATGATAATACCGGACAAGGTGCATTTGATCACGAAGTAAAGCATGAGCTGCCTATCATTACTCGACCGCACGGTTGGAAATGAAGCTCGCCCCCGGTTTCGCCTTGCGTTCATCAGAAGCGAAATACGAATAAAGCGCCGGAAGAACCAGCAACGTCAGCAGGGTTGCGCTCAACAAACCGCCGATCACAACTGTTGCCAACGGTTTCTGGACTTCTGCGCCGGTACCGCTCGCCAGAGCCATCGGAACAAAACCCAGAGAGGCGACCAGCGCCGTCATGATGACAGGGCGAAACCGCGTGAGCGCTCCCTGACTTATGGCATCGCGTGAATTGAGGCCGTCCGCAACCAGCTTCCTTATCTGGCTCAGCATGACGAGCCCATTGAGGACGGCAACGCCGGAAAGCGCGATGAAGCCGACCGCAGCCGAAATCGAGAACGGCATGCCTCGCAGCCAAAGTGCAGCGATGCCGCCGGTGAGCGCCAGCGGCACGGCGCTAAAAACCAGCAGGGCATCGCGTGCCGAACCGAGCGCGCTGAACAGCAGCAGGAAGATCAGCAGAAAGCATCCGGGCACCACGAACAGCAGGCGTTGCCGCGCCACCGAGAAATTCTCGAATTGACCGCCCCAGGAGAGCCAGGTTCCCGGCGCCAGCTTGACTTTTTCATCGACGAGCGCCTGCGCTTCCGTAACCAGTGACCCAATATCCCGTCCGCGGACTTCGGCTGTTGCCACCACGCGGCGCTTTCCGTTCTCCCGGCTGATCTGGTTAGCGCCGTCGGTCTGTTCGAACGTCGCCAACGCGCGAAGCGGAACGGACGCCGCAGCCGCGTTTTCGTTCAGCCGCGGCAGTTGCACCGGCAAGTTCTCCAATGCTGCGATATCGTTGCGCAGCGTATCGTTAAGCCGGACGATGATCTGGAAACGGCGGTCGCCCTCGAAGACGAGGCCCGCCACACGACCGCCGATGGCGGCTTCGATCACGTCCTGGATCGCAAGCAGACTAAGGCCACGTCGGGCGATTTCAGCCTTGTCGATCTTGATCTCCAGAAACGGAAGCCCGGTGGTTTCCTCGACCTTGACGTTTTGCGTGCCCTCAACGCGACGCAGCGCGTTGGCGATGCTGCCGGCGGTCCGCTGCATCTCCTCGAAATCGTCGCCGAAAACCTTGACCGCCAAATCCTCGCGCACGCCGGCGATCAGTTCATTGAACCGCATTTCGATGGGCTGGGAAAAGCCGAGCTTGTTACCCGGCAATTTGCCCGCCTCGGCCTCGATCAATTTGATCAGGCCATCCTTTGACAGGCCGGGGTCCGGCCATTCGCCCTGCGGTTTGACGATGATGTAGGTGTCGGACGAACTGGGCGGCATCGGGTCGGCAGCAAGGTCCGGCGTGCCGGTGCGCGAGAACACGAAAGCGACCTGCGGAAACTTGCTGATTACGTTTTCGATCTGAAGCTGCATCGCCTGCGACTGATTTATCGAGGTGCTCGGGACCCGCTTGACTTCCATGACGATGTTCTTCTCGTCCAGAGTGGGTGTGAACTCCTGTCCGAGCCGGGTGAACAGCAGGCCGGCTGCCAGGAACAGGAGCGTGGCGGCGCCGATTGCCGGCAACGGGGATGCGATCACGCGGGTCAGCAGCGGCGCATAAGCCACCTTGAGCTTGCGGTGGATGATGTTCTCTTGCTCCTTGACGGGTCTGTTCACCATCAGCGCAATCATCGCCGGAACGAAGGTCAGCGACACGACGAAGGCGGCGACGAGCGCGATGATGACGGTCAGCGCCATCGGCTCGAACGTCTTGCCCTCAACGCCCGTGAATGTCAGCAGGGGAACATAAACGAGGATAATGATGAGCTGGCCATAGACGGTCGGCCGGATCATCTCGGTGGCGGATTCGTTCACGGTGCGGAGCCGTTCGTCCAGCGACAACGCACGGCCGAATTCGCGTTGCCGTTCGGCCAGATGCCTCAGGCTATTTTCGGCGATGATCACGGCGCCATCGACGATCAGGCCGAAGTCCAAGGCGCCAAGGCTCATGAGATTGGCGCTGATCTTGCCTTGCAGCATGCCGCTTGCCGTCACTAGCATGGTGACGGGGATGACGCAGGCGGTCACCACGGCGGCCCGCAGATTGCCCAGCAGCACGAACAGCACGACAATGACGAGTAGCGCGCCTTCCGCCAGATTGGTCGCCACCGTCTCGATCGTAGCGTCAACCAATTGCGTCCGGTTCAGCATCGTATGGGCGTAGATGCCGGGCGGAAGCGTCCGGCTGATTTCCTTGATCTTCGCATCGGCGGCCGCCGCGACCGTGCGGCTGTTGCCGCCGATCAGCATCAGCGCCGTTCCAAGAACCACCTCGTGGCCATTGACACTGGCGCTGCCGGTCCGCAGCTCCTTGCCGATCGTGACTTCGGCAACATCCTTGATCCGGACCGGAACGCCAGCGCGGGTCGCCACGACAATCTGCGAGATGTCTTCGGCGTTTTCCACGCGGCCGCTGGCCCGGACCACGTAGCCCTCGCCATTCTGCTCGATATAGTTGGCGCCGCGGCTGACATTGTTGGCCTCGATCGCCGCGATCACCTGATTGAGCGACAAGCCAAAACTGATCAGGCGTAACGGGTCGGGCTGAACCTGGAATTGCTTGACGAACCCGCCGATGGCGTCGGCACCGGCGACGCCCGGAACCGTCTTCATCTGCGGGCGGACGATCCAGTCCTGCACGGTGCGCAGATAGACGGTGCGTTGAAAGTCGTCCTTCAGGCGCTCGCCCTCCGGCGTCAGGTAGCTGCCGTCGGATTGCCAGCCGGGCTGCCCGTCGCGCACCGGCACAAGCTCGCCCGGTTTGGCGTATTCCACGGCCCACCAATAAATCTCGCCGAGTCCGGTCGATATCGGGCCGAGCTTGACCTCCACGCCCGGCGGAAGATTGACCTTGGCCTCGTTGACGCGTTCGGAGACCTGCTGGCGGGCAAAGTAGATATTGGTGCGGTCGGTGAACACAGCCGTGATCTGGGCAAAGCCGTTGCGCGAAAACGACCGCGTCGATTCCAGGCCGGGCGTGCCGGCCAGCACCGTTTCCAGCGCCACCGTGACCTGTTTCTCGATCTCGACCGGCGTCAGCGCCGGCGCGACGGCGTTGATCTGGACCTGAACGTTGGTGATATCGGGAACGGCGTCGATCGGGAGTTTCGTGAGCGACCAGAAACCGGAGGCCGCCGCCGCCAGCGTTACCAGCAGAACCAGCCAGCGGCGGCGCACGGAAAAATCGATGATCCGCTCGATCATCAATCTTTGTCCTTTGGCTTGGAAAGCTCCGCCTTGAGCGCGAACGTGTTGGTCGTCGCGATGGTTTCACCCGGCGTCAAACCAGACACGATTTCGAGCCCCTGATCCTCCTTCTCCCCCAGCACGACATCGCGCTTTTGGAAGCCGTCTTTGGTTCGCACAAAGACGACCGAGCGACCTTCCACCTTCTGTATCGCGGTCGCGGGCGCGACGACGGGCACAGTCCTTTCGTTCAGCGCAATCGCCGCCGTAACGAACGAACCCGGCCGCCATGTCCTGTCGGCATTCTCGATGACAGCCACCACGCGCGCGGTTCTCGTATCCTTGTCGACCAGCGGGCTGACGAAGATGACCTTGCCCGTGGTTGATTCCGAAAGGCCGCGTGCGGAAATTTTCACCGGTTGACCTTCCCGGATCAGAGGCAGGTCCGACGCGGCAACCGACAAATCGACCCAGACGCGACTCAGATCGACGATGACGAACAGCTCTGTTTCGAGATTGTCGCGGCCTACGGCCGCTCCAAGCTCGACCTTCCGCTCCACCACGCGCCCGGAGATCGGCGCCCTGACGTCCTGCCGGCGCAGGCGAGCCTCCGGTGTTTCAGGAAGCGTCGCGATTTCGTTGTCGGCGAGGCCAAGCGCCATCAGCTTTTGCCGGGCGATATTGACTTTCATGCCGGACTGGGCCGCGGCATTGCGCGAGCGCAGGAATTGCTGCTCAGGAATGGCTTTGCCGTCCCACAGCGTTTTGTCGCGGTTGGCGAGATCCTGCGCCAGATCATTGGTCAGGCGCGCTGCCATGTATTCGCTCTTGGCGTCGGCGACCTCGCGGCTCTCGAGGACCGCGATCACCTCATCCTTCACAACGTCGTCGCCAATATTCTTGCGCAGCTCCGCCACCGTTCCGGACAATTTGACCGAGACGTGCGCGATCAGATCGGCACTGGGACTGATCGTGCCGGGAACGGCAAGGCGCTTGGCGATCATGGCAGGGCCGACGTTCCTCAGTTCGATCTGCGCCAGCTTGATCTGCTCCTCGCTCATCGGCAGCGATCCCGACGCAGGCTCTGACGCCGCGGGCTTTGCAGCCGTGGCTATTTTGGTCGTCGTCCCTATTCCGACGGCGCGCTGAACGGTCGTCGACAACCCCGGCGCGAGCGCGAAAATCGCAGCACCAGTTGCAAAAGAGAGAATGATGATGGTTGAACGGCTCGCCATGGTGCTTTCCGACACGGGCCTGGCTTCATACCGGCCGCCGTCATAGATATTTTGAAATGGCCTTGAACTCATCGACGACGGCAACCGCCGATTTGGCGCTCCCGCTGGCGGCAACGTCCAAGCAATGATCGACGTGGTCGTGGATCAGGGTCCGCTTGGCCTCGCCGACGGCTTTTTCGACGGCGTGAAGCTGCTGGGCCAGGTCGAGGCACGAGCGCCCTTCGTCGAACATCGCGATGACCCGGCGCAAATGGCCTTCAGCCCGCTTCAGCCGCTTGACGATATTAGGATGGGACTCGTGGGTGTGGCTGCTTGACATACGGCAAGATGTATCCCCGGGGGGAGGATATGGCAAGGTCAGGCTTGACCCAGCGACCGGTTCACGCGCTTGACTGTCTCGTCAAAAATCCAGTTTGGATTGAATAGCCTCGATACCCGCCTTGGCGCAGGCTTCGTCGGCGTCGCCGCCGGGCGCTCCCGAAACACCGATCGCGCCGACCAGCGAGCCGCCAGCCTCGACCACCAACCCTCCACCAATAATCACGACGCCTGGCAGGTTCCGAATGCCCGCCTGCATCATGCCAGGCTGACTGATGGCGAACAGGTTGCTCGTGCTGCTGCGGAAGGTCGCCGCTGTCCACGCCTTGCCCGATGCCGTCGCGGGCGTATGAGCCCCTGCGTAGCGGTCGCGCAGCACCACTTGTGTTACGCCGAAGCGGTCGACAACGGCTATCGCGACCTGGTAGCCGCGCTGCTGGCAATTCGCGAGTGCCGCTTGAGCCAATTCGAGAGCGATTCCGGGAGCCAGGGATTTGTAGGTAACGAGCGACTCCTGTGCCGGACACGGAGTCGAAATCAGCAGAGCGAAGCTTGCCAGCAGATGCACGAGACGTTTGCTGTCCATAACCGATCCTGTTCAGTTGGCCTGGGCCGCTGCTTGATGTTGCATTTATCGCCTTGTTGAATTATGACGTGCCCAGGGGAAATACGGTCTCCCCTTGAGGCTTCGGTCCAAGACTGTGCAACACTCGACTTGTCGAGGCAATGTGCACATGGACGAACGAAGGCCTCCATATCCCCCGAACCAACTCGATCTGCAGCCTGCCTCTGGCCGGATATCAGCCGTCGTCGATACGGCGCCCACTGATTTGGCCAAATCAGCCAAACCCGTCGCGCCGGGGCCGCGGCATCATTGCGGCCAATGCGAACCTTCCCGAAATGAACGGATCAATGGGCCTCCGCTGGCGAGATTCAGGCGCGCCATCATTGCAGCTACGCTTTTCCTCATGGGAGTGAATGATATGTCAAACCACGCGATAAGTTTCGAAAGCGCCCAGCTTGGTGCTGCGCCTGAGGGCTGGACAGCCACCCTCACAGGATCAGGAGATCCGAAATGGACGGTTGAAAGCGATGAGACGGCGCCGTCAAAATCGAAGGTGCTCAAGCAATCCGGCCGAGCGACCTACCCGCTGCTCCTGAAGAACGACACCAGCATCAAGGACGGCTTTGTCGAGGTGAAGTTCAAGGCCATCGCGGGATCGCAAGACCGCGCCGCCGGCATTGTCTGGCGGGCGAAAGACGCAAACAATTACTACGTGACCCGGGCCAATGCGCTTGAAGACAATGTCGTTCTCTACAAGACCGTCAACGGCATCCGAACCCCGCTCGACATTGTCGGCCGCAAGGGAGGTTATGGAACTGATATCAAGGTTCCGGCTAACACCTGGCATAGCCTGCGCATCGACTTCAAGGGCTCGCGCTTCGGTGTGTCTTTCAACGGCAAACAATTATTCGAGGTTGAAGATTCGACGTTCACCGATGCGGGCAAGGTGGGGCTTTGGACCAAGGCCGATAGCGTATCGGAGTTTGATCAAATCACTTACGGGGAAGCCAAATAGATAAGCCAATTTGAACCCATGGGGACCCGGAGCCTCCCCACCAGATGGATGTCCATCCAAGTGCTCGTCACCTCGCTTGGGGAGCGAACCTATGGATGGACTAGTTCTCACTCTTTTTGTCTTCGCAGCTTTTGCAGGAGGTTTCGTCAGCGGCTTTTCCGGATTTGCGATGGGCCTCGTCGTCTCAGGCGTATGGCTGCACATCATTACGCCAATCCAAACCGCAGCACTGATCGCGGGCTACGGTCTGCTCACGCAGGGTTACGGCATCCTGAAACTGCGCCAGGCGCTGGACTGGCAAAAAATCTGGCCGCTCGCACTTGGCACAACGATCGGCATCCCGATCGGCGTGATCCTGCTGAACCATATCAACCCGGTCTATCTGCGGTTCGGTGTTGGCGTCTTGCTCGTGCTCTACACGGTTTATGGCCTGGCGCGGCCGGCGTTCAAGCCGATGAAGATAGGGGCCGGTCCCGATATCGCCATCGGCATCGTCAACGGCCTCGTCGGTGGATTGACCGGATTTGGTGGCGTCGTGTCGACCATCTCCTGTCAGTGGCGCGGCTGGACAAGGGATGTGCAACGGGCGGTGTTCCAACCCGTGCTGTTCGCAGCCTTTGTGGTCATCTCCATATCGATGGGCATTACTGGCGCCTTCACGCCGGAAACCCTCAAACTGTATGGACTGGGCTTCCCGTTCATGCTTGCCGGCCTGTGGAGCGGTTTCAAGCTGTACGGAACGATTGACGACGAGACATTCCGCAAAGTGGTACTGGTGCTTCTCCTGCTCGCTGGCCTATCGCTGATCGCGACCGCATTGCTCGCTCGCGATCCCTGAGGCGGAAGGCTTGCAGCAATACTCTGCTTTCGAGGAGATTATTACGCATGGACGAATCCAGAGCTGGTTTTCTTTTCCCCTATTCCTCGATTGTTCGAAGCGCACATACCGCCGCGAGGCCGTCATGCTGAAAACCATCGGAACGATTGCCATACCCCAAGCCGCGGGCAGCGAGTTTGATCACGCCGCCTTCGATACGAAGAGCCGGCGTGTCTTCATTGCACACACCGCGCGCAGCTCCATCGAGGTGATCGACCACGACGCCCACAAACACATTGCAACGCTGCCGGGATTTCCGGGCGTGGCCGGTGCCGTCGCCGACGACGGACAAATCCTGGCGACCAACCGCGGCAGCGCCAGCATCGCCTTGCTTGATGCCGTCACGCTGGAAACCCGTGCCGTGTTCAAGACCGGCGAACGACCGAACGGCGCTGTCATCGTTGCCCGATCCGGCCTCGCCATCGCCGCCTGCATCGGCAACGACGGAGAAACACCGTCGCTGCAGCTTTTCGGATTGAGCGACCACAAACATGTATCGATCGAGCTACCGGGGCGACCACGCTGGTGCGTTACCGATGCCGCCGCGGAACGGCTGTTCCTCTGCATCCGCGAGCCCTCAATGGTGCTGGTGGCCCGCCTGCCCGACCTCGGCGCAGTGACGCATTGGAAAATCCCGTCATCTGGCGCTCACGGTCTCGACATCGATCATTCCAGGCAACGCCTTTATGTTGCCTGCGATGACTCAACTCTGGTCGAGATGAGCAGCATCACGGGCGAAGTCACCAACGTCTGGCCGATCGGCGGCCCGCCCGATGTCACGTTTTTCAACCCGGCGACCGGTCTGGTTCACGTCGCCATCGGGGAGCCCGGGCTTGTCGAAACCATCGATCCGCGCAACGGCCATGCCACGCGAACCATGACCGGCGCGGGCGCGCATACGACGGCGCTGGTGGCGCCGGATCAGCTTTACGTCATTTCACCCGCGCATGGCGGAGTCCTCGTCCTCTCGGACACCTGATGTCCGCCAGTAGCTGGACGACCATAAACACAATGCAGCGGAGTGCGGCACACGCTACGCGCGCCACCTCAAGATGGTTAAGCGCGGCAAGCCGCATCGCGGCTTCATGAGTTGATGCTCGCTCACCATCGCTTGAACACCAGGGGTGGGTATGATAAAGAAATTGCTCGGGTCGTTGACAACCGCCCGATGAGCTCCCGCAGCCAAGCGTTGTTTCGCTCCATTACGGAGGAGAAACCATGTCTTGCGGCAGCACTACCAGCAACCCAACCAACACTCTCGACGCAGCTTCCCCCTCTTTTCCGGACCTTGGATGGTCCTGGAAAATCCCGCTTGCATGGCTGGCGGAAATTGCACTGAGGTGGGACCGACGTCGCCAGTACCGGCAACTTCTCGAACTTGATGACCGGATGCTCGCCGACATTGGCCTATCGAGGACGGCCGCTGAAGAAGCGCGGAGGTCTTCCGTGTACATGATTGCGTGGCGCCACAGCCGGTAACGGTCCGATGTCCGCAATCCGTTAAAAATTGCGGACTGGCGAAGTGTGGGCGAAGGCGTTCAAACGCCGTTTCCCCTGTCTTATTCGCTAAGGGCAAAGAAAGGTTCGTGAAAATTGGGACGCGGTGCGGTTGAGAGCACAGGCCTGAGCGCGCGGCTTCGCCGCCAAACAGCAGAGTCCGGCCATCGAACGCCGGACTCTGCTGGAACGCGCGAGCGATCGCCTTACTTTTTGTAGGCGGCGATCACGGCTTCACCATCGGCGCCGGCCTTCTTCGACCAATCGGCCGTCAGCTGCTCGCCGATTTTCTCGAGGCCGGCCTTCAGCGCCGGAGGCGGCGGAAGCACCTTCATCTTGTTGGCCTGAAGCTGTTCGAGATACCACTTCGCTTTTTCTTCCGCGAGCTTCCAGCCACGTTCTTCGGCGACAACCGCCGCTTTGAGGATCGCATCCTGCGTCGGCTTGTCGAGCGCGTCAAAAGCCGCCTTGTTCACGAAGGTGACGTTCTTCGGAATCCAGGCCTGCGTATCGTAGAAATGCGTCATGGTTTCCCAGGCCTTGCTGTCGTAGCCGGTCGAGCCTGAGGTCATGAAGGCGTTGACGACGCCGGTCGCCAGTGCCTGCGGCAATTCCGCCGCCTGGATGGTGACGGGCTGCGCGCCGACGAGTTCGGCGATGCGCGAGGTTCCGACATTATAGGCCCGCCACTTCAGGCCTTTCATGTCCTCCATGGTGTTGAGGTCTTTCTTGGCATAAATGCCCTGCGGACCCCACGGCACCGCGAACAGCAGCATCAGGCCTTGCGATGCGAGTTTCTTCTCGATGGTGGGTTTTGACGCCAGCCACAGCTTCTTGGCAGCCGGATAGCTGGTCGCCACGAACGGGACGACATCGACGCCGAACAGCGGGTCTTCGTTCTCGTGCAGCGAGATCAGAACCTCGCCTGCCTGCGCCTGACCGGTTGCGACCGCGCGCTTGATTTCGGGCGCCTTGAACAGCGACGCGGCGGCATGCACGGTGATCTGCAGTTTGCCGCCGGTGGCGTCGCCGACGTCCTTGGCAAACGCGAGCAGGTTCACCGAATGCGGATTGTCGGCGGGATAGGCCGCCGGAAGATTCCATTTTGTCTGCGCCATCGCGGGAACGACAAATGCGGGAGCGGCAAGCGCGGCGACGCAGGCCGCCATTGCGCACGTCTTAACAAGCCTCAACATGACAATACCTTTCTCTAGCCAGGGAACGCCATCCGCGGCAGCACCATCACGATATCAGGAAACACCGTGATGATGGCAACCGCGAGAACGAGCAAAAAGAAGAACGGCAGGGCCGCCTTGGCGACCGTGTTGGAATCCTTGCCGCTCATGGTCTGCAACACGAACAGATTGAATCCGACGGGCGGAGACACTTCAGCCATTTCCACCACCAGCACCAGGAAAATGCCGAACCAGACGAGATCGAAGCCGGCCTGCTTCACCATCGGAATGACGATGGCCGTGGTTAGCACGATCATGGAAATACCGTCGAGGGCCGTGCCGAGCACGATGTACATGACGGTGAGCGCCGCGATCAGCGAATAGGGACTGAGCTGGAGAGAGTTCACCCAGTTCGCGAGCGCCAGCGGGATGCCGGTATAGGCCATCGACGTGCCCATGTAGGAAGCGCCGGCCAGGATCAGCAGGATCATGCAATTGACCCGCGTTGCGCCCATCACGCTCGCCCAGAAGGATTCCCAGGTCAGCCCGTCCTGCCACCACGCAATCGCCAGCGATCCCAGCACACCCCACGCCGCGCATTCGGTCGCCGTCGCCCAGCCCATCAGCAACGACAGAAAGACGAAGGCGATCAGCAGCAGGCAGGGAATGAGATTGAGCGATTCTGAGATGCGCTGGCGAAAGCTCATCGGCGGTTCCGCCGGCGGCGTGCGCTTCGGATTGGCCAGCGACCAGACCACGATGTAGCCGGAATAAAGCGCCATCACCAGGAAGCCCGGCAGGAATCCGGCGAGGAAAACCTGGATGATGGAGACGTTCGCCTGCACGGCGTAGACCACCATGGTGATCGACGGCGGGATGAGAATGCCGAGCGTACCCGCGCCGGCCAGCGAGCCGAGGCTCAGATTTTCGTCATAGCCGCGCTTCTTCAGTTCGGGCAGCGCGATCTTGGCGACCGTGGCGCAGGTCGCGGCCGATGATCCCGACACCGAGCCGAACACGCCGCAGGCGAGCACGTTGACGTGCATGAGCCGGCCCGGCAGCCAGTTCAGCCAGGGCGCAAATCCGCGAAACATTTCCTCCGACAGCCGCGTGCGGAACAGGATTTCGCCCATCCAGATAAAAAGTGGAAGGGCGGCGAGCGACCATGACGCGCTGTTGCCCCACACCGTTGTCGCCAGCACGCTGCCCGCCGGAATGCCGCCGGCGGCGAATTGCATGCCGGCCCATCCCGTCGCCATCAAGGCGACGCCGATCCAGACGCCGGCGCCGAGCAGCAGCGCCAGAAACCCGAGCAGTATGGCGGCGATGGAGAGCAGCTCCATGTCAGACCCCGCTCTGCATGGCGCGCTCGACGACTTCCTCGGCGCTCGTCGGCTTCGGCAATTCGTAGCGCGGCGCGCCGCCGCGCAGGACATGGATCAGCTCATCCACGAAAGCGACGAAGAGAATCACGAGGCCGCCGCTGTAGCCGAGCTGTGGAATCCACAGCGGCACCGCGATGACGCCTTGCGAGATGTCGGTGAATTTCCATGACTGCCAGGTCATGACCGCGGCATGCCAGGCGAAAAAACCAATGAAGCCGGTGCCGACGAGGAGCGCTGCGATCTCGACATAGTGACGCGCGTTGTCGCTGAGGCGGTCGATCAACAGACCGACGCGGATCATCTCGCCATGCTTGAACGTATGCGCGAGCCCGAGGAAGGCGGTCGCCGCCATGCACCAGGAGATGAAATCGTCGCCCGCCGGAATATTGATACCGAGCGGCCGGCCGGCCGACAGCAACATCATCAGCACGAAAATCGCAATGAGGAAAAGTCCGGCGAGATAGCCGGAGAACAGGTAGAGTCGATCGAGAAACACGCGGATCATGGTGTGTACTTCCCCCTCACACGCCTATTGTCCGGAAGCAATAGACGTACCACGTCCGTCACGCCACGACCTATTTCAGCGCCAGGGCGACCGGGCCCGCCGCCGGATCGGTGACGCCCAGCCCGCCGCCGAGGTCTTCGAGGGTGTCGCGAAAGGAATTGAGGGTGGCGATCATGTTCGGCCGCGCCGCGATGCACGCATCCATGTCGTCCCACTCGGCGATAATGCAGTAGGAGCGGTCACCGGTCTTGATGATATTGGCGTGCTTCAGGCCCGGCCAATTCGCCGCAACGCTCTTGTGGGCATCCAGGAACTCCTGATCGCGTCCCGGCTTCACGCGGAAACGCACCGTATTGAAAGCGGTCATCGGCAATCCTCCCAACATCAATAAAGAAGCCGAGGATACGCAGCCTGCGTACGGTCGCGCAATACAATAGGGCGCGGGCGCCGCACAAAGCGGACATTCCAGGCAGCGGCGCCTTCCGGTGCAAGCGGGCTACGAGATCGCAATGATCTCAAGCTCCTGACCGGGCGTGCCGACGACGTTGCCGACAGCCTTGCCCATCAGAAGCCTCGCCACCGGGGATACGAAGGAAATAGAGCCGGCCTTGGGGTCCGCCTCGTCCTCTCCCACGATATGATATTTCTGGACGCGCCCATCCTCGCGCCTGAAAGTTACCGTGCTGCCAAAGGCAACAGTCTCGGTCGATGCCGGATTAGCGACGACCTGCGCCGTCCGAACCCGCGCCGCAAAGTAGCGCCCATCGCGCAAAGGGATTGCACCCTGCCGCCGCCGCTCATTGACGTCTTCGATCTGCTGCGCCGCCTCATACGCCTCGCGCGCCTGCTGCAACTGAATCTCCAGCGCCTTTAATCCGGCTTCCGTAACAAGGTTCGGATGAGGCGAAACCGGCCGATCCGGCAGCATCGTCTCCGCCGCCGTTTCCGCACTGTCTTCCTTGGTGAAGGCAACGCTCATGGTCAGCCTCCTCTTACGTGAGATACAGAAGCGGCATTAGCGCCACCCGAGCGCCGGCGCCACGTGTGTCAGGATCGATTCAATAACGTGGGTATTATAGGCCACGCCGAGCTGGTTGGGGACGGTCAATAGCAACGTGTCGGCCTCAGCGATGGCCTCATCTTTCCTGAGTTGCTCGATCAGGACGTCCGGCTCGGCGGCATAGGAGCGGCCGAAGATCGCCTGGGTCTCCGGAGAGATAAAGCCGATCTGGTCGTCATCCTCGCCGCCGCGGCCGAAATAAGCGCGATCGCGATCGTCCATAATGGCCATGATGCTGCGGCTGACGGACACTCGTGGCGAGCGCTCGTGGCCGGCCTCCTTCCAGGCTGAGCGGTAGGCCCTGATCTGGGAAGCCTGCTGGATGTGGAAAGGCTCGCTCGTTTCGTTGTTCTTGAGCGTCGAGCTCTGCAGGTTCATGCCGAGCTTCGCCGCCCATATCGCCGTCGCATTCGAGCCTGCTCCCCACCAGATGCGGTCGCGCAATCCTTCGGAATGCGGTTCGAGACGCAGCAATCCCGGCGGGTTTGGAAACATCGGGCGCGGATTGGGTTGCGCGAAGCCCTGGCCGCGCAGCACGTCAAGAAAGACCTTGGCGTGGCGCCGGCCCATATCGGCATCGGTCTCGCCCTCGGCCGGTTGATAGCCGAAATGCCGCCATCCATCGATGACCTGCTCGGGCGAGCCCCGGCTCAGGCCAAGTTGCAGGCGCCCTCCCGAGATGAGATCGGCCGCGCCAGCGTCTTCGGCCATGTAGAGCGGGTTCTCATAGCGCATGTCGATAACAGCCGTGCCGATTTCGATGCGGCTGGTCTTCGCGCCGATGGCTGCCAGCAACGGGAAAGGTGAAGCGAGCTGGCGGGCGTAGTGATGCACGCGAAAATAGGCGCCGTCGGCGCCCAATTCCTCGGCCGCGACCGCAAGATCGATGGATTGCAGCAGCGTATCCGCCGCCGAGCGGGTCTGCGATTGCGAACCGGGCGTCCAGTGCCCGAACGATAGAAATCCGATGCTTTTCATGCAGGCGATATATGCCCTTCCCTGTCGATTTGCGAGCGTCCGGTAAGCGGGGCTCCCCCGCGCTCCCAGCGCGGTTCAACTGTGCGTCGCCCCACCTTGCCCTGGAAACCATTCCCAGTAATGTGGCGGAAACATAAGGGAAAGCATCGATGGGGGGAGTTCTGGAGGGCGTGCGCGTCCTGGATTTCGGGCGCTATATCGCGGGGCCGTATTGCGCGACATTGCTGGCCGAATTTGGCGCCGAGGTCATTCGCGTGGAAAAACGCGACGGCAGCGAAGATCGCTTTGTGGCGCCGGTGGGCGAAGGTGGCGAAGGCGCGCTGTTTCTGCAGGTCAACCGAAACAAGAAGTGCATCACGCTCAATCCGATGAAGCCGGAGGGACAGGAGGTGATGCGCCGGCTGGTTAAAACAGCGGACGTCGTCGTCGCCAATCTGCCGCCGCAGACGCTGCGCGCGATGAAGCTCGATTACGAATCATTGAAGGCAATCAAGTCAGACATTATCCTGACGACGGCAACTGCATTCGGTGGGCCGGGGCCCTGGTCCAACCGCGTCGGCTTCGACGGTGTCGGACAGGTCATGTCGGGTTCGGTGTACATGACCGGCGCCGGTGATCCGCCTTACCGGGCCGCGGTGAACTGGGTTGATTTCGGAACCGCGCTGCACTGCGCGTTCGGAACGCTGGCTGCTCTGATCGAGCGCGGCAAATCCGGGCGCGGGCAGATCGTCGAGGGCGCATTGCTTGCGACCGCATTGTCTTTCACCAACGCAACGTTGATCGAGCAGGCCGTGATCAAGGCCAATCGCGTTCCGACCGGCAATCTCGGCCAGACCGCCGCACCAGCCGACATCTACCGCACCAGGGACGGCTGGGTGCTGTGCCAGGTCACGGGTCAACCGCTGTTCATTCGCTGGGCCAGGTTGATGGGTGAGGAGGACCAGTGGCTAAGCGATCCGCGCTTTGCGGACGATATCAAGCGCGGCGACAACGGCCCTGTCATCAGCGAGCGGATGGCACGCTGGTGCGCCGAACGCACCACGCAGGAGGCCGTCGACACGCTGGGCGAAGCGATGATTCCGGCCGGACCGGTGCTCAGCCCGCAACAGGCGCTGGATCATCCGCATATTCGCGCTGCCGGCTTCATGCAGGATGTCGATTATCCGGGCCTGCCGACCCCCGCACCGACCGCACGGGCCGCCGTCCGGTTGTCGGAAACACCAGGTGAAATCGTGTCGCGTCCGCCGATGCTTGGCGAGCATACAGATCTGGTCCTGGCCGAACTCGGCTATGACCCGGCTGCGATTGCAGCGCTTCGACAGGGCGGCATCATTTAGCGGATGTGCGCCACATGAAGCATGCTTTGGTCGTTAGATTTTTCTTCCACCGGGGCGTCCGAGGATCTTACGAACGCAACAAGATAGGCGCATTGGCAACTATAATCGCGTCTCAAGGGACCCTCGCGCTGCGGTCGTCGGCTTGTGGTCTCTTCAAACGGGAGGCGAAGCTTGTACCGCCGCTTTGACCTCCGCCAGTGCCGCTTGCAAGGCGGCTTCCTTGGTGTGGTCGAGGGAAGTTTTTAGCACTGTGCCGCCTTCGCCTTTGAGCCTCTCAAGAACCTTGTCCGCGGTGACCTTGCGCACCAATACGAAGAGCGCAGCGGTTCCAGGTTGAATTGCCGCAGCGGTCTCCTTCATCCATTTGTCGTCAATTCCAACATCCGTCAAATATCCGCTGAGCGTGCCGGATGCTGCGCCAAGGGCAGCGCCAGCCAGCGGCATCAAAAAGATCATGCCGATCAGCCCGCCCCAAAACGTGCCAGTGATCGCACCGGCAGCCGTGGTATTAATCAGTTGATTCAACTTGATGTTTCCGTTGCCGTCCTTCACCACGACGACGGCATCGCCGAGTTCGATCAAATAATCTTTCTGCATGGTCAGCAGTTTCTGACGGACTTCCTCGGCCTTCGCCTCGGTTGAGAATGCAATCACCACAAGTTCACTCATCAGACTTCCTCTCTGTCCGTTGCATCTGCGATGGCGCACGCGAGATTTCAATCTTCAAAGCGACAGCACATATTGATCCAAATCAAAGCAAGTAAAAGCGCACTTGCCCCTTAGGACAATTACCGTGAGTTTCCACTTGCGTATAATTTTGATGCGGTGAGTGCCTGGTCGCCCCCAGCACGCACCGTCCCACCGGCGGCCCCGGTCACTCAACCCCCATTGAGCCGGGGCCGTTCGACGCTTCCGCGACCGCGGCTTGCCGCATGTGCAGTTTGTGCCATCGCCAGCGGCACAAAGGAGGCTTGCCGTGAAAGATTATCAAGCCTTTTTGGAAAAGCTCCGCAGGCGCGCAGCCGAAGACGCGCTTATCCGGGACCTCGCAACGGACCAGACAAAGCGGGATATGTTCGACCGGCTGGCCCAGCATCTCAACGAGCTTGCTAAAGAGGTTGAGCGGGCGACGACGCAAAGGCCGAGACGAGAAAATTCAAACTGATCCCAAGTGGATTTTGCAGACGCTGCCGCGCGAGAATGCCGGAGCGCAAAATTCCGTTGATCTACATCAAGCTCCCGCGCTGGGAGCGCCGCAATCTCCCTTGCTCGGAGAGTTCGTAGGGAGGTTCCTGTCATGCTCCGCTATATTCTTATTCCTCTTGCAGCATTCGTTCTGCTCACCGCCAGTTTGATCCCTGACGATGCCTATGCCCGCGGTCGCGGGGGTGGCGCTTATCGTGGCGGTGGCGGATTTCACGGAGGTGGCTACCGCGGCGGCGCTGTCGCAGTTCGAGGTGCCCGGGGCGGCGCTGTCGCAGTGCGCGGCGGCCGCTACGGTCATGCCGGCTACGGGTATCGACGTGGTGTCGGGGCGGCGGCGGTCGGCGCGGCTGCTGTCGGCGCTGCTGCGACAGGGGCCTATTATCGCGGCGGCTGCGGCTACGACGCCTACGGCAACTGGACTTGCCCGGGCTATCAGTATTGAGACGGCCGTGAACGCTCACAGCCATGCGGCGCCGCCCGAACCCACTGCGCTATGGGAACGGATCACGAAACCGGCACTTTTCAAGAACGCGCCGTTGGCTATACGGTCCGCTCCGGGTAGCTGACCCTGCTTGAACGTCCGCCGCTGGCGCCAAACGGGCATCGCGCAAGCCGTCCGGCTACGCCGCGTTCAAGGCCTGCGCGATGTCGGCGATCAGATCGGACGGGTGCTCGATGCCGATCGACAGCCGGATCGTGGAGTCGAGAACGCCGATTTTCTGGCGGATGTCGGCGGGAACGCCGGAGTGGGTCATGCTTGCCGGCAGGCTGGCCAGCGACTCGGTACCGCCGAGGCTCACCGCCAGCTTGAAGATTTGCAGCGCGTTGAGGAATTTGAATGCGGCGGCCTGGCCGCCGATAATGTCGAACGAGAACGTCGAGCCCGCGCCGGTGCATTGATGCGCGAACAGACGGCCGGCGGGGGAGTTCGCTTCGTGGTGGGCAAGGTAATGAACCTTGGCCACCTTGGCGTGGTCGCGCAGAAAATCCGCGACGAGCCGTGCGTTGGTGTCGGCTTTTTCCATGCGGATGCTCAACGTCTCGAGCGACCGGGAGAGCATCCAGCAGGAATGCGGATCCAGTTGGGTGCCGATGGCGCCGCGCAACGCCTTGACGTCCTTCATCAGGGCCTTTGAGCCGAGGGCTGCGCCCGCGATCAGGTCGGAGTGACCGCCGATATATTTGGTCAGCGAGTACAGCGAGAGGTCCGCGCCGTGCTCGATCGGCCGCTGAAACACCGGCCCGAGCAGCGTATTGTCACACGCGACGATCGGGGTGTGGTCCTGCGCCTCGCCGATGTTGTCGGCGACGCGGCGGATCATCGCGATGTCGACCAGGCCGTTGGTCGGGTTGGCCGGGGTTTCGATGAAGATCATTGCCACCCTGCCCTTGCGCATGGCGTCCTCCGCCGCCAGCTGGACCGCGGCTTCGTCGATGCCATCGGCAAAGCCCACCGCGCCGATCGACAGACCCGCCAGCGTCTTCGTAAACAGCGTTTCCGTCCCGCCATAGAGCGGCTGCGAGTGCAGGATGACGTCGCCGGGGCGAACGAAGGCGAGGATCGCGGTCGAAATCGCCGCCATGCCGGACGAGAACAGCGCGCATTTCTCGGTACGCTCGTAGACCGCGAGCCTGTCCTCGACGATCTCGCTATTGGGATGATTGAACCGCGAATAGACCAGGCCCGCGCCCATCCCCTCCGGAGGCTCGCGGCGGCCCGAGACGTAATCGAAGAAATCCTGTCCGTCTTCGGCGGTCCGAAACACAAAGGTCGAGGTCAGGAACACCGGGGGTTTGACGGCGCCCTCCGACAGCTGCGGATCATATCCGTAGTTCAGCATCAGCGTTTCCGGATGCAGCATGTGGTTGCCGATGTGGGTCTTCGACGGAAACGGTTTCACCATGGCCTGCCTCGAAAAATCGCCCCGGATTGGGGTTTGCCGCAAAGACGATGCGGTCAGGAGCCGTGAATGCGACGGCACCCAACGGCTTTGGTCAACGTTGCCTGGCGTAGCCTAGCAATATCCGGGACCGAATACACTGCGTCCAGATTACCAGGTTGGAAATGAGGGGCATGCGAGATGGGACGATGCGGGCCAGCGCATGCTCGTCGGCCCCGATGGCATCGTTGAATGTTTGCGCGAGCGAACGAGCTATCGCTCGGTGCGCATATAAGGACTGCTCTCGGATACCAGCTTCAGTTCCGGCGCAACGTCCATCTTCTGGGTTACATTGGTCCGGGCCCGGCTCGCGCTTTCCGGATTACCCACGAACGCCCACATCACCATGCCAATCGCGAGCGTCGCACTACTTATCACCCCGATGTCTCGCTTCATTGCGATCTCCCGTTTTGCCTCGGGTAGGCACAAATCAAGCCAGCCCGTCGTGGTCGAAGTATGGCCAAGGCAAGATAACGCCGTGCCTCCGCGGTCAATTGATCGCTGGCGCGGCAGCTCTCAGTTCTCGCTTCAGTTCTTGCCTCAGTTCTTGCCTCAGTTCTTGCCTCAGTCCTTGGGAGTGGCTGCGTCTGGAGATAATTTGCCGAGCATGGCGGTGAGTTCCTCATCCGCGCTGACGATCGTTTTGTTTCGATCTACCATGCTCTGCGCAGGTTCCACCGCGGCTGGCGGCTGGACCGGCGCGCCAGCAGCTTCCTGTTTCGCCGGTTCGACCGGAGAGGACACGGACAATTTTTCGGAAAGTTTAGGTTTTACCTCCGGCAAAGGCTTTGGTTGCCGGTCCGGCCGAGACGCCGCGGCACTCGACGCGGCAACCGGATCGGGCGGCCTGGCGTCGACCGCCGGTCGCGCGCCGCCGGATATCGCACTGCCATCTGGCGCAGCGCCCTGGCCTGCCCTTGCAATGATTCCGTCAACGATCTCTGGAAGCCGCGCCTTGTCGCTGGCAGCCAAATACGCTTTGGCCAGTTCGTCGACATATTGCTGTCCGTAATCCGCCAGCACCGAGGTCACGCGCGCAAGATCGGCGTCGCCTTCAACAAGCCGTCGCCATGCCTGCTGATCATACGAACGCGCCGTGGTGCTGATCGCCTTTGGGGCTTCGCGATGAACCACCGGTTCCGGAATCGGCGGCGTCGCTAAGCCGGGCCTGTCCGCGCGTTCAGGCTTCCGGGCAGCATCGTCACTTGCCCGCTTTCGATTATTCTCCGCCACCAGCAGCGACAGCAGGCCGATGCCCATCAGCAGGAAGCCAACCGTGGCCCATACCAGCGTGGCGCAAAGCAGAGCCCCGGCAATCAGCAATATCCAGCCAGCGGTACGCACTAGGTGGCCTTCTCTATGAACTTGTCCGGGCCGAAATCAATCGATAAAATTGGACACTGATTTTCGACGCTTACGGCAAGGCGCGCAACCCAAGAATCGCAAATGTCGATTGCAGCAGCGCGCCCGGCCCTGCTTAAGCGCCGGTGACCCGCCAGATCACGTCACCGACATCGTCCGCCATCAGGAGCGACCGGCCGTCGGGGCCGAGCGCCACCCCGACCGGTCGCCCGTAGGATTCCTTCTCGTCCGGTGCGAGGAAGCCCGACAGAATATCCCGCGCCGGCCCTGACGGACGCCCGTTCTCGAACGGCACGAACACGAGCTTGTAACCACTCAGCGTGCTGCGGTTCCAGGAGCCGTGCTGACCGATCGCCATGCCATCGGGAAAGCCAGGCAGCGTGCCAGCCGGCACCCAGCAAAGACCGAGCGACGCAGTGTGCCCGCCCAGCGCATAGTCCGGCTTGATCGCCCTGGCGACCGCGGCGGGATCCTGTGGCACCCGGTCGTCCACCGTCTGCCCCCAGTAGCAATAGGGCCAGCCATAGAAGCCGCCGTCGCGCACCGAGGTCAGATAGTCCGGCGGCGTTTCGTCGCCGAGGCCATCGCGCTCGTTGACGACAGTCCAGAGCACGCCGGTCTGCGGTTCCCAAGCCATACCCACCGCATTGCGCAGGCCGCCGGCAAAGATGCGGCTGGATCCGCTTGCGAGATCGAGCTCGTAGATCGCCGCACGGCCCTCCTCCACTTCCATGCCATTGTCGGCAATATTGGTGAGCGAGCCGACGCCGGCATAGAGCTTCTTGCCGTCGGGGCTCGGCAACAGGCTGCGTGTCCAGTGCCCGCCGGGCTTGAACGAGACAAGGCTGCGCCCTACTGCCGTAATGCTGTCGGCGCCCGCCGCATAGGGAAAAGCCACCACGCCGTCGGTGTTGCCGACATAGAAGGTGTCGCCCAAGAGCGCCATGCCGAACGGCTGGTTCAGCCCCTCCATGAAGATTCCGCGCGTCTCGGCGACCCCATCGCCATCGGCGTCGCGCAGCAGCGTGATGCGGTTGGCGCTGACGCCGAGCGCGCGGGCACGCCGCATCGTCGCCTGCATCGCGTAGCTGAACACGCTCCGGATCGGACCTGCGACCTGATTGGACTCGGCAATCAGGACATCGCCATTGGGCAGCACGTTGATCCAGCGCGGATGCTTCAGACCGGTCGCAAACGCGTTGACCTTGAGCCCTGGTGCTGCCGTCGGCTTCCGACCGTCGTCCCAGCCCCTCGCCGTCGGCATTTTCAGCGTCGGGATCGCGCCTTGCGGCTTCGCCTCCGGCACAACCGGCGCGTTGCCCCAGGCCGGTGCGGGGGCGGCACCCTGCAATTTGCGCCAAAACAACGCACCAGCGCCGATCAGCGCGACGATGCGCGCGAAAATTGCCGAAAAGTTCATGTCATTCCCCTGTTGATCGCGCTTCGCTCGAAAACGCTATAGCCGACGTCTGCGCGCGTTGAAACCTCGCGCGCCGAATTTCGATTCTTGATTGCGTCGAAAAAGCAGATCGTGAAAGACCGCCCGATACGTTAAGGCCTGTCCGCTATCTGCGGAGGGTCACGCTTGGCGAGGAACCCGCGAATGATGAACGGGATTTATCGATGAGCGTCGGACTGATCGCCCTTCTCGACGATATCGCTGGTATCGCGAAGGTGGCCGCGGCCTCCCTCGACGATGTGGCCAGCCAGGCCGCCAAGGCCGGGGTAAAGGCGGCCGGCGTCGTCATCGATGATACCGCGGTCACGCCGGGTTACGTGATCGGATTCGCGGCCAAACGTGAACTGCCGATCGTGGGCAAGATCGCGGCGGGATCGCTTCGCAACAAGCTCCTGATCCTGCTTCCGGTTGCGCTGGCGCTCAGCTACTTCCTGCCCTGGGCGATCACGCCGCTTCTGATGTTTGGCGGTGCTTACCTCTGCTACGAGGGGGTTGAAAAACTGTTCGAAGCCATCATGCCTCATCATGCACACCAGCACGAGGCCGAACTCGGCACGGTGGCGCTGCAGGCGCAGACGCTCGAGGATGAGAAGGTCGCGAGCGCGATCAAGACCGACTTCATCCTCTCGGCAGAGATCATGGCGATTACGCTGGCGGCTCTGCCTGCCGGAAGCCTCCTGGTGCAGGCAATCGTGCTGGCGCTGGTCGGGATCGGGATCACTGTCGCGGTATATGGCGTGGTCGCGCTGATCGTGAAGGCCGACGACGCCGGTGTGGCGCTTGCGCGAAACGGCAGCGTCTCGGCCATTGGCAGTATCGGCCGCGCACTCGGGCACGCCCTTGTCCGGGGCATGCCTGTCTTCCTGATACTTCTCAGCGCCGTCGGTACCGCCGCCATGATCTGGGTTGGCGGCGGCATCGTATTGCATGGTGTGGAGGCATACGGCCCGCCTTCAATCGGTCATGCCGTCCACGCCGCGACGGAATCTGCGGCCCACGCACTGCCATCGGCCGCCGGCGCGCTCAGATGGATCGTCGAGGCGGCCATATCGGGGGTCGTTGGACTGGTCGTCGGCGCGGCGTCGATCCCGATCATTGGATTTGCCGTTGCGCCCACGTGGAAACGATTGAAGCGGCTTCTGCCGGGCTGACCGGCAAACACCAGCTTCATGAAGCGTCTTGGGCAAGAGGGGCTTGAAAAAGCGAAAGGGGCCGATGGGCGGCCCCTTTCAACACAAGCGCTGAGAACGTATCGCTATATATACGGCGACATATCGCATGCGTCAACGTATTCACCCGAGGCTGGTTGCCGCAGCTCTTCTTAACCCTTAATCTTTCTTAAGTTGTATTTTGTTAAAAATACACTTCCGGTTCCCTGGCTTTCCGGATGCAAGGTGCCGCAATCATTCCGCCTTGATGGTCTCTTGCGGCTTGGGGTTCGCCGCAACGGCGGGCCCGCCGCCGAGCAGGCCTGCGAGGCTGCGGGCGCGTCTGGTGTCGATGCTGACATAGGCGGTCATGCCGGCGCGCAGCGGCGGTTCCCCAGATTGCTCAACCAGCCGCAACCGTACCGGCAGGCGCTGCACGACCTTGACCCAATTGCCCGAGGCGTTTTGTGCCGGCAGGATCGCGAACTCCGCGCCGGTCGCCGGACTGATGCTTTCCACCACAGCGTCCCAGGTGACGTCGGGGTGCATGTCCAGCACGACCCTGGCTTTCTGGCCCACCGTCACATGGGTGAGATCGGTCTCCTTGAAATTGGCCTCCAGCCATGGCCTGCGGTCCGTGACCAGCGCAAACAGCGGCGTCTGCGCCTTGACCTGCTCGCCGAGCTGCGTCCGGAAATTGACGACGACACCCGCCTTGGGCGCCTTGATCTCGGTATAGGTGAGGTCGAGCGCGGCACGATCGCGCAACGCCAGTTTTTCGCGCACGGCCGCGAATTGATCCGTCGGCCGGTCGGGCTTGCCGCCGAGGGCGGCTTCGACGCGCGCGATGCGCTGGTGCAGCACCGCGACACGGTCCTCGCCTTCCTGCTCTTCGCTGTTGGTCTGCTCGACCTTCGCCGTCGAGGCGACGCCGCGTCCGGACAGCTCGCGCTGGCGCTTGGCCTGAGTCTGAAGATAGGTCAGCTTGTTCTCCGCCTCTCTGGTTTCGGCCCGGATCTCGTGCAGGCTGGCCTTGAGCTGCTCGACGGCGGCGCGCGCGGTATCGATCTCGGCTTCGGCCTTGGCGAGCGCCAATTGATAGGGCGTCGGGTCGAGGCGCAGCAACACCTCGCCGGCGGCGACGGCGGAGTGATCGTGGATGTGCAGTTCGGTGATGCGCCCGGGAACCTCGCTGGCGATCTGGGCAATGTCCGCCTTGACGAACGCGTTCTCGGTCGAGATGTGGCGGCCGCCCTGCAGCCACAGGATCAGTGCGCCCGCCAGGACCAGCACGGGCACGCCGACCAGCGCCAATTGCTTCATCCGCCTGGTCATGGCGCGGCCCTGCCGTTGAGCCGGCCCGACGCGACCGACGTTCGCCTTCGCGTGCCCGTCGCCGCAGCGCCCGGTGCCGCCTCACCCTCACCCGTCGACACCAGGGTTTTCTTGACGCGCTGCAGCAATGACATCAACTGCTTGCGTTCCGGCGCGGCGAGATCGACCAGCGCGGCGTCGACGGTGTCTTCGGCGACGCGCCAGATGCGCTTGTGCACCCGCTCGGCCTCCTTCGTCAGATAGACGCGCTTGACGCGGCGATCGTCAGGCTGGGTGCGGCGTTCGACCCAGCCATTGGCCACCAGCCGGTCGATCATGCGGCCCGCGGTGGCCTTCTCGACCTCCATCATCTCGGCCAATTCCGAATGCGACGCGCCGGGGCGCCGGTGCAGGCGGGTCAAAACCAGCCATTGCGCCCGCGTGATGCCGAGGCGCCGCACGCGGCGATCGAACTCGGTCCGCAACAGGCGGCCAATGTCGGAAATCACGACCCCAATATATTCGTCGGTATTTGGCATGGCGCTGTTGTAGCCGCCCTGAAATTAGTAAGCTAGGTTAGTATTTGACATCAGCTGCCGCAAGGGACATTGCCCTGAGCTCCCCCAGCATGGAGGCCGAGGACGCCGCCGGGACCGTGTCCACGGCGCAGCGATATTTGACGCTGATGACGGTCGTGCTCGGCGCTTCGCTGTATGGCACCGCACTACTGACGACATCGACCATCCTGCCGCAGATGCAAGGCGCGCTGTCGGCGACCCAGGACGAGATCGCCTGGGTGATGACCTTCAACATCCTGGCGACCGCTGTGGTGACGCCGATGACGGGCTGGCTGGTGTCCCGCTTCGGCAGCAAGCGCGTCATGGTGTGGTCGGTGGCAAGCTTCACGCTCGCGACGCTGCTGTGCGGCATGGCGCAATCGCTCGAGCTGCTGGTGCTGTGGCGCATCCTGCAGGGCGGCGCGGGCGCGCCGTTGGTGCCGCTGTCGCAGTCGATCCTGTTTGCGACCTTCCCGCGCCGCCAGCATGCGATGGTGATGTCGATCTTCGGGATGGCGGTCGCGGTAGCACCCGTATTCGGTCCGGTGTATGGCGGCTATCTTGCCGAGGCGCATAGCTGGCGCTGGTCGTTCTACATGCTGGTGCCGGTCGGGATCGCGGCCACCATCGGCATGGCCTGGACGCTGCCGTCCGACAACCAGCTGACCAAGGTCCGCTTCGACTGGACCGGCTTCATCGCGCTGGCGACAGCGCTTGCGGCCATCCAGCTCGTGCTGGCGCGCGGCGTGCGGCTGGACTGGTTCGACTCGACCGAGATCGTGATCGAATGCCTGATCGCGGGCATCGCGTTCTATGTCTTCCTCGTGCACAGCCTCGGCGCGCGCAATCCGTTCGTGAACCTGAAACTGATGACCGACCGCAATTACGCGATCGGGCTGGCGCTGGTGACGATCTACGGCATGCTGAACTTCACGCCGATGGTGCTGCTGCCGCCGCTGCTGCAGCAACAGGCCGGTTATCCCGACGCGCTGGTCGGACAGGTGATCGGATCGCGCGGCATCGGGATGCTGGTCGGCTTCATGGTCGCCGGCTTGATGAACCGGATCGATCCCCGCATCAGCATGGCCTTCGGCTTCGGCCTGCAAACCGTCGCAGGGCTGTGGATGCTGACCTTCGACCTCAACGTCACCATGGAGATCCTGGTCATCAACAGCGTGATCCAGGGTTTTGCCGTCGGCGTCGTCTGGGTGCCGATCACGGCGGTGGCGTTCGGAACGCTGGACGCCAGGCATTACGCGGAAGCGTCCGCGATCTTCCATCTCTTGCGCAACATCGGATCGAGCTTCTTCATCTCATTGTCGATCGCCGAGATCGTGCGCACGTCCGGAGCCAATTACAGCCGGATGACCGAGATGATCTCGCCCTATAATCGCGCGCTCACGATTCCGGGCATGACCGGCGGATGGAATTTCGACACCGTACCGGGGCTTGCCAAGGTGGCCAAGGAAATCGCGCGCCAGTCGATGATGATCGGCTATCTGAACGCGTTCACGATGTACACGGTGACGTCGGGGCTCGCCGTCGTGTTCGTCCTGATGGTCCGGGGACGCAAGCCGGCTTGAGAGGCGGCATGGTACGACACCCCACCGTGGCCGGGCGGCCGGCGCCGCATTAACGAATTCGTGACCATTGTTTCGCGGACGGGCTTTGACGAAACATTCGCCACCATGAATGAAGCCATTTTAGTGATCTGGCGAACACTTCCTGAAATCATTGTCCGGTATGTTGCCTCGTTATTGAACCAGCGAATTTCACCAAACTAGCGGTGGCATCCTCAACGAAGTGGAACACGCCATGCTCTCAGAAAAATTCTTTCTGCTGTTGGAAACCCTCCGGAGCGAGGCCGAGCGCAGCCCGACCTATTCGGACGGCAGCACCAGGGTCATCAGCACCTCGCCGCACGTCCCGATCGAGCTGCCTGCCGCCAGCCGGAAGTAGATCCGGATTTCGGCTGCGAACGCCGATCTGACGATATTCAAATGCACGACGCCGCACCCTGTTGGGCACGGCGTCGCTTCGCGCCAACCTTCGCTGACAGATCAACCCATGTTCTTCGGGCCCGTCGGGAAATCACCCTTCGGGCTGGGCCTGGAGGGCGGCAGAAGCGTTCCGTCCCCGACGCAGTAGGTTATTCCCAATACAACGCCCAGGCCGATGAAGATAAAGAAACCTCCGTTGACCTGGTCGAGATCGGCATCCGACAACCGGGCAAGGCCGTCGGCATTCAGGATAGCTTGCGTGTTGGCCATGATCGTCTCCTTCAATAGGCCGTCTATCCCCCAACGCCCATCCAAGGGACGTCACGATCGTTGAGGGTCGGTATCGAAGCTGACTAAAACCGGACGTTTCCGCTGTGACCGGAATCACGATGTCATGGCGCAAGGGCCGCTCCATCGGAGGCACAACGCAAAAACGCGGCGCCGAAGGCGCCGCGTTTCATTACCTGTAATTCCTTAGCTGTCATTCCGGGATGGTCCGAAGGACCAGACCCGGAATCTCGAGATTCCGGGTTCGTCCTTCGGACGCCCCGGAATGACGGAATAATCAGCTCGCCGCGGCCGACGACGGCATGTCGCGTTCGCGCTTCATGACGATCTTGTTGAGCGCGCCGAGATAGGCTTTTGCCGAGGCCACCAGCGTATCCGGATCTGACGCCTTGGAAGTCATCGAACGGCCTTCATGGGCGAGCCGGACCGAGACTTCGGCTTGCGCGTCGGTGCCTTCGGTGACGGCGTGGACCTGGTACAGTTCGAGCTTGGCCTCATGCGGCACCAGCGCCTTGATGCAGTTGAACACTGCATCGACCGGGCCGTTGCCTTCGGCCTCCTCGATCTTGATCTGGCCGCCAATATCGAGCTTCATGGTGGCGCGTTGCGGGCCGTGGGTGCCCGCGATCACCGTCAGCGACGTCAGCTTGATGCGGTCATGCGAGTTGGCGATTTCCTGGTCGACCAGCGCTTCGATGTCCTCGTCGTAGATGTCCTTCTTGCGGTCGGCCAGCGCCTTCATCCGCACGAACGCGTCTTCCAGCTGGTTGGCGCCGAGCTTGTAGCCCATCTCCTCCAGCTTGTGCACGAAGGCATGGCGGCCGGAATGCTTGCCGAGCACCAGCGACGACTTCTTCAGGCCGATCATCTCGGGCCGCATGATCTCGTAGGTGGAGGCGTCCTTCAGCACGCCGTCCTGATGGATGCCGCTCTCATGGGCGAAGGCGTTACGGCCGACGATCGCCTTGTTGTACTGCACCGGGAACGAGGTCGCCGCCGACACCAGTTTCGAGGCCCGCGTCAGCATCGTGGTGTCGATCTTGTTCCACCACGGAAACACGTCGTTGCGGACATTCATCGCCATCACGACTTCTTCCAGCGCGGCATTGCCGGCCCGCTCGCCGATGCCGTTGACAGTGCACTCGATCTGGCGCGCGCCGCCGGCGATGCCGGCCAGCGAATTCGCTACCGCCATGCCGAGGTCGTTATGGCAATGGACCGAGAATACCGCCTTGTCGGAATTCGGCACCCGCTCGATCAGCGTACGCATGAAGCGGGTATATTCCTCGGGCGTGGTGTAGCCGACGGTATCCGGAATATTGACCGTGGTGGCGCCGGCCTTGATCACGGCCTCGACGATGCGGCAGAGATAATCCATCTCGCTGCGGGTGGCGTCTTCGGCCGACCATTCGACGTCGTCGATCTGGTTGCGGGCGCGGGTGACGTTGGCGACCGAGAGCTCCATCACCTGCTCGGGCGTCATGTTCAATTTGACGCGCATGTGCAGCGGCGAGGTCGCGATCACGGTGTGGACGCGGCCACGGCGAGCGAATTTCACAGCTTCCGCGCAGCGGTCGATGTCCTTCGGGTTTGCTCGCGACAGGCCGGCGATGACAGAGTTCTTGGAACGGCGGGCGATCTCGCTGACCGCCTGGAAGTCGCCTTCGGAGGTGATCGGAAAACCGGCCTCGATGACATCGACGCCCATATCGTCGAGCATCTCGGCGATCTCGATCTTTTCCTCGAACGTCATGGTGGCGCCGGGGCACTGTTCGCCGTCGCGCAAGGTGGTGTCGAATACGATTACGCGGTCCTTCTCGGACTTGTTGGCTGTGGTCATCTGCAAATTCCTTTGGGTGGTGCGCCGGTTTCTTGGGCGCTGAAGGGTTCCTCGATCTCACGCAACCCCTGAGTGCCCAGGCGCAATCGCCCAGACGGCCCTCAGGGGCCGATAAGAAGCAGAAGCCCGCCAAGAAGCAGGGTGGGCAAGGACGCAGCCGGAATCGCAAAGGACTGGGCGGCCGAGGCCGCTCCACCCTGAACTCCAGACATTTCGCTGCGAATCAGCATTGCCAGACCCTTGAGGAGCCGAAATCCTCGGCCAAAACCATTGACGGTTCGTTGCCGGGACCACGTTCCACGGCCGTTCTAGACGAGAAATACGCCTCGCCGCAATGCCAAAAGATGGTCAGGAAGGGTGACCTAACGGGGGCTCGGGCGCCGCCGGGAGAGCCGCGGGCCTTCCGTGACCCCGGGCACGGTGCCGTCGGACACGATGGTTGAATGTCAGGTCGGAACGCCCATCTTTGCGATGGGTGGAGATTTGAAATATGGAGCGGCGCATGAGCCCGCGATTTCTCCTGCTTACTTTGCTGGCTGCCTTTGGCTTTGCGGTTCTGTTTGCGACGCTGACAACGGTTCGGCAGTTGCACATCCAGACTTCGGCGATCACGCAACCGCTGCAACGGAGCTGAAGGCGGCGCGATCGATGTGTCGTCGCCTCAAGTTTTGCGCAATGCCTGTTTATTGACATAGACTGCCGGACACCGATCCGACAGGAGGCTGTCTCATGTCAAAGAAGGGCATCACGGGCCACGACGACTGGGTCATGACGCAGGCGCTCGCCACGGCCCTGGTCGCGCTCGAACAGCTCCCTGAGAAAATTCGGCCGCTTCCCCACATGGAGGATATCAGGAAACTCCTGATCGCCGGCTGCGCCCCCGGGAGCGAGGGCCTGCATCTGGCCCAGGCGAAGTGCCGGCTGTTTCCGGAAACCGATCCGGAAACGATCTATCGGGAATACGGCCTGGAGGGCGGCCGGGATTGAAAACGGTAGTGTCGTAGGATGGGTGGAGCGCAGCGATACCCATCATTCCGAGTCCCGCTGCCTATGATGGGTATCGCTGCGCTCCACCCACCCTACTTCTTCGCAATCTTCCCGCCCTTCTCCTCCGCCAGCAGCGCCTCGCGCACCTGCTTGAACTCGCTCCGGTCGGCCTTGTCGACGTCAGGGAAATGCAGATCGAGCCTGTCGAGCGCGCTGACGATGGTCGAGCCGATCACGACGCGGGCGAACCATTTGTGGTCGGCCGGCACCACCTGCCACGGCGCCTGCTTCGTCGAGGTGTGCCGGATCATGTCCTGATAGGCGGCCTGGTATTTTGCCCACAGCGCGCGCTCGGAAATATCGGCCAGCGAAAACTTCCAATTCTTGGCGGGCTCTTCCAGGCGCTCAAGGAAACGTTCGCGCTGCTCTTCCCTGGAGACGTTGAGGAAGAATTTCAGGATCACCGTGCCGTTGCGCGCGAGATAGCGCTCCATGGCCGAAATATCCTCGAAACGTTCGCGCCAGATGTTCTGGGTCACCAGCTTTTTCGGAATCTTCTGCTTGCCAAGGATTTCGGGATGCACGCGCACGACGAGGCATTCCTCATAGTACGAACGGTTGAAGATGCCGATCCGGCCGCGCTCCGGCAGCGCGATCATGCTACGCCAGAGAAAATCGTGGTCGAGCTCCTTGGTCGACGGCTGCTTGAACGACGTCACTTCGCAGCCCTGCGGATTGACGCCGTCGAACACGCTCTTGATCGCGGAGTCCTTGCCGGCCGCGTCCATGCCCTGGAACACCAGGAGCAACGACCAGCGGTCCTGCGCGTAGAGCTTTTCCTGAAAATCGGACAATCGCTTGCGATTGGCCTCGATGATCTTCTCGCCCTTGTCCTTGTCGAGGCCGCCCCTCTCGCTGGTCTTGTGCGACTTCAGGTGAAACTCGCCGCTGCCGTCATAGCGAAACGGAGCGACAAAGGGCTTCAGTGCGTCGCTCAGCGGTTGCGAAGGCTTTTTGCTCATGGGGCCACGGGCTTTTGCTCGCCAGGTTTCTTAGGGGACGTCTTGAAACGGGCGATGACGCTACCAAGAATGCCCTTGGGAAGGAATATGATGAACAGCACCAGCAACACGCCGTAGACGAGATTGTCCCAGCCCACCGCCTTGGTGCCGAAACCGATGCGCAGGACTTCCGCCAGCATGATGGTGATGATGGCGCCGACCGTCGGTCCGAGCGAGACGTAGACCCCGCCGACGATGACGGCGAACACCATCTGCAGCGACACCGCAATGCCGCTGACCGTGTCGGGCGAGATGAACATCTGGTACTGGCAGTACAGCGCGCCCGCGAGCGCCGTCATCAGTGCGGAGATCAGCGTGATCTTGAGTTTTTCGAAGGTCACGTTGACGCCGGCCGCGGCCGCCGCGTCCTCATCGTCCGAGATCGCCTCCATGGCGTAACGGCTCATGCTGAGATCGACCCAGCGCCAGATCAAAAGGCCCATCACCCAGACGAACAGCGCGATCAGATACCACGTGATCTTGTCGTCGAATTGCAGCGCCAGCAACTGGCTGCCCTTGGTGCGGTTGGGCGTGTAGCCGAGCGAGCCGCCGGTATAGTCGCGCGTCGCGGTGATGACCTGCAGCACGATGCCGGACAACGCCAGCGTCACCAGCACGAAATAATGCCCGGTGATGCGGTAGCGGAAGCAGGGATAGGCGACGATAACCGCGAGCACGCCGGCCGCCACCATGCTGAGGGGGATGCCGATCCACGGCGATATGCCGAGATGGTTCCACAACAGCGCCGTCACATAGGCGCCGACGCCCATGAAGCCGCCATGGCCGAGCGACACCAGGCCGAAGCGGCCCATGATCGACCACGAGGTGTAGGCGAACGACCAGATCAGGATCAGCACCAGGATGTGCAGATGATAGGGCTGGCGATAGACGAAAGGCAGCGCGATCAGCGCCGCCAGCGCGACGGCCCAGGCAATGGTTCGCGAGTTCACGAGCGCCTCGCGAATAGGCCTGCGGGCCGGATGAACATCATGACGATGAAGAAGGCGAAGGCGAGCACGTAGCCCCATTCGAGGTCGGAGAACAGGCCACCCAGCGAGATGATCTCGGCGAAGATGAACGCCGCGATGAAGCCGCCGACGAAATTGCCGAGCCCGCCGAGCACGCAGATCAGGAAGGTGATCGGGCCGAACGACAGGCCGACGAACGGATGCACGTCATATTGCAGCACCAGGAGGCAGGCCGCGAGCCCGGCCAGCGCGCCGCCCAGCGCCGAGGTGATGAGGTAGATACGCTTGGTGTCGACGCCCATCAGCGACATGATCTGGCGGTCCTGCGAGATGGCGCGGATCGCGGTCCCCGTATAGGTGCGCGTCATGAACAGATAGACGCTGACCATGCCGATCAGCGCCGCGGCGAACGACAGCAGCCGCGAATAACTGAAATGCATCTCGCCGAGCGCCAGCACCGGCAGGCGGATGCCGAGATTGCGGAAGTCGATGCCGAAGGCGACGGTGGCAAAGCTCTGCAGGATGAACAGCACGCCGCCGGTGGCGAGCAGCTGGTTGATCGGCGGCGCCGTCAGCAGCGGCTCGATCACGATGTAATGCAGCGCAGCACCCAGCAGCGCGACCAACAGGATCGTCAGCGGCGCGGCGGCATAATAGGGCAAGCCGTAATACTGGACGAGGTAGTACATGCCGTACATGCCGATCATGACCAGTTCGGCGTAGCAGATCCAGGTGACGTCGATGACGCCGAAGATCAGATTGAGCCCGAGCGCCAGCAGCGCCAGCACCCCGCCGAGCAGGATGCCGTTGACCACGGCCTCCAGCAGATAGATGTCGAAGACGTCCAGAAATCCCTGCATCGCCTACCTGCCCTAGACCCCGAGATATGCCTGCTTGATCGTGTCGTTGCTCATCATCTCCGCCGAGGTGCCGGAGGCGCGGATGCTGCCGGCTTCGAGCAGATAGGCGCGGTCGACCACGCGCAGCACCTGCTGCACGTTCTGCTCCACGATCAGCACCGTAAGCCCGCCGGCCCGGATACGTTTCACCAGTTCGAACACCTGCTGCACCACCACCGGCGCCAGGCCCGCGGACGGCTCGTCGAGCAACAGCAATTTCGGGTTCGACATCAGGGCGCGGCCGATCGCGCACATCTGCTGTTCGCCGCCCGACATGGTGCCGGCCATCTGGTTGCGGCGTTCCTTCATGCGCGGAAACAGGTCGAACACGAACTCCAGCCGCTCGGCATATTTGGCGCGGGCGCCCTGCATATAGGCGCCCATTTTGAGATTGTCGTCGACCGTGAGCCGCGGAAACAGCCGGCGGTTTTCCGGCACATGGGCGATGCCGAGGCTGACGATGCGATGCGCCGGCGTCGCCAGCACGTCGGTGCCTTGCATCGCGATCGAGCCCTTGGTGGGCCGGATCAGGCCGGAGATCACCCGCATCAACGTCGTCTTGCCGGCGCCATTGGGGCCGATCACGCCGACGGCCTCGCCCGCCCTGACGTCGAGGCTGACGCCGAACAGCGCCTGGAAACTGCCGTACCCCGCATCGATCGATTTCAGCTCGAGCATGCCTAATCCCCTGCCCGGCGGCGCGCTTCACCGGCCGCGGCCTGGCTCGAATCCGCATCCGTGCCGAGATAGACCTCGATGACGCGCGGATCGCTGGCCACCGCGCTCGGCAAACCTTCCGAAATCTTCTCGCCGTGATCGAGCACCATGACGCGGTCGACGACGCGCATCAGCACGCCCATGATGTGCTCGACCCAGATGATGGTGATGCCGAGTTCGTCGCGGATCTTGCGCAGCATATCGGCGGCCGCATCCATCTCTTTCTCGTCGAGTCCGCCGAGGCTCTCGTCGGCGAGCAGAAGCTTGGGCCCGGTCGCGAGCGCCTTTGCCAATTCGAGCTTCTTCAGGCCGGCAGCCCCCAAGCCATCGACGGTGGCATGGCGATCGACCGGCAAGCCGACCATATGAAGCGCCTTTTCGGCGGCCTCGTTGGCTTTGGCCAGGCTGTGGCTGCCTTGGCCATAATAGCCCGCCAGCGCGACGTTCTCGAAGATGCTGAGCCGGTGAAACGGCCGCGGGATCTGGAAGGTACGGCCGATGCCGCGGTTGATGATACGATGGGGCGCGACGCCCGCGATCTCCGCGCCGTCAAACTCGATCGAACCTGCAGTCGGGACCAGCGTGCCCGACAGCATGTTGAAGATCGTGCTCTTGCCGGAACCGTTGGGGCCGATCAGGCCGAGAATCTCGCCCTGCTCGACCCGAAACGACACGTTGTTGACCGCGGTGAAGCCGCCGAAGCGCTTCACCAACCCGTTCACCGTCAGCACCCCGGATACTCCGCTCTCGTCCGCCGCTTACTGGTTGCTGAACGTGGTTCCCTTCGGCAGCGGCAGCACGGGCTCGCGCTGCGCCTGGCTCTTCGGCCACACCACGTACGACTTGTCGTCAATGTACTGGATGACCACCGGGAACGAGCGCTCGTTCTGGCCAGCCATCTGGGTACCCTCGCCGTGGAATTTAACGCCGAAGCCCAGCATGGTGCCGCCCTCGGGAATGTCGACTTCGAGCGCCGCCTTGCGTAGCGCCTCCGGATCGACGCCGCCGTATTTCTTGATGGCGCGGGGCAGCACATCGGTGAGGAAGAGATAGGTGTTCGACGCCGCCATGCCGACATGCGCGGAACGGATCGCAACCCCAGGCTTGGCCTTGTCGAACTCCTCTCCGACCATCTTGATGACCGGCGGCAGCTTCGGATCCATCGACTTCTGATTGGCAAGCCAGATCGAGATCGGATCGGTGTTGAAGACGTAATTGACGTCGCCGCCCAAGCCTTCCTTCAGCTTCTCGTACACGCCATAGCCCGCGCCGTGGCCGACCAGGGCTGCGAATTTCAGGCCCTGCTCGCGCGCCTGGCGCCCGAACAAGGTGATGTCCGGATTGTAGCCGGTGTGGAAGATCACGTCGGGCCGCGCGCGCTTCAGTTTCGTCACCAGCGCCGAGAGATCGGGCGCGGTGGCCGAATAGCCTTCCTTCATCACGACGTTGAAGCCGGCTTTCTTGGCGCCCGCCTCGTTGCCCTTGGAGACGTCGACGCCGTAGGCTCCGTCCTCGTGGATGATGGCGACGCGCAAATCCTTCGGCTCCTTGCCGAACTTTTCCTTGGAGTTCTGCGCGATGAAATCCATCGTCATCATGCCGAACTGGTCGCCCGAGGCCTGCGGGCGGAACACGTATTTGAAGTTCTTGTCCGCAAGCACCGCCGAAGAGATGCAGGTGGTGATCCACATGAAATTCTTCAGCTGCTCGACGCGTGCGGCCACCGGCACGCATTGCGCGGACGAGAAGAAGCCGAGCAGCATGTTGACCTTTTCCTGCTCGATCAGCCGCACCGCCTCGTTGATGGCGACATCGGGCTTGCTCTGGGCGTCCGCATAAACCGCCTCGATCTTGTAACCCTCGACGCCGGTCTTGGCGTAGTGGTCGAGCATGATCTTGGCACCGGTGTATTGCAGCTCCGAGCCGCCGCCGGCGAGCGGGCCGGTCAGGTCGTAAATCACGCCGATCTTGATTTTCTTTTCCTGGGCTTCAGCGGTAACCGCCATCCCCAGCACCGCCATCACGGCTGTCAGCCCGACGAACAGGCGCGCACCTTTGTGCCCCAGCATTCGAATCCTCCCTGGAAGATTGTGCACTGCGTTTTATTTGTTCTTATCGCCACCTATCACAGGGGGTGCGCCGACCGATGTCAAGCGCGTTGGGATGCGTCGACCCAACGCGGGCCGAATTTGCGACACGCCTGCACGTCAGGGTTAGGACCCCAGCTGCGCTTCAATAAACGCGGTGACAAAGCGCGGCATTGCGTCGGTGAGATCGCGCGTTCCGCGCACCAGATGGATTGCCGATAATTCGGGCGATTGCTGCAAAGCGAGATTGGCCTCGATCCGGGCGCGCAAGGCCTCGCCCGGCATATCGACGTGCAATATCCTGATCATCGCGATCGTCACGCCGGTAGTGACGCAATGCCAGTCCGCTTCGCTCCGGTAATCACCTGGCACGAGCCCGGTCTCCTCCTCCAGTTCCCGCACGACGCTGCCGGATATATCGACCGCGCCATTGCTGATGTCGTCGAGATCGGGCGTACCGGAGGGAAAGTAGATCCGCCCGGCAGTCGACGTGTGCTGGCCCATCTCGCCGAGCACGAAGGCGCCGTCGGCAGCGCGCAGTGCCCCCATCCCAAAACCGTTGAACACGTCCCTGTCGGGAAAACCCCAGTCGCGCCACGCCAGGAAGCTGGCGAAATCGGTCTCGAAATAGCTGGCCGTGAGGTGACCGCCGGCGAACACCGGATGACGCCCGAGCAGCACGCGCCCGTTCCACATCTGTGGCTTTTCGCGCCGCGCTTCCGCAAAATGCGCTGATATCTCCGCGCGCCGCGCCTCGGCGAACGGCCAGGACCAGGAAACGACGGGCAGATCGAGCGTGGTAACGCGATGAATGACCGGAGACATCGTGTCATTCATCGCCGCATTGCTTCCTGCAGGGGTCACGCGCACACCTTCACGCACTATTTGGCGTTCGATCCCGTCGTCTTCTTGACCTGCTCGACATATTTGTTGGTGTAGGTCTTGGTGACCTCGATATTGGCTTTTGCCACCTCGGGCGAGCCTTCGCTGAACACCGCGAGCACGGCATCCGCGCCCTTCGGGTCCATCTTGCCGTTCAAGGAATACATCGGGATCGTGTTCTTCAAGGCCGCAAGATACAGCTCCTTGTTCTTGCCGACGATCTCCTCCGGCATTTTCGCCATGATCTCTTCCGCCGAATGCGAGTGAATCCAGGTCAGCGTGTTCACGATCGCCGTGGTCAGGGCCTGCACTTCCTTTTCGTGGGAATTGATCCAGGCCGCCGTGGTGTAAAGCGAGCCGCCCGGATATTCGCCGCCAAACACCGCCATCGTGTCCTTTTGCGTGCGGGTATCGCTCAGGATCTTCAGGTCGGGATAGCTGCCCTGCAGCACCGTCACCGACGGATCGAGCATCACGGCCGCATCGATCTGGCCCTGCTGCATCGCCGCGACAGCGGTGGCACCAAGGCCGACGCCTATCACCGCGGCGCTGGTCGGATCGAGGCCGTTTTTCTTCAGCAGATATTTCAGGAAGAAATCGGTCGAGGAACCCGGCGCGCTGACGCCGACTTTCTTGCCGGCCAGATCCTTGATCGAGTTGATTTCCTTGTTGTGCGAGGGCGACACCACAAGCACCAGTCCCGGGTAGCGGTCATAGACCACGAACGACACCAGTTCCTGCTTCTTGGCGGCCAGATTGACGCAATGGTCGAAATAGCCGGAAACCACGTCGGCGCTGCCGCCGAGCACGGCTTTCAGCGCATCCGAACCACCCTTGAGATCGACCAGTTCGACGGCAAGCCCGGCCTTTTCGTATTCGCCAAGCTGCCTGGCCAGCACCGTCGGCAAATAGCACAGGCAGGAGCCGCCCCCGATCGCGATCGTGACCTTGCTTTGCGCTGCGGCAAAGCCTGATGTCAGGACCAGCGCCAACAGCGCCCCGGCCAGTTGGCCAACAATTTTCTTCATGGTTTCCTCCAAAGTGTTGTCAGCACGATAATGCAGTGCACGGGGCTTGAGAAGGCGGCTTTGGTGACAATGCGAGGGCCTCTAAGTCGTTGCGCTGTTCCGCCAGGCCCGCTTTATTCCATCGCTTTCGCGTGGTCTTTGGTCGCGCTGGCCAATAATCGCTTCGCGGCGTAGCATTCCCTGACAAAAAATCGCAAACGGGGAGGACTTTCCAATGAATCGTATCGCCATCACGCTCTCGATCGCTACCGCCTTTGCTGCAGGTTGCGGCTTCTCGCATCTGCTGCGCCCTGCCCTTGCCGCCGACAACATCACCGCACAGGTCATCCATACCGGGGACCTCGAAGGCGACGCGATATCGCCGGTCAACGCCGGCGGCATGCGCAACAAATTGCTGGCCGCGGTGGATGGCATGACCATCGCGATTCAGGACGGCAGCCCGCCCAAGCATCTGCATGCCAACGCCAACGAAATCCAGTACATCCTCGAGGGCAAGGGCACGATCTGGCTCGGCGACAAGGAAGTGCAGGTGAAGCCGGGTGATCTCGTCATCATCCCGAAGGGCACCGCCCATGGCGGCACCAAGCCCGACGGCCGCACCATCAAGGCAATCGCAATCAAGACCCCGCCGCAGGCGCCGGACGATACGAAGATGCTGAACTGACGGCCTAACCGATAGGGGTAGGGAAGGCTTTTGGCCTCCCCTCCCTCCGAACCGTACGGGCGGTTTTCCCGCATACGGCTCTCCAGTTGCTGGTTTCCTCATCGTGGATGTCTCGCGTGTTCAAGCGCTGTTGCA
>Ga0307517_10000101_pt1 | contig 125744 bp, 148 predicted proteins | sample 23_EM_MG_FD_194515 | JGI IMG/M metagenome (GOLD analysis project Ga0307517, IMG submission 194515) | Populus trichocarpa ectomycorrhiza microbial communities from riparian zone in the Pacific Northwest, United States - 23_EM | ecosystem: Host-associated > Plants > Roots > Unclassified... | reverse complement strand
CCCCCCCCCCCCCCCCCCCCCCCCCCCCCCCCCCCCCCCCCCCCCCCCCCCCCCCCCCCCCCCCCCCCCCCCCCCCCCCCCCCCCCCCCCCCCGCTAGTCTCGTCGAGTGGATTGGTGCTAACACCGGTATTGTAGTGTGTGACACTGTACGTATCGTACTGTGGGAGGTCTCTCGTGTAAGGTGGGGAAGGGGGTGTTGTTCTTCGTAAGAGGCACAAGAAAGCAAGAGGTATAAATACATCACGCGGAGCCCTCCATGTCTCCAGTGTATAGATAACGTCCTCCGGTCGTAATCTACCGCATGACCAGCTGCATGCCCGACAGTACCGTGGTTGAAGCACAATCACAATCAAGGGTCTACTACCGGCGGTGTTGGTACAGAGCTAAGAACTTGGGGGGAAGGGAGATAATAGTATTGCCATGGCCGGTTGTTGAAGGGGAACTGAGAGTGATATTGGCGCTTAAGACGAAGAACCCAGTGGTGCACTCGTAGTTGAGTACAGTACACCGATATAGTTATAATACTTGTAAGATACCAGTAGAAAGGGATTGTAGCTAATTAGTAGCCCTAGGGGCTTAAGTGGCAAACACCCGTACTAGTGCGCGCAGTAAAGATGGTCCAATAAGATTTGAGGAGAGGAATCTTACTAGGAGTTAGGTAAGACCTAGAACGGTTGAACCTCCTGCATGACGTTCAGGATTCCCCTCCTTGGTAAAGGGGGGGATCGCACGGGGAAAAAAACTGGCTTCCAGCCCTCCACTAAGACAAATGGAAAGAAAAATACAGCAGACCTTACCAGGAGAGGCGACTCCAACGCCCTAGCGTGAATTCCAATTGCCCAATTCCCGCGGCAGCACACACCACGAGTGATATCTCTGTAGGCCAAATGCAAGCCCAGTAAGTTGATGCGACCCAACTCGATAAATATTAGATATTCAGCCCAGGGCTGAGAGATGCCTAGTGTATACCAGCTTCCCGGGCGGGTTGGGGGATTTTGATTGATTAACGGCTATTTGGCATACAGAATGTAAACTCAGCTCGGGGCTTGGGACGGTGGTGTGCTAGGAGAAAACGCTTTCGACCCCGGGACTAGGTTCCTCTTTCAAATATTTCCGCAGTTCATGGGAACGGCCTTCACGGGATCGCGGGGAACTCTAGTTTGCGCTTTAAAGCGTACTAATGCGGTGGAGTGCCGAACAAGGCTTTTACCTAGGACCAGGCAAGGACCATCATCCACCCATGGGCTGGCTGTATAAGATATTTGAACCAGTAACGGATCAATGGATTAAGGGGGGGGGGGGGGAGCAGTCTGAATCTGTGCAAATACTTGACCGGTGGGTGGGATAGAAGTGTGAATCACATTTCCAACTTTAGTCCACCCGTGCTCCTTGACTTTATACACCCCATCCTAGGTTCTAGAATTTAATAACAACACATTATTTGATTTCCCCGTTCCTAGCAGCCAAGCCTAATATTGCTAATTCCTTTTGCTATGCCTCCTCGATTGGTATTAAATAACGGGCACTCAGCCCGCGCCCTTCTTTTGAACGCCCGCACTTTAAGTCTTAGCATCTCGGAAATAAACAATAGCCTCCCTTTGCACTTTAGGTGGAAGTGGTCCCGTCGCCTTAGCGCGACGCCCCGGCTAGTTCCTAAATCGAAGCCTTGGTCAATACCGTTCTTCCTTCGCATTAGACTACTTATAAGCTCGCATTTCTCCCCGCCGCCGCTCCTATAGTTACAGCGGAGATCTCCTCCGCCAGCACTGAACACTATTGAAGGATTTGGAGGCCCCCAAAGAGAGGGCTTGAAAGCCGGAAGGAAAAACCTATGGTAGCATCCTGCAGGTGGGGAAAGAGGCTATAGCCCATAGCGAACAATCCCGACACAAGAGTGGGGGTACAGTATATATGTCACTAGGATGCTGAACTTTGACAGCTCATGCCGGCCCAGTTTTAACCCTCGTCGTCTGATCTCAACCACAGGTATGATATGCCTCTCCTCTAATATGAAACATATATATCGGGTATTGCGGTAGGTAATAGCGGTGGCCTGTGCCAGCACAGCAAACTTGCACTCGGCTATGGGCTTGACTGGTGAAACAGGTACTCAGGGATAGATGACCATGGTCCGACCGCTCCCGGAGAAATTGCGTCGCAGAACGAAACCCAATCTTGCCGTTATTGTCATGGAGAACCCCGGTAGAGCTAGAGACTTTGACATCTTAATCATACCTAGCCCTGGAAAACTCATTTAGCATGATCGCTGTCCTGACATAGGACAAGTTCTACAAGGTCTCCTTAAAACTGATCCAGGATATGCCCACAAGAACTCAAATAATAGAACTGTTTGCTATGTCGTTGGAGCTGCTTCCTCCGGTAAGGTCTGGGGGTTTGTTTTTGTTTTTTTGCCTTTTAGCAGGGCTGAGCAGCTCTTTTTATTTTATTTTGCCGCGTCCTTCGTCCCTTCTCTTGAGTTTCTACGGTAGCGTTCCAAACCACCCATGTCCAAGATTTTCCTCCGTATAGTGCTCCAACCCCTTCGAGAACAAAAGGAACCCCCCCACGACGACCCTTAACCATGCAAGATAGCACCCACCAACCACTTATGACAGCTATCCGATTCCGCCCACCAACCCTTCCGGAGTCTATCCGATGCCTTAACTCCCCTCCCATCACAGATAAATTCACCCCCCACACCTCTCAAGATCCATCACCCCCAAGAAATTACCTCAACCCCACGCCTAGACACGGCGTATGAAGGAGAGAGAGAATGGAAGAAAGAAAAAAATAACAGTAGGGAAAAGAAAAAAAGCTTTTCCCCACAAATTGAAAAACGGAGATTTTGAGATTTCAGGAGATCCGCCCAGCATACCGTCCGTCAGCATGCATGCAGGTACTCGAGTATGTACGCACCCACCTAGGTACGGGCGGGCGGCCATGCCTCCGGAGCTATTACATTTGTTACTTTGTCCGTGGCCGCGATGTGTGTATCTGCGGCACTATACAGGTGGGAGGGTAGGAGAGTGGGGGGGGGTGAGGGTGAGGGGGGACCTGGGCCTGGGTGGATAGGTGGGGGTTGGTAGGATATACCATAAATTCTGGGCAAGCTCCAGGCAAGGCTATAATATTATTATGCTTCACAAGGTATCATGGTCATTATTCTCTTAAGGCCTAACCCTATCGCAAATACCCTTTTCTAGGGGCGGCAACTGTCACACAAGCAATAGCTGCGGGCCATGTTTACCCAGAATTTAGACAATATTATCCGAAGGCTGCCTCCTGCATCGGAAGGAGGAGGAGGAAGTGAGTACGTAGGTATAATACTGTACTTATGGTGCCAAAGCGCTTTTTCAAAAGGAAAAAAGAGAAAAGAAAAAAGACTGCTACCTAATACTACCAAAATTTTGCCCTTTTGTTTGGACACGGATGGTATACGACAGGAGCACCTTTTTTTTTGAAAAAGTTCGACAATACGAGCAGTGGCCGCACCACCCCAGGCATGCAGAAATTCTGACAAGGAACTTTAGGTACTATCATTCTTAGGACATCCAACGCAGACACAAGCCGTAGGAGCTCCTAGATTTCACTATTTCTGGCAGGCCTCTAATTTCCGGATTCGGAGACAAAGGCTCCAAAGAGGAATCAGTTATTTCCTAGCACCTTATATCCCGAGCCCCGGAGGCGCCAGATCTCATTAGCTGGTATCCGCAATTTCGTCAACCTGTCAAACTCAATTTATCGTGCCCTAGCGCCGTGATCTACCCTGACAATCTGATTAGAGGATTCCGAGGGGTCTTATTGTATCTTAAACAAATAGGATCTGGTGATTGTTAATGCTATCCGATGTCCAATATAAGAGCAAGATAACAATACGCATATTTCGTAGCGACTGAACGCGTTCCTCTGCTCGGGGCCCACCATACAGATAGCTAGCTAGCACGAGAGCGCGCCCACTACAGCACCGTGGGCAAGGTGGCTACTGCTAGCCTGGCCGACACAATCGCCGTAGAGTAAGGGGAGAAATTGGCCCCTAGGGATATCCCGGGCACTATTGATTTTAGTATTACAAACTATGGGTCATAGATCATTCTGGGCAGCAGAGCTGAGCGCAGCTGTCATGCCATACGGAGCGGTAATTCCCGCTCGGAGGGTCACCGTGTCGGTCAGCTGGATGGATAATTACAAATTTGCATACCGAGTGATTACACATGAACAAGTAGATTGAGGGGCGTTGCAATGATCAAGGATGTATAGTGCAGTATTGCCTCAGCGCTTTCCAAGTGAGCTTCTCGATATCGTGGTTAATTATACCGAAGAGTCTTCTTTATCTCCCTACTTCTTGCCTCCAGAGAAAAGTGTGAAGTCCGGCTCACTTGCTGTGAACAACCTTCTACCCTCCATCCCTCCATGCAATAGGCACCGGCACATTAGAAACAAACGAGACAAACGAGTTGGCCATGGTGCCGGTAATGAGAGGAAGTTTGTCTCTGGCTGGGCTTCGGGATATAATCTCCCGAGGAGAAAAATAATAACACTAAGAATAAAAACACAGTAACCTAAATAGTTGATAACCCCCCATCCCAAGAAATTCCTCGAATTTTTTAAAAAAGAGCGCGCAAACCCCAAAGCCCCCCGTACCAAAAAATGATAATAAGAATAGCGATAATGATAATAACAATAACACCCATAAATGGAGCAACTTCTAGCCCAAGAGTAACCATAGAGACCAAGTCATGCCATACCTATCCAAGGTATAGCAAAGAAACAAATATCGGTAAACCCGCCCTCCTCAGCTAAACTCAATTCTTGTCCTTAGAAACCTTCAATACAAGACCGGGATTTTGCCCCCCTCGTCTCGCTGAATCTCTCGAACTTAGCCCGTGCAGAGCATCACAGCAATCTGCGTCTAGCTTTCGATAACTACAGGCCGTTGTGTCTGGGATCGGGAAGGGCGGAGCTGTGTTTGGATACCCGTCTGGGTATGGGTATGGATAACCTATTGCTAGCGTCGAGGGGAGGACGCCGGGGTTTCGGTAGCATTCTGTTGGCCAACTCTGATCGGTGGTTGTTAGCTTTGATTTTTTTTTTCCAGGAGAGGGGGAAATGGTTTTTGTTTATTTACAATTACTGGAGTGGGCTTCCTCTCAGACCGGCTGGAGGAGCCCTTTGATTGCATGCAGCCCATGATGGCAGTTAGGGATCTTGATCCGGATGGGAGTGGAATGATGGGTGAATAGGAGGAGGCGAAATTTGGAACTCTTTTATTTCTCCGAAGGTTGTTTGGTACAGTTTTGTATTGTGTTGTGCTATGCAAGCCGCAACAGTGTAGTTCCGAAGGTTGAGAATGAGCGTATATGGATGAGCGAGCGAACTTATGTATGCAAGTGCGTGAGCCTGTATGTGAGTATGTGTGTATGAATGTATGAATATGCGTATGTATCGATTATTCCGCTCTTCTCTATCTCTCGGGGCGGAGGGGGAAGAAAGGTGGGTTCTACCAAGCTGCTCTTATATCAACTATCTTCTCCTAACCACAGCACGAGGACCGCAAGTCGACCCGGTAGGACCCGGACCATATGTCGGGGAGGACAGCGTAGGGAAATAGGTAGGTGAGTTGGTAGGTAGGGTAAGAGGGACCTCATAACGCACAAAGCCGTCCTACCCCTTGCATATGTCGCTGGAATGTAAAGACGTTCTGTCTCTCTCTCCAATCTAGGAGGATAAAATGATGAAGAGGCAGGCACCGGTATGCCCGCCTGCCCGTTTACCTACCTCTTTGTCGGCCCCCGGCCATGGCTCCAGTGCGACGCTCTTGGATAAAGGGCCTGAACTTGCTTTTTGTCACGACACGAATCTTAGACTTTTGATTGGAAGCGCAAGCAGGGGAAGGGTGAGAGCGGGAAGTAGTTGAGGATTGTTTGCTACATCTAAAACCTTCGCACTGCACTCACCATTAGTTATCCATTAAATGGTGTTAGTGGAGATGCATCTATACAAGATCGGCCCCTAAGGAGGGCGTTCTCGGCGGCAATTGCCGTTTTAGGCTTTCAGTCTTTCTCTACCACTATCTTCTTTGACTAAGCTCTTGGGGGGTTTTTTAATTTTTTTATTTGTTACGTACCATGAGGTATGATATCAAAAAAACATCGAAGTCTCCGCCAGAGATTTACCGGCTAATGATTGCTTTACTTTCTTCAATTCGGTCTTACTTCGCACGGCAGAGTGTGGCCTTCTGACTGTGTCCGATTGGGCCCCAAGGATCTCAGGGACTCACTCGCTCTCTCACTCACATGCAAGGCACCCACCACCAATGGGCCCGAATTCGAAAACAGATAAGTCTTGAACATCGAGCACGTAACCGCACCAGGGTTCTTGGTGAGATTATGTACATGCGGGTAGTTCCAAGCCTCAGAAGGAACCTTGGCACTGTTATCATCAAGCAGATTTGGTGTCAGAAGCCGTGGATGGGAAGAATGTAGCCTCCGGGTTCAATTTTCTGGATTGGTAGAATGCAGCTAACAGCCGTAGGTTAGCAAGAGCTTGTGGCTTCCTGACAGCAGTTAAGGCGGTCTTCCTATTCCCCTTGTGTTCAGTACCAGGGCCTCCAGGGAGCCATTTCCCCAAAACGGAGACTAGAACCCCGCACGGAGATGCCGTACCCAGCTTGCAAGTAAACACGGTAGACTGCTTTAAAATTTAGAACCATGATAGGTCAGATATTTGCACGCAAGCCACTCTGTGGCCAGGGAGCCGCACACTTCCCGCCTATCACTTCCGGCACTATGAGTAGTTACACCCCTAGGGCGGGACGAAAACAAAAGAAAAAATAAAAGGAAAAATAAAAGAGTATGCGGTACGTTGCAGTACGTTGCAGTACGCAGCCCGCCGGCCACCCGGCCACCCAGCGGGACTATGAAATCTAAGACATTTCCCCACTGTGTATCCGACGAAGTGAATCTAGTTCGGCGAGATATCTGATCGTTGGTCGTACATTTTACACCAACATGAGGTTTCTCATAGCTTCATAAAAAAAACCAGACGCTGTTCACTTGTGATACAGCTGTTCTTCACTCAGTGAGACATCCGGCTATTTCAATAAGCTATCAAGATTCGAGAAAAACAGCTGCTGCTCCAAAACATGTGCAGACTTCTGAAATAGGAAATTTTCTGAAATGAAGGCTGTGCTCTACTATGCCCCTCTATCTCGGCTGTCATACAAATCCCTGGCTCTTAAACTGGATTTCCAAGCTCTTGGGCCCAAGCCATTCTGTCGCAGGAGATTCCTACGTCTATCACTAGTATAATCAATGATGCATAGATCCCTAGACCTTTAGCTGCTTGAAGGTATGGTTTGGTAGTCCAAGGGGGGTTGGCATAATAAACCTGAATTTTCATTTCTTTTACCGGTTTGGCGTGGATTTGCTGTGCTGCGACCAAGCAAGAACTATACTCCTCCTCCCCTCTACCTTCTCTCTTTACATACTAACTTATCCAAGTACTGTACACTACAATATACACGAGCGCTAGAGTAAGAAGCAAACTCAGTGCTAGGAATAGAGCAGCACGAAGGATGCGCATGCTCATGGGTTTATGTGCAGTTATCCATGACTCATGCACAAAATAGTGTGCTAGACAAATGATACTGGGACCGACCATTTAGCTATTAAGTTGACTAGTGATGGTTTCCTTCCCTCGAGCCCACCTCCCTCCATCATCTCGACATCTAAATGCCACCTCTTTTTCCCTTTCTCCTTGTCGGCCCCTAGCGGATCCGAGGTGTGCCCCCCTTTCAACTTCTCTAGGCATTAGAAAGGGAGAAAGAAAACCCAAAAAACTCACCCCGCACAGAAACCTGAGTGCAACATTATACGGGTACGAGCAGCACACAGTCCCATACTGTACAGCACAGGACTTTACTCCTTTCCCACCCTCCCAAGATTGAAAGCCTTATTGCAGACCAGGCACCCCCAGTCAGACACTGTAATACAGGACAGTGCCCTAAGCAAAGATAAGTTCAACCCCAATCCCTCCCTACAATAGCCAAGTGACTCGACCCACCCCCTTGAGTATGTCTGAAATGCAAGTGTCGCAATCAGCCATTCTGACCCATGGTTTTGTTATGAAAATCTCCCGCCCCCTGTCCCTCTCCCCAGCGCATCAATCTATCCATCCATGATTCTCGATGCCAGGTTGTTGTTGTTTTTTGTTATTGTTTTTGATTTTCTCCCTCTTTTCCCTTCTCTTCTACCTTCTTCTACGAGATTTGACAGACCTCTGGCGGAGCTGCAGGAAGCCCGCAAAAGTAACAGCCACCATCTATCCCACAGACCCTGTGAGACAATAGATCTAGCAATTTCGAAGAAGAAGAAAAGAAAGCCCCCCACCCCCCCCCCGCACGGCTGCCGCCGACAACTGCCAGTACCCAACAACTACCGGTAGGGCACATAACCGTCCCCTCGTGAGCTCACTCTCCCGCTAAGTTCTGTTCTCCAAGGGCCCCCCAACATGATAGGCATGATAGAACGCCGAGATGCCGGTATTCTGGGAAGTATAAAGTAAAAAATTGAAAACTGCCACGGTTTCTTGGTCCCCGCAGAGTACTGATTCGTAAGTTATAGAGTAAGATGCTATTATGGCAGGTAAAGCCGCTCGGCAGAAGTGTTCGCGGTGTGAATGAAACATGTTTAATTGCCCATGCGCAATCGGTCTAGGTGGGGTAGCGGGGTTCTCTCTATCATTACTTCTCAATGACCAACGCGCCAATGACCAACAATCAACGGGTGAGGATGAGAAAAAGTAGAAAGCCTCCCAAGCCACCCGAACACCCCCCCTACCCGAACAGCTAAACCCAAATAAGAAACTTCAAGTCGTTTCCTTGGATGAAGTATGGCTACAGTTCTGACCACCGCTCGTTTCCTCAAACAAAACTCACCAATCAGCATCTGTTCGGGTGACCTGGGAGGCAATCTGAACGTAGGTCAAATGTTAAACAATGATTATAAGAACAAGAAAGATGCCATACCAGCATCCCTTAGTCCGCGCACCAAAGAGAACGGTGGAATGGGTGTCAGTTTGAAACCCTAGTAATTTAATTCCAGTTAAGGATACATTCCAGATCTCCTTGCTTTCTGAACTAGCTCTCTTGGGTGCAGCACATGATGGACCAAGGGGTAACTGATATCTAATACTCGGTATAACTTCCCTTCACTTCAAGAACCGTACCTACCGTACTCTATTGGGTATTGACTCCCACAACCTTTGAACAAAATTCATTAGGAGTTGTTCTCAAGCTACTCGAGTAAGGGGCCCACCTGTTAGCCTCTTACCAACAGCCTCATTCCTTCTAGACCATCTCCAACCCTTGGGTATTGTTGATGCAGTCGCCCCCTAAGCTTGGCCAATACATGCCGGTATCAAACAAGACTCGGGCTCGAGCCAGGGAAATAAGGGAGGTGCTCTACTACGCCAATATTCTTGGCTGGAAGCCAAGAATATTACCATTATAAGCTTCGTGAATTGGAGTATTGCCATTCTGGGAAAGGAAACCCTAAATACTACAAGCTCACATCTGATAGCTAATGCAAAGACCACCCCTCTATATATATCATCTCTACCGGAGGTTTCCCATTTCTTAATCTTTTTTAATTCCACTTTCCATCTTATCCCGTTTTTAAGTGCGTATTTGGCACCTCAGGATCGATTAACCAGTGAAATAAGATAGAAAGGGCCCTGGTCATAGCATTGTATGGCAAGGAAAAGACAACACACAGTGGTAGCTGACCTCAACCTCAGGAGTTGTCTCTTTTAGTGAGCATCACGACTAATGTGAGGTATGTCTCACGAGCACTTCAGTCGGGTGGCTGTGTCCACCAGCACGGCTTAGTGCTGGAATCGGTTCAATCTGCAAATGCGGATTCCGCAGATGCTCAATGCAAAGGAAAAGCGGCCACCCAAACGAGTCGTAACCCGTCTAGCGGGTTTATTGTGTATAGTCACGAGACCAACTTTGTGTCAGTACCGGCAGAATAGATATCAGACATCAGCACACTGTTGCCAAAGGAGAGGCACAAGTGCATTTTGTTCGTATCGAGTGTTCCATCGCATAAAGTTTATTTCAAATGGGGAAAAAACAAGTAGGAACAGAACACCCCTTTTTTTCTGCAGGTAAGCGCATCTATAACACCGCAGAAACAGGAAGAAAAGAAAAAAGATCGTCAACAATCTGTCGAACCCTAAAGGTCCAGCCGCCCACCCCAGGGTGAACGCTTTTTCCATTTGGGATCTATTTATCTAATTCCGGGCAGTCCTTCAGGTGAAAGCTCTTCAGCCTTATAAATGCCTCGAAACCAAACTTGCTCAGAGTCACGCCTCTGCCCGAATCTTTCCAGCCGGTCCATGCAAGATCCTATGCACAACACAATTTCACCGATCAGTCAGAGACACCATTCCCACTTTTAGGCAGTGAGTTCGCATACGAGGCTCCAGCAAAGAAGATTAACTTATTAGGGAGAGAAAGGGGGATTCCACAGCACAATGAAACCAACGGTTTTTTCGTTGCTCCCAAAAGTAGAGTTTGTCTCCGGGGCATCAATTGAGAAAGGTAAATTCTTAAGGAAACGAGGCATTATCACAGCCATAAAATATGACTTGCAGCAATACGAAGAGAGTAAAGTCCCAAAACGCCCCCACAAAGCAATGATAGGGAAAAGGGGTCTAAGACGTACCGGACTGGGATAATCACAGCGATTAACAAACACTGTTCCCGCTTCAACTCGCTCTACTAACTTTTCTCCGGTCCCAATGTCTTTGGTCCAGATACTAGCCGTCAGGCCAAATTGCGAGTCGTTCATCAACTTTATAGCCTCTTCGTCGTTAGAAACTCTCATGACAGGAATTGTAGGCCCAAATGTCTCCTCGGTCATGATCCGCATACTATGGTCGCACTCTGCCAAAAGCTCCGGTCTAACAAATGTCTCACCCAATCGGACGCCTTCCGCAAATACCGATTCCGGAGTAAGATTTACAGCGCCCTTGGCCTCGGCATCTTTGATATGTTCGGAAATGGTCTTTGCAGATTTGACAGAGACAACAGGACCAATCTGTGTACTCTTGTCGAGTGGATCCCCGAGCTTATAGCCCTCCAAGACCTTGACCACCTCTTTTAAGAAATCGTCATAGATACTCTCATGGACATACACCCGCTCAATCGAGCAACAACTCTGGCCGGAGTTAAATATTGCTCCATCCACTATGTTTTCCGCAGCCCAAACCAGGTTCACGTCCGGACGAACATAGGCCGGGTCTTTCCCTCCAAGTTCGAGTCCGACAGGGACAACCCTTGATGCAGCTGCCTTCTGAACCGCAATTCCTCCGGAGACGGAACCTGTGAAGGCTATTGAGCTGATACCTGGATGAGAAACAAAAGACTCGAGCGTCTTAGGAGTTCCACAGTGAACAGTCTGCAATACGTCCTCTGGGAGGCCTGCTTCGGTGAATATCGAGACAATGTGTTCGGCTACTATGGGTGTTTGTGGGGACGGTTTTAGGAGTAGGGTATTCCCAGCTAGGATTGCTGGGACGAGCGAGTTTATTAAAATAAGATACGGGTACTATAAACCGTCGATCAGTTATCTACCCCTACGAACCTTCCAGATGTGGTTTGGATAAATATCCACTAAGCGATAACTAGACTCACGTTCCAGGCAAAGATCACCAAGATCTACAAGATCCAGAGAGTCAGCAGAAATTATTGATGCGAATATCAGAGAGGTCCTACCACTCCCAAAGGTTCCTTTCGGATGAACCTCCTAAACCCTTCCTGCTCTTCGCCAGGAGAATCCTTCAAGACCTCATCAGAGACCTTCAAGAGATAGTCCGCCCTCATCTTTGCAGTTGATAGCTCCGAGCCAGTGTAAGCAATTGGTCTCCCCATTTGCTCCGTCAATTCCTTAGCCAAGAGATCGCTCTTGTTAGAGATGATCTCCAATGCTTTCTTAACGATCTCCTGCCGCCTCTTCAAAGGATAGGTATGGCGAAAGGTCGAGAAGGCACTCTTGGATTTCTCGACCATCGACGAGAAATCCTCGGTTGAGACTCCTTCTCGGATCAGCAACGGCTGGCCAGTTATAGGAGAGATTGTGGTTATTATTTCTTTGCTCATCGTGGAATTTTGATAGATGATGTTGAGCGGGAATACTATGGTAAGAGAGCTCGCTTCTATGGTAGTTTCAGAGGCTCGGTGATGCAAGGAGGGGTCAAGCGAGGAACATGCTGGTACAGGATGCTCTGCACTCTAAAAACTGGCCAAGACAGAATTATACTAATTCTCTAACTGATTAGGACTTCACTTGGAGACCCACGTCAAGTTGAGTTTGATGTATGATACATAAGTCTCGAGACAGCATTTCCCCCAAGCACTCCATACCTATCTAACTCTAACTTAATACTAACATCCTCAGCCATTCACCAACAAGGTTAGTTTGTAGCCCCCAGCGCCGGCACCAATTTCCCCTGAAATGGTGAAGTCTGCGATACTCTATTACCTGCTGTTCGCCTATCCAGCCCCATACGATAGCAGACATCCCCTATCTTACATTGAACCCAAGAACACTCCTGCATCCTAAGCTTATGATTGGCCCTCGAACGAAGCCACCAGTAGAGCCACCAGAATGAAGTGGTTATCCTACAAATTCTTAAGATACACTGCCTAGAAGCCAAATAGATACACTAAGAGAGCACATTGAAATTAGCGCCTCGTCCAAATGATACGCTCACTTTCAATCCACTCGCTTAGCTTCTTGCCTTTCTCCCTAGGTTTTTCGTGATCACCGTTCTTCTCTTTGTATATCTTCTTGATATCCCTTACCAGATCTTCAAAACCACTCCCTCCATCACAATCTTTCCATCTGCCTCCGTCCCTAACGCACCGCCTCCTCCCATCAACCCTGACAGTGCAACTTGTCTCCGAATCGAGCGCTTTGCTCCTCTCTACGCTCTTCCTCAACATGCTCAGCCCACCGTCAGGTCCCATTTCCGACGCGCACTCGTTTAACTTTCGAAAGTCAATTCCACTCTGATCTGCACACCCTTCAACAAATTCTCGATCCGGGATATTTCCGTAACCATGTGTGAGGCAAAGAGAGAACGGTAAGTACGTATGTGCGGGAGGAGGCGAAGGAGGTGTATTGATCTTCGCAGCACAAAGATGTAGAATATTACCGAGGCATTCTGAGGGCCCGTGCATACAAGATATGCCATCATCCGCTGTAGGTCTGGAAATCTTGGTTAGAAAATACCGGAGGAAAACTGAGCGACAAAAAATACCGTCCAATGAAGCTCATTTGGAAGTCCACCAATGACTCGATTTCCTCAAGCGCAGGTGCAATAAGCAGTTCTAGGCAATCTTTGGCATCTGGGCATTTGGACATTATGTGGATCTCTAGTGGAACTTTGGTGTCGGCCGTAAAACTCGGTGCTCCCAATGGTTGTTGTCCGCCTACACCAGGACTCCGGTGATCGTGGCCGACAAGATAAGAAGCCAATGTCCTAGGAGGAGGGTTGATGTGGAAAGTGAAGAGAATTATGATAGAAACCGTCGATATGAATACGATACCCGCGCGACAAGACATGGTGAGGTTGTGGAATCGAAGAAAATTAAAGGAGAGGATGGGCGGGAGGAAGAGAAATGAGGAAGGAAAGTAGACTATCAGGATCCCGGGTCACAAAACTCCACAATATGACAGGGTAATGACGTACCGTATCTGGGCAACCGCCACCAGCCTCATCTGTCCTAATCACCGTCAGGTCACTCAGGCAGACTAGGCAGCTAGGGCCAGTACAGGTATTTCGGAGGAAACAGAAGCCTCTGCTTGTATCATACGAGTAGATGGGTGATAGCACCACGCTGAGCCGCGTTGTTGTGGACACTTAAAATCCACCCCCGGTCACCATGTTAACTTGGAGCATTGAAAGTGCCGATTTCAGACTCCAGACACCTTCCAGCCTTCCTCGCACCGACTTTTCCTCGACACTAATACATTCTCAAAGCAATTAAGAAAATGCTGTTATCACCGTGTAGACTTTTGGCATACCTCCCAAGATGGTTGCCGCTGATCTCACTGGCGCACTGTTGGGGTATTTGCTATTCATGAGTGCTAACACAGCCCCCCCTCCGGGGGTCTTATAGTCTGTGAATGCCTGCCACAGCATATCTTCTTGGCGGCTTCTTTGTGGGTATGGTTCACGTTATCAATTTTACCGAAGACATTAGCTTAACTGTAGCTACATACCAATGTAGGAATTATTTCTATCAGAGGGCCTAGGCCAAGAAAGAAAAAATGCAAAAAAGGAAAACAATTGTAAAAGTGACGGAGGCCATCTAAAAGGGAATGTAAAACAAGTGACTGCCATATCCTGTTCGATGACCTGGTTGCATAAATAATCTACAACCACGGAACTACCATTGCGACCTATTCGCAATCATGTCCACACTGAGCTATGTAGTAGCTTCTGGTCCATGCTCGACAGGTTTCTCTTCCACCACCCAATTCACGGCACCAGGCCACTCCTTTTGCAGTTCCAGGTAGGCTATTAGTGCGCCGCACTCGTCCGGAGTGAAGTCTTTTGCTCTGACAGTAATCATTACATCATTCCCATGCACGTGCTTGGAGACTTCATTATAGAGGCGTGTTGCGCGAAAGCTAAGACTGTCAAACTTAAGGCAACGGTCTTTTGCCACCTTTTCAGCAATTTTTTCGAATCTTGGAGTTCTCGCAAGAACATTGAGCATGGTCTGCACTCCGGCATATTGTGACACTTGGATTCTTCTGGTTGTTTTTGCAAAGTAGACCATCCGTTCTGCCACTATTTATTAGTAACCACACAAGAGACATGTGTTTTGAAGCTTACCAAGGGCGCCGCGGACATTATAATTGCCCTTCATATGCAGATTGTCGTCAACTACATTCAGAATAACTGCCTGTGAAAATGTTAAAGAAGCAACTCCCAGGGGCTATGAGATTAAATTACCTCTAGGCGGCTATTTTCCCTAGCATGATCATTCATTTCACGATATAGCTTGTCTTTCTCAGCACTCTTCTTAGCATCCATCTGCTTGATGCGCTCATACCAGGCCGCCTCAATGGCCTTAATATGTTCCTTGTGCTCAGCAAATGAAAAATTTCCCGATTTCGATTTATAGCCACGCTTGGCTAGAATTGGGTAGGGAGGAAAACTGTAGGGCATAGCAGGACGATAGACAAGGCTGTAGGCTTTCAGAAGGAGTGTGTAACTAGAACTAGGTGCATTCTTCCCCTGTTTCTTCCTCAGCAAACATGTTAGTAAAGCTCATTCAGGTTAAGCAGTTCATAAATATCTTACCGGAATGGTTTGGAATTTGAGTGAAATCCATTGCATGCTCTGGCTCATTTTACTGCCAGAGAGGAAATTTGGGCGCATCATTGAATTTATCGGAATTTTAGCTGTGATGGGGATGAAGAAGAAACAAGATGTTTGTAGGGGGTGGATGTCAGATGAGTGCGAGCAAACTAGGGAACTAGCGGGTAAGGGTTAAATTTAAGCTTCTAGCTTGTAGACTTGACCTTTTCTCCGGATTAGCCTCTTGAACCTTAATCATTTTGGGTAAGTGGGAGTAAATTTACCCGGACCTTATCATTTTTACATCATGGCCATACTGAGCAGTACATTTCACGGTATTTTGAGTTTTGCATCTTTTTCTGAGAAGATTCTATTCTGGTGTAGTTGGTTTCGTGGTGTAGTTGGTTATTACACCAGTCTCACACACTGGTGGTCTCCGGTTCGAGTCAGGCCGACATCATTCACTATTCATTCATCATTCTTTTTTTCCTTCTTCATTCACAAGGCTATCGGTTTCGTTGGCCTTAATTGGCTGCTCGTTGATTTATCCGGCTGTGGAAATTTTTAACCGGATGAACGAACAACGAGAATGACAGTCGTCATTAATACTGTTAATAGCTTGATTTATTTCCACGAGCGAGAGCCTGTGAGTAGTAATCCTCTATTACGATGACGATGATAGGTAAAGAGGAGAAAAGGGGAGGAAAGAGAAAGTAAAACAATCCATGGAGAACGCTCCATTTTCCCGAGCGCGGACCTCCCACCACTAACCTTCGGATGAGTTGGCACAGTAGTTAGTCTACCTTTGCACCGACGAGCCGGCATACCTGAGCGCTTGTCATGAGGATATTGGGTTGCCGCCATTGGTTTTGATAAACTTGTTAGTGTGTTTAAGTTTTTTTCTGGGCAACCATGACAGGGACAGAGGATTTAGTGACCAGGTAATTCATGAAGGATCCTAGAAGGCCGCTAGGTGATAAGTTAGTTTATAACGAAATATGATATTAAGATAGTGTAATTCAGAGCACCCACCCTCCAGTGCCCTTCTACCACGAGAACCAAGGAACACAAGTGGAGGTTCTATAAAGTTGATTTAAATCATATTAGTTAAGAAATAAATTACAAACTCAGTATTTGAGTGAGAAGACGCTTCGGACTCCCGCAGCGAATCACACCCCCAGCGACCCCGGCCTGTAGCCTCATCTCCCCCAAAAGCTTTCCCACCCGCCTAGCGATCGCCTCTGCCGCAATGCACTGCTCCCGCTCAGCCTCAGCGCACTCCCAACCCCTCCGCAAAATATCCCCAATGTTGGATAACGGAGACGCTGTTCCGAGTGTATGAGGCATGTTCATAGCCGCAAGGCTGGTCCCCATGGTGGCAGCCTGGCTGCTCAATTCGCCTGCTATCCTGTCATCCAGAACAATCTTGCCGCCATCTCCCACTGTATCCTGATCGATGGCATATATGGCCATCATCGACCCATATTCCCCACGCAGAATTGTCCTAAAGACACGTTGAGTCTCCGGTGTGGAAGTGATAGGAGAGAAGATTATCTCCATTCGTTGAGCACGATGCAGATCGCGGGCGTCCGCTTGTGTATCCGAGGACATTGCCGTAGAGTGATGTCGAAACTTGTAAAAGTGTGCGCGCCTGATCATCTATTTGTTGCAAGAGATGTTGCTCCAGGTACACTACCCGACGGGGTGATCGTTATCGAGGGCAAGGGGGAGCGAACAGTATACCTAGCACTCACAGCCTTCCCTATCAGAAAAGTCAGAGCAACCCCGAGAATTTAGACAGGAGTACATACGTTTTGCCTCCGCAGTAGCCTGTAAACTCATGCCTGTCCTCCGCATATACTAATAGCCACCATCCAGGCATATATTCCACCACCTTTATTTGTTCTCTTGCTTCCACCCGCATCAGAATCGCCGACAAGCCTAATCATAATTTGATCGTACCCGGACCTTTCTCTACTGTCTCCTCCGTTCTCGCCGTGCTACTTTTACTGCTGGGGCCGGAAGCATTTCTCAGCGCAGTAGCCCTCACTCCCCTCTTCTCTTCCTCACTCACAGGCGAATTTGATCCAACGCTTTCGTCAGCACTAATATCCTCGCCTTCATCGGGGGAATCAACCACTGCACATTCATCGACATCGCCCTAGTCCCTCTGCAATCTCATACACCCTCAGCTAGCCAATCACTCCCCTGTGGCAGCGCGATCATGCCTCCCCTCAAAATTGGTAATTGGCCTGTGTCCGACAATATTCGCAAAACTCCCCGTGATCCTGAGAGTGTGTCACCTGAGACTTTGGCATAGGCATGTTCTAAATCAAGTGTGACACCGGCATCGTTGGTTGTTTCGTTGGAGATCTTGTTAAGAGCAACTGGGGGAGTTGCGGCCAGTCGTGCAGAATAGGATCGCGGGATGTAGATCACTGCATGTGATGTAATGTGGCATTTGAGATTGGGGAAAGCGACCGCCAGCCGGGAGGCCCGAGGCTGCCATGATGTGATGAGGGCGGAACAGGGACATTCTAAGAAGCTTGAGTGGCTCGCTTCAGGGCGGGTGGGGGAACCGAAGGGAGAACGGCAAAATTGTAGTCATCCTTGGGGGTAAGGTTCCCAAGCTTATCGCAATCCTGTACCTTTAGCAATAAGCGGGGCTGTATTCAAGAAGGACATGGAATTCCGATGTGGTGTACGATTAGAGCTGGACCAAACAAGGTGTCCGGTGGAGCTTCGCGGGCTTGGATCTCCAGTCGCATCGGTCAAGGATCGATCTAGAGGAAAATCCTGTGCGGCAGCTATGGGGAAGCATAGTTGATGGGAGCGCGGTTTGGGGAAGAGAATCGGGGATTCAGCGGGGGGAGAAGCGGGACAGTGTTGCGATAAGGTGAAAAAGTTTTTCACCCCACCAAATATGTTATGTGGTTTCGTGGTGTAGACGGCTTATCATTTCCTATGATGGGTAGTCACGTGGGACGGTTACCACCAAACATTGGACGGGATGCTAGCCACAATGCCACTTAGGATGGGACGCGCATCATCGCCCAGCCGAATATCAGGTTCCAGATTACCCATCATTCTGACCGCAGATCTATACCAACAACCCTACCAACTCGCTTCAATCCTACCCAGAACCAACCTCCCAAACACCAATTCCAATCACCCCGGCAGCAAACCACACCAGCAGCGCCATATATACCAGTGTTGACCATGGCCGACCCAACCACCAGCACCACCTCACGTTTTTGTCGCAAACACCGAAACCCTGGTGGATGTGCTAAAGACGCCGACCGTTAGTCTTGTGCATCTAAGCGAACTCAAGGGGTGTGGCGTCGAACTAGCGGAACAACGGGACCGCGAAACAGCTGAAAAACTACAACCAATTCGCAGTGGCTGCGGGGGCGGAGGACCTGCGCGCTCGGCTCAAGCAGGTAGTGAGGTGTCCACTGGCAGCGGTGGTAAGGGAACCAAGAAGCGCAAGCAGGTGGTCAAAGGGAAGTTATCATTCACTGAGGAGGGTGGTGGGGACGCGGGCACGGATGATGGCGGTTGCTCTCCATCCGTCGGCTCGGCGGGGTCTAATATTGAGGATAACAATAAGAGTGGTGAGGTGCAGGTGAAGAAGCGAAATGTTAATCCGCAATTGGAGCTACCGGCGCCGACGGTCTTGACGAAGAATACACTTTTGAGGGAGGTTCGGGAACGTGAGACTTTGAGGAGGGGGTTTTTGGCTTTGCAGAAGAAGATTAAGAATGAGGGGATCAGTATTCTAGGAGAATGTCTTGACGCATGGAGTGGCTCAGGGTTTCCGTCGATGTGTTACTGCTTGTTCGCGGTGAGTGATAATACCTCACGTATTTCTTCCACCTCTTCTTTTCATTTTCGCGATCACTAACTCGCTCGATAGTACTTTGAATTCGACTATTTTATCCTCAATCGCACGATAGGGCCCAACGGATTATTGTTTGATTTCCCTTCATCCCCATCGCCCACCTCCAAGACTTGTACTCCGAATCCAAATAGAGATGATCCTACAATGACAAAAGTGGTGGATCGCCGCTCGTACGGACGGAATAAGCAGATATTTTCCGCAAGCGTGTGGACGGAATTGGATCACAATTCGAATTACTCGAACATTGTACGGTGGGATATGGGTGGGAATGCATTTTTTTCGGTTGAGCCTCCTTTTCGGCAGTCTGCTCCGGCTGCTCCCGGGTTAGAGATGGTAAATGTACTATCAGAAGGCCCCTCTGAAAAATATGGTATGGTACTGTGTATGATATTTACTTCTTTTTTTCCTACCTTTCGCTTGTTTGGTAACATGGAATACGGGACCTAGACTAAAGGACTGCAGAGTCCCACCTGGTTAGAGGAAAGGTAGACAATCAACGCCTGAGCGTAGAAAAAAATCAAAAAAACAAACGACCTGCAGGACTCGTGATCGTAGGCCTCCGATCCTTTCCACGGATGCAAGCAGCAAGAGGGAATAGCGAAGGTATTCGGTTGCTACAGATGAGAGAATCAACTATTAAGGCTCCGCACATCACATCACCGGTGAGGCTTGTAAATATTGGCAAGTGACATATCATATTGAATTAACTACGGTAGCGAGAGCCGCTGGAACTTTGACCTTGAAATAAGACTTTTCTTTTTATAGCGCAGTAGTGTCTCAAATTCGCACGAAAACGCCTTCACTAAAATATTTATGGATAAAGCCCGGCTCATAGAATAGCACCCTTCTTTTATTGTCTTTTACACATGTCCCTGCTTTTGTTAGACACACGAAATTATTGAATGTCGCAAAAAACTTTACCCGACAGTCCCCTGCCGTCCCCTGCCGTCCCCCGCCGTCCCCTACGCTAATTAGTCTTATCGTACATGGCATGGCCCGCCATCCTTAGCAATGACGGCCGTCCTGAGGTTTCCCGGACGCGAACGGACTGCGTTTTGTCGTCCCGTCCCGGGGAGAACACGGGGTTTTGGCTCCGAAAGGCTAACCAATGGGATAGACTCACAATTATTAGAAGTCAGTGGGATGGATTAGAAAAGCAGTGCATCGGAGATTGCATTGATATCTATCATGACAGGTAGGGAAGGTTACGTGCATGCTGTAAAGACTAAATTGTTTAACATCCACCAGCCATCGGTAATTCGAGGGCTGTTACCCTACAGAGATTATGGATACCGGGTCTAACATCTCCTCGATAGCAAATTTACTATCTCCTTATGCTTTCGCTTGATAGCCCACATGAGGGGTGTTCGACCGAACATGGTGTCTGCAGTGTTGGTATTAACGTCCTTCCGTCTTAAAAGCAGCTTTACTACTCCTTTATGGCCTCTATTCGCAGCCAGCAAGAGCGGTGTTCGGCCGAACCTCCTGTCAGCAATGTTAGGATTGATATCCTCGTGTCCCAAAAGCAAATTTACTACTTTATTATCCCCGTTACTGGCGGCCCACGAAAGTGGTGTTAGACCCAATAGAGTGTCTGCGGAGTTGGGGTTGATATGAACTTGTTCCAAGAGTATCTTTACAACTTCTTCATGCCCGTTCTTTGCAGCTCGCCAGAGTGGTGTTCTGCCAAAGATTGAGTCTCCGGTGTTGGGATTGATATCCTGTTTCTGCAATAGCGCTTGAACTACTGCCTCATGCCCGTTTTCCGCAGCCCATGAGAGTGGTGTTTTAGCATATCCGATATCGGGAGTGTTGTGGCGGTCGTGATGTCGCTCCAATAGCAGTTCCACCACTGTGCAGTGTCCACCTTGTGCAGCCCGGTTGAGTGCCGTTTGGTAGCCACCACCTGCTATAGTGGTGCCAAGCATATCCTCATTCTCCAATAGCAACTTTACGACTCCTTCATTACCATTCGCAGCAGCTCGTGTGAGTGGTGTTTCGCCATATTTGGTGCCAGCAATGTTGGGATTGACATCCTTTCGTCCCAAGAGCAGCTTTAATACTCCCTCATGCCCCACCCTCACAGCCCACAAGAGTGGTGTTTCGCCAGAATAGGTGTCTGCAAGGTTGGGATTCACATCCTCTCGTCCCAAGAGCAGCTTTACTACTCCCTGGTGTCGCTCCCTCACAGCCAACACGAGTGGTGTTTCGCCAGAATAGGTGTCTGCAAGGTTGGGATTCACATCCTCTCGTCCCAAGAGCAGCTTTACTACTCCCTGATGTCGCCCCCTCACAGCCAACATGAGTGGTGTTTTGCCAAAAGCTGTGTCTGCAATATTGGGATTCACATCCTCCCGTCCTAAAAGCAACTTTACCATTCCCTTATTCCCCTCTCTCACAGCCGACAAGAGCGGTGTATTGCCGTATTCGGTGCCAGCAATGTTTGGATTGACATCCTCTCGTCCCAAGAGCAGCTTTACTACACCCTCATGTCCCTCATCCATAGCCCACAAGAGTGGTGTTTCGCCAAAATCGTTGTCTACAATGTTAGGATCGACATCCTCTCGTCCTAAAAGCAACTTTACTAGTCCCTCAGGTCCCCTCCTCACAGCCCACAAGAGTGGTGTTTGACCGTATTTGGTGCCAGCAATGTTGGGATTGACATCCTCTCGTCCTAAAAGCAACTTTACTACTCCCTCATGTCGCCCCCTCACAGCCCACAAGAGCGGTGTTTCGCCCAATTCTGTCTCCGCAATGTTGGGATTCACATCCTCTCGTCCTAAAAGCAACTTTACTACCGCCTCATGTCCCTCCTTCGCAGCCCACAGGAGTGGTGTTTCGCCAAAACCGGTGTCTGCGATGTTGGGGTTCACTTCCTCCCGCCCTAAAAGCAACTTTACTACCTCCTCATGTCCCGCCCTCGCGGCCCACAAGAGTGGGCTTTCGCCAAAATCGGTATCTGCGATGTTGGGGTTCACTTCCTTCCGTCCTAACAGCAACCTTACTACTGCCTCATGCCCATTCTCCACCGCCCATGAAAGTGGCGTTCTGCCGGTTTTAGTCTCCGCAGTGTTGAGATTGATATTGACCCGCTGCAATAGAGCCTTTACTACACCTTTATGCCCTCTCTTCGCAGCCCATGCGAGTGGTGTTCGGCAATTTTTGGTCTCGGCCTTGTTGGGATTGATATTGACCCGCTGCAATAGAGCCTTTACTACACCTTTATGCCCTCTCTTCGCAGCCCACGAGAGCGGCGTTCGGCCATTTTTGGTCTCGGCCTGGTTGGGATCGATATTTGCCCGCTGCAATAGAACCCTCACTACACCTCTGTGCCCTCTCTTCGCAGCCCATGCCAGTGGTGTTAGGCCTGATCTTGTGTCGCTCGTGTTGGGATTTATATCTTTCCGTCCTAAGAGCAAGATCACTACACTCTTGTGGCCACCCCGAGCAGCCCACGAGAGCGGCGTCCGGCCATATTTTGTGTCTACTTCATTGGGATTAATATCCTCTCGCTCCAATAGCAACTTTGCAACTCCCTCATATCCACTCTTCGCAGCCAACCAGAGTTGCATTCTGACATCTTCAATATCTGCGGTGTTGGCGCTCACCTCACCAGACAATAGCGGTGTATGCACGACATCTCCGCAGTTGACATAAGGTGCGTTACCCAAATATGGACTGACAGCGGAGTCCATAGTGGTCTGGCTATACCGTGGTCTAACGCAAATAGGATGGTAGAGTATCTTCAGGCAGTGATGGCGTCTCAACAGTCTGCACAGAGTTTCTGCGGAGACAGAAGCCCGAGGTTGAAATAGATGTGTTGGAGCAGATGCCGTAAGGTAATGTTGATTATTGGAAGGCCGAGAAGTGGTTATGTAAGGAAGGGAGGGAAGCGGTGAAACGTGTTGCCTATACTCTGCTCTGAGAAAGCAGTCATACAAGGCAGGCCACACAAGCCACAGCATATTACAAGGGCTAACCAGCCCTGGAAATAGCAGCTCTCTCCGCCCAACGTAGTCATAACCAAACTGGGCGGGCGACCAACAAGTGTGTTTAGTAGTTCAAAAAGCAAGTGTCAAGGTTAGGGTTACGAAATTACTGGTAATTGATCCCTGTAATAATTGAAATGCCGACTTGCGGCAGAATAAAAAGGTAAACCCAAAAGAGAAGAAGAAAGCGAAAAAAAAGAAAAAAACTTAAACAAACGAGTACTCGGAAAATGAAAAAAAAGCACCTGCTTCCGCCAATAGTGCTCTACCAATCTACTACAGCTATCCCGACCATTGTAGCATCCTGGACGAAGGGGTATACTCGAGTAGAGGGAACAATTTCAATATTCAAAGATGCGCGATCTCTGTTCTGGGGTAACGTCAGCCCCGCCCCTGCCACCCACCGGGACACCCCAGAGATGGTGGAAAGCGCGCTCCAGTACCCCCCGGAGTGTGGGCTCGCAATGTGGCAACATCGATATCACATCATCCCCACCGATTCGGTGGGCTGCGGTGTTCCGTTCTTTCGTCGTCTTAACCCACTAACCATCACAGTTATTACCAGTTCGATAATCACCACGCACTTATGAGGGTCAGTTCAAACGGGCAACCTATTTCTTAATCCAATACAAATTTCGGTGGAGGACCGAGTTAGCTTTCCCGATTTTTAATGACTTCCCAAGTAGTTGGGAGGTTATGAAAAATCAGAAAATATAACTCAGTCCCCACTGAGATTGGTATGGGATTAGCAGAAATGGTTTGCTGGTATTGACTGACTCCCCCACCCCGGGAATATAACCACACATCAGAGTATTAACTTACCATGTCGGCAAACTCATCGACCTCCTCCGGCTTCTTAAAGCCAAACCGGCGAAAGCTCTTCCGCAGTTTTCGGATCCTTACCGCTCTTTCTTCGTGTGCCCCTACGGGTAGGCCGACCTCGGCCTTATCATATAAGGCTTTGAAGACAATAGCAGTGACAATGCTAGCGCTGCGAGCGCCGTGTGCTTTGTTGTCATTCGGCACGTTTGGACTGACCTCGGCCTCCTTCTCCTTCCTACGCTGCGCATCTCCTTTCGCAGGACTGGCCTCGGTCTCCCTTAGCTTCCTATGCTTCGCTTTGGCTTTAGCAGGACTGGCCTCGGCCTCGTTCCGCTTCCTATGCTTTGCTTCCACTTTTGGAGGACTGGCCTCGGCCTCCATCCGCTTCCTACGCTTCGCTTCTGATTTCGGAGGACTGGCCTCGATCCGCTTTCTCTTTCTCCCCTTGTCCTTCAGCCCCTCTGCCTCTGGTTTTGGTGAACTCGGACCTGCCTGGGCGCCCCCCACCCCCCTCTGCTCTTCAATCAATGCCCTGTGTTCTCGTAGTAACCCCTTGTGCTGTTTGAGCCGCTTCTTGAGCATCTCGTTCTGGAGTCTCAGGAGTTCAATCTGTTCTTTAAGGGGTGATTCATTGGACTCTCGGATTTGCCCCCCCTCTACCGTTCTTTTCTTGCGTTTCTCTTCCGTTGCCGTTGCCGAAGGCATGATATTCGGAATCGTCCTGGCTGATGCTTGTAGTACAATATAGACTCTCTCTTGGTATTCGAAGGGCTGACTCTTTGGTGGCTTTAGGTTGAGTGGTGAGGAATTGTGTGGGTGAGGGGGGTGGTTCGCTAATCTACGATATACTAGCATCTAGTGAGACATTTGTGGGTGGGTATACGTATGCTGTGTATGGAAGTCGTCACAAAAAGTAGCCCGGTGCTTGCGTGTATGGTACCGGCACCTTAGAACTAACACTGCCTCTCACGTCAAACTGTGGACACTAGTTCTAATGAGGTATTATAACACGCATAATTAGGAATTTTCTTGGTTAATTATTTAGCAAAACCTTTTTCCTCATACAAGTCTCACCGCCCTCCTTCCCATACAAACTTTGAAGGCCTCTGTAGCCCCAACTAGAAAGCTAAAAAGAAAATCCCTCTGGAAATATGGTCTAATAACTAATTAGGAAAGCTTTGCGGGGGGAATTTTGAAAATTCCATTTGCAGGTGCTGTTGTTGGTTGAAATATTGTTCGATGTTGTTGTCAACAGTGTAGGTTCTAAGGTCCCGCACCATACCCTAAGAAGTGACAGTGATAAATGTTGATCATATAGTTTTGTAGTGTAGTTGGTTCTTACATCAGCCTAGTACAATGGTGGTCTCTGGTTCAAGCCCGGCTGAAGTCATTCTTTTTTCTCACTTATCATGATTTGTTTTCCCCTTCTTCATTCACAACGCAATCTATTTCATTGGCTCTAATGGGCTGCTTGTCGATTAATCAAGCTGGGGAACTTTTTAACTAGAAGAAAAAATAAGAACAATGAGAGTGGTCATTAATACAGTTAATAGCATAATTAATATCTATGAGGGAGAGCCTGTTAGTAGTTATCCTCTATTATGATTACGACGATGATTGTTGGTGTTGAGAAACAGGGAAGAAAATGAAAAAAGTCAAATCCATTGAGAAGGCTCCATTTCCCCAAATTCGGACCGCCTACCACTAATACTCGGACTCGGATGAGTTGGCTTAGTAGTTATTCTTCCTTTCAACCGGAGGAATGGGCGGCCTATGTGAGCTCTTGTCATGAGGTTATTGTGCAGCTGGGAGGTTGTTTTAGCAAACTTGTTACTGTGGGCGAGTCTTTTCCGGGATACCAGAGGATTTAGTGACCGGATAATTCGTAAAGGATTCCAGAAGGCCGCTAGGTGATGACTATGTTTATAATGTAATATCATACTAACGGAGTGAAATTCAGGGCACTCACCCCACTAGTACACTTCTACCACGGTAACCTAGGACTCCGGGTGTATGAGACATATTGATAGATGCAATGCTGGTCCCCATGGCAGTAGCCCGTCTGCTCAATGCTTCAGCTATCCTGTTATCAAGAACCATCTTGCCGCCATCTCCCGTTGTACCCCGATCGCTGGCAGATATGGCCATCCGTGTATCACCTCTGTGAACCATCCCGATTGCCCACTCCAGAGCATGCTGGGTCCGCCCACTCAAATGGGCAGCAACAAGATGCATTCGTACCCACTTATTACCTTCCTCTGCCTCCTCGACTATCGACTCATATTTCCCATGCAGAATTGTCCTAACGAGAGGTTGAGTATCCGGTGTGGAAGTGATAGAAGTGAAGATTATCTCCATTTGTTGAGCACGATGTAGATCGCGGGTGTCCGCTTCTGTATTGAAAAAAGATTTCGGTAGAGTCATGTGACAGTAGGCAGAAATTTGTAGAAGGATGCACACCCGATCGTCTATTTGTTGTAGGAGTTGTTGTTCGAGAGACTCTACCCGACGGATTAATGGATATTGAGGGCAGGAGGGAGCGAACACTATACCTAGTACTCGCAGCCTTCCCTATTGGAAAAGTCAGAGCCACCCCTAGAATGTAGACAGGAGTTCATACGTTCAGCCTCTACAGTTGCCAGTAAACTCCTGCTTGTCCTCCACATACTAATAGGCCCCTTCCTAGCGTATAGTGCACCTCCCGTCTTGTTTCAGTCACTTCCACCACCATCAGAATCGCCCATAATCCTAATGATAATTCGATCATACCCGGGCCTTTCTCTACTGTCTCCTGCATTCTCTCGCGGTGCTACTGTTACCGCTGGGGCGGAAACCATTTCTGAGTGCAGCCGCCCTCCCTCTCCTCTTCTGCACTCAGAGGCGAATTTGATCCTACGCTTTCCTCCGTACTAGTATCTTCGCCTACATCGGAGGAATCCACCACTGTACCTTGATCGACATTACCTTACTCCCTCTGCAATCTCATACACCCTCCGCTCATCACTGAATCCCCAGTACTAGCGCTAACATTCTCCCCCTCAAAAATGATACTTGGCCTGCGAACCGGCAACATTCGCAAAATGCCCCCGGATCCTGTGTGTGCATCACCTGCGAGCTTTGTATAGGCATGTTCTAAATCAAGTGGGACACCGGCATCCTTGGTTATTTGGTTGGATCTGGTTGAGAGCAACCGGGGGAGGAGAGGCCAGTCGTACAGAAGAGGATTGCAGGGATGAAGATCTCTGCATATGATTTAATGCGGCGTTTGAGATTGGTGAAAGTGACCACCTCCCCGGAGACTGCCATGAGGGGAAGAGGGGGGTCGGGACATTCTAAGAAGCTTGAGTAGCTGGCTTCGGGCCAGGTGCGGTAAGCGAAGGGAGGACAGCAGTATTGTAGGCATCATTGGGGGGAAGGTTCACAGACTTATCACAATCCCGTACCTTTAGAAACATCAGGGCGCTATTCAAGAAAGACATGGAATTCTGATGTGGTGTTCTACTCTACGTGGATCAAACCAGATGTCTGGCCGAGCATCGTGGGCTTGGATCTCCAGTCGCATAGGCCAAGGATCGATCGGGAGGAAAATGCTATGCGGCAGCTATGAGTAAGTAGATGGGGAGCGCAGTTCGTGGAAGAGAATCGGCTATTGAGTGGGGGGACAGTGGTGAACCGCTGGGATAGTGATGCAATGAGGTGAAGAGAAAGTTTTTCGCCCCACACCAAGATGTTCCCGGGGGGTTCGTTAAAAAGCAGAAAGGTGGTACAAGTGTCCCTGTTCGAGTAGCTTTGCAACTAGAACTCGAGAAAACTTGGAAAGTACAAGTAGCAACAGCCTACAGAAAACGGCTCCGCGAAACCTGAAGAGTTATTGCTTTCATAAACCCGTGGGATAAAGAAGCAGAAATGAGACCAATGACAGTGTGTAGTATAGAGTAAGCGGCTTGAAGGTAGCAAGAACCTCAATGATGTTTCTTTCTCAAGGCATCTGGTGTTTTAAGATGTCCCGAACGCCGCCACTCTTTCCAGACATTGTGATCGCCCAATTGCCATAACCTCTGATTCACCACGGGTAGTTTCCGATTTTTAATATACCCCCTGAGTATAAGGTACTGTGCTCACCACAGTCATCTTATCATTTCCTATAACACGTAGTCATGTGAGACAGTTACTGCACAAAATTGAAGGACACTAGGTTAGCTACCACGCCACTTAGGAAGGGACGCATCATGGCCTAGCCAAATATTGCCTCTCAATCACCTATCATCCACTTACCGCAGATCAATACCCCAGCATGGCTACCAACCTGCCACAAATCTTACCCGGAACCAACCTTCCGAACACAAGTTCCAATCCCCCTACCAGCAAACCCCCCAGGAGCACAAATATACCGCTGTTTACCATGGCCGACCCAACCACCAGCACGCCCTTACCCTTTGTCGCCAACACCGAAACCCGTGAGGATATGCTAAAGATGCTGACTGTCAGTCTTGTGCATCAAAGAGAATTCAATATCCATCGCGCGGAACTAGAAGAACAATGGGACCGCAAAGCAGCAGAAAAACTACAGCCGATCGGCGGTGGCAGCAGGGGCGGGGGACCTGCGGGATCGTCTGTAGAAGCTAGTGTGGTGCCAACCGGGCACGGTGGTAAAAGAAATAAGAAGCGCAAAAAGGTAGCCAAAGGGAAATTATGATTTGCAGGGGAGTGTGATGGTGACGATGGCACGGATGCTGGCGTTTACTCTTCATCCACCGACCGGACAAGGTCTGATTGTGAGAATATTAATAAGAGTGGAGGGGAGTGGAGAAGCGGAAGGATAATCCAAAACTGGGTCTACCGGCTCCGAAGGTCTTGACGAAGAATACACTTTTGAGGGACGCTTGGGAACGTGAGACTTTGAGGAGGGAGATTTGGGTTTCGTAGGCGGGGATTAAGAATGAGGAGGTCAGTATTCCGTTTGTTTTTTATGATTGTAGGTGTTGTGCATGCTCCAATTTTTGGGGTTGGCATACGGCTAACGCCCACTAGGCACTAATGTTTCTCCGCCCACCGAAGAGGGAGTCACTGTTAAGAAAGGCGAAGCTGTATGGTTCTTTCTCGAACGTGCTAGCAGAATGTCGTGATGCACGGAGTGGCTCAGGGTTTCCGTCGAAGATTTACTGCTTGTTCACGGTCAAGTGATAATACCTCACATATTTCTTCCGCCTCTTCCTTTCCTTTTCGCCATCACTAACTCGCTCGCCAGCACTTTGAATTCTACTATTTTATCGTCAATCGCACAATGGGGCCCAACGGATTATTGTTTGATTTCCCTTCATCCCCGACGCTCAGTGTGCAAGATATCACGATCGCGCCGGGTATCATGTGTCCTACCAACTCCGCGGATACACCCCTCCACACCCCTCCACACCCCCGCCTCGAGCCCCTGGAACAACTAACCGGTGTTCCCAGATGACGAGAAGAATATCACTCTGCCTCAATGGCTATAAAGGAAAGAAGGATCCCTAGCTACTGGGTACCGAATGTAACCTACAGTAAGTGAAAGAGATCCTACTACAAAGGTAAAGATTTGTTGTCTCGATAGTTCTTGAGTTGGTGGTGGATGGGTATTTGTATAACTGATACAATATAGTGGTGAGTGACAATACCACCACTCTACGAATACTTACTGTAGCTGGCGTGATTTCGTCTTGTCGCAAAGCCCACTCGTTCGGTATCCTGCGCGCAGCAGAACCTATATCTATCAGGATTTTGATTAATTGATTTGAGACTCGGAGTTATAATGCGTCATCACGGGTGTGAGGTGATACGATAGTCAGGAGACTAAGAGATTATGTTTCATAAAAGGGAAAAGGTAGAATGCACCATTCATCCCCTGTTCTATCAGTGCTGCTGAAGGATAGAGACAAGTAAACGGGTAGGGAATAAAAAGGCATAAAGAGAATAAATTGAAAGCCCCCCGTGCTTAGCCCAACTTAGGGATAATATACCCCATCTTGTAATAATAAAAGATAGGTCTAGAAACCTAATGAAAGGAAGAAGAGGAAGAAAGAAAGGAAAAGCACCAATCAGCCATCAACCGTGATCCTTACTCCTAGTTACAGTGTCTATTTATCTACGAGAGGGACACAGGATTTACTTATCATAATGACTATCTCAAACAGCACACCTCCTACTAAGAAAAACATCCATCCGGGGCATCTCGTTAAAAAGAGTATCAACCTCCTCCGGCTGCTTGACAACAGGAATATCAAATTCGTGAAGAACAGCAGCAGTGAACTTCATCATCATGAACATGGCGAGATGTCTCCCGATGCACGCCCTCCCACCGGCGCCAAAGGTAAACCAGCCTGCCTCGATGTAGTTCTTCATACTGCGCTTTTCGCCATCAAGCATCGCGGTTGGGTGGTCATCCAGCCAGCGCTCTGGGCGGAATTGGGCCAGGTCCGGGCCGAAGTAGGCCTCATCGTAATTGACTTGGTAAGAGGCCATGCCGACTTTGTAGCCTGGCGGGATGTGGTATTGGTGGAGCTTGCAAGCCGATGGGAGAACTTCGCGGGAAAGGGAGAAGGAGACAGCGGGGTGGAGACAGATAGTTTCGCGCACAGTGGATGCGAAGATTGGGTACTTGTTCTCGCGGCCGCTGCAGCGGAGGAAGTCGTTAAGGTGGAAATTGTTATCTGTTGTTGCAATTACCTCGCGAATTTTTGTATGATTTCCGGGTGAAGGGTGAGTTCGTGGATCACCCCAACACGGGTATGCAGGACTACTCCTCGTCCGCCGGCACTGTGCAGAAGGATTGTTAATCTCCCGAAAAATGGAGCTTTGGGGGGGGGGGGGGGGGGTGAGTGGAGTACATACATCAAGTGGAAGATTTGAACGGTCGTACCTTCCGCTTCGTTGCTGTTTGGGTAATGTCCGCTCATATTAGTCAATGCATTATAAAACTTTGATAGCAGGTGCTTAGGACTCTTCTCTTGCTGGCTGCCACACCTTGGCAGGGTTAGGGTTATATGAAGAGCACGCCAGATGGAGTTCTGGGAAGAGAGGCCGGCCAGGGGGTGCATTCCAAAAAAACGCTTTCCAACAGAGCATAATCAGTGGAACTTCAGTAAGGATATCTAGGATCTGAGGATGCAGGATCAACTCGTGGCTAATTAGGTAATGGGCCTAGGCCACACATGCGAGAGAGCGACCGGCTGAGTAAGACATTACCGAAGTGAAGGAAAGTACTGCAAGGGGTGTTAAAAAAAGCAATCACCAGTCTTAAACCATTGCTGATTTATCGTACATGAATCTACTAGTATTAGTTTACAACAGAAGAGGAAACAACAAGAAATCTTACTTCTTGCGGATATTTTTGACCTTGCGCTTCTTAAATACCATTCCAGAACCTTCCTCCTTCTTTACCTCCAGCACAGCATCATCGTTACCATTGAAGACTTGAACCCCTGGCGGTGAGTCTGGCGCTTCAGCCTTGATCTTAGACCCTGCCTCCGAATCCGCTCCCTCCAGCTTAACCCCCTGCTCTTCCTGGGCCTCTCCCTCCTTCACCCTCCCTTTCAATTTAAGTAATCGCCTTAAGCCCTCTTCATCCTCATCCTCCATCCCCGGATCCGACTTGGTCTCGATCTTAAAGCCCCTGATAGCTATTTCATCCTCGTCTAGCGCTTTCTACTTCTATTTCGCCTCTTCCTCGTCAAACTTTCACCTCATGTCCTGCTGGATATCCTCCTGAACCTTCTCCTGCGCTGTCATTTTCTTCTGAGGCACATCAGGCACAACTTCCGCCGACTTCCACTCCCCCATCAGCGCCATTTCGGCGCGATAGTCATCCGGCAATGCAACACCCAAAGACTCGAGCTCTTTCATCTGGCGTTTCCTCTCCCCATCCGTGAGGACTCCTGCCGGCTGTTTGGGCGGTAGCGGTCTAGCGGCGGTGGATGAAGATGATGAAGATGTGGAGGTGGAGGGACTGCGAGTGAGAGCGTTCAAGCCGGCGCCTTCCCGTTTGGCACTCGCGGCGGTGGCTTTTTCGCGTTAGTTGTTCCGGTGGAGGTCACAGAGGAAGCGCTTCAGATTGCCTTGGTGCTTAGGGGAGGAGTCGTGGTTCTCGCGCGAGAGGGGGGTGTCGGTTAAGTACATTTTGCAATGTTTGCAGTAGTACCGGGGTGTTGACTTCCAATATTCTGACATTTTTGGCGGTGGATATTTGTAAAACGGTGGCTAGGAGCTGTTTTTTTTTGCTGCTGTGGAGGAGGGGAATGGTGAGCTCTGAGCGACAGATTGCGATTTGGGTCGTGGAGACGAGAGCCGTGATGAGGCTGAAGAGGTGAGGTTGAGGATCATGGTGGTTCGTGCGTTCAGGCTGTACCCGGGTAGTTACCCGGCAGAAACGTGGGGTTAGCGTGCTAGTATCATACCACGCCAAATACCCTCTGATCTGCCCCTCATTCACACCCCGGAAGGCTCCCTCTTCCGCAACAACTGTCATGTTTAATAAGCGTACTTGCCCGGATTATTCCCTCTTCATACCGGCCAAAGCTAACTCTCATCTGCAGCTTCACCGGATCGTCAAAAACCAAGCTCAAGTCCTCCGTCCAGCGCTCCTTCCGAGCAAAGCCAGTCGAGCAATTCCCCCTCCTAGCACCACACATCGACGAAATCCTCCCCAAGAAGGCGCAGCTCTGCCTGCAGAAAGCGCCCGAACGCCTTTCTCTCTACTCCCTCGACAATGAAGTCCTCTTCTTCCAGCACCATGATGACGGGCTATTCCCCTCGCTTCGTCTGATGCATAAATTCCGCGATTGTTTTCCCACTGTGCAGATCGATTGCGGGGCAATCCGCTTTGTGATGGCAGGCGCGATGCTGATGTGTCCGGGCCTGACGTCGCCTGGGGTGAGGCTACCAGCCGAGGGTGAGGGATATGATGCCGGGATGGTGGTTACGGTCAATGCGGAGGGGAAGGAGAATGCTTGTATGGTGGGAATATTGAAGATGAGCACTGACAATATTAGGAAAGAGAATAAAGTGGGTGGAGTCGAGACGGTTCATTATTTGGGGGATGGTTTGTGGAAGCTAGATGTGGATAAGGGGGCAATTGATAACCCGAAGCGCTCTTCAGCAAATGGTGGAATGGGCGATGGATCCTTATTTCTCAATGCCCTTTGAGGTTTGCTGTGGGGAGGTCTCGAAGGCACTATTTAGCATCATGGCAACAGCAAATCTTGTGCTTTTTTTTTTCATAGGAGTTGTCATAAGATAAGATGGTGATCCCTTGAGCACAGTCCTTTGCGCTACCTAAGATTAAGAACACCTCTCAAGCCACTGATCGATCTCTCGGGAACAAAATCATATCATGACTATACTCTCCGTAAGCACTAAGCCAATATAATCCCCTGGTAACAGACCCTCATTCTAAATCACTTGCATGCTCTACCTTTCCTTCTAGAGGAAATAACTGCCAAGCTGCCAGACTAACTACAAACCAAATGCACTTTAACCAAAAGCGTTGGTTTCCAATTGGCGAGAAGCACTCAGGGAGGGTATATGGTGCAGCTAAAACGCGTTATACTATGCACAGTACCAACCTAGAAGTTTGAGAAAGAATGTTCCATCATACCACCACTTCACTATCCTATCGGGTAGCCAGCAGGGGCTGTGACAAGTATTGGGTTGAGCGCCGTGCGCTGGTAGGTGTATACTGTAGGAACGCAAAAATTCTCCTGTATTGTGGTGAGCTGGTTCAGGGTGGTGGGTCCTATTTTGATGTCGGGCTTCACGAGTCATGGAACCAACCCTACGGTATCATTATTACACCACGATAATTTCGGCCACCAAGTGATATTTCATGCACCACCAACCCCAAAACGACATTGCTTCAAAAAAAAGAAAGGAAATAGAACTCAAACCAAACACATAACACGACGATACCCACTTGAATACCCGCCCGGGTGCCCCTGATACCTGGCTTGATACCCATGTCCACCATGTCCGCCATGATGCCCATGCTCCCCACTGCGCCCGCGATAACGACGTTCATGCTCAGAGTCCTTGTCTTCGGAGTAGTGCCTCTTGTCCTTCTTGTCCTTCTTGTTCTTCTTATCCTTCTTGTCCTTGTCTCTGTGCTTGTCCTTATCCTTGTCCTTTTGTCCTTTTTGTCCCTAATATGGAAGATCTGTTAGCCGTAAGCTCGCTGTTTGCTGGTGAATAGATAGAGGAGAGAAACATACCTATCATACTTATCCTGATGCTTCTCCTTCTTCTCCTTCTTCATCACCTTATCATGGTACTTCTCCTCCTTGTACTTCCCACTAGCCGAGCAACCGCCTCCCCCATCCTGATACCCAGCCTCAACAGCGTCGAATATTCCACTAATGGGACCCGGAATCTTGACCCCCCCAACGCTCACACTCCTACGACTCGACGCGACTCCCGGGATGCCAGCGCAGTTATCCTTCTTATCCTTCTTATCCTTCTTCTTCTTCTTGACCTTGTCCCATTCGCTGCTCTTGAGTTTTCCGTGGCCAACTTCGTGACCGCCGGCGAATACCCCTCCTTCGTGGTTCCTCGCGGCGCGGACGCTCTCGCTAGATAGTATGTCGTTCAGTGATGCGACTTTGTCGCGCAGGCGCTCGACGCATGCGGCGACGGAATTGAACATTGTTGTCTGGACCTCGGCATTCGCATCGCGCAGTGCCGGGTGGTGGAATACGCGTGTGACGTCGTGGACGAGGATTTCCACTGTGGTGGTGGGGTTCTCCCAGGCGTAGACTATGCGTGGGACTGCGTATGGTAAAATTGCGCTGGCTACTTCTCCAGCGGGGGTATTAAGTTTATTGAATAAGTGGTCATTTGATAGAAGGGAGTGGGTTGGGTCCGTGCATGTCAGTATGGTCCATGGCTCATACAGATGCGCGGCGGAGGAGTCGACGACGGCGCTGGAGCCCATTTTTAATTCTAGGGAGGCCTGAGCTGTAATCGGACGGACGTAGGGGGCTAAGAGCGAGAGTACGAATAGTGAAAGCGTATCTGAGACCTTCTCAACGAGCGCGGAGTGGCCATGGATTGATTCTATAACGTCTTCAATGCTACGCATAACTTTATCTCTGAACTCAAGAATCGGGTATATGTCGCGCGCAGTCCTTGCAGGGTCGAAGCCGCCAGAGGGAGGAACGGGGCCAGCGCCCGCCGGCCCACGGGACTGGTGTGGGGAGATGTGCCTGTTCTCCATTTCTTTAGCATTGCTCTGCGCTTCCAGTCTGTCCGCGTCACCAGAGAGACCGCCAAGGTTAGGAATTTGCTGTAGAAGGCTCGGTAGAACACTCTTTTGCCCGCTGCGTTCCCGACTTTTTTTGCTGCTCGTGGGCTTCTCCAAGGACGGCATCTAGTTCGTCTACCTCTGTCTGAGAACTTGTCTTGGGCTTCACCGAGGATGGAGTGCAAGAAGTTTACCGCTCCAAAGGTACCCATCACAAGTGGGAATACGCACTTCATTGGCCCCCCACCCATGGGCTGTTGTTGGTGCACGGGATGCCCGCCAACGTAGCTACCGTACAGAGGCGCACCGGGCTGAGCAGGGGTTGCGGCGCCCAAGCCCGCCATCACTTCTGTGCCAACACCAGTGCGCAGGAAGACCCTATGGAACCCAAGCTCACGAAGGGTCAGTTCCACGTAATTGGTGTCTGTGGAGAAGTCCTCTAAACAGTGCAATGCTTGCCCAAGGCAGCGTAGGGCTTCACAAAGGTCCTCTTCGCGACCGGCGACTCCGTGGTCGCCGGAGGTGTAGAGACGGCCAAAGTGGATGGATCTGGTAAGGGAGTGCTTAACGTATCCCTTAGAGGTTGCCCATACTCCAGTTTCGTTGGCGATATAATTTTTTAGGGGGTCTATGGCTAGTTCTGCTTGGTGGACTGGGGCGGAGACGAGGGTCATAGTGACGTGCATCCATATTGTCTGCAATCTTTTGGATTGTCTGTTGCATCGTTGTCAGCAAATATATGTAATCGGGATCAAATCAAACAATTGAGTAAGAGCCCACTAACCGATATGCTCCTCTGGCCGATAAACCACCAATCTCTCTTTCGTAACATCAAACTCTCCCGTAGCATAGCCGAAGCTCAAAGGCCTCAAGACCCAAACCAGGATACCAATGGTATCCTTATTAACACTCTTGAGAGTGCCAACATCCAAAGCCTGTGAGTAATCTCTGAGCCGATTCCCAAAATACACACGTCGAACATTCATAGCAGTCCATTTCCCGCCTTTAAGCGCCAGCAATGTCTTTAGCGTGTCTTCAATATCAGCACGTCACCAGTTTTTCCCTTCAATTTTGGCGATACTCGCGATGTTTCCTGCACCGAATGCGGCGACTGGAGATTCAAGGGCTAGGAATAGGAGGATTGTGAAGAGAAAGAGGAAGGAGGTCCTCGTGCTCATTGCAATGTTTGACGAATTTCTAACTTTTGTAGTGAGCGACCAATGCTGACGATGAAGTGGGGTGGAGGAACCTCCAGTGTTTATGTAACGACCCTACAGATAGGTAGCTACAGTGGACTAGACTCAAGCCCATATGGTATACCAAGTGGTAACCATATTGAGGATAGGCCAGTATACTTAGTATACTACCGGTAGACATGAGTTGGTACAAGTGTCTACAAAGTGACTTGGTGACATAGGGTTAGACAGGGTAACCTAGGTAGGCCAAAGTTACCCTACTAGGCAGGGTAACCTTCGGAAGGTATGATCGCATAAAGCTAAGGACCCATAGTAAACGTTGCACGGGTCTCCGGGGCAACATTATATGTGATTGCGCGGACTCCCGAAGGAAATAAAGGCATGGAAGGGTGAAGTTACCCTACCTTAGAAACATGATTACCCTACCTTGGGACCCCAGTTACCCTACCTTCACCGACAAAGTCATCTGCGGACTTAGGGGGAAGTTATCCCACTATAGTGGGGCTCTTAGATGTTCAAAGGGCCGCTTCGTATGAGACGAAACGGGCTACTGACGGAGCAGGAGTGGTCTGAACCTCCTGTAACCTTCAGGGGATATTCCTAACACCCCCCTGCGGCCCCAGCGTTGGTACGGCGCGACAGCGCTGTACGGCTGTGTAGTTGTGTGCTTCCTAGTAAAGTAAGATCCATAGGAACGCTCCCACAACAACGTATGAGTTGTGGCCGTCCAACCGACCAGAAGCTGTTCGCAGGATATATAAGGGGTGTGAGGGTGACCGCCTCCTGGGGCGCCACCTGGATAACACCTGGGAACCACCTACGGGCATACTTTGACCTCCGGGTAGTTGTATGGTTAACAGTAGAGGGCTTGGGGCTGACCGGGGAAGCTGCAAGGCTTCCAGGACAACCACCCCAAAGCCAGTCCCAGGCTACCCCGTGAACTGTAGCATTACCATGGGTTATTAGTGGACTCTAGAGGTGTGAGTCTTGTCACGATTTAAGAAGGTCCCGCATGGTTGACTGTGGGTAGCGCCCATGCAGTCAAGCAGCAGGAGATTTCTTATCGAGGGAGCATGCAGTCAGGTTTAGAAGCTTAGTATAGCCAAGTAGATTTGCCGATGGACTGCGTAGCTTGTATAGACGAAACCACCGCTGGGCCAGTGAGTCCCAATGGATATTATCTCTACGGTGGGCATGTCAGTCGGCCACTGATATGCTACCGATAGGAAAGGGCTTTCGCTCATGCAGATGTAGTTGGAGAGACATCACCGGAAGCACTTCCTATTTGTGGAGATAGTTAATATCCGAGCGGTCCGACTGCCTCCGAGTGTTAGCCCACTCTAGGCGGGTGAGTTGGACAGCCCTGAGCTGAGCAGGGTGCTCGCGAAAGGTCAGAATGGTTGACGGGTGTCCTCTGGCTTTACATTATTCTACTTAACTAAAGCGAGAGACACCGTATTCTGATAACCAACGATACTCGAAAGAACTTATTGAGTGAAGCTTTTAGGCTTAACGATATTAAGTTTTCCCGCTTGATTCTACTTTGAATTATCTTTATCTTTATTTTGATCCTTACTTCTACTTTGAGTCTTCGGTGCGGTCGCAATCTTAGGATCCGTCTTCCTACAGAGTGCCCCCGTTACAGTTTATATATGGAGGGGGGGAAGTTTGATTCTTTCTTTCTCCTTAAGGAAGGGGAGGGGGGATTATGAAAGCGGGGGCGGGGCAGCCACACGGAATCCATTCACAGCTGAAAATATCCCCGAGGTGGCATGCCAAGACCAAAGCATCTCGCCCCACCCCTCCTCGCATTGCTTCATGTTTCCCTAAATTTACCCCACCTACCTACGGGAAGTGAGAGAATCGGTTTTTTCAACAACAAGGTTCAGGCACAGCGGATTCCGAGTTCAGATACGGATTGACGCAGGTTGATTGTATATAGCAGATATAAAAGAATACGATTCAGATGAAAGACTTATAAAAGGAATGAACAATCGGAAAATGATCAAACGGAAGTGAAGAATAAGATAAGACAGACAAAAGAGAGAAGCGAACGATGATGAACTGATGATAAACAAATCAAGGGAAAAACAAGCTTCCTTATATCCTATCCTCCCTTTGTAACATGCTACCAGCGCATTCACAATCCTGCTTCTCGGTCCCTTCCACTCAGTAGTTGCGATATCCTCTTTCCCGAACCAGATCCGAGGTTTGATCATAATTTCCCGAGGGTATCGACAAAGTGGCCAGCCATACGTTGTGCATGAAACTGAGGGTAAAGCTGATGTTCGGTTATCGTGAGTGTTCCTGTTTCAGTGCGGTGTGATTCGAGTTTGATCCTGTTTCGTCGAGTATGCAGGATGAATGTCGGATATCGTCTGAAGCTAATGATGGTGGAACAGCCCTTGAGCAACGGTGTGTAACAGATGATAGTAGTAGCGTTTCTTATCCAGCGCGCATGAGAATAGTATATGCACGTGATGAGCAGCATAATTTCCAACACGGTTTGTATCTGATTTTTGCACAAATACTCACCAAAGGGAAGGCGAATCCAAAACGGTGGGCTATCAGAGGTATCTCCCGCCCTTCTGAATCTCATCTTCTCAGTGTTATGCGCTACTTGAGATTTCCATATTTCCACCTTTGGGTGCGTTGCAGCTAATCCACTTTCCCAGTCCAATACGTTAGCGAGGCGCCAGGCAGCCGGCACAACGAGCGCTGGCTTGTAAGGCGCCTGGAAGCATGCTTCGAAACCACCCGATTCGCTAAAGACAGGGCAATACCCTTGTAAATGGTGAATGCTCGCTGTGCCAGGCACCCACTTTGCCTTGTCGGGAAATATTATACCTCTCTACGGTGAACAAGTTGCTCGCTGCAACGGGATACGTAGAGCGGGTGTTCTTCCGTCGGGGGAAATCTGACAAAGCCCGAGATATTAAGCCGAACCTTCTTGCATAGGTAACTTATTGTTACTTTGTAAGATCCCCGTCCCATGCGCCCTGGTAAAACGTGCATCCACCTGTGAGTAGCCTTCCTGCATCTTTGCAGACTCTCCTTCATTGGGTGCATGATATTTTTAGTAGTCCTGCCTAAAAAACTAAGACCGCAATTCGGGAACCCACAGAACGCCTTCCAGAGGAGACACCCTCCTCCTCCGATTATCCCTGAACGATAGAGTACCGTACCGCTAGTGTAGGCAAATAAAATAGCCTTATGTAAGAAATAGGATTAAATGCTCGAAATGGTTAATTCTTGTACTACTTCGGTGCTTATTCACAACTCGCCATACTCGAGCAATGCGCCCCCGCAACCAGCAAAGAAAAGCTTGTAATTCCTGGCTTTCGTCAACTTATAGTGAGGTGCCGCGCTAGTGTCCGTGTGAGCATAAACGCGAATTGTCGATCTCCAGCTGGGTGAGATGCTGGATTCTAGGAGTTATCGGTATGTTAATAATTCCCGGCACAACATCTCGCCCGTTATCTTACTGATCTTACTATGCTAACATAACGGTGGTTTCGCATGGAGTTGCGATAGTATGCTCACACCGAGATCGCAAACACTCCCAGCCTTCCCCCCCAGGATATAATACAACGCCTCAACTTTACCAACCAAAAGCACAGATACCGAATCAGACTCTCGGGCTATTTATTTAACTTGGCTTATTATATTATCATACTAACTTAAATCTACTCTACCGTAGTAATGCAGCGTACCCCAAACCCCAATCATGCAATACCAAAGGAAAAATCTATCGCGTGCCAAATGCAATCCACCCCCGGAAGAAGAAAAGGAAATTCTGGCTATGCAACAAGCAAGAAACAAAAGAACTCCACCTAGGACAAAATAAATAAATAATCAAGTCAAGCAGGGCAGAAAAAAGAGAAGGGGTGTAATATACAAAGTATTATGTATAGGTATTATAACTACAAACCCATCAAGGCTTCGTCAACTGCTCCTTCCTAAAAAACTTAAAATACCCCACACAAACCAAAACCTGAAATCCTAGCCCAACGTAAAAACAAATCTTCCGGAAAACCTCCCGGTCGTCTCCCAATCTCCAAGAGCTAAAGTCGGGGAACACATCCCCGGGACCAATGTTGTTCGGCGTGGTAGCTCGGGCGGCGATTGTAGCCAATGACCCAAGAACCTGAGCGCCAATAAGCGTGAAAGCAACATGCATGGGTGTGAGTGTTTGTAGGGGTGCAGAACCAAGAACGCTTCAGTAAAAACTGTTTATATTGGGCATCTGAGATCTCAGAGGGATTGCCGTGCTACAGTACAATAGGCTTAGTAGAGTAGGTTAGCGGGATAACGAATACCAATTAATGAGATCCAGCAAGCCCAGCCTCAACAGGCTATGCCCCGTCTGGAAAACACTGCTCCTTTTCGGGGTGGGTTGTGGCAGATTGCGAGTTCTAGGTATCCGATCCCGGATACCCAATTTAACGAGTCTTTACGATATTATCGGGGAACCCTCAAATTCGTTCCAGCCTAAATTCGGTTCCTGGGCGATGTCTTATCAGCAGGCTTAGTAAGTAACGGAGACTACAATGATAGGATATCAGGAAACACAAAAGACTGGACAACAGAGATGACAGCAACCCAGGATAGTCGCACGCAAAAAAAACGCCTCGGCCAAATAATTAGGGCCTGTTTGGATGCAATGGTTCCGTTACGTTCCCCCATACAAATCATCCTTTTCCTTCTGTTTCAAAACGAAAGAAAGCCAATTTTCACAGCAGAAACGGTCGCCCAACGGAACAGTCCCATTTTTGCGAAACAGGCCCTTAGACGGAAGTATGTTACTGGACAGAATTACACGAGTGTAGTATTATAAAAACTCCAATAATTAGACCTTATCTTAAGGCTTCCAAAATTGTCTCCTAGAAACCGAGATAGTGGTATAGTGGTAAGCTCTCGTAGAGAGGCGACCCCCTCAGTAGACCCTTATGACAAAAATACACGATCTACCAAAAGACCAAGAAAGGCAGCTTCAACACTGTATGGTAGTGTTCAATTAAGGACCCTTTAGGCTTTACCTATGAACAGCAGCCTAGCAACGCTGCATGGTGGCTGCTGTTAAGCGGGGTTTCTTAGTCGGAGATCTGTTGAGGTGTGAGGGTAAGAATCATACATGTATGGTTTCGTGGTGTAGTTGGTTAGTACACCAGTCTACCACACTGGTAGTCCCTAGTTTGAGCACGGGCAAAATTATTTTATTTTTTATCAAAGATTATAAGTTCAATTTTTGCCTCCTTGGAACTTTCTTTAGTTCCCCTTGTTTTCAATTTATTAGTATACTACCTCCCATCAAGGATTAGGCTATCACTTTGGAATAGCTACAGAAAGCCTATAGAAAGCGTGAACAGGTGGCAATTCTTTTCGAGGATTCAAGTAGGATAGCAAATGTGGGACTAGGCAAGTTTCTGCGACCCAGTGAAACAATAAAGAAAAATCGAACAACCTAAATAAGCTTAAAACTAAACACACACTGAATCTCAGCTAAAAGTACACATCAGGAAAACTGTCCTCCCGAGTGATCCCGTATGAACACAGTCATTTTCACCACCATGCTCTAATCTCCTACTCAGAACTATAACAAGCGCTCAATCTCTATACTGCACCCACTCAGATATATGCACACTGACAGTCTGAGTTAGCAACCCACAAAGGAGAAGGAGATTATCTGCCACCCCCTCTCTCACTTAATCATTCTCGAAAAGCCCCTCAATCACTTTATAATTGATTTTCTTGGAATAACTCCTGCACATGGGCATGCATGTTCTCCGCACTGTCAGCAGGAGTAGCAGACATTTCCTTGCTGTTGCGATTGTGGGTTTTATTCCTCTTCCGCTTTTTGGCAGTGTTGATTATACCGTTGCGGAGGTTGGTTTCCTTGTTTAGGTGATTCACTATCGTATCCATGTTCGCCATACTATGGCACTCATTGTGAGCAGAAGGGAGATTAAAAAGAAAGAAGAAGAAAAGGGATGATCATGCATTCTTGTTCACGCAGGTAGTCCTTGTTAAGCTCCACCCAGATCTTCTCCCTCAGGTCTCATTCCTCTTCGGTGAGCAGGGCATTCTAGACTCCAAATTCGTTGTGGCAGAGCCATCTAGTAGCCTGAGTGAGGCGATCTGGGATGAAATTTCTTCCTCCGTGATAGCGGAGTGTTGTTCATCTTGGGCCTTTTCGACACCCTGCGGTGTAGGGGGGTCCGTGATATTGATTGATGTTCCAGGGAGTGAGGAGATCAGAAGTGGTGGAGGGATGGAGAGTTCTGGCATTACGATGTCGTCTGTGTCCAGTCTGAGGGGTTTATTGAGGAGATAAGTAGTGTTGGGACGCTGGGAGCGGCACTTAGATCTACAGGAGCAGTGACGATAGTGATATCCTGTGGATTCTCGATGACTTCTCCATCATCATGAACGCCCTGGCCCTCATGTGCCACATTCAGGGTTTTGGTCCATAACTGGGTGGGTCGTGCACTTGCTCCAACCATATATTTCTATATTCTTCAATGATCATTTCTCCACTCTTACTATCCTTGAATTGATCCAGCCGCTTCAGGATAGTCAAGTCTACTTCTATCCCTTGGGGTGTCTGAAACAGTCAAATTCGCAACCAGGCACACTAAGCACAAAGTAAGTAAAGATCTTCACTAGAGTGCAACATCACCCATCCTGACTAGATTGTAGAATGCGGCAACCAGAGACTCAAATATCGTGAAGCTTCCACCATAACCCAAGGCGAAATGTCATGAAGTGCACTCTCCACGCTATCTGCCAATTCTGTGACACTTAACAGAGGAGTCGGCAATTCGCGGAACAAAACCCCTCTTAAGTGACGTCCACCACAATCAGAAAAGCATCGTACCAATAATCCAAGTCCTAAACGACCATACATACCACTACAACCACGGATTGAGCATTTTGCCCAGCCACGCCTTCCATGGAATGAATCAGAAATAAATGACCTGCGGTTATTTGAATTGTTTTGGGATGACCGTACGATTGAAATGTTGGTAGATGGTACCAACAAATACGCAGCATTTAAGGAAAAAGAACAACATGATAAGATGAGAGAGAAGGAGGACAGATGGCAGAATAGAGGTCAAGTGGTAATACCAGGAGTGAAGAGGTGGAGGAAGGTAGTTCCAGATGAGATGCAGGTATTTTTAGGGCTGTTGGTCTATATGGGAAGTCAGAGAGAAGGAAGGATCTTGCGCTTTTGGCAAGAAGTTCGGCGGCAGCCACTCGGACGAGCAATATCACTTAAACGATTTTATCAAATCAAGCGACACATTCACATATCAGATCCTGAGGTTCAACTTACTCGCAATAAGTGGTTTCGCGGGTTGGGACCGCTTAATAGTATTATTCGTGACCGATGTCAAGAATATTACTTACCAGCCTCTAATATAACAGTCGATGAAATGATGATTTGATTTGGGGGAAGGAGTCATCATACTTATCGAATGCCTAGCAAGCCAATTAGGGAGGGTTATAAGGTCTTTGCACTTTGTGACATTGGCTATACCTTTAATTGGCTTTTTGCCTCAAGAAGTCAGTTGGTAGCTGAACTGAAGGTATGGTTACATTCCCCTTCATTTTCAGGTTTACTATATTCCGATACCAGGATTAGTCCATGCACAGTACTGTATTAGTCATGTTGTTATAGTCCCCCTCTGAGCAAATGAAAAATTACAAAGGATTTACTACTCTCTTGTGGGCGGGTAGTTCCAGCTGGGCACGAGAGTGGTATTCAGCCGGATATACTTGAGCTATCGGGTTAACGTCTCAACATCCAAGTATCAACATCCCCACTGCTGAAACTGGAATGATTAGATCTCACACTAAGACATCTAGAATTCCCTCTATTAGATTAGGGGGGAAAAACACGGTGAGAAAACTGTCTTTCAGCCTGACTAAGACATATAAAAAGAAAAAAATGACCGACCTTACTAGGAAAGGCAACTCCAACGTCCTAGTGTGAGGTCCAATTATTCCAGTTTCTACGGTAGTGCAAGTAAATCTGGCTGAACAATGCTCACATAGGTGGCCGAGAATGCCAACAAGGGAATAGTACAGCTATTGTTATAGCGGGAAGACGTCAACCCCAACACACGACATGCAGAGCACAGTCGAACACTGCGGGCGCAATTGAGTATCAGGATTGACATTTTCCCGCCCTAAAATTAGCTTTACTACTCCTTTACGCCTATTCTTAGCAGCCTAGAAGAGCGGTGTTTAGCTTACTCCAGGTCCGAGATGTCTTGGTTGATATCTTTTCCAGTTAAAGGCTTCACGGCATACAAACTATCCTCTGTTAGGGCATTGGAAGTGTTCATGGACTAATCCTGGAAGCCAAGTACTCGGAGCTAGCAGGTAGTATTCAGCTACTGGCCTTGTGAAGGTAAAACCTCACTAGGACTTGCAGGTGAGATAAAATGTAACGGTTGAATACTTATTGCCTGCTACGAGTATCACATTTATGAAACCAATTAATGTTAGCTCTACTAACAATATATAGCCGGAATATACTAGTAGTGATCTTAAAGTTACAGGATCTACTGTGTATCAACTAGCCCTAGCATTACCCTATAATTCAGACCTCCATTTCAACATTTACATGGATAACTATTTTCCATCAATTCTACTATTGGAGAAGCTTCGCGATATTGGGATTGGGGCTTGCGGTACTGCAAGAGTTCGAAAACAGTATTTCCTTCCGACCTTCACGATAATCGATCGAGTATTCCATAGAATGAAATTTCTGGAGGGCCAGCAGACACTGCTGGAAATGTTTTGGCTATACAATCGCAAGACCAAAGCACCGTTCATTTCCTTTCAACAATACATAAATTGGAAGATCGAGTTACTGTACTATGAAAAAGCCTCGCGATATGAGCAGTAATGGGCCAGCAATTCGTCGTGTATTTGGATCAACAGAGCATATGAATATCCCAATACCGGTGGTCACCAATGATGATAATCAATACAAAGTTGGTGTAGACGTTGCCGACCAATACAGAAGCTACTACTTTACTCAGCTAAAGTGTCTACGAAACTGGCTTCCGATATTTTTTTGGCTTCTAGATATGACAGTAATTAATGCCTACCTTCTCTCACAACGCGTTTCTGCTTCCTATCGACTTCCTACCAGCCCTCGATTATTTCGCATAAGAATCGCACAATGGATCATTTCCACCTATGGGCCAAAGCAGCTAAAACCAAGAAAATCCTTCATCTCCGATTCAGCAAGCAGCAGCAGAAAACAACACTTCCCCACCCACTTAGTAGTATACAGGAACATAAGCTTATTCATTTTGGAAGAAGACTAGAGTGTACTCAGTGTAGGTTTATATTAAGAAATATGAAAGCAAAAGGTCAGCGTGCGCCAACTACTCGCTACGGCTGTCATGGTCCTGGTTGTGGGTTTTCTCTTTGCAATAACTGCTACGATTCTCGCCATAAGCACCTTTCTGTTTCCTAGCAATTCTTTCATTTTCTCTTCAATTATTATTTTGTATTTCCACAAATTTCACCTATTGTGTATTCTACTCGCTAACTATGTCGGAGTCTCTTTTGATATCACCAACCCTCTTACTAATCTGCCAAGCATCTAAATCTGGTTTAGTGTGCCTGGTCGCGAATTTGACTGGTTCACACACCCCAAGGGATAACAACGGAAACCACCGCGCTAACAGAATGGCAGAATATCCTCCTCAGCCCAGCTAACACTGATCTTGCATGGGTGTTTAGACTCTTCCATCATACTCGTCTCATGCTCCCACAACAAGCTAGCCGGACAATAAAACTCATTCCCGTACTGGGTCAAAAACTCCATATGAGGTACCCCTCCCGATCAGGAATGCCTGCGCCTGCCGAGAATTCCTTGCTTCAAAGGTACTAACATCCTTCCAGCCGTTCCGTTTGATTGGATGCCGATCTCTGTCAAAAATATTTAAACTACGAAACATGGATGAGAAGTACTCAAAGTTCGCCTGAACGACTGTATCAACGAGTATGTCATCATAGAGCTCCATGATGAAGAACTTCTTCTCAGCACCGCATTTATTAAGCAGGCAGCTATCCTTATTCTCCACAAAAATTGAAGCAGCCCCTGATTCCGTTTCAAGGCTCTAAATAACACCCATTCTAAATTCCATCCCGTTTAAGCTAGACAGCAGCGATGATCTATCAAAAGGGTTTCAATCGCTACTGTGGCTTAACATAGAACCTCAGAGTGCGCCCGATTGCTGAGAATTTATGAACAAACATTAGTGCCAAATCCCGTGGTTATAAAAAATATTGCAGTTCCCTAGTTACACATCACCCGGCCGCCTACTCTTGGCTCAGGAGCGACCATTGCATTGAAACGGCTAAATAGCTCAAACTCCATTCTCTCACCAGCTTTTGGGCCTCTCATAATCTCACCCATCACGTCTGAGCCAGGCGGGAAATCATGCTCCAAAGTAGGCTCTCCAACACCCTTGATATTAACGAGGACTGCCTGGCGAAAGTGCCAGCGTAGGAGGTCATCAGGCGGCCGGAGTGGGTCATCGGCGAACGTCTGGTCAAGATGACGACCCGCGATGTGAAAGGGAGCGAGATCTGCTGTGAAGCACACGATCTTATAGTTATCCTATACAATAATTAGCCACGAAGCCTTGAATATCTAGCCCTACATACATCAGGGTTAATTGACACATCATACGAAGCAAAGAACTGGTGCATCGTGCTTGTGAGCATGACCCCATTCTGGACCGAGTTGATGGATCCGTGGGACTCATTGGCGGGGGGAGCGGTGATCAAACGACTGAGGTTACAATCATTCCACTGCCTCTCGAATGCCAAAGGAAATATATGAGTCGCTTCGAACCCCAGCCACTTGCCGACATCAGCATACATCGCCTGGTTGCCTGTTATAATGCATCGCTTATCTCGCTGAAACACAGCATCGCGGAACGATTCAACACGAGTCCCAGAGGGCAACGAAACCGCCCAAATTAGCGGGACTTCATCGGTGACACTAACGGAACCTATTCGCACTGAGTAGAGGCCAAAGATGGTAGCAATGAAGAAACCTACCATTAGTGACAACAAAGTAATTGCCTGGTTGAAGCTGTTGCCCATCCTTCCCAACCAACTGTTTGTGGTCGTCATATAGATGGAAAGTATTGGTAAAGGAACAGATAATCTCCAACATGGAATAGAGATTGGCGTTGGTAATACCTTCAGAGGCCCAGAGGCCTCCAAGCACAGTATCACGACTGTCGGAAGCGTAGATGTGGGTATCACGCCATACTAAGCGATCAGTGGGCGCCGTGGTTGGTATACTATCTTCATCTGTCACAGACATGCTTTAATGAAAGGGGAGAAAAGTTTGTACTGGGTAGAAGGAATGGTTGCGATGGAGAGTTATGGGATAGGTTGCAAGGTGGTGACAAAAAAAAGCAATCATAGGCAAACATCAGCTAGTAACCGGGTAATCCGTGATTATATAAGCACAAAAACCATGATCACCCTTAACCTCTGCTTATTTCTGGTATCATATCCCTTAGTCCGTCGGGTGCTGCGCCCAAGAAAATCAAATCCGGTCAGGAAAATAATGGGATCTGGGAAATATTCTTCCCTAACCGGAAATAAATTACTGAAGGTTTCGATCTGAGACCTGTTCAACCGGTTTTCTTGGGCGCACCGACGGACTATGGGATAATGAATTGAGCTGATAAGGGTTCAAAAGCCAAAATTATTATGAGACAATTGTTTGTTTTTTTTTAAGCTAACATGTTTACAATTGCCCGAGTAGAGAACACCGATCCAACCCCAATGCCGACTTGAGAGAATGAAGAGAAGAGTCCATGGTAGATAACACACAACTCCATGAAACACAACAAAAAAAGGAAAAAAAACACCAGCGGTCACCCAGTATTTCCGTACCCATTTCATTAAGTCATTAAACTGAGACGATTAGGCCCCCATCGCATCATCCGATATTTGCGACGCAACATCTAACCTCAAGTCCATATTAGGCATATCTCTGGGCTCACTCCTCATTCTTTGTTCGGCCCATGCCCTCAACCTAACTAAACGGCGAATCTTGGCTTCCTTTGACACGCCTTGTACTTCAAGGATCGCTTCGTTGACTTTAGCCGCCACTTGTCTTCGCAATACTGGGTCCATCAGCTCTGCGAGGGGAGGAGCTAGATTTTCCATTGGGAAACATAGAAGCGCCATTGTGCCTTCAAGATCGTACAAGAACTTGGAATTACAAGGCGCTTGAGGCGCTAGATAAGTGGTAGCAAATGCTAATGCTTCGGAGATGTCACCATCGGGAGATTGAGCGCAGTTTCGAATCAATTCAATAAGCGGGAGTCTTAAGAGTGAAAAATGCAGAGGAAGGTTCGTCTCGAGAAGCTACGTCAACCCCAAAGGCTAGCCGCGAACACCATCAATGTGCGAATATTAGAACCGAAAAAAAAACTCAATCAGATATGCTCATGTTGAAGACTGAAGTTTTGACTATAATTTTCATCACTAGCCGAAAGGCGCAGTGCGCTATCCTTAAAGTGATCATCGCAATATATATATAGAAAGCAAGAACCGAGAAATTTAAAATTAAAGGGAAAAATTCCACCGACTTCGGGATGCAGCTTATTGATTCTTTCAATTGCAGTCTGGATATCCCCCTGATGGATTGCATGGCAAATATCAACCCGTTCTTGGATGGAATCAAGGTCAATCTGATGTTACATATTCGCTTCCTGAGCGCAGTTGACCGCAGCGGATTTGTATCCCTCGATAATGAGATAATTCATGACCAGAGTGTTAAGGTTCCTACCATCCAAAAGATTAGCCATTCGATCCAGCTAAAATACCATCCCATAGATAAGGAGTAGTAGAGAATGAAATGCAAACAGCAAACAAGGGCATTATCAGAAATCAAGCTAACATATTCTCTAACATGGTAATTTCAGAGAGATTCCCAACTTGTACACATCGCATCATTTTGTCCAGTATTACGAGGGGAAGATGAAGGTTAAAAAAGTAGTGGGGAGAAGCCTGTCCAGGGCCTACATTTTAGAAACTTTCACCTGGTCCACCTTCTTCTCCCAGTCCGCCCCAAGGGCCTTGCGCCAGGAGGTAGTTGTTGGGTGACTCTAAATGTCAAAGATTCCAATAAGCAAATGCCCGTAGATGGAAGGCTCTCGGAATTCGGGACGTACCATATTTGCTGGATAACAGACGGGGTACCCAAACGGGCGAGTGTTAAGGAAAAAGAAAGACGAAATGAAGAGGGGTGGAGGGGAAGAGAGGGAAGAAAGAAAAGGACGAAATGGGAGGGTTGGGGTTAGGTTTAGTGTGCTGAGGTAAGACTAACGAACGACAGAGGGCTCGGATTGAGGTTAGCATGTTTGTGTAAAAAAGAGTACTCGAGTATCATACATGTACTCGCTAGCGGAGGGATGAGAGAAGAAGGGAAAGAAAGGAGATAGTCTTCACGATCTGATTGACTGTAAGGTGGAGGAGAGCGATGTGAATTGTGCCAAGAGCCTCCCTCATCGAGAACGCATCAAGCCCAACGTGCTGCAGGCTACACAGTTCAGCAGTACTAATATGGGTACAGTACAAAATGGTATAAATACAATCTTCAACGCTAGTTAGACTAAAATATGCATTCCACCATGCCAACTACCATTTCTACAATACCGATCATTTTACATTCCAACCAGTACAATACATTCAAAAAAACAATAATAGCCCAACCCCGAGTACGATTGTCAGCATTGCAACGCATTTATAAGCAATTCTTTCAGGATGAAACGACAACCACGATATTTATATGGCAAAATCACTGTCTTTGCCATCACGGACTCCATACAAGTACATGCAACCTCGCTTCTCCAAAATCAAAAATAATCAAAAAAAAAAGCCAAACAGTATCCAAAACTCACTCAAATACTCAGTTCCAGCTCTCATGTTCATACTCTATATTCTTCAGTTTTCGATAAAGAATCTCCAGAGGAACGCACAGCAGTGCTCAACCTCATATTTCTGGCTGTACGTGCATACCTCAAAAAAAGCAGAAAAATAGGAACGCACGGGGGTGCTTAACCTTGCAAGTAACCGAAGTATCCATCACTCAACTGCCTACTATTCAAAGATTATCAGAATAAAGTAAAAATTAATAAGAAAGGCGAGCAAGAAGCAAATGGAAAAAATTATGTTTCCCCCTCACCAGTTACGACAGTATATAATACAGAAAAAACACAAATTACGGATAGAAAACAAACAATTGGAACGGCCGTCCACACACAATCTTGCTGAGCTCACAAATGCCTTTATCATGATGTTTCTATTGACATTTGGATCTTTGCCAAATTGTTGTCGTCGGAATATTTCCTCCGTCACCTCATTCTGCACGTCTAAGGCAAGGCCCAGAAGAGCACTGTCCAATTCAGCTGGGAAAAAGCTCCCCGCACGGCGCGTGATGATAAGACATGATGGGCAGGGGATGAAAAGAAGAAAAAAACGCAATTACAAGTACATTCAATGATGTAACGAAAAGGGAGTTCTAGCTCCATTCCCCCTTAAGCTTTATGCCAAAGTCGATTTCTTGTCGGTATACCTTTCGAGGAAATGTCATGGTAACAGAAGAGACCTCAAATCCTACAGCGATCGCAAGCATATTAGTTGCTGGAAACTATAATAGGAGATTGGATGGAGATAATCACCCCTTCAGCCCCACAATCCGCGCACCATCCCTCCCGTCATTTCCGAGCTAGCTAGGCCCCCATCACGGTTGCAAGAATCGCCTGGCGAAAGTGCCAGCGTAAGAGTTCATCATGCGGCCGGAGCGGATTATTAGTGAACCTAAGGCCAAGGGGACGACCGGCGATTTTATCTTTATCAAGCTCTGCCGTCAAACAGACAATCTTGTAATTGTCCTACCCAATTATTAGCTACGAAACCTTGAACATGGAGCCATTCATACGTCAACATCTATAGTTACCTCATACGCATCAAAGTAACGATGCACGTCGCACCTAAGCAAGATGCCGCTCCGTATCGAGTTTATGTAATAGCCGTCAGGTTCTTCGATAAGGGGATCAAACAATTTATCAAGCCCCAGTTCTTTCCATTTACCCTTGTAGGCAAGGGGGAAGATATGGCATGCGTCGTACCCCATCCATCTGCCAGCATTCGCAAACATCACCGGATCGTCTGATATAATGCATCGTCTATCTCGTCTCCGAACTGCATCGCAAAATGACCCGTCCCGGGTTCCGGTTTCCAGTGACCGCCCGGCACGTAACAGCGGGACTTCATTGGTAATGATTATAAACCCTATCCACGGTAAGTAAATGCTAATAATAGAAGCAATGAAGAAACCTAAGTTACCATTAGTGACAATAAAATACTTGCCGGGTTTCAACTGTTGGTGATTCCTTTGCACCACTTCCTCGTCCTTGTCGTATAGGTAGTACGTATCCGTCATCAAACAAAAAGTCTCCACAATCGAATAGAGATTAGCATTAGTGATGCCTTTTGCTGCCCATAGACCCCCAAGAACCTCGCTACGCTTCTTGGAATCATATATAAACGCATTCCGGAATCTGGACTGGTTGGTAGATGCTATGTTTGGTGGGGGAATACAACGATTTTTCAAGATAATGTAGGAAGATGAGATGCCTGCACTAACACGGGCAGCGTACCTAATTGATGGGATGTGAGGGGGTGGCGGAGAGAAGCGAAGAACCTTGTTGGCTTTAGCAAACATTGAGCATGCCGAGTTTTTTCCGAGAAACCATGACAGGTGTTCCGGTTGTATGCGGCATGTTCATAGCTGCAAGGCCGGTCCCCATGGCGGCAACCTAGCTACTCAATTCTCCCGCTATCTTGTTATCTGGAAAAATCTTGCCGCTATCTACCACCGCATCCTGATCGATGACATATATGGCCATCAGAGTATCGCCAGGTCCCAGAACCGTCCCGATTGTCAACTCCCGGGCATGCTGGGCCTCCCCACTCAAATCCGTAGCAACAAGATACTTTTGCACCAGTTTGCTGCCTTCCTCTACCTCCTGGACTATCGACTCATATTCCCCACGCAGAATCGTCCTAACCGCTCGTCGAGTCTCCGGTGTAGAAGTGATAGGAGAGAAGATCTCCATTCGTTAAGCACGATACAGATCGTGGGCGCCCTCTTCTGTATCCGAGGACATTGGCGTAGAGTTATGCCACGATAGGTCGAAATTTGTAGAATGAGGCACACAAATCATTCATTCTTTGCAGGAGATTTGCTCAAGGGATGCTACCTGACGGGGTAATCGATACCGGGGGCAGGAGGGAGCTAACACCCCTCCTAGCACTCAGCCTTCCCTATCGGAGAAGTCAGAGCCACCCTTAGAATTTAGGCAGGAGTACATACGTTCTTCCGCCGCAGCAGTCAGTAAACTTATACTTGTCCTCCACATACTAATAGCCTCCTTCCTGGCGTCTATTCCACCTCATTTCTTCTTTCTCTTACTTCCGCCCCCAGCGGAGTCGCCCACAATCCTGATCATAAATTGATCATACCTGCACCTTTCTCTACTGTCCCCTCAGTTCTTGCGGTGCTGCTTTTATTATTGGGGCCGGAAACATTTCTGAGCGCAGCGGCGCTCCCTCTCCTTTCTTCTTCCTCACCCACAGGCGAATTTGATCCAACGCTTGCCTTGACACTACTAGTCTCGTCTTCACCGGAGGAATCAATCACTACACGTTCATTGACACCACCCTAGTGCCGCGGCAATCTCACACACCCCGGTGCCAGCCCGGAAAGGCCCCCTCAAGGGTGGTAATCGGTCTGCGCTCCAGCAACATTCGCAAAACTCCCTCTGATCCCGCGAGTGCGCCATGTGAGGGCTTGGTATAGGCATGTTCTAAATCAAGTGGGACACCGGCATCGTTGCTTATTTGGTTGGAGATCTGGTTGCGAGCAACCCGGGGAGGAGAGGCCAGTCATCCAGAAGATCGCGGGAATGCAGATCTCTGGATGTGGCATGTGATGTAATGCGGCATTTGATATTGGTGAAAGCGACCGCCACCCTGGAGGCTTGAGACTCCCATGATGCGAAGAGGGTAGGGCAGGGTCATTCCGAAGCCCGAGTGGCTCTCTTCGGGGCGAGTGGGGAAACCGAAGAGAGAACAACAAATTGTAGGCATCATTTGGGGCAAGGGTTAAAGATGTCATGTGATTTTGTGGTGTAGTTGGCAGTACACTAGTCTACCATACTGGTGTCCCCGGTTCGAGCGCGGGCAAAATTATTTTATTTTTTATTGAAGGTCATAAGTTCAATTTTTACCTTCTTGAATCTTTCTTTAGTTTTCCTTGTTTTCGATTTATTAGTATACTTCCTCTGTGTCAAGTATTGGCCCATCACCCCGGAATAGCTGTAGCAAGCCTATAGAAAACGTAAACAGCTGCCAATTGTCAGCTGGGGGACACAAGTACAATAGAAAATGTGAGACTAGGCAATTTTCTGCGGCCCAGCGAAACAATAAAGCAAAACTCAACAACCTAAATAAGCTTAAAAACTAAACACACGCTAAATCTCAGCTAAAAGTACACCCCAGGAAAACTGTCCTGCTGAGTGATCCCGTATGAACACAGACATTTCCACCACCATGCTCTAATCTCCTACTAAGAACCGTAACAAGTGCCCAATCCCTATAATGCACCCACCCAAATATATGCAAACTGACAGTCTGAATTAGAGACTCTGAAAAAAGGTGGAGATTATCTACCACCTCCTCTCTCAATTAATAATCCTCGAAAAGCCCCTCGATCGCTTTATAATTGATCTTGTTGGAATAACTCCTGCACATGAGCATGTTCTTCGCACTGTTGGCAGGGGTAGCAGTGATTTCCTTGCTGTTGCTATTGCTGGGTTTGTTCCTCTTCCGCTTTTTGGCACTCTTGATGATACCATTGCAGAGGTCAGTTTCCTTGTTGAGTGGTTTCACTATAATATCGATGTTAGCCGTACCATGGCACTCATTGGGAGAGGAAGGGAGATTAAAAAGAAAGAAGAAGAAAAGGGAAGATCTTGCATTCTTGTTCATCCACCCGGGTCTTCTCCTTAGGGTCTCATTCCTCTTCGGTGAGCAGGGCGTTCAAGACCTCAAAGTCTCCGTGGCAGAGCCATCTAGTAGAGAGGCGATCGGATGAAATTACTTCCTTGGCGATGGGGAAGTGTTGAGCATCTTGGACCTTTTCGACGCCCTGCAGTATGGAGGGTCCCTGATATCGATTGATGTTCCAGTGAGTGAGGAGATCGGGAGTGGCGAAGGGACTGAGAGTTCTGGGATTACGATGCTGTCTGCGTCCAGTTGCCGTGTCTTGGTTTTTCTGAATAGGCAAAAATAAATATCCGTTAATCCGAGTGGTATGTTGTGCAGTAACAAATTGTACATCTATCCGAGGATCCAACACTCAAGATACGAATACTCGTACTTGCATGTTTCCTTTAAAATGCACCTTATACTCGGATACCAGGTTTACTCCGTGAACAGGATTTTGGAGGGGTGGGTACGAGGCTTATAGGCCATATGCACATGCAGTTGTATCTCATGTTAAAAGAGAAGAAATTCGGTGAGCACTTGAAGGTAAGAATTGGTGAATTTTGATTTTTTAAGCTCAAATATTTGGTTACCGAGCTTGTTGCCAATCACTCCCCCAGTGTTCACGGATTATGTCCATGCCCCGAGTAGATAAAGCCTCTCTTCTCCCGTTCAACAAAGGGCTTCCGGAATACCTCCGCCCCCCACCGGAAGAATTCTTTAATACAGGCGTGGATTTTTCTAGGCTGCCGACGTGGAAGAGCATCGAGCGGGGGCCTGCGGAGCGCCTGAAAGAGGAACTCTATGAAGCGGTGGTGGGAAAGTTGGGGTCTACGATGGGGTATGCGAAAGATGATGTCCGGGACGAGCTAAATAAGGAGGAGCCCAGCGCGATCAAAGATGCGCACATGATTGTGAGGGAGAATCAGATGATGATAAGAGATTGTACCCTTCTCCTTCCCTCCCCCATTCTTGGTTCCTTGTAAACTAATGAAGAAAAGCCTGACTCTCAAATGCTTACATCAAAAACTTTCTCGCTTAATATCGGCCCGCCTGGAACTCATTCATACCTCCCCTCTTCTCCACTACACATACCGAACCCTCAAACACCGAATTCTCTCAGCTTTAATCCCCAAACCCCGCAACACACCGCCTAACCATTTGCTCTGCCTGGCACAAAAGAAGGCCTCGGTATTGTGGGCGTTGCGGAGGACGTAGCAACACCGGGAGACGTCAACCCCTCCCCTTCCTCCTCAATATCCATCCTACCAACCAGTCTCCTAGTGTACCACAAAGCATGCATGTCGGGTGCTCCGCCTCCACCCTCACCAGCACCATCCTCACCGCAAATAAACCTACAACAAACTTGCCGCAGATTAAGGCCGATAAACATGCGAATCCAATCCTCCAGCACCAGGATTGAAGGCCTCACACCGTTACCACCCGGCCACGCCCAACAAGCCAAGTGCCCGCGTCAAACTTGCTGGCAATCCGGCATTCGGAGCGGCAACTCCACGCTAGAGGCAGTCGGGTTCATATTGCGCACTCAGAAAGCTCAGCGTGGAATGTGAACTGGAGAAGTGTGATGACGATGAAGATGGCGCAAATGATGAAGTGACTGTCGCAATGACTCCGACTCTGGAGGTGAGACTCCAGGCGAGGAGTATACAAACTCAGACACAGACTCTACCTCCTCCCATGAAGGAGAAGAGGCAGGGTACTGGGACACCGACAAAAGGAATAGGGTTTGCTTTCCCCCTCCCCCCCCATTTTGCTTGTGGTGAGTGGCTAAAAGAAGGGGTGGGGGGGGTAGGAATACCTCCTTATAAACGAAATTACCAATCACGGAGGATACATTCTTCCTGTCAGGCGGTGTCACAAGGCGAATGCCATGACGGCTTTTCACTGGTTTGCTTTTGCGGCGTTTTTAGCTAGCTTTGGGTTCAGTGTGTACGGGATTCAGGGAATGACTAAGTACACACTGCAGTCAGGCTTGTACTGGCAAGGTATCAAGAGGCGAAAGTTAGGTAAGATACAGGAATTTGATTAGCAAGAAAAGTAGAGATTTCTGATAATGTACAATACCGGTATCTCAACGTGCCATAACCCCCATTTGACCACGCTTACGCCCTCCAAGCTGCCCCAATGCACCGCTTAAGTCATAGGGATGTTCCTTTCGCAATTTTCCGCCTCAGCTCCCAGGCGCAGGTACTTTTCTTTGATCCGCTTTCTTGCTAAATCAGGCCTTGGTACTACTTCCCTCGCAGTTTCAACCGAGATAGTACCTCCCATGATACCCTTACGGAACTTCAGAACCTTGAGCCGGTCTGACCATTTGAACTGCTTCATGTCAAAGTCTATGAAAAATTGATCTCCAAGTGAAATCCTTTCTTTAAGCTCTGGCCGTTGCTGTAGAAGCTCCACCATTACTGCGTAGTGGTATCTAACAAGTAACGAATTCCCTTTAATAGGTTGAAGAGCATCAAGGATCCTAATTAGAGCTATGTGCCGGTATCCGCCCGATGTCAGTGACCACAATATTTAGTAGACTCCTAGACTCTAGATTACCTTCGAGATAGACAAGGAAATGTGGATATCGATACGGATCAGTCTCCAGGAGAAAGGTTGTATCGGGATTGATGTTAAGATGCCAGCAGCTGGCAGGAGTGAGCGCAACTATGTCTGACGATGGCGGATATAGCAGTCGGCGTGAGTCCCAACCCCCGGGTTTGCCCAATCCTGGCATAACAGCCTCCCGCCAAGAACCAGCTTCGATGTCCTGAAAGCCACAGCTGTGGAGCAGGGAAAGTGCGGAGTCAAACTGTTTGTCGGCAACTGCAAGGTCGAGATCGGCAAGGACGAGATCTGATCCAAAGAGCCGTAATACCGCGGTTCCAACAATGCAAACCTTTATTCCAGCCGTTTCGAGGATTCCCGCAGGAGCTAAAGGTGATATTCCCGCGGGGTGATTGGACTTGGGGCTGGTGGGTGAAGACATTTTCAAAGGGTGGCAAAAACTCAAGATGGAAGGTGTTGTAATGGAGAGGAGAGTGAGGTGAACTTTGAGTTGAATAACCCTATCAGCTTCTAGGCTTTCGGTCGATGATTTACTGCTTGTTCGCGGTGAAGTGATAATACCTCACATATTTCTTCCACCTCTTCCACCATTTTCGCGATAACTAACTCACTCGACAGCATTTTGAATTCTACTACTTTATCGTTAATCGCACAATGTGACCCAACAGATTATTGTTTGATTTCCCTTCATCTCCATCGCCCACCTCCCAAACATGCGCTCCGAATACCAACAGAGATGATCCTACAATGACAAAAGTGGTGGCTCGCAGCGGGTAGGAACGGAACAAGCACAAATTCTCTGCGAGAGTGTGATCCTAATACGGATTACTCGCACATTGTAAGGCGGGATATGGGTGGGAATGGATTTTTTTCGTTTGAGCCTCCTTCTTGGCATGGCAGTCTGCTCTGGCTTCTCCCAGGTTAGAGATAGTGATGTGCTGTCAGAAGGGTCTTCTGAAAAATATGGTATGGTGCTGTATATGATATTTACTTCTTTTTTTGAATACAGGATCTAGACTAATGGTTGACCCCAATGTAAAACCCTTCGTATGTTTAGTTGCAAGGAGAAATTCAATGAAAATGATAATTGGATGCGTTATCCCACTACAAATGCGAGTACGTGTCCGCGTTAACGTCGATGCCGCACATGCTCGAAGAATGAAATTTTAAATTTCCCCAATCTCATCCATTCCTTTCTCCTCCTCACACCGAAGCTGACAATTGTTCTCATCATCGCTACGACTCCTTGCTCGTTTGACTGAAATACCACCTTAGGATGGATGACTTTATCCTCCGGTGTAATGGCCTCTGATGTCGTGCTCAAACTGATGGCCCCACCGTTGTGACTACCTGCAGGTAAGTACCTTCCTGATTTTATTGAATAAACCAATCACACTGCTCAGGGGTGTCAGTAAAAATTGGCAAATAGCCTGCTTGTCCTGACAGAAACATACACTCGTGCGGGATAAGCGGAGGTTGTCTTCCCTTTCTTCACTGAACTCCCGAGTTTGTTCACCCCGCTCTTGGATCCCTTATGTTGATTATCTTTCTTTACGTCCTACAGTCATATTTACTGCCTCCCATGTGCTGCCGCTCTCAAGCTCACCGAACCCCCTCCGAACAGTCAGCGAACCAGTCCAGCCTTCGGTACATCACTTTCCCAGCCAGACGACGCAGTAATAGCAGTTCTCAACCCAAGCGATGACTACAAATCTAGTGTTCTCAGTGTAGTACCTGGTTTACGGGCACTTAGCGGGGTGCATGCAAATACCCTTCTGATAGCACATCACACTATCTCTAACCTGGGAGAAGCCAGAGCAGACTGCCATGCCAAGAAGGAGGCTCAAACGAAAAAAATCCATTCCCACCCATATCCCGCCTTACAATGTGCGAGTAATCCGTATTAGGATCACACTCTCGCAGAGAATTTGTGCTTGTTCCGTTCCTACCCGCTGCGAGCCACCACTTTTGTCATTGTAGGATCATCTCTGTTGGTATTCGGAGCGCATGTTTGGGAGGTGGGCGATGGAGATGAAGGGAAATCAAACAATAATCTGTTGGGTCACATTGTGCGATTAACGATAAAGTAGTAGAATTCAAAATGCTGTCGAGTGAGTTAGTTATCGCGAAAATGGTGGAAGAGGTGGAAGAAATATGTGAGGTATTATCACTTCACCGCGAACAAGCAGTAAATCATCGACCGAAAGCCTAGAAGCTGATAGGGTTATTCAACTCAAAGTTCACCTCACTCTCCTCTCCATTACAACACCTTCCATCTTGAGTTTTTGCCACCCTTTGAAAATGTCTTCACCCACCAGCCCCAAGTCCAATCACCCCGCGGGAATATCACCTTTAGCTCCTGCGGGAATCCTCGAAACGGCTGGAATAAAGGTTTGCATTGTTGGAACCGCGGTATTACGGCTCTTTGGATCAGATCTCGTCCTTGCCGATCTCGACCTTGCAGTTGCCGACAAACAGTTTGACTCCGCACTTTCCCTGCTCCACAGCTGTGGCTTTCAGGACATCGAAGCTGGTTCTTGGCGGGAGGCTGTTATGCCAGGATTGGGCAAACCCGGGGGTTGGGACTCACGCCGACTGCTATATCCGCCATCGTCAGACATAGTTGCGCTCACTCCTGCCAGCTGCTGGCATCTTAACATCAATCCCGATACAACCTTTCTCCTGGAGACTGATCCGTATCGATATCCACATTTCCTTGTCTATCTCGAAGGTAATCTAGAGTCTAGGAGTCTACTAAATATTGTGGTCACTGACATCGGGCGGATACCGGCACATAGCTCTAATTAGGATCCTTGATGCTCTTCAACCTATTAAAGGGAATTCGTTACTTGTTAGATACCACTACGCAGTAATGGTGGAGCTTCTACAGCAACGGCCAGAGCTTAAAGAAAGGATTTCACTTGGAGATCAATTTTTCATAGACTTTGACATGAAGCAGTTCAAATGGTCAGACCGGCTCAAGGTTCTGAAGTTCCGTAAGGGTATCATGGGAGGTACTATCTCGGTTGAAACTGCGAGGGAAGTAGTACCAAGGCCTGATTTAGCAAGAAAGCGGATCAAAGAAAAGTACCTGCGCCTGGGAGCTGAGGCGGAAAATTGCGAAAGGAACATCCCTATGACTTAAGCGGTGCATTGGGGCAGCTTGGAGGGCGTAAGCGTGGTCAAATGGGGGTTATGGCACGTTGAGATACCGGTATTGTACATTATCAGAAATCTCTACTTTTCTTGCTAATCAAATTCCTGTATCTTACCTAACTTTCGCCTCTTGATACCTTGCCAGTACAAGCCTGACTGCAGTGTGTACTTAGTCATTCCCTGAATCCCGTACACACTGAACCCAAAGCTAGCTAAAAACGCCGCAAACGCAAACCAGTGAAAAGCCGTCATGGCATTCGCCTCGTGACACCGCGTGACAGGAAGAATGTATCCTCTGTGATTGGTAATTTCGTTTGTAAGGAGGTATTCCGACCCGCCCCCACCCCTTCTTTTAGCCACTCACCGCACGGGAAATGGGGGGGGAGGGGGAAAGCAAACCCTATTCCTTTTGTCGGTGTCCCAGCTGCCTGCCTCTTCTCCTTCATGGGAGGAGGTAGAGTCTGTCTCTGAGTTTGTATACTCATCGCCTGGAGTCTCCCCTCCAGAGCCGGAGTCATTGCCACAGCCACTTCATCATTTCCGCCATCTTCATCTTCATCACACTCTTCCAGTTCACATTCCGCGCCGAGCTTTCTGAGTGCGCAGTATATGAACCCGACTGCCTCTAGCGTGGAGTTGCCGCTCCGAATGCCGGATTGCCAGCGATTTTGACGCAGGCACTTGGCTTGTTGGGCGTGGCTGGGTGGTAACGGTGTGAGGCCTTTAATCCTGGTGCCAGATGATTGGATTTGCATGTTTATCGGCCTTAATCTGCGGCAAGTTTGTTGTAGGTTTATTTGCGGTGAGGATGGTGCTGGTGAGGGTGGAGGCGGAGCACCCGACATGCATGCTTTGTGGTACACTAGGAGACTGGTTGGTAGGATGGATATTGAGGAGGAAGGGGAGGGGTTGACGTCTCCCGGTGTTGCTACGTCCTCCGCAACGCCCACAATACCGAGGCCTTCTTTTGTGCCAGGCAGAGCAAATGGTTAGGCGGTGTGTTGCGGGGTTTGGGGATTAAAGCTGAGAGAATTCGGTGTTTGAGGGTTCGGTATGTGTAGTGGAGAAGAGGGGAGGTATGAATGAGTTCCAGGCGGGCCGATATTAAGCGAGAAAGTTTTTGATGTAAGCATTTGAGAGTCAGGCTTTTCTTCATTAGTTTACAAGGAACCAAGAATGGGGGAGGGAAGGAGAAGGGTACAATCTCTTATCATCATCTGATTCTCCCTCACAATCATGTGCGCATCTTTGATCGCGCTGGGCTCCTCCTTATTTAGCTCGTCCCGGACATCATCTTTCGCATACCCCATCGTAGACCCCAACTTTCCCACCACCGCTTCATAGAGTTCCTCTTTCAGGCGCTCCGCAGGCCCCCGCTCGATGCTCTTCCACGTCGGCAGCCTAGAAAAATCCACGCCTGTATTAAAGAATTCTTCCGGTGGGGGGCGGAGGTATTCCGGAAGCCCTTTGTTGAACGGGAGAAGAGAGGCTTTATCTACTCGGGGCATGGACATAATCCGTGAACACTGGGGGAGTGATTGGCAACAAGCTCGGTAACCAAATATTTGAGCTTAAAAAATCAAAATTCACCAATTCTTACCTTCAAGTGCTCACCGAATTTCTTCTCTTTTAACATGAGATACAACTGCATGTGCATATGGCCTATAAGCCTCGTACCCACCCCTCCAAAATCCTGTTCACGGAGTAAACCTGGTATCCGAGTATAAGGTGCATTTTAAAGGAAACATGCAAGTACGAGTATTCGTATCTTGAGTGTTGGATCCTCGGATAGATGTACAATTTGTTACTGCACAACATACCACTCGGATTAACGGATATTTATTTTTGCCTATTCAGAAAAACCAAGACACGGCAACTGGACGCAGACAGCATCGTAATCTCAGAACTCTCAGTCCCTTCGCCACTCCCGATCTCCTCACTCCCTGAAACATCAATCGATATCACGGACCCTCCATACTGCAGGGCGTCGAAAAGGTCCAAGATGATCAACACTCCGCCATCGCCGAGGAAGTAATTTCATCCGATCGCCTCTCTACTAGATGGCTCTGCCACGGAGACTTTGAGGTCTTGAACGCCCTGCTCGCCGAAGAGGAATGAAATCTTAAGGAGAAGATCTGGGTGGATGAACAAGAATGCAAGATCTTCCCTTTTCTTCTTCTTTCTTTTTAATCTCCCTTCCTCTCCCAATGAGTGCCATGGTATGGCTATCATGGATATTATAGTAAAACACCTAAACAAGGAAACTGACCTCCGCCATGGTATCATCAAGACTGCCAAAAATCAGAAGAGGAATAAACCCCGCGATAGCAACAGCAAGGAAATCACTGCTACCCCTGCCGACAGTGAGAAGAACATGCGCATGTGCAGGAGTTATTCCAAGAAGATCAATTATAAAATGATCGAGGGGCTTTTCGAGGATTATTAAGTGAGAGAGGAGGTGGTTGATAATCTCCTTCTTTTTTGGGAGTTTCTAATTCAGACTGTCAGTGTGCATATATCTGGGTAGGTACATTATAGAGATTGGGCAGTTGTTACGGTTTTTAGTGGGAGATTAGAGCATGATGGTGGAAATGTCTGTGTTCATACGGGATCACTCGGGAGGACTGTTGATGTATGTGTTCCACCGGACCAGAAAAGAAGCTTAATTTTTTCTAAGGAAGCAGAGAGCGTGCTATATATGCTGCGCAACAAGAACGCATATCCACTTCAAGAAAATAAAGGAAGACGAAAGAAAAATCTAATGCGCATAGAGTTACATCTATGATTGACTGATTGAGTAGCGAAATAAATGCAAAGATCCAAAACCGATGAATAGAGCTTAAACTCTGACGTCATTGAAGTGAAACTAGTATGAACTAGGAAGTACTGTCGTACTCAAGAAGATAGAGAGTACATATCCGAAAGTATAAGTTCAACAATGCGCAGCTTAGAAAATTGAGAAAGCACAAGGAAGACTAAGGAAGCAAACAAGAGTAAAAGAACTACTCCTGTACGGCGGATAAAACTACGTCCAACAAGGACAGTGTTCCTGGGGTGTACTTTTAGCTGAGATTCAGCGTGTGTTTAGTTTTAAGCTTATTTAGGTTGTTGGGTTTTTCTTTATAGTTTCACTGGGCTGCAGAAAATTGCCTTGTCTCACATTTTCTATCGTACTTGTGTCCCCAAGCTGACAATTGGCAGCTGTTTACGTTTTCTATAGGCTTGCTACAGCTATTCCGGGGTGATGGGCCAATCCTTGACACAGAGGTAGTATACTAATGTATAGCTTCCTCTGGGAGGTTTTTTTTCGAAAATTTCTGGCCAAGTTCAACTAATTCAATACTGCGTCTGCCTGTTTTGAGGACCCGGTTCTAGTCCCTTTGCACTATATCATTCCTGATTAGCCTTAGAGTTCATTATGGGGGGGGCGGGGCCGGGGTTTCACTCAGAGGCCCTGCTCTTACTCCGGGGCGGGGTCTACTTTTTATCTGCTCAACCCGGCACTCACGGGGCGGGGACTTGATTTTCCCCATCTATTACCCAGACAGGTCCCGTCTTATGATTCCCCGCACTTCCCCTACATGGGGCCCTACTTGTGCTCGCCGAGTGATATCCTATGAATAGAGAACCGTTCACTCATAATCTTCAATTATATATATAGAATCATCAACCTCCTATTTAAATAGCATATGTATTCATTGGTTATCTAACTCAGGCTAGTGGGCTCAGAGATAATAGCTCAGTTTAGGTGTTAGGTATGAGGACAGGATATCTTTCATGTCTAGCTTGTTCATCTGATATGGGCATATGATTTGTGCGTATGATTTAGGCATATGGCTATTTTGATCTACTATTAAAGATCCAGAACCTATCAGGTCAAAATATCAGTAGCCATTAAAGCTAGCTACTGTCTCCGGTTGCTAGATGGCCGTCTATAGTAGGTAAACGGGCACTTATTCACGTTGGTGTTGGAGTTGATCGAAGCGGATAGTTGTTAGTAGCTAGAAAGGCAGATAGCTGAGGGATAAGACCGGATAGTAGTTATACTTGTTTCATTTGTTCTAAATAGAAGGATTGACAGAAAGATAGATCGAATGGTTTCTAGTTATGACTTTCCATTGTTCAGAGTACCGAGGTACAGAGGCAGAAGGGGATTACGCATGAAGGAGAGATTGATAGGTGTGCCAGATGATAGAATGATTGAGAGAGTTTTATTATTCTTATATAGACTTATGTTTGGTTAGTTAGTTTTGAGGAAGACGAGCAAATAAAGTTTTTGATTCTCCCTAGTACCCTTTTAGTAGAGCCATAGTCTAGTTTCACCGGTTGACTATTACGTGTGCATTATCCCAGCAACAGTTAGGACTTTTCAATTGCGCCCCAGAGGAACAGTTTAAGTGAGGAGATGTTGCGGATGGAGGTGAACAGGTCATGCTGATAGGCATGTACACAAGCACCAACCTGATGATTACAGACCCCGGCGATTCATGACTTCTTTCCATCTACAAGCCACAATGAAATACCCCGCAGCGCGATTCGGGACTGAAGCAGAGATCAGGGCTTTCATGCAGCCATTGCTCATACTCTTTGTGCCGTCTGCTATTCGGAACGGAAGGGGTCTTGATGCAGGCGTAATCAGCTATGTTTCCCGGAATTGCGCTTGAACTGTGTTTCCGACCGCGCGACCGTAAAGGAGGGAATATAGATGAGAGAATAAAAGGAAGAGGCGCTTAAGCTAACAGTCAAGAGCTGGATAAAAGCTAGCTAGTGGTAGTTGGATCGGCAGATAGTTCTTGCTAGTGGTTTCAACTTCAGAGAGAGTGAGATTTTGGAGTTCATTGAGTTTCGTCCGAGATGTATGGGTGTCGATATTGATATTGAAAAAGACTTCCACAATACTACCTAAAGGCAAGCACACCACATTAGCAACCTCTCTTCTCATAACCACTAACCAGACTACTTAGACAAAAAGGATGATCAAGGATCATCATGTACTTGGGTAGTCAAGCAATAGAAAGGAAAAAAAGATTATTCACCTTCAGAGCCCTGAGTAAGCGAAAGAATTCTTGCCCATTCTGCCTCGCTTCCTCACAAGCACCTCTCTCACGCTTTGTCAGATGCAACTTAAAGAGGAAATTCAGCCGGTTCTCCAACTCTTCGCCATTCTTTAAGATGGTGCGATGGATACCCTTGCTTGTCATCTTCTTGGGTGGCCTTGGAGACTTGGGTTGTTCGGCCATACAAATGAAAAGAGTAGTGTCTAACTAAATGGATTCTAGAGGCTGTCTAGGCCGACGCAGGTTATCCGTTGTATAGGCCTGTCGAACAATACGACCGGGCTCACCCTTAAGCGTTTGTCTGTGAGCAACTTTCCGACCAACAGGTTTCTTCATCCTATTACAACCGTAAGCTGCATTGTTTGCAAAAAAGGATAACCTAACTAACCTAGCCTTGACACCAATTCTGACTTTGAAGGCTAATCCAAAACACTTGTATTATGCTTGTATTCGTTAAACCATTACAGATAACCCGTATAGTAAATAAAATCGTTAGCTATATGTGATATTTCTTCCTCTCATACGATCAAGAATTCTAGCTACATGTTAGAAATAGCACTCCATTGGGGGTGTGGATAGACTTACCTTGGTCTTCACGAAGTGGATTGAAACAAAACAAAAAGCCTCTTTACAAAAGAAACAAACTTGCCGAAATCAACCAGACACTAAGTCACCTCAGGAAGAAATACCACAACGATAGTGGTTCCAACTCCCTTGTTACCAACGATAGGAAACCAGAGGGCAAAGTGACGGTTGAATGGGAAGATTGAGTCAATGCAGGCAAAGAGCAATGGTTTAAGAACAATGCAGAGAACCGAAAACGTTGTCGGTTTGGATTTGAAAAGGAGGAGAGACAAAATAGTGCGCCCACAGTAGGCAAGCAAAAAGCCTCTTTACAGAAGAAACAAACTTGCCCAAATCAACAAGACACTAAGTCACCTCAGGAAGAAATACCACAACGATAGTGGTTCCAACTCCCTTGTTACCAACGATAGGAAACCAGAGGGAAAAGTGACGGTTGAATGGGAAGATTGAGTCAATGCAGGCAATGAGCAATGGTTTAACAATAATGCAGAGAAGAGAAGACGTTGTCGGTTTGGATTTGAAAAGGAGGAGAGAGAAAATGGTGCGCCCACGGCAGGCAAGAAGTGCAGGTTGCATGGGGGAAACTTAAGGTAGGGGGATAGAAGGGTACTTATAGAAGGACTTGGACAGCCAACGGTAGGCAAAAAGGATAAAGTGTTGTAAAATAAATAAAGTGTGTGTGTACAGTAGATAGGAATAGTCGGAAGGGGGTTAAGCTGTGCCTGTGGGATGGGGGGGGATCGTAAAACTGGCGGAATAATGGCTCGTAAGCTTTGATACTAGAGTACTGTACTTTAACCGATTTGGAAAGGCTCTTCCCATGTGGCGTCATGAGTTGGATGATATTGAACTTCCTTGCAACATATTTACGCAATCTTTTTCTTCGCGATACCAACTTAAGTAGTAGTAGGCACTAGTTTTGCGCCAGTTTTGAACTGCCACATCCCTTCATTCCTTTCCGGTTTTCTCACACTTTTAGAGTTTCAACCAATCGGATAGATACGACTCGAAAGGTAATGATAGACAACATACTTGTTGTGTCATGACATTTGGGAGAGTTTTCTCGGGGCAGGGCAAAATCTATAAACATTATAATATTATTATGTTAATTCAAAATATATACAGTATTCTGGCTAAACCTATCAGGTGTTCACTAACATAGGGGCAGTAATTGGCAACAAGCTCGTTGGTATTAATCAGGCATATTTCATTGTTTCATTTCGCAGAATAGCTTAGGCTGCGCAGATACTGATTGAAACTCATATGGAAGAAAACCCCTTCGTCGGCATTAGCTTAACCGGTGTCCAGGAAAGCCAGAGGAAAAAGCTGTGGATGGTCGCATAGGAACTTGTCCCGAACATTGCACGAAGCAAGAGACTGAGCAGAGCGGAGGAGCAAACGGAGAAAGCGAGGAAGGAGGCTCAGCAATGATCAAAAATGATTGGTGAAGATACAGTGAAAGCAGTGTAAGGCTCTACTGAGATTGGCGTATCAGCATTGTGAGTATAACGGCAACGTTTCTTATCTAGAATTCGGCATGGACTAGCTTAATTTCACTCCTCCAGACCCACTAGCATTGGTATCAAGTCCAGCAGGCTGCTGCGGATCAGGCTGATCCGGCGCTATATATGACCTCAGCAAATCCTCGGGAAACTTTCCTCAACAGATCCGGTCGAGCCTGGATCCTTAATACATCCTACCCGGTACGAGGATCGGGAACATTCATTGTCAGAACAGGGCTGGTCATGGGGGAACAGCCATTCACTCCTTCCAGCGGCCAGTACGGAGACCTGATAATGGTCTAGGTATGCTCGTTAACTATAGATGTTTGTTCTTTCGCATTGATTCCTCTAACACGCCCCTTAAACATTCATTACGTCAGATTCCGTTCCCGTCCACTCCTATTGCCACCCACAGGCACCGCCAACGTTTGAATATCCAATCTACGGCTATTCAATTCACTGGTCCGCTTAGCGGATGCGGCAGACCACCTTTGAGGGGGCTGGATGAGAACGCTCGGGGTGGGCGGATGGCAGGCAGAGGAAAGAACAGAAGGCTTGAGGTAGATATTAATGTCCAGCGTTTGAGTTTATCATAGAGTTCCTGTACAGTATTAGCGCAAGGTCTCTTGTTATGGGAATGGTAAATATGAGCCAAGAATACCTGTGTTTGTTCCAGCTTCGTCGCCTTCTCCCTCCACTCTTGCATCAACTCATGGTTCTTCCTTCTCAATTCATCTTCAGCGACCCCTATCCCGGCTATCTTATTCCGTAGGGCAGAGATTTCAGCATTAGCATTACGAATAATCTTCTCATTCTCCCCTTGAATTTCGGTTCCCCGCGCTTGTAAGGACTTTGCGAGATGTTCTTGATAAAATCTGTGCGATGATCAGCCCCTCGTCCTACTGTAGGGAAGGAGCTAACACGGACATTTCCTGGGTCACATGATAGGTCCAGAAGGCGAGCCCACGAGTGCAGATTTCTATTATGTTACTCGGACTGAGTACACTGAGAACACTAGTCTTGTAGTCGTCGCTTAGGTTGAGAACTGCGATTACTGAGTCGTCTGGCTTGGAAAGTGATGTACCGCAGGCCGGACAGGTTCGCTGACCGTTCGGAGGGGGTTCGGTAAGCTGTAGAGCGGCAGCACATGGGAGGCAGTAAATATGACTGTAGGACGTAAAGAAAGATAATCAACATAAGGGATCCAAGAGCGGGGTGAACAAACTCGGGAGTTCAGTGAAGAAAGGGAAGACAACCTCCGCTTATCCCGCACGAGTGTATGTTTCTGTGAGGACAAGCAGGTTATTTGCCGATTTTTACTGACACCTCTGGGCAGTGTGATTGGTTTATTTAATAAAATCAGGAAGGTACTTACCTGCAGGTAGTCACAACGGTGGGGCCATCAGTTTGAGCACGACATCGGAGGTCATTACACCGGAGGATAAAACCATCCATCCTAAAGTGGTATTTCAGTCAAACGAGCAAGGAGTCGTGGCGATGATGAGAACAATTGTCAGCTTCGGGGTGAGGAAAAGAAAACAAGTGATGAGATTGGGGAAATTTAGAATTTCATTCTTCGAGCATGTGCGGCATCGAGGTTAACGCGGACACATACTCGCACTTGTAATGGGATAACACATCCAATTATCATTTTCATTGAATTTCTCCTAGCAACTAAACATACGAAGGGTTTTACATTGGGGTCAACCATTCGTCTAGGTCCTATATTCCATGTCACCAAACAAGCGAGAGGTAGGAAAAAAAGAAGTAAATTTCATATACAGTACCATACCATATTTTTCAGAGGAGCCTTCTGATAGCACATGAAACTATCCTGGGAGAAGCCAGAGCAGACTGCCAAGAAGGAGGCTCAAACGAAAAAATGCATTCCCACCCATATCCCGCTGTACAATGTGCGAGTAATCCATATTGGGATCAAATTCCGTCAACACGCGCGCAGTGAATATATGCTTGTTCCGTTCCTACAAGCGGCGATCCACCACTTTTGTCATTGTAGGATCATCTCTGTTGGGATTCGGAGCGCATGTTTGAGAGGGGGGCGATGGAGATGAAGGGAAATCAAACAATAATCTGTTGGGCCCCATCGTGCGATTAACGATAAAGTCGTATCATAGAATTCAAAATGCTGTCGAGCGAGTTAGTGATCGCGAAAAGGGAGGAAGAGGTGGAAGAAATACGTGAGGTATTATCACTTGACCGCCAACAAGTAGGAAATCATCAACCGCAACCCTGAGCCACTCCCTGCCTCCAGACATTCTCATAGTACATTCGCGAAAGAGCCATACGGCCTCACCTTTCTTAACCATTACTCCCGCTCCAGTGGGTCGAGCAACATTAGTGCCTAGTGGGTGTTAGCCGTATGTCAACTTCAGAAAATTGCAGCATGCACAATACCTACCCTCATAAAAAACAAACGGAATACTGATCTCCTCCTTTTTAATCTTCTCCTCCAAATCCAAAAATTCCCTCCTCAAAGTCTCACGCTCCTGAGCCTTCCTCCAAAGTGTTTTCTTCGTCAAGACCTTCGGAGCCGGTAGCCACAGTTTTGGATTACCCTTCCGCTTCTTCACCTCGTCCTCCTCGACACTTTTATCCCCACTATTAGACCTTGTCGGGTCTGCGGATGAAGAGTAGCGGCCATCATCCGTGCCATCCCCATCACCCTCCCCAGCGAATGATAATTTCCCTTTGACTACCTTGTTACGCTTCGTTTTACTCTTACCCCCGCTGCCGGTGGGTGCCTCACTAGCTTCCCGCGATGAGCTCGCAGGTCCCCAACCTCCGCCGCCGCTGCTGCTGCGAATCGGTTCTAGTTTTTCAGCTGCATCGCGGTCTGACCTTTCTACCAGTTCGACGCGACGCTTCTTGAATTCAATTAGATGCACAAGACTGACAGTCTGCGTCTTTAGCACATACTCCAGGGGTTTTTTCGTGTTTGTGACAAAACGTGAGGGGGTGCTGGTGGTTGGATCGACCATGGTAAACACTGGTATATATGGCGCTGATGGTGGGGTTTGCTGCTGGCGTCATTGGAATTGGTGTTTGGGAGATTAGTTCCAAGGTAAGATTTGAAGCGGGTTGGTAGGGTTGTTGGGGTACTGATCTGCAGTAAGGATGGTGGGTAATCTGAAACCGGACATTTGGCGAGGCGATGATGCACGTCCCTTCCCTAGTGGTGTTGTGATTAGTGTCCCCTTCAATTTTTCGTGGTAACTGTCCCACGTGAATACCTGTCATAGGAAATGATAAGCCGACTAACTACACCACGGAACCCCGCTATTATTCTGTATTAGTCATACATATAATCGTGGCGCCCTGATCCCCACGGATCACAAGAGTCATCTCGGTTTCTCTTCAGGTGTCTCCATTCGTCCCGCGGGAGCAGATTGTAGGTCCTAATAAGACGAGGAAAGTTTGTATAGTTGACCAGGAAACCATGGTGATGGGCGTTTAAGGAGTGACATGTGTTTATGTTTTGGTGAATGCACTGGTACGGAGCCCGATAGTCGGGGGAGTGGGTATCGTCAGGAGGCACAATATAATGGGTTTGCGGGTGGATTATGATAATAGCGGAAGTGGTAGTTGATGGGGAGGAAGGGGGATCTTGATGTTTTGGTGGAACTTGGAAGTGTCCTTACGAGTACAGTACAAGCACCAGGCAAGATGTTTTTGTACAAGATGAGGATGGCAGTGATGTCTAAGACATCGTTTTTATTTGCATAGGAAAACGCAGCAACATGCTACACTGTACCATGCTGTGTTGCTATTCGGTGTTTTTTCTTCTGTTGCCACCACCTACGGATTTACTTGGCAACCCCTAGTACGAAACAATGTCATTATTTGTTTATCTATTTATTTTTTTAAAAATGCCTTTTGCTATTACGGGCTTTCTATGCTACACTAAACGTACTCTAGGTGCTTGTAACTTATTCCACAAGTACCGTAGTATAACCGGGACTGGTTACGACACGGCAGGTGATCAAAAATACCATAGGCTTGGCAACATTCTGCTGCCATATGGTTCCGGAAGACTAGACTCGATACCAATTGTCCGACAAAAAATGTGACAATTTTGCTGGTAACGCCAAGTGTAACACCCTTGTAGACACCTATCCTATGTCCTAAGTACTAAGTCTCAGATTTTAACCTCTTATTTTATCTATGATATTATCTTTTATCCTGTTTTAATATATTAAGTTGGGATTACTTATTATATTAAATATCATATTGAATAAACTTATAGTCTAAAGCACTGGAATACACATAGAAGGATGACAAATATAATAGCGTTACACTTGGCGTTACAGGAAAAATTGTCACAACTTTTGTCGGAAAATTGGTGTAGAGTCTAGTCTTCCGGAACCATACCAAACAAAAAATATTGTGGAGCCCTTTCCGCCCCGCATTGCCCTCTTCTACACCGCCCTATCCAACAACCCAACCTTTTCTTACCAAATCCATTCTCCATCTTTGAGCAGCTCCCTAGAAGTTCACATCAGATAATTACTTCTGTTATTCTCTCTACAATGCAGGTTCCAGTGCTAGTTATGAAAACTCAGTCCGGGGAGCGTCAGACTTGGTATTTCATCCATTTTTATATTCCACTCTTATCTGATCAAGTTCAGTTTTCTGATGTATGATATACTCGTGTTGGCGGATAGGATGCAAAGCTCAAATTTCAAATATTACCGCTGCTAGGACTGTTGCGGACATCATCCGGGCTTGTCTAATTTGGGTCCTAAAGAAATATTGAAAATGGTGTTGGACCCAATGGCTGGAATTGCGCTAGCAAACGATGGACATGAAATTCTGAGCGAAATTGAGGTCGCGCATCCTGCTGCTGAGAGCATGATTGAGTTGAGTCGGGCGCAAGTATGACCGGTTTCCCCGCCCTGTTGACTACTACCGTAAAATCTCAAATAATTGAACAATGTGCCACATCGTTGGAGTTGCCTCCTCTTGTAAGGTCTGGAGTTTTTTTGTTCTTTTGTCTCACAGATGGGCTGAGCAGCTCTTTTTTTGCTGCGATTCCCCCCTTTTCCGAGGTAGGAAATTCTTGACTACATGGCACATTGTTCAATTATTCGAGATTCTACGGTACTATTGCCTCTAGTTCTCGGGGTGTCGTCCCTGAGATCTGCATAGTGGCAGGTTGGGTTCTTTTAAAGGAGTAGCCATTAACCTTGCGGGCCCCTTTGTGAATAGGACGAAGAAGTTGGAGATGGTACTACTACCGTGATCATTCTTACCGGTGAAGCCCTCACACAAGCTCTCCCGCACTCGCAAGCAACACCCATCCCGTCGCCATTATCCATCCAGGCTTTCAAGAGAGCTCTTACCAATGCCCTAGCTATCGTTGCAGGCATCTCCATTCCTATCTCTACGGCCGATGACGAGGTGATGCATAACTTGATCTAGTCTTCTATCGGCACAAAGTTTGTTTCTCGATAGTTGAAGCTGAGGCGTGTGATTTTGCCCTTTAGGCTGTCCACACTGTGGTGAGGGATCAGGGAGGGAGGGAAGGAGGAGGTCAACAACAAGCATTACACCAGGGTCGAGAAGATTCCCGGAGGTGAGGTTAGGGGTTCGAGAGTTCTTGAAGATGTCATGCTGAATAAGGATATTACGCATCCGAAGATGAGGAGGATTGAGAATCCTAAGATTATCTTGCTGGAGGACTCTTCCCGAGCAAAGACTGACATTGTTTGTAACAAATAAGAGGGGCAATTAAGGATGACTATGAACTACGGAGCTTCATGATAGAGCTTAACGATATCGATTTCTCGTACGGGTATCACTGGTGAATTAATGTTATTAATGGCTTTAGAATTATTTTCAGAATCCGACCACAGATATCCTGTAACCAATTACAAACCTCGTGCTCCAGAACCAAGACTCCCAGTGGAATCAACCCTTGATTAAGAGATGTGGGGGGTATGCCTAACCATTGTATTTGCCTAGGTACATGCTGTCTGGCTCGCCGCGTCACCAACCATACCACTAGCTAATGAACTACCTTGTGGTCCACCATACAGCCCCCTGCTTTGCTCGAAATCAAACTAGCTATCCCAGACAAATCTCCATAAGGAAAACCCAGCAGAACCCGATTCCGGCCTACTCGGCCGGAAGCCCTCCACCCCTCAAAGCCATGTGTATGCAGTCAACGATGATGCCACCCCCCTTCTTTATCCAGAGGTCTTCATCATCTTTCATCCCCGCAGACATTACCAGGAAGCGATCCGATTGCGTGAAAGTTATTCCGTCGTACATGATTACCTGCCACTGTTCTCCAGTGGTCACAAAACCGTACACAATGCCTCCACCATTTTTGTCTCCGATGTCCTTGAGGGAGAGTAAACACTGCCATTTCGCTTGGCCAAGCGAGGACCTTTTGGCCTCGACCACAAAGACGAATTTCTGACCATCGATTCCAATAAAATCCATACCGACGAATTCTTGTAAACCCCCGGTCACACCATCCACGGCGATAATTTCTTTCTCTCTCTGTAAGTAGAGATCACGGGTACTTGTTCCACGTCGAAAAGCTGTGATGATTGGTAGGATAATCAACAAAACCAAATCCGTTACGTATACCTCCTTGAAGTCCATATCGGACTCGGTAGGGTAGCCTTCGGTTTCGATACAATCGACAATGTTTTGGAAGACCTTTGCTTTGGTTTCACTAATTTCCACGTCTGTCAGGCCTTTGATTCTTGGTTTCGCTTCCTTTATCATTTTGTGGACCGAGATGGCTTTCTTTTCAAAGGTTTTGATTCTAAAACCCAGCCTTTTCTCTGCTTGGATCATGGTAACCTTTGAATACGGTGTTTGAAATTTGATAACTTTTGAACCTTTCTATCAAACGTTGTCATTGTTAGCACAATTTAGGGTACAAGTTTCAGGCACGGACTCGTCCCAGGCAAGAAGTACCCGAACATTGAGAGGGAAAACAGGGATAATACAGTGATAATACAGTGATAATACAGGGATAATCAACGATATTTCAGGGATATTTCAGGGATATTTTAGAGGTAAAACATCTCTTTGGGGACTAGTGTACAAGTACACGGTTAACAGGGGGTATTTGGTGAGAATTGCCCAAAATGGCATCTGATCACCTCAATGTTCTGGTACTTCTTGCCTGGGACGAGTATGTATTAAAACTTTAAGCTTACCGAGTTGGTGGCGACAGCCCTGCGCAAAACATTTGGGGGGAGGTAGCGGAAGACGGCTGCAGGCCCGATGGCCATCTTATTGACAAGTTGTCTGAACATATCGATCGGCTACTGTTCACTTCTCATGCATTTAGTAAGTCAGTCATCAATAGAAAATACTTGTAAAGACTTGCCAAACCCGCTATGTAGGACAGCACATTGTCGTACTCTAATAGCGGTACCGGTAGCTTCACAAGTTTACCCTCCGATTGGCCATAATCCTTGCACGGTGGGCTGTATAGCGAGTTTGGCAAGTTTTGACGGGTATGAGATTAAAAAACGGACTGACCTTTTTTTGTTATTTTTAAACGGGCGTCCCGGTACCGGTACTCGAGTAAACACCCGACACCGGAAGAGGGAAGCAAGGAAAGGGCTAAGCTCAATTGAGATGTAGTGATCGTTGTGTTTCGTTGAGAAGAAAGGTGTGGTTGCACGTATCTAACTCAGGAAACAAAAAGCCCCTTTTATGCAGAAAATTCTACACGCCAAGCCACCTACCAGTTTGTGAATTTGTCTGCCAAAATAGTCGGCCAAAAACACTATGAGACTGCCAAACTACCCTACTAAATCGCCCTATCATGATGTTTTCACACAAAGGGTCAAGCATGATAAATCCGTGGGTGGTGGCAATAGAAGCAAAAACACCGAACAGTAACACAGCACGATGGTAGCATGTTGCTGCATTTTCCTATGCAAATAAAAACGATATCTTGGATAACCCTGCCATCCTCATCTTGAACATCTTGTGTGGTGCTTGTGCCGGTATCATACTTTACCAACTCCACCACACAATCAGCCACACACACCAACACCAACAAACAGACCACCTAACATCCCTCCTATCGCTCCTATCGAGTCCAAGTATGATACCTGGCTCACCCACAAGCTGATAGCGCAGCACCTTACCCCGACTAAGCCGTCATCACTACCATCAACCCTCCTCTTCCTAATATCACTAACCCAAGATCGAGCCTTTCACGTGGATGCTTTACGGAAACTTGTGCTAGAATTCCCCCCCACCCCCACCCCCAATACTCTAACTCCATTCTTCTACTAACAAGGGGGAGATTGTTTGGAAAACAGGGAGTACCACACGCAAACCTACACCCCTCCAAGTTCCGATTCTTTGGAATTACGGATTTACAGTTGGGCCGTACCTTGTGTGCAGGTTCTTGAAGAGTCTGTGGGGAGGAGGAGGAGAGGTGGAGGGAGGGGGGAGGGAGGGGGGAGGGGGAAGATGTGGTCGTTGTGCTCGCGGGTTTGGATATTCTCTTACATGCTGGCGTGGGTTACGAGGGGGTTGTGGATTTGGTAATGGGTGTGTCGGAGGGCCAGAGATCTGTATAGTGGCAGGTTGGGTTCTTTTAAAGAAATAGCCATTAACATTGCGGGCCCCTTTGTGAATATCACAAAGAAGCTGGGAATGGTACTTCTATGATCATACTTACCAGTGGAACTCTCGCACAGGCTCTCCTGCTCTCACAACACAACACCCATCCCGTCACCATTATCCAGGCTTTTAAGAGAGCTCTTACCAATGCTCTAGCTATCGTTGAGGACATCTCCATTCCTACCCCCACTGGCGATGACGAGGCAATGCATAACTTGATCTAGTCTTCTATCGGCACAAAGTTTGTTTCTTGATGGTCGAAGATGAGGCGTGTGATTTTGCCCTTTGGGCTGTCGGCACTGTGGTGCGAGATCAGGGGGGAAGGAGAAGGTCAACATCAAGCATTACGCCAGGGTCGAGAAGATTCCCGGAGGTGAGGTTGAGGATTGAAGAGTTCTTGAAGATGTCATGCTGAATAAGGATATTACGCATCCGAAGATGAAGAGGATTGAGAATCCTAAGATTATCTTGCTGGATTGCCCACTGGAGTGTAAGGAGACTCTCAGACTTATATTGAAATTAGTATGAAGGAAGACCGGAGTAATACCTTGGAAATGGAGGAAGGGCAGGTTAAGGCTATATGTGATGCTATTTTAGCACTCAAGCTGAATTTGGTCATTACTGGGGCGGGCGGGTTGCAGGTGTGTCCCTCTGTGGTTTAATACTAGGATGAGAGACTAATACTACTATCTTGAGATCTTGCTCAATACTACCTCCTGAATGGAAAGGTAACAGCTCTCTGCCGTGCTAGAAAGACTGATAACAACCGTATTGCCGTACTGTTAGTGCTACAATTGTGAACCATGTAGACGATATCAATCAGTCATATGTTGATACAAAATGTCGTCTCTTTAGGATGGGGGGGATTAGTGATAAGTACGTTATCCTACATACTCTGCGAAACTTGAGGGCCCGTGGAAGCAACATGGCTAACCCTCTTAGACACTTTTCGTTTATGACAAAGTGTGAAGATCCCGGGGCTTGCACTCCTCCGTGGCCCCTCTAAGGATATTCTTAACGAAATCGAACGCTGCTGCAAGACGCAATGGCAGTAGTGCGAAATATCTTTTCCCACCCCCGGTTAGCTCCTAGTGGTGGTGCAGCCAAGATGGCTATTTCTGTGCGCCTTGTGGAGATCTCAAATTCTATCGGAGATGTTCAGCATGGCCATAAAGGGGAGTCGCAGAAGCCCTGGAAGTTATCCCTGGGACACTGATCGCTAACCTGAATGCCAGCCCAATGAGAGTACTCACCCAGTTACGTGCGAAGCATGTCGCGAGGAGCATGCCTGGGATATTAATGGTGACACCGGTAAGATTGTTGACATGAAGGGATCTGGTGTCTGGGAACCTGAGACCGTGAAGCTGCAAAGCACCAAGACAGCTATTGAGGTGAGAAAAGAAACTTACTTACATACTTGGATTCGCGTTTTGCTAATAATTTCTCTAGTCTGTTTCAGTAACTTTTGTCTATTCCCGACTATTATATTTGCCCAGGTACACGCGGTCTCACTCGCCGCATCACACCACACCGCTGGTTGATGTACTACTCTGCAGTCTACTGTCGGAATTAGGTGCGAGAAAAAGAGCGAAGCGAAAGTAAAGACGGGTCTACTAAAAGAATGAATGTGGTTTGTGGAGGAAGGACAAGAATTGACTGATGTCTCTTATACATCGAGGCTTGGGTACCGGCGCACGGTATTTATACCCGTAAGAGGTATCTATATACAAAGCCAACTAGTATCTAAGTTCCATGGAAAAGAAACTGATGAGAAAAAAACAAGAGGAAAATAAGCATCAACAACCGGTACCACTGCCCGCCACTAGCACAATACTTTCGTCACATTGAAGCCATTTTTCCAACATCCACCATATAGCCCCCCCTGCCCCCGGCTTCCCTCATCCTGGCCTACCGTACGAACTCGAATAATTGGACCATGTGCTATGTAGTCAGAAATTTCCTCCTTTAGAAAAGGGGCGAAAAACATCAAATATCTGCCCCCCCGAGACGGGGGAAAAAGGAAAAAAACACCAGACCATACTAAGACAGGCAACTCCAACGTCCTAGCACATGGTCTAATTATTCGAGTTCTTACGGTACTTGCCCACAAACCCTCCGCTTCGCAGAACCATGTGGATACAGTCGACAATGACTGCACCCTCCCGCATCCATCGCTCTCTTTCGTGCCCCATACCTTGGAACATTACTTGGAAGCGGTTTGACTGGGTAAACGCGGTACCGTTGTATTGGACCATCTGCCACTCTTCCGCAGTAGTCACAAAACCGTAGACAATACCCCCGCGATTTTTACCCCTAATGTCTTTGAGGGCTAACAAACATTTCCTTTTCGCTTTACCAACCAAGGAATTTGTAGCGTTTGCCAGAAAGACAAACTTGCGTTTGCCGACACCAACAAGATCTATGCCAACAAAGTCGTGGATGCCGCCAATCTCAGAGTCCACAGTGATGATTTCTCTCTCTCTCTCGAGGGAGAGATTACGGCTAGGACTACTAGTTCCACGTCGAAAAGCTGCGAGGATGGGAACGATAATCAACATAACTAAATCAGTTACAATTCCCACATCGTAGTTCTCATCTGAATCCATGGGGTAGCCTTTTGCTTCAATATATTCGACGATGTTGTCGAAAACCCTTTCTTTAGTTTGTTGAATTTGCTCGTCCGACAGCCCTAGGATTTCGGGTTTTGCTTGGGTTAACATTTCGCTAACGGAGATTCCTTTCTTTTCAAGCTGGTTAATCCTAAACCCAAGCCTTTTTTCCGCTTGAAGCACGCTAATCTCTGAATAGGCGGTTCGGTATTTGAGACCAGTCTTGGTTCTTCTCTATAGAATGCTCTCATATTGTTAGCGCAGATTACAGGCTGCAAGTTTCTGGCAAGTACTCGTGCGACCGATTCGAAGCCGGACAATACTTCTTATAGTAGGCATCGGCGAGCGAATAAGAGGTAGTGTCTAGATGCAGGATTAGTAAAGGAATACGGTATAGCATACTGAAAAAGGTGGGCGCAGTACCAAACCGTGTGGACAAACCATTGCTTTCCACGGTTTATCAAATCACGCCACCCTTCTCGGCGGACTCATTCTGCCTCCTCATTTGCTCACCGATCCCTACATTAAGAAGCTGTGTCCGGCTTCAAATCGGGCGCCCGAGCAGACGATGAACACAGGGGTGACCTTGGGAGCTAAATTTCATATGGAATCTCAGATGCGCAGACAATTCCCCATAGAAAATATTGGCCCCCAGGTTTTGATTCTACAACCCGGAGACACGCACATATTGAAACGTTAAGCTTACCGGAGTAGTGTTAATAGCCCGGCATGCAGGGTAGAAATGAGGGGGGTAGCGGTAGACGCCAGCGGGCCTGATGGCCATCTTATTGACAAGTTGTCTGAACATATCGATCGGCTACTGTTCACTTCTGATGCATTTAGTAAGTCAGTCATCAATAGAAAATACTTGTAAAGACTTGCCAAACCCGCTATGTAGGACAGCACATTGTCGTACTCTAATTGCGGTACCGGTAGCTTCACAAGTTTACCCTCCGATTGGCCATAATCCTTGCACGGTGGCCTTGGCTGTATAGCGAGTTTGGCAAGCTTTTATGGGTATGAGATTAAACGGACTGACCTTGTTTTTTTTCAATGGGTGATTGAGAGGATAGAATCAACTTGTGCTGTGTAACGTACGGTAGCTGATATCGGGAGAGGTGAAGTACTTGTAGTGATCGTTTTGATTCGTTGAGAGGAAGGTGTGTGCGAATTGTTCGGCGAAAAACACCACGTGACTGCCAAACTACTCTATCAAATTGCCCTAGCCCACGCCGGTACTGTACTTACAGGGAATGATATTTTCGCATAAATGGTCAAGTAAATCCGTGCGTGGTGGCAATAGAAGCAAAAACACCGAACGGCAACACAGCATGGTAGCATGTTGCTGCATTTTCCTATGCAAATAAAAGCGATATCTTAGACATCACTGCCATCCTCATCTTGTACAAAAACATCTTGCGTGGTACTTGCACCGGTATCATACTTTACCAACTACACCATAAAACCAGATATCTCAAGCCCTCTACAGCAACTTACCGTATGGAAGGATGCTCCAACACCCTCCGCCACACGGAATCTGGCGGACCTATGGTGGGGTTGTAACAGTTTGCACAGCGGTACTCTCTAAATTATACTCCTAACCATTAGTAATTCTCTGCAATTAGAAGCACCTACTTGATCAGTGCTCGAGCCGCCTACGTTGCTCCTCCTACTTCGGGCTAAAGCGGTCAGGAAATCTCACCAGAGAGAACACCTTATCACTGTGGTTCACATGAGGTCTACTGATACTGCTAGCATGGACACCTCTGGCACCTCTATAATTTTAACTCAGCCTGGTTCACCCATCCAGCTCAGACGATTGTTGGTGGTATCCGCTGGTTATCATATAATGGAGTGAAGTTCCTCAGACTTACCTTTTCTCCTCCCTCTACTACGACGACTATTACCGGCACTACCCAGACTCGTTACTTTCATCTTATCAGACTCCCACTCTTTCGGAGTCTGCCCGCTCCTTTTGCACTTTTTACTTCACTATAGCACAGTTGTCTCGGAACCCCCCAGCTTCTAATACTGGCACCACTACTTTCCTTTTCCTCGTAACCCTCCCTTTAATCGCTTTCGTTTTTCAGTCCCATGCCCTCATTCACGTCCCCAGGGAGGTCGGGTACAACCTGAACGAGAACGTCACTGCCGTGAACCCTCTCGACTACTGGGGCGAATGGCGGAACTACACTTTCAACGACTCTCCCGTGAATTGGAGGTTTCCGTTTTACACCATACTTTTGGATAAGTTCGTCGACCGGAATCCGAGAAATGACGATGCCAATGGAACAGTGATCAAGAAAGAGCTCTCAATCTGTCAATCCTTAATGTGTCTGGACCTGGTGAGTTTGTTTGAACATGACGTCATGGGGAATCAGTTGTGGCATGGTGGTGATGTGAAGGGTCTGATGGATAGTTTGGATTATCCTCAGGGGATGGGTATCAAGGTTTGCATGGACGATTTCCGGAGGTGTTGCTTAAGTTGCTAATACATTGTCACTTTAGGGGATTTGCATTGCAGGAACCCCGCATATTAACATGCCTTGGGGCGCGGACGGTTATTCTCCTCTTGATTTGACTCTACTTGATAGACATTTTGGAGACATTGAAGAATGGAGGAAGGCCATCACCGAGATCCACGCCCGCGATATGTACGTTATCTTGGATTGTACTGTGGCTACCTAAGTTTACCTTGTATTTAGTGGCTGTTAGTATCTTGAGCTGACACTTGGATAGTATGGGTGACTTGATCGGCTTCGAGGGTTACTTGAACACGACAGCACCCCTCACCTTGGCTGAACATAAAGTCCAATGAAAAGGTGAAAGGAGGTACCGCGACTTTGGGATCAACAATAACTACAGGGAGGAGTGCAACTACCCGCGATTCTGGGAAGAGACTGGCGACGGCGTGTATCCTGCTGTCAAGGGCTGCTACGACGAGTCAGTGTCCCATCCAACCAACCTTTCCCGTCTAATAAAAGATACTAACACTAGTACACGTACACAGCGACTACGATCACTACGGTGACACCGAAGCTTTCGGTATCTTCCCAGACTGGCAATCAACTCTCAAAATTCGGCTCCGTGCAGGATCGTCTGCGGGAATGGAAACCAAGCGTGGCCCGCCGCATCAGCACTTTGCCTGCATTACCATTGCAATGCTCGACATTGACGGCTTCTGCATCGATAAGGCGACGCAGATCACTCTGGATATGCTCGGTGACTGGTCTGACTCGGTCCGACAGTGCGCCCGAAAGTTCGGCAAAAAGAACATCTTCATCCCGGGAGAGATCACGGGTGGCGATACCTTTGGATTTATCTATCTGGGCAGAGGCCGACAGCCGAATATGCGACCGACGGATGTCAAGGGAGCGTTTACGCTCACAAGTGATTCTGATAATAAGTATTTCATCCGTGAGAAGGGGAAGAATGCGCTCGATGCCGGCGCATTCCATTATTCGGTCTATAGATCTTTGACTAGGTTCATGGGAATGGACAGTAACATGACGGCTGGATTCGACACGACGGGGAATTGGGTGGATATGTGGAACACTATGGCAGTCAGTAATGACCTGGTCAACGCGAATACAGGGCAACTCGATCCGAGACATATGTATGGTGTCACCAATCAGGATGTGTTCTGCTGGCCCGCGATCAAAGATGGTGAGAACATGTTATGGGGCCTGTTCATTACAACTTTAGTCATGTCGGGTATTCCAAAGGTACGTTTGCCGCGGGAGCGGGTGATATCCTATGGCTGAATTAGGCGATAAGCGAGGCTACTGATTATCTATGCAGCTTCTCTGGGGCGAAGAACAAGCTATGTACGTATTTGATAACACTGCCGACAACTACATTTTCGGCCGCCAGGTGATGTCTTCTGCCCTTGCATGGCAGACCCACGGATGCTACAATCTCGGATCCTCGCAGTACTTCAAATTCCCTCTTGATAAAGCTCTTCGAGGCCGCGAAGACGACTAGAACAGCCTTGATCATCGTGACATGAGCAATGCCATTCGCAACGTTCCCAAGGCGATGTACCATATGCGCCTTGCATTCCCTACTCTGAACGACGGTTTCCACCTCGAGCAGCTTTCGGACCTTGCCCGCGAGGTCTTCCTCCCTGGTTCTAACAGCACACCGACGGAAATGGGTATCTAGTCTGTTTTCCGCGGCAATTTCTATGGGGTCCAGGATTTGGGTGAGCTCGGTGGAGATGGTAACTAGAGGTTCTGGTTGGTTTTCTCGAATACTAATGCGACGACAAAGTTCGAATTTGATTGTGATGATGGGAACAAGAACCTCCTTGTATCGTTTAAACGAGAAACCGTCGTATAGAATTTGTTCTTCTCGTAAGAGGAGTACACGCTTAAGGCGTCCAAGCAGGAGCTCTATGTGGACTCGGTGAAGGAATTCCAGGGTTGTCTAGACAGCATCGAAATGCCAGCATGGGCTTCAAAGCCCTTGTGCCCAAAGAGAAATTCGTGGGAAATCGTCCTTCAATCGTGAGCTTCTCACCAGGCCACGACGCTCGCGCGCTTTCTAAAGTCGCCCCTGGAAAATCCCAAAACGTAGAAATCGGGTTAAAATTTACCCACGAGATGGACTGCGACAACCTAAAACTGGCAATAACCATCACTTCCAGAGCCGAACGACCCGAAGAAATAGCCCGCATTGAAGACATCCGCTCCGAGAAGGTGCAAAACTTCACGAGGCCTATAACCCTTGGTGCGCTACTGTATATCTACAAATTCAAAGCGACGCTGAAAAATGTCTATGACGGGGTGCATACGGTCACCGTGCGCAACACCAGTACCGTGGGCGGCAAGTTCTACACTGCGGCCACGGATCACTTCCTTTTCCGCATTGGAAAGCAAGATAACCCGGTCATGTTCCCTCGCACGGCGAATTACACCTTGGGCCTACTGCACATGGAGAACGGGCGCTTCTACATTTCGCAGAAAGCCGCGGGGGCAGATTTGTTCCGCTACTCGACGAATTGGGGCTCCAGCTGGAGCGCTTGGCAAACCTACCATGGCGGGAACGTCACGATTGACCGGCAATTCTGGTCTGGCACAAAGAGACAAGCATGGAAAGCGGAGCACATCATCATGCAATATTGGAGTGAGCCTGCCGAGTGGCCGACCAAGTTCTATTTCAATGTTTGGGGAATTAATCGCGACGGGAAGCCAGATTCTACATTTGTCTATGGAGATATTAATAAGGACGGAGTACTAGACCGCATGCCGCCGTCCTCTCTAGCCGAGAGCATAGTAAATGTTACAGCCACACCGCCGAAAGGCTACCTATCGTACCGCATCATCCTTGACGACGGAACATACTCGTACAACTACCGCATGATCCTCGCAGGCTCCACAGCAGTCCAGATCGCAATCTTTACCCTATTATTCACAATCCCAGTGCTCACGGGCTTCTTCGCGGTATGGTCATTCATGGCGGGCTTCTACCAGGTCAAGACAAACACGAAGGGAATAGCCATAAAACGCAGCATCCTCCCGATTGCATTCGCCAAATCAATGTTTTATAACCGGCTTAACAACTCAAACGTCGCCGCCACCGACGAGAAGAGGGCGGTGGAGATGGGCGTAGACAGTTTAGAACTGACGACCGCGAGTCAGACACCGCCGAAGCGGCCTTCGGTACTCATCGCAACGCTGGAGTACGACATCGAAGATTGGGGAATCAAGATCAAAATCGGAGGACTCGGTGTGATGGCCCAATTAATGGGAAAGAACCTTGGTCACCAGGACCTTATTTGGATCGCCCCGTGCGTAGGAGGGGTGGACTACCCCGTCGACACCCCCGCAGAAAGCATTAAAGTCACGATCCTTGACCAAGCCTATGTCATCGCGGTGCAATACCACGTTCTAAATAACATCACATACGTCCTCCTTGATGCGCCGGTCTTCAGAAAGCAAACAAAGGCAGAGCCATACCCCCGCGCATGGACGATCTCGAAAGCGCAATCTTCTACTCTGCGCGGAACCAATGCATCGCGGCGATCATAAAGTGCTTTCCAATAGACTTACAACTACCACGGCGCTCTCTCACCCTTACACTTACTCCCAGAGACAGTCCCAGCGGTGCTCTCCCTCCACAATGCAGAGTTCCAGGGCCTCTGGCCGCTCCGCACATCAAAAGAGAAGAAGGAAGTATGCTCGGTGTTCAACATCTCTCAGGATCTCTGCGAGAAGTATGTATAGTTCGGCGACGGCTTTAACCTCCTGCACGCAGGCGCTTCACATTTTCGCGTCCACCAGCGTGGCTATGGAGCCGTGGGCGTTTCTACAACGTACGGCAAACGCAGTTGGGCGCGGTACCCCATTTTCTGGGGACTTTCCGGGGTTGGAGAATTGCCGAATCCAGATCCGACAGATACGGGGGATTATGACCCAAGTCGGAGGGGTAGTACTGAGACGGTTGTGGATACGGAGTTTGAGGCTGGGAGGGCGGAACTGAAGCGCTAGGCTCAGGAATGGGCTGGTCTGGAACAGAACCCGAACGGGGAATTACCGGTGTTTGTGGGGAGGTGGTCTATGCAGAAGGGGATTGATCTGATCGCTGATGTGGCACCGCAGTTGCTCAAGGAGAATAAGAACTTGCAGCTGCTGTGCATTGGCCCAGTTATTGATCTTTATGGGAAGTTCGCTGCTATGAAGTTGCAGAGGCTAATGGAGGTTTACCCTGGGAGGGTCTACTCAAAGCCCGAGTTTACTTCTCTACCGCCGTTCATTTTTAGGTATTATAATTCTTCCGGCCCTTGATGCTTTCTGGTCGGGGATGCTAACGTGCTACAGTGGCTCCGAATTCCCATTAATCCCCTCTCGCGGTGAGCCCTTCGGTTTGGTCGCCGTCGAATTCGGCCGTAAAGGTGCCCTCGGGATTGGTGCCCGCGTTGGTGGTCTTGGGCGTATGCCGGGATGGTGGTTCACCATTGAATCAACTACACCAGCTCATCTCCTAGCTCAATTTGAATCTGCAATTCGTGAAGCACTTGCATCACCACTTGAAGTTCGCGCACGGATGAGCTACCTCTGCTACGTGGGTTAGTATGATACTAGCACAGTACTGTGCTGTGAAGAGTCGAGAAGTGAGAAATGGCAGGCCACGGCTGCATGAAGATCGGTCGAAAGCGCCTCCCGGTAATGGTTTGGGTGAAGCAGATTGAGAGACTCCAAGCTGGTGCGAAGCGGTACACTCGTAGCTCCATCGCTCCTTCGGAATTACAACCCCCCAAGCCGGCCTATCTCACAGATGGACAGCTCACACCCCCGATCGGAGAATCCCAGATGGCCTGCGAACTCCAGGATCCTCTTCCGAATCCGACATGGAGATTACTCACGTCGGCAGACTGCTAGCACCCCCACCTAGAGCTTACATCGGGAGCACCGAATCCGCGAACTCTTCAACTCTGAGTCCTGCCTCCGTCGTTGGGGAGCGAAAAGACTACTGCATTTAACGGGTAAACGCAAACTTCACTGACGCAGACGGGAGCGCTTCGAAACCCTTCGGGTATGAGCTCGCCCGCTTCGACGGCAAGTCTGGCAAGATAGACCTCTGCATCGAGGAGTACCTGATGAAGTGCGAGAAGAAGTGGTTCAATGATATCAGGTTGCGAAAGCTTGGGATGAGCTCTGCAAATAGTTCCGACTCGGACGTTGCCACGGAGGCTGAGGGGCCCAGGATCGCTAGTCCTTCTCCCCCCGGATGGGGTGGAAGGACAGGGCTTCAAGCCACCGACGGGTCTGAAGAGATTTATGTTGAGGAAGGTTGGAGATTGGCCGTTGTATAGCTTTTTCTTAGCGATCGTGTGTTCCACCCCCCCCCCCCCACTTAACATCATGCTGACAATCCTTAGGGCCAAATAATCGCAGCAAATTCATACCAAATCATCCTGACGGACCAAGTCTCCATCACGGCCGACCGCCTCTACGTGATCTGTTCAATCTACATTGGCGCCTCGATAGTCTGGTGGTTCGTCTTCCACCACCTAAGGTCCGTCTGGTGCCTCTCCCTCCCGTTCTTCCTGTACGGGCTTGCATTCTTCCTCATTGGGCTCTCTGTCCTGCCCCGCTGTTCCAGCGCAGATACTGGCTCGGCAACTCGGCACGGGATCTTACGCCGCAGCTTCGGCTAGTGGATCGCTATACTTTGCCCTCAACCCCGGAGATGAAGGTGGTAGTCCTTCTAAAGACTGGGTATACCGGGCTTGCATCTTCAGTATCGAGCGGGTGTTCCCAACAACGCCAGAAATGCTGAAGGGAGCACGACACGTGAAGAGCTACACCCGCATCAAATCGACTCTGGTAACGGATGGAAAGAAGGAACTGCTGTTTGCGGATGGTGCGGGGCACAAGGTGTAGAGGAGGTTCCTGCCCCCAGCTCCTTCGTATGCTCATACTAGGAGATTGGTCCTCGGGTTTTGGTCTAAGGAAGTGGAAATGGGCGAGAAGGGTGGCGGAGGTGGTGCGCGCTTCGCGGGGCGGCGCCGGTGATGGTGGCGGGGAGGGGGGGGGGGGGTGGTAGTGGTGGGAAAGTGGTTCCCATTGGGGACGCGGGATACACTCGGCTCTTCCGGCCTCAGCTATGAATTCCGTACACTAGTGAATGCTTCCATACGTGGTAGCAGCAATCCGAAGAGAAGTAGTTAACGGTGACCAGGGCGACGAAACGGCGACGGGCAAATGAAACGAAGCGCCAAGAGTAAGCAACAAATGACTTCGATCGCAAACACACAACTTAGGAGTGCAGAACTTCTTTTCATTCAACTACTCGCTCATGCTCTCACGCTCACGACTCTCGCAACGCTCAACTAACTAAACTAGCTCACGGTAAAGGCCAACTCTCTCAAGCCCTATTGCTTCCGACGCTGCATCGATCCTAAGCGTATATTTGAAACCTTGGTCACTTTTCTTTTTTTTTTGCGACAACGCTATGCGCGCGCACGATAAGCTAAGCATGCCGAGCAGTGTCAAAAGCTTCAAAGAGCACGCCCCCCGTCGTACCCTCCCCGCTCGCAATATGCCGCACGGTGGTGCTATGGGATGCGGACGCGGAGCAGTTTGAGCCCAAGCGGTCAGGGTGGAGTCGCCTCTGTTGAGAGAAATTGTGGATTCCTCTCATTCCTGGCTGGGCCGAAGGGTGTGTTGGGGATGTCTTTGCTAAGGTGGAGTTCAAGTGTCCGCTTGCGGCTGCGAGTGGTAGCTGCGAGCTTGAGCGGGATGTGAAGAGGGAGATGGTTGTTAAGGCAGGGCTCACAGTGAAACCCTAGGGGTGTATACCCCTTTCGGTTAGGTAGTGTAGTTTGGGGGTAAATTCCCACTTACCTCGCGAAGATTTTGTATTATCAAGCTACCTTTTGACATTTAACTTTTGTCGCCGGTTATTTCTTTTCGGGGACCTACGGTATAACGTCCCCTCTTGTTCCTAGTCTTCCTCCGTTATATTTTAGAGTGCTTGCTATAGGGCGGAGATATTCATTCTTACTGGGCGGGACCAGCCCACGAGGTTTCCCTAACTTTGGTTTAGTCAAAAGGGATATCGGAGGAATTAGCTGGGTGATGAGGACCACTGGGAATGCTCTAAGTGTTGGAAACGATAATTTACTTCATATAGCGAGGTACAATCCCAGGAGGGCTTCCAGCGCAAGCAGCGATAATCTACTTCATGTGGTGAATATCGTCAGTGCTGGAATAGCAGAATGTGTTGGGACGTTGGAATTTCCCTTCACACCTAAGCGAGGGGAGAACGCCCCAAGCTTAGCCTCCAATTGAGAGAAAACAGGGGTGAGAATAGTAGAGCACTATTTTCAGCCATCAACCACCCCTAAGTATGGCACTCACGGTCGGTTGTAATCTCGCGACGATGGGAACTCAAGAGCAGTGTTCGTGTGATATGCCTGAAATTAGCCATATATTCTCTGCAGATCATTGGATATGAATATCAGACATGTCACACCAACAGTGCTGTTGGGCCACTATCATTGCAAAGTCAGTACTATAATCCATGAACAAGATAGATCGCCGTGCTCCGCCCCCCCCCCCCCAAAGAAGGTCTACGGCCCCCATTACCCCCATAAATTCGCACGTCGTTTCTACTTCCAACAGAGGCTCCGGACAGGATACCATGGCTCGGACCACACATATGCAACCCGTCGACCTGGGGGATAGTAATGCCAACTACCACAATATCATGGGAAGTTTCAACAACCACGTCTATAATTCCGGCGAGAACGCACATATTATGCATTGACTCTCTCCACTAGAGGCAAATAACAGACTTCGGAGTGTACTCAACGACCTATTCGACGATGTTGGGGGGATTGGCTTTTGGAAACTAGGGAATTTCGGGGGCAGAGAGTGTGTGAGGGTGTAGCCGATATTGCTGTTCTAGCTGGCTGTGGGAATCCGGGAGTGGGAAGACTTGCCTGAGGTAAGTGCTGGGATTCTCAGAACGAATGGAATACCTCACATGGTAAGAAAAAACAGTTCGTTGGTGATCGACGGCTTCTGCGATCAGGCAAAGAACGAGAATATCGCTCTAGTATGTTTCTACTGCAACTACCTTTCCCAGCAAGAAACAACAGTCACCAACATGATAGGCGCTATTCTGGCGCAGCTGGGAGGAAGAGGCAAGATTCCGAAATATCTAAGTGAGGCGTTTGAAGAAGGGAAGAAAGAAATTGGTCTGGCGCGTGCGACCCCCCGATGTTATGAAAATACTGACAATCGCAACTTCATTGCGACCCTGCACTTTTATCTGTATCCATACCCTAGATCAGGGCCTCCCGAAGCATTTGCTAGACCTTCAATAGTCGCTCAGAGATATTGTTATGGAGTCTGCTACCACGCGAATATTATTGAGGGGGAGACCCCAAATGAGGCAAGATATCCAAATATATTTTACCAAGGTGGTTGTGATACCCATCAGTCCCAGCGCCAAAGATATTAGGAATTTTCTAGAGCTGAAGCTGTCCAGGACCCCCCCAAGTCAGATGCGATGGACGATGATTTATGGGCGGACATTGTGAGAATTATCTTGGAAAGGTCACCTGATATTTCCGTCGCACTATTTAACATTTGCAGCCTATCAATGAACACTCACCTAAGATTACATGTAGATCCCCCCTTTTTTGCTAAACATTGACGCTATTCTTGGTGGGGATGCAATTCGTCATGAAAGAAACTTGAGGAGATGACACGAGACGGGGGACTGGCAGATGCCTACACAGCTACTCTAAGCCAAATGAAGGTGCAGAAGGGAGATAAATCAATAGTGTGGGAGGTAATGATTGCTAATAGTGAAAAAGTAGTCTTGTGTCCATTCAACACCTCACCCCATCGTAGAAGCACCCGCAAAGATATCGAAATTTCCAGCAGTTAGTAAAAAACAGGGATAACATCAAAACCTTCCAGTATCATGACTCTCTCCTTTGCTCCTCTGCTCCAACACCACCTCACCGATCCAACCCCACCCTCCCTCAAACCATGCGCCCTCAGCAATCACCGGCAAAACCACTTTCCACATCACCTCCTACCCTCCCACTTCTAGTAACCGCCTGGTACCCTCGTCCCCCGCCCACCCTTCAATCCTCCCAGCAACATCCCCAACCGGCCTCTCATACCCATTTCCTGAAGAAAAAGTCCACAATGAGCAGAAATTCCGCCCATCCCCGTCATTTTAACCCTGAACGCGAAGATGTCAACCCCAATATCCCGGACGATAATGGCTGAACACCGCTCTCTTGAGATGCTGGGGAGGGGCACGATGAAGTAGTGAAGCTACTGTTAAAATGCGGATAGGTCAACCCTAATCTGACCAATCTTGCTGGCTGAACACCGCTCTTGTGGGCTCCCGAGAGGCCATTTTAGAGTAGTTCAAGTGCTACTAGAACGCGAACATGTCAACCCGATTATTGCGGACAATAATGGCCGAACACTGATCTTGTGGGCGGCTGGGGAGGGGCATGGTGAAGTAGTGCAACTAATGCTAGCACAGGAAGATGACAACCTCGATATCCCAGACGGCAATGGCCAAACACTGCCTTGGTGGGCTTCCCTTATCCTGAAGAGAGCAGTGAATCTACTGCAAGCCCGCCAATCTGCGGACCCCAATGTGGTTTGACCCCAACAGGGCAAAATCTTAGCTATCGCTCCTAAAAATGCAAATGTACTGCTTCTTATTCATTTCCATAAATATGCATATATATACCGCCAGCCAATTATCTCTCCTCTAAACTGACTTCAAATCTCCCTCCTGAGTACCCAACAACCATTCAACATCCCTGTCTTTTGTTTCTGTTCCTCACCCTTCGCTTGCTTCTAGATTCCCCTTTAAATTCCCCGTTACCTTACAAACCATTATCCCGGATCAAAGCTGGTATTCTAGCATACACATCCCCGTATGAGCATTTATGGGTATTAACTGTAAGTCGAGTGGGTATTCCTAACTCCATCCTGCGAGTGTCGGGAAGACGGAGGGGGGGGGGGGCATATACCACTACGGTTCATGTAGTTATTATCCGAATTTTTAGTCTTTGCTTTTGGCAATATATTTTAGTCCCTCCTTACTCTATTGACGCTCTCTCCTTTTTGAATGTGATTGGTCATTACTCCCCAGTCTTTTATTCTATTATGTACTCAACGTCGCCAACTAAAAAGTACTATCTCAGAATATAGTCCAATTTGTTCTGTTGAAATTTTTGTGAATCGATGACTGAGGGATCAAGTAGCAAATCCACACCGATAACCCTCAATTTGTGTTTGGCTCTCAGCAAGAAGGGGGGGCAACAATCCCAAAATTTTCTCAATCACAATACCGAAATTCCCGTCCTCATACCCGGCGGCAAAGCGCCCACCATCCACACCACGATTAACAAATCTTGGATAGTTGGCGGTGCGGTAAGAAGGGTGGGTGCAGCGGACGCGATAACATTAGTGAGGCATCTGAGCATAGAAAGAAATCCCCACATTAACACCTGCTATATAAGCCAAAACGAGTGATATATGGTGAATAAGTGTTTTGACGGATAGTGAGTATCCCCGTACCACTGTTGTCCCCTCCTCTATCCCCCAGTTTGGAAAGATGCAGCTTCGGACAGATGCCCTGCGGTGGAAGTGTTCTTGGCTTATCTGTGAAATGCGAACAGCAAGTACCTTCCGACGATTTTTTAGTCAGACCAGAAGGGATTAGCCCTCTGCTAGTCTGCACGTTCTCCGCCTATTCTTTTGTTCATCTGTTCCACAAGGACTCAAACCCACACGGGTTGCGGAGCCGGTATCGCCTCCGAGAATTGAGATAAAAAAGTGCCTGCTTGCGTCCTGCCAAGAGAGGAGGTGTGGGCTGGGCCCGGATTTTCCCCCACTCTACTAGGTGTCAGTTGGCAGTATTGGCCTTAACCCCGCACCGGAAGGGGGATGTGCCATACCGCTAGGTTTTGTGACTGGGAATTGCATATGGGGCGTGTCCTTCCCGGGGATGGCTGGTATTTTTCAAAGGGGGAAAATACTCTCTCTTCGCACACTTCTACATAGGAATGATATGATAGGACTATGGCAGTGAAAACTCAGCATAAGTGGAATCGGGCTTTCCAAGAGAAATCGAGATCTGCCAAATAAAGCCCAAACTCTGGTCAAGTCTCCTCCCCTCAAGATGCGTAGTCATACCCGTAACATGTATGTGTGTAAACCCTCTGTTAGATTTACAAACCTACCGGGAGAGATTGAGAGGGGCGCACCTCCTTATTATCACGAGCCCACCTGCGGTGAACGTCTGACCCTGAGATGGGAGAGGGGGGGGGACCTCCACTTAACACAGGGGTATGCGTTCTTTGAATCATGGTTATCACTCGACAACTCCTAACCTGCGAGTTGATTCAGGGGCTGGAGGATTTTCGAGGGAAAGCAGCTTGGAGGTGAGGTCACAACCTCTTCCCGGCTGGCCGGCCCCTAGCTAGAATTCGTGTTGGTCTATCTACCCACTGCTCTTTGTCCTTAGGATTATAAAAACTGGCTATCTCCCCTGCTCCCGGGGTTTTTTTCTCTCCTCACCAACCATCCGAGCATAACCAAAGCCCCTTGACAAAGGTATTCCTTTCCGAAAAGTCTTTACTACCCTACAGCAAAACAATAATCAAAAAAAAATCACAAAAATCCCCCCCGGTCCCATCCGCCTTTCAAAAAAAAACTCACAAAATACCCCTTTATATCTGCCTTTAATTAACCATGTCCATGCGCAACAATGCCACAAGAGCAGAGATCTTCTTCGCCTTTGGAAATATTCACAAGAGGTGGCCGCGAACATCGCACCGCCCTCACCTCCGGACTTGCGAAAGGATAGCATCAGAAATGACACACGAGAACGACTGAGAATATGGCTAATAGGCCCTCTTGCAGCAAACCTGTTGGACACCCTCCACCGCCTCAAGGCGGCATTCCACCCCAGCCTCATGCTGGAGCACCCTACCCAGAATCCGTGCTCTTCCGCTCTCCCGCCAGACGCAAACGCTTCCGTGGACCTAGCACCCTCATGGTTGATACCATGAATTCCGAAGCAGAGCTGGCGGTACGTGCTGCTGACGATAATCGTTTGCAGATATCGAGATATGGTCAGAAGTTCTCAGCATTGATGGCGGAGTTCTCGATGGAGGAGGATAGGGAGAAGAAGGCTGAGATAGTTGCGGAGCTGGTGGTTTTGGGGCATGAATAGTGCATTTTGGAGTCTAGGATTGCGGCTGTGGATTAGTGGTACCAGATTATGTGGGCACCTCCGTGTTTCTAGATTTTCCTCTTTTTCCCTTTTCTTTTTCTTCTTTGGTTTCTTGATTATATTATTTAGCATGGATTTTTGTTATCCGGGGGGCAGGGATTTTTCTGTCTTGATTTTAACATTATTCCCTTTCTGTTCGTGCGATCTCATAAGATGCATTGCCCGCAAGTCACTTGTGACGATTGTCCCGCCATTGGGATGGCTTTTCTTACACTTCTTTCTTTCTCCTTTCCATTCTTTACAGTCCATGCTACCGCTAACAAATCATTCAAAGCACAAGAGTACAAATCTATACTACGTGCTGACATGATGGCAGCGCAGAAACTATAAACCATCATTCCAAAACCCTTCTCCTGCCCCCCCTCCCTAAAGAAGAAGTATATCCGAGTCGCCCACCCGCGACGGAAAGGGTATATAGTAACCGTAGCATAAACTTCACCCACTAGAACACTACTCCTAATACGTTTTCGAAACCAAAATTATGCTATGTTGATCAGTACATTCCCCAAATGACCTTCCTTTCAGGGAACCGAATCCTAAATAAAAACTTCATTCCCATTTTTCCGGCAGCAAACACAAAACCAACCAATCACACCCGCAGAACAAATAATACAATATATGTGCAGGGAGTAAGTGGGGGGAAATAAAATAATAAGAGGTCGGGCAAGCCATCCGATGGAAATCTCGCTAGTTGAACTCAAAGTTTTTATTTTATAATACCGGTGTGATATGAAGCGATTGCCAACATGGCTTCCCAATTATTTCGGTTTTTATGGGTAAGCCAAATCTTACAATGCTTGGTCCAATCTCATCGTATTCGGCCTTAGTGTCGCAGTAGCTTCTGAATTCCGGGGCTTGACCCAACAAACTTCCTTCCAACCATGGCCCATGTTTCTGCCTCCGGTGAGTAATAACCTGCACCTCCAGCCTTAACGCCACCTGATTTCCCATCTGACGTGCGAAGACGAGTATCGACAGGGTGGCGGATGTCATGCTGAAGACGTAGACCGACATCCTGATAGAGTGTGGAACCGCCGGAGAGAACAATATTCTATTAAGTAAAATCCATTAGTCCTGGGCCCAACATATATATGGATTTCGGTACCTTGTAGAGACCTCTCCGAACGTCAACAGAAGAACTTTGGATAACAGAATCCACAACAGTGGATAAGGGAGTCAAGAAATCACTAGAGTAAATTCTGGGATCGAATATCGTAATATCCCGGGTGCCAAAAACCTCTCATACCCCACATCAGCAGTAACTTTCCGTCCTCCGGGATGCTGCTCAACAAAGTATTTCTGAAACCTCTCTGGCTCTCGGTCAAAACTTCGGCGGGCTGGCCCAGAAGGGCATCAATCTTTTTCATGATGGTATTTACGAGGTAAATAACCGTTATTTCATAGGTGGGGGAGGACATTTTTGTTTAATGTGATTGGGGTCTATGGTGGGCTAGGGCCAGCAGAACCGACATTAGCAGAGCTGGGGATAATTCCTTGTTGGCCATATCAAACTTACTGCGAGTGACGGTGAAGGAAACCTGGAAACACGGCGAGAGGTTGCGCACCTTGTTTGATTGAAGCCTGGAGGGCAAGAAAAGGGACTGAAATTATCTAGCGGTTGGAAAATGGGGTAACGACCGGGGACCCAGCTCCAGGGTTGCAAAAGAGGCTTTTGATAACGCAACACGGGGGGTTAGAAAGAGGGAGGTGTTTAAATCGAGTGTTGTCACGTAACTGTCCTTAAACACGATCCTTTTGGCCACCGGTTGCGAGGATCCATCATTAGCCACCAGACGACCATGTAAGTGCCCGTGCCTATGCTCGTGCGCTGGCCGAGGATGATACACTCGCACAGATGATGCACACGGACACGCCTCCGGCAGTGTCGTTCTTCATGTAGAAGACGGTCTCGGATGCGTGTCAGGTGATCTTCCGGAAAAGAAGTTCCCTTCTGGATGCTGTCACTCATTTTGGCTAGTCCGAATCGCCTTACGCTTAGAACCCCGCCTTTGTGCGTCCCTATGCCGCTGAAGACTTGCATCTGGCAGGGGTAGATGCGAGCACATGGTGTGGGGTTTTTCGTCTACAACTGAGTCCCTGTCCGTTCATCATCACCATTAGTTACACTGTTTAGGGGCCGATTAGTGAACGAGGGGGCCTTTGTGCGTTTCAATTATTATACCTCGCAGCTTCAATCCCCAAAACCTCCTTAATCTCCATGATGCTATTTGACTTCGCCGCAGTGCCCACCACGCCATCCATGTTCATGCAAATCTTGAGTCCGTGGCCCTCCACAGTTATTTGATTCTTCCCCATCTTGTCATCATGCCCGCCTGCCGCCGTCGCCGAGTTCAGCTATCCTATCATCGCCATGAGCGGTAGCTCCCGCCTCAGATTCTACACGGGTAGGAAGACTTCCGAATGGTCTTTTTTGCGCTTCTTGCCCTTCTCGCCCATCTCGTGCATTATAGATTCTTATTCTATTCCTTATCACGCGGATGTCTTGAAGTGTGGATTTCCGCTTGCCTTTTACGACGATATTTATGATGCCATCGATCGATCGTTCTAGCTGGAGCTCGCTAATTGTTTCTTGATCCAGCCGTATTCTGACGTAGCTGTCGTCTCGGGAGAAGTTGTCTTGGCTGCAGGGAATTATCTTATGAGATTTAGATAGTGGGGGGTGGTGGGGGGGGAGGGAGGCGAGCGATCTTGTATGAATGCAGAGAGGGAGGGAAACCGACAGCTTCCAAATAATTCTTTTCAATCCTACCCTTGACAATTTTTGCAGCTCACTCGTAGTCCTGCGTTACCGGCATGCAGGTGATGATAGGCGTGTTGATAACCTTCGAAGCGTTGATGATTTGCTTGATAAGGGGAACTCCAAGAGTAACTTTCATGGAGGCAATACTAAGTTAGAGAAATGGTAATTCTTCGGGGCCATCTGGGTTCCCTGCTTAGCAATCGACTGGGTGCCGACGGCATCCACCACGGACAAGGGCTCTATCTTGGCTTGCCAGTATTTCGATAGACAGTGCCGGAGGAATTCCCGAAGATTTCTTTCTGGGATTTTCATGATGCTGGTTATCGCTTTTACATGGTGCAGTCTAGCGTGCTAGTGCAGGGCTTACTGGAGGGGGGATTGGTGGAGGAGAGGTGTATACCTGAGAAGTAGGAGTCGTCCACGTTTATGTAATCTACGTCCGGGGGGTCTTTGTGTGATGGTAGGTTGTATTGTAGCCGCAATACGCCAAGTTCTTATGCCCTTTCGGCCATGTAGTATCAGACGGAGTTGTTGAATCTCTTCTTGATCTCCTGCAAATCGAGGGTTCTGTGTCTTAGATGTTTCCCCTACTGGATCTCTTTTCCGCGTGGATCAATTCTGGATAGTTTTTGCTGTTGCGGATCCAAAAATTTCATCACAGAATGATACTATGCCTTATGCGAGGAGAACATTGTTGGGGCTGCCAAAGGTAACCTTCTTTGAACCCAGGCGGTGAGATAAGGCAGCAAATGTATTGAGGAGAACAGCGGACGTACCTCAGAGCGGTAGAATGTTCTGTTGAAGATCACGCCCTGTGCATTTCCCTCCAGAGTGACAGGGTCAAAATTGTCACCCCAATACTGGAATTGAAAGAAGCCGGATGATGACGTTAGGACAGTGTAATCGTAGGCGGCGGACAAGTGCCCCAGGAATTTGATTAGACACTGAGACATGCACTGAGTCTGGTCATTCTCGACCGCAGTATCGACTAGACCTTCAGGGCTACATAGAGCCTGGAAGAGAGATTCTGTCATGGTTAGCCCGTAGTACGAGTACATAACGAATAACACAAATTCCACTATTTCCACTCGGACATTCTTTCACCACATGATACCATTTTTCCAACAGGATGCGGCAAATCAGCCCCACGAGTTGTGTCGATGAGATAGATGTCTGTATCTCGTAGCATGACATCTAGAAGAGAGTTTTTAATGTGTTCAAGGGACATGTTTATCCCAGCTATAACAATCCAAGCAAATAAGCGGTACCGCTTGCCCCCCCCCCCCCCCCGTCCCTTTTTACTCGTATTCATCTCGATTTTCAATAGAGGGCTCGAACGGTAAGATTGTATTGCGCACAGCAGCAGGCGTCCTTGAGCGAATCTGTACGGAAGAACAAAACCACTTTATATGTCGCAGTGGAAAGAGGTAGGGGGCTGGTTGTGTAGGGGTCTCTTCTTACTGGCTCTCCGCTACTGCGAATAACTAGAAGACTGGACAAGAGTCTTGGAGATGGCGCAATGTGACACAATGTCATTATCCATCCCTGTCCGCTCTCCTTGACAAGATCGAATAGCGGTAGTAGAAAAATCAGATGACATTGAACTACCGCTTATTGTATTATCGGTATGTACAGGAGTGGTTTCGCCCGTATTCTTTGGGGGATCTCGGGTTTCGGGTCGCCGCCCGGTGGGCGTTGTGTCCGTGTGGGCCAAGAAACGAGAGAAAAAAATAGGTGTCAACTGACTAGTGCCAATGGCGGACAACTTAGACATGTTCGCTTGGGTTGCGATCAGGCGTTTGGGGTTGGTAATTCTCAAGAACAATTTTGACGTTAGACCTATTGCATCAGTGGCATCCGCAGTGAGATTTGCGTTAATAAGCTCATGACAATCCAGTTGTGATATGCCGATCGGCGATTGTGGACCAATCTTGCTAAGGGTGCAACAGGTCTAATATTAGTAAGCACTACTTTGCAGTTGGCCGGGAGGGTAACTTAACTTATTCCCCATCATTGCATCAGGTCTCTGAGCATTTTTCGCACTCACCTCTCCGCCCCTGGAAGAAAAAGGATCTATCTATCACCGGCCAACGCTGACCGCTAGTATTCCCCTCTGGTTTGGTCTTCCTTCCCGACTTAGCAGTGTCCGCCGCCAACATCCCGCCAGAATGCCCTGCATTCACAATACCCCTCTCCCGCCACATCCACTTTAGCCCAATCACCACATTCATGTTACTGACCTCCCTAGCTTTAACCTATTGGCGCCTCTCCCCAACCCAACACCTCCCTGGGCCTGCTAACCTCATGGCAGCTTTCCCATGACGCGCAAAATGCAGTCTGGAGTCCCGCAGGCTATTCAAACATGCACGATTCCGAACAGCAGACTGCTACAGTACCCGAGAATCTTCAGTATCGAGCCGGTATTCACAACAAGAAATGCCGAGCGGATTACTATACGTGAAGAACTACACCTTCATCAAATCGACGCTGGCAACGGATGGAAAGAAGGAACTGCTCTTTGCGGAGGGTGCGGGGTATAAGGCGTAGAGGAGGTTCCTGCTCCCTGCCCCTTCGTATGCTCATACTAGGGGATTGGTCCCCGGGGTTCGGTTTAAGGGAGTAGAAATGGCTGAGAAAGTGGTGCGCGCTGCTTGGGACGGCTTTGGTGGTGGAGGGGAGAGATGGGGGAGGCGGTGGAGGTGGGAAAGCGGTTCTCATTGGGGATGCGCCGGCGGGATACAGTCGGCACTTCCGGCCACGGCTGTGAATTCCGCACATTAGGCAATGCTTCCATAAGAAGTAGTAGCAATGCTGAAGCAAAGTAGTAAACGGCGACGGGAAAACGAAACGAATCGCAAGAGTAAGCAACAAAAGACTTGGATCGCCAACATACAACTTAGGAGTAGAGAACTTCTTTTCATTCAACTGCTCGCCCAACTAACCAGCTGACAGTAAAGGTAGGGGGATATATAAACCAGCGAAGTCCTCTCATTCTTCTGGAGATCGCGACCCACGTCCATTCCCCCCATGCATGTCCCCTTTCTCCTCCGCAGACTTCCGTACAAACAAAGCAAACATCCAGAACTCCCACTTTTCATTGCCTCTTCGCATCCGACTCTTTCATACCGCATTGCTTCCTCCGGTGCGTCGATCGCAAGCTTATACCTGAAACATTCGTCTAAATGACAAAGCTATGCGCGCACACCGTAAACTAAGCATGCCAAGTAGCGTCAAAGGCTTCAAAGGGCACTCCCGTTGTACGGAGGTACAGGGCATAAGTTTTGTAGGTTACACAGGGGGTGAGGGCAGCAAACCTCGCTTGTGGAATCTACAAAACTTATGCCCTGTACCTCCGTACTCTCCCCACTCGCAATAAGCAGAACCGTGGTGCTCTAGGATGCCGACGCCGAGGAGTTCAGGCTAGTGGCGAGGGTGGAGTAGCCGCTGTTAAGTGAAATTGTTGCTTCCCCTCATGCCTAGTAGGGCTGAAAGGTATATTGGGGATATCTTTGCTAAGGTGGAGTTCAGGTATCTGCTTGCAGCTGCGATTGACAGGTGCGAGCTTGAGCAGGATGGGAAGAGGGAGGTGGTTGTTGAGGCAGGGCTCACAGCGAAACTCTAGGGGGGTATACTTGGTTCGGTTAGGGAGTGTGGTTTGGGGGTAAATTTTTGCTTATTTTGCCAATATCCTTGATTATCCTGGGAGGATGGAAGGGGGAAAGGATGGAAGGAATGCATGAAGTCATATGTGGTCACTCGATGCGTTCTGGTTTTCACAAGTGGTGGCAAAATTATCATAGATAACCTTACTATTCCTGTGCTTGAATAAACAAAACAGAATCTTATCGCGGGGGTCCAATACGACCAGAAGGCGTTTGGGTTGTGGCTACTGAAATAAAATAGCAAGAATAAAATAATCAAAAATTCATCAAACAAGCAAAACTAAACTCACAAAAGGGAAATCATGATCCGCTGCCCACCCTAAAACAACGAACAAACCAATGAACGAGAGCCACCCTCTCATACAGCTAACAACCAACTAAGCCTACCTGCTCAATAAACTCACCATATACAGCCAATGACCCAAGTCCAACATGTTCCAGAAATCAACGAAACGAAAGAAGTAAAGAAACGAATGCACCTCTCAAATGAGAGCAGAGGTGGTGCGGGAACAGCCATCTCTGAGAGCTGAGAAATTCACTACTTGACATGAACCAACCAACTGAAAAAATCCTGAGCAGCATTGCGATACATTGTACGTTTGTGAATGAGAGCAGAGCAGAGCGCATAAAATGCAGTTCCAATGATTCATTCCTGTCAAAGAATTGTGATAATAGATCGTGAGCTGGCCAAATGATTCCCCCGCTTTTTGCCGCTCGCTAGCCAAGATGGAGTAGCCCTTTCCTTCTAATGTGTTAGTAGACATTGTTACAACAAGCTCGATGATAAGAAAAAAAAGCGATCTCCTCCCAAAAATGAGAAAAACAATTAACGGAATGGTTGCTTGCCCCTTGCGGGCTCAGCGGCGGCTCGTCTTTTTTCTGATGCTGATTCCGCTGGCCTCCAACCTGAATTCTTCCCTAGACTCACTCCTGCCATACCCCTCCCCGACCGGTCTGGAGTTTCATATACAATTTCCTGAGCCTCCTCCTCTTCCTAGATGGCCCACCTTCTGGGGCCCAATTTCCCCTTATAATATTTGGCATGAATCGTCTTTCCAACATTATAGGTCTTGATAACACGGGGCTTTCCACCGCGATTGTGGATCCTCTGGCCAGCAAAGTTGCATAAAACTGCTTGGTATGGGGCAGAGGCCACACTTATCGATTCTAAGCCTTGCATATCACTCTGCTCACGACCCTTTTCGATCGCCTCAGTCTTCTCAACCCCGCAAACTCCCTCTTGGCCCTCTTTAGGATCCGCCTGTTCGTTATCTTCCCCCTCTTCTCCCTCCTCTTCCTTTGAAGTTAATTCGTTGGCGGGTGGGCGAGCAACCTTGCAAGCCATCCCCCGAACACCATTCGAGCTAGCCTTGACCGACCTCTGGATCCTGACTGCTGTTTTCTTGACAGTGGCCCTGATAGCACACTTTCCTTTAGCCACCATTGTAGCCCTGGTTTTGGTGGGTCCCGTGGCGCTCGTTGTCTTGGCCACAACTTGGCCAATGGTATTATTATACAGCACCAATTCCGAAAGAGCAAACGAACAGAACAAACCAACCAAAACCAGCAAGCTGGTTGCCGTCACACTTCACTGAAAGTACTAGACCTGAGCCATCTTAGATTCCAAGAAAAAAGCCTCCCTGCCAGGAAGCTGAAGTTGGCAGGTCCTAGCGTACCATCGTCCCTGTCATTATCCTGCAGTGAATGCACTATAGTGATGGTTGGCTAGATCTAAGAGGAAGCCTTAGAAGCGTTAGATTCGGGGCTGACGAGTACCCCGTATCCTCCTCCACTAGGGTAACAAATTCCACAGGTGATTCCGGCTTCAATGATAACATCTTTGTGCCTTTCTTATTCATACCGCCCCCTACCAAGAAGTCCAAGCGCAATGATCCCGAAGTCTTTTCAATGACAATGCCGGATCTCCTGTCCTTGGACACGGCCACCACGCCACCCAAGCCCTCCGTACCGATCAGTGCAAAGCCTCCTCGGTGGTGATCGACACGAGAGGATTGAGGCGAAGGCTCGTATAGTACTCAGTGAGGAGATGAGGAGGAATTTGGAGAAGGGGCGGGTGAAGGAGGTTGTACCCAAGGATAATGATGAGGCGGCGACAAAGTCGTTCGAGCTTGAGAAAGGAGGGTTTGAGAGATGGCGCAGAGAGGAGTGATAGAATTGTTTAATGCGGTCAGGGCTGTAAGGAGCGAGTATGTTGTGGAGATTGCAAAGAGGGAGAAGAAGGGTATGATAGATTCCCTATATTGGTTTTGGCATTGGGGCCAATTTTTAAAGGAATGTTATATTAACAGAAGTGTTGAAGCAGGGCTTTTCAAGTCTCGCACAGTCTGGTGCGAAATGACCACTTCAGAAGGGTTGCTTCCAACTACACAAAAAAGAGCGATGCATTTGCTGTTGCTATCCATACTCACAAACTTGTAATCTTATAGCATCCCACTTGGAGAATATCACAGGCACCTGTGGATGCTCCATAACCCGCCCCTCGCTAATGCTCCACCAAATAAAGACAGCCGCGATCTCCCGGTAGAAAAGAGAGTTGTACAGCAGGGCGTAGGATACCACCCTTCTGACTCCGCCGAGATCGTAGCGGTGGAAGTGGTACGCGCACCTCCTGTAAAGAAGAACTGAGTGACGGCTTATGAAGAAATGTGACGGTGGGCTGGCGACGGAGGGGACGGGTGTTTCTTCCGAGATTGCACAAATGGAGATAGGGGTATTGTCGAGGTGGTTCTGCATTCGGACAAAGTCAAAGTAACTCGGTATGAAGATTAATGTACTTGCGGAGGTGTTTTGGGGGAGCGAGGGTAGGACTGCTTTTGTGAAAAAGTCAAAGCGGGCGTCTGGGTCTGCGGCTGAGGTTGGGGGATCTAATCTTCTAAATTTCTTTAACATGGTAGTCAGTAAGAGTAACTGTTGGGTTAGGAGTGGGAGGGGGCATTACCTGTCAAACTTGAACCCCCAAATCAATCATGAACCCTGCATACTCTACTGGAGTCTTCACTTTCCAGGCAGCATTTAACATACTCTGATTAAACAACTTCCTCATCTCCGGTCTCACAAACCCGCCGAGCGCCAACGTTTGTCCGATGTATTTGGCATTAGTGTCTAAATACCAGTTCCGCAAGGGCCCAAAGTTACAAACCGGTTTGTGTGATCAAGTTTTCAGCATTTAGGATTATATTGGTTAGACTAAATGCTCGTTACGAGAGATTGGAGTAGGAGGTTGTAAGGTTTTGCTGGTATGATACTATGTCATCTTCCTGACTGCGATTTGGGGTAGTCACTACCGAAGTGTTCCCCACCGTCCTTTCTCCTGGGCAGTGCAGGATCATCTGAAGTTTCGGGATTAGAATTGTGTAACGGGGTCTTGGCACTGGACGTTAGTCCAAGGCACACAACGACAGGAAGGTCCTAAACGATAACACTTGTTTTAGCGTGAAGGTTCGGAGATGACAATCTCAAGTCAAGGCTGATCATGTAACGATAGATCAGGGTCAGGGTTTGTGGGTTCTTGGCGTGGAACTTGAATATCAGAATAAAAGACGTTATATTCTGAAGTACAAGAGTCGTGAAAGAAATACCAAGTAGCGTAAAGAATCAAGCAAATAGGGGGCTTTTCTTTTTTTTTTTTTCTTTTTTTTTAATCATATAATTCGTTGTTTAAGGTACAAAAATTCGCGTGGAGCGCTAGCTATGGCGTAAACAAAACCTGTAATCAATCCAACGACCCGCTTCACCCTCTCATGGGAAAACACGAACCCCTCCAAACCAGAGCCCAACATCCCCCCTCATAGCACCTAAGACGAAAGCAAGACGGAGCAATACCTTCCTCCAGACACGTAAGGAAAGACAAGTATAGAAAGAAAACCAGGGAACGATACAAAACCCTTGGGGCGGCCCCCGAAAACAAAAGAAAGGAATCTTACGGCACGAGGTGCCGACGGAGAGGAAAGATAAAACTACTGTTGCCGGGCGCCTTAGCGGGAACGCACTAAACCCCAAACCCAAAGGGCTGCAGGGGCAGGCAGGTCGGGGACGGACTGTCCCCAGTAATCGGCGACGCTTTCGGATGTTAGCATGGGCCAAGGAGGTAGTGCTGTACCATGACACAGCGTAACCTAGTCACGAGGTTTGCGACCGTAGAGTAAATCGCAGGGGCAGGTGATGAGGGCGAGGGGAGCCACCCGGCGAGGAGAGCCACTCAGCAGTAATGGTGCCAGCAATGGGGACGGGGCAGTAAGGTGCCAGCTGGACGGCAGTAAGGTGCCAGCAATGAGTGTGCAGCAGTACGGTGCAAGCGGATCTGACGCGTGGGAAGCGGGAGGAGGAAGGCTCGCCACACAACCGAGAAGTACGACCACGGAGGACGGAGGCGGGGTCACAGTTTTTCGAAAACCGACCGTACCGATCCTGCAACTCAGGAGAGAGTGCAATACCAGAGAGCAGGGCCACCAGGGCAACTACTTCACCAATAGCCCGAAACTAGCAACCGTGTATTGACGGAGGAAGGAGGGTTGCCGACCGTGCAAAACGCTAAGCGAGACGCGTCGCGAGGTGCAGGGTAAAGGGTAGGAACATCAACGCGAGGGTGCTCAACGAAGACAAACGGAGCCAGAAAGGAATCCATAACCCCCAGGAGGAGAGGCCAAGGGCCCCAGAGGGAGTGAAGAGAAGAAAGCGTGATAAACCCCGGAGCAGTTGCCACGGACGGGGTGGATCAGAGGCGGAGGACACTCTCACGATGATTTCCCATGGTGTAGAGATTTCAATCGCCGGAGGTGGAGGGGACGAGAAAGATGGAAGCAAATAGGGGGCTTTTTTTTTTCTTTTTTTTTTTTTTAAGTCATATATTCGTTGTTAAGGTACAAGAAATCGCATGGAGCGCTAGCTATGGCGAAAACAAAACCATAAAACAATCCAACGGCCCGCTTCACCTCATCATGGGACAAACAAATACCCCCCACCCGTAGGCAAGCAATCAAACATGAAGACCAAGACCGTACTCCCAAGACCCTATGGTACGGGCCTAACCGCACACCAGCCACCAGCCTAAACTAATGGGGAGGAAAGCATAGGAAAGCCAAACACGAAAGAAAACAAACATAAAGATGTACAGGAGCAAAGAAACCCTTCAGCAGGCTCCCCAAAACAAAAGAAAAGAATCATACGGCCCAGGGCCGACGGAGCGGAAAGGATAAAACTACTGTTGCCTGGTGCCTAAGGGAATTCCCCGAACCTAACGGCTTAGGGGCAAAACGGAGACACGGGCGGAGTGCCCGGTAATCGGCAGCGCGACAGACTTTAGGAACACGCAAGGAGGTAGTGCTATACCATGGGATACCGTAACCATCACGAGTTGCGACCGTAGAGTAAATCGCATAGCGGGTGAAGAAGGCGAGGGGAGCCACCCAGCGAGGAGAGCCACTCAGCAGAGGGGACGCCAGCCACAGCGGATAGGCCAACGGCCGACGGGACGATATTACCGCTTCTCTCGCGTGGTCCCTTGTTACAGGTGAGAGAACGTCACTACCGGAAAGGATCCCGGACGAGAGGAAGGCCGAAGGCGAGGGAGGAGGAGGGAGCAGTAAGGTGCCAGCTAGGTGTAGCAGTACGGTGCAAGCGGACCTAACGCGTGGGAAGCGGGAGAGGGAAGGCTTGCCGAGAACCAAGAAGTGCGAACACGGAGGACGGAGACGAGGTCACGATTTTTCGAATGCCGACCGTACCGACCGAGCAACTCAGAAGAGAGTGCAATACCAGAGAGACTGGCCAGCAGGGCAACTACTTCACCGATAGCCCGAAACTAGCGACCGTGTATTGACGATGGAAGAAGGCTCGCCGACCGTGCAAATCGCTAAGCGAGACGCGTCGCGAAGTGCAGGGTAAGGGGGAGAAACATCAACGCGAGCATGCTACAAACGAAGACAGAATCAAGAACCCCGTGGGAGGGGAGGCCAAGGACCCCAGAGAGAGGAAAGGGAAAGATGGGTGCGTAACACTCCTAGGCAGAAGCCATCCAGGGAGGTCAGAGGCGGAGGACACTCTCACGATGATTTCCCATGGTGTTGAGATTTCAATCGCAGGAGGTGGAGCGGACGAGCAAGATGGAAGCAAATAGGGGGCTTTTTTTTTTTTTTTTTTTTTTTTTTTTATAATAATATTAGTTGTTTAATGTAAAAAAAATCGCGTGGAGCGCTAGGTATGGCGTAAACAAAACCTATAACCAATCCAACGACCCGCTTCACCCCCTCATGGGAAAAATCCAACCCCTCTAACCCAGAGCCCATCCTCCCCCCTAACCGCACCTAAGACGAAAGCAAGACGGAGCAATACCTTCCTCCAGACACGTAAGGAAAGAAAAGTATAGAAAAGAAACCAGGGAAAGACGCAAACCCTTCGGCGGGCCCCCCAAAACAAAAGAAAGAATCTTACGGCACCAGGTGCCGACGGAGTGGAAAGATAAAACTACTGTTGCCGGGCGCCTTAGCGGAAACGCACTAAACCCCAAACCCAAAGGGCTGCAGGGGCAGGCAGGTCGGGGACGGACTGTCCCCAGTAATCGGCGACGCTTTCGGATTTTAGCATGGGCCAAGGAGGCAGTGGTATACCATGACACAGCGTAACCTAGTCACGAGGTATGCGACCGTAGAGTAAATCGCAGGGGCGGATGATGAAGGGCGAGGGGAGCCACCCGGCGAGGAGAGCCACCCAGCAGTAATGTTGCCAGCAATGGGGACGGGGCAGTAAGGTGCCAGCTGGACGGCAGTAAGGTGCCAGCAAAGAGTGTGTAGCAGTACGGTGCAAGCGGATCCGACGCGTGGGAGGCGGGAGGAGGAAGGCTCGCCAAACAACAGAGAAGTACGAACACGGAGGACGGAGACGGGATCACAGTTTTTCGCATGCCGACCGTACCGATCCTGCAACTCAGGAGAGAGTGCAATACCAGAGAGCAGGGCCACCTGGGCACCTACTTCACCGATAGTGCGAAACTAGCAACCGCGTATTGACGGAGGAAGGAGGGTCGCCGACCGTGCAAAACGCTAAGCGAGACGCGTCGCGAAGTGCGGGGCAAAGGGTAGGAACATCAACGCGAGCGTGCTCAACGAAGACGAACGGAACCAGAAAGGAATCCATAACCCCTGGGAGGGGAGGCCAAGGGCCCCAGAGAGAGGAAGGAGATGAAGCCGTGATAAACCCCCGAGCAGTTGCCACGGGCGGGGCAGATCAGAGGCGGAGGACACTCTCACGATGATTTCCCATGGTGTTGAGATTTCAATCGCTGGAGGTGGAGCGGACGAGAAAGATGAAGCAAATAGGGGGCGAAGCCACCATTATATAGAAGGAAATCCAAGCACAGCCTTTGCCGCCCGACTCATACCCCAGGATGAGTCGCATATCCGCGTAACCAAGGAAACAATACAATTTGTCGTAAACCTTACAAAGGAAATCCCTCATAGCAACCGTGTAACAACAGAAAGAACACCAAAGTTGTCCCAACACGTATCTCATCAGGGGACCGTGAGAGCAGGGCCCTCCCCAGGGCCGAAGTCCTCTGAGGCCTACTCCGGATCTTCTGGTAATGGTCCAGGCTTAAGTGGGTACCGTTTGTGGAACTCGTCAACTGTTCTTAGTTTGTTGATCGATTCAGCTGGCTCCCATGTCGTTTCGTCGTAGCCCTCCCATTTCACCAGATATCGTAGTCTGTTCCAGACGAATTTGGAATCCAAAACCTCCTGAACTTGCCACTCTTCTTCTCCTTCAACTTCCACAGGTGGAGGTGGTGGGATTATCTCTCCTTTGAGTGGATCGTTGGCTGCCAGGTCCAACAGTGACACATGGAAAATGTTATGTATCTTCATGGTATTCGGCAATTCCAGACGGTAAGCGTGTGTTCCGACCCTGGCTTTGACCTCGTAGGGTCCATCACGTTTGTTGTCCAACTTCCGTGAAGGTCGTCGTGTCCTAATGTTTTTGGCATTCAGCCACACTTTATCACCAATTTGGAAGGAGGGAGCCGGGATTCTGTGTCAGTCAGCGTTTTCCTGTTGCCTTTCTTGAGCATAACCCATTTCAGTTCTAAGATGTGCATGAAGTTCTGTCATAGGGACAACGAAAGATCGTGCCTCCTGGTCGTCAGTCGGGAGGGTTTGTTCATCGAGAAAGTCCATACAAGGATCATAGCCGTAGTTGGCAAAGAAGGGAGAGGTGCCGGTTGTTTCAGATGCATGATTGTTTCCCATAAACTCCGCCATTGGTAAGCACTGGCACCAGTCATCCTGTTGGTAGTTCACATATGACCGTAGGTACTGTTCCATGATACCGTTAACTCGTTCTGTTTGACCGTCAGTTTCAGGATGGAACGCGGTAGATAGACGTCGGTCAATCTTTAGTCTGCGGCAGACGGTTCCCCAGAACTCAGCAGCAAACTGAGGTCCTCGATCGGATATAATCGTCAGCGGTAGCCCATGGTGTTTCCAGATGTTATCCAGGAATAGGTCGGCCAGAGAGGGCGCATCAATGATGGTACGACAAGGGACCAGATGCCGCATCTTGGTTAGCCGGTCTACCACCACCCAAATTGCATCATTACCGTTACTCCAGGGCCGGCCGGTTACAAAGTCCATTGATATATCTTGCCATGGTCAATATGGAATAGAGAGGGGTCGAAGGATACCAAACCGAGCGTGACGTGTCGTTCGACTTCGTTGACAGATATGACAATTGGCCACGTATCGTGCGATCTCTTTTGGCATACTCGGCCAATGGTATCGTCGCGTGATTAACTGATGTGTTTTGGATCTGCCGGGGTGACCAGCGGCAGGGGCGTCGTGATTCTCCTGAATGATAGCCAGTTTTAAAGGTTCGTGAGTGGGAAAATAAAGACGGTCACGATACCGCAGTCGATTACCATCCTTGCTACATTCGGCCAGGGATATCCGGCGGCTATGTCGTACCCCTTGTTCTAGCATCATGAGTATCTGGTTTGGAAGGGGGTCAGCTTGGTAGGCTTCCGTCCACAGTTCATTCAAAGGGGACGCTCCAAAGTGAAGCGGGATATCCGCCAACAAACCCAGAGACTGGGACTTGAGAACCACCTGTGTCCGATGCGTTTCGTCCTCCAATACCTCTTCCTCTGTTTGTCCTGCCATCCTTGTCAAGCATCGCCTTCCCATGTGCTTTACCAGGTACAAATTCAATCATATAGTTGAATTGTGACAGGAATTCCGACCATGGGGCTTGTCGTTGATTGAGTAACCTTTTCGTGGTAAAGTATCGCAGGTTCTGATGATCCGACCGTACGGTAACAGGTCGTCCAACTAGATAAGCCCTCCATTCCTCAAAAGCCCGTACCCCGGCCATCAACTCTTTGTCGTAAATGTCGTAGTTGCATTCAGCTGGTGTGTGTTTCTTTGCGAAGAAGGCGATGGGATGCAAAAGCCCGTCAGATCCAGGTTGGGATAGAATACCGGCAGAAGCGATATCGGAAGCATCGGTTTCCACTACTATCTCCTTATCAAAATCAAAGTGGATCAGGATGGCGGCCATTGTAAAGGCTTCCTTCAATCTTTCGAATGCGGCTTGACAAAGATCCGTCCATACAAATGGTGTACCCTTTTTGGTCAGTTGGGTTAATGGCCTGGCCAGATGAGAATAGTCTTGGATAAAGCGCCTGTAGAAGTTTCCAAAGCCTAAGAAGGAGCGGACGTCGCCTAATTTCTTAAAGATGGGCAACTCAATGATCGTGGTGATCTTCGCTGGATCCATTCGTAGGCCTTCAGTCGCGATGATGAAACCAAGATACTCGACATTGTTGGTGTGGAATTGGCATTTCTGAGGTTGTACCTGGAGCCCAGCTTTCGTTAAAGCTTCCAGGATTTGTTTGACGTGTTCGATATGTTGTTCCTTGTTCTCAGAGTATATCAAGATATCGTCAATGTCTGCTGTACAAAACCTATCCAGAAATGGGCATAACGCGTCATTAATGTATGCTTGAAAGGTAGCGGGGGTATTGGTAAGCCCAAAGGGCATGACGAGGGATTCGAAAAGCCCGTATGGTGTACGAAAGGCAGTTTTCCACTCTTCACCTCAGGCTGCTCTCATGCGGATTAAGTTGTAGGCTCCACGAATATCCAGCTTGGTGAATATCTTTGCTCGTGAAAGTTGCATAAAGGTTTCTTTGACCAGGGGTAAAGGGTAACGGTTTTTGATCGTTCCCTCGTTAAGTCCTCTATAGTCAACACATACGCGTAGTGAACCTTTTTTTTTTTTAACAAACAAAATCGGAGAAGCAGCTGGGAAGGATAATTCGCGGATGAATTTCTTATCCAGATTTTCGTCTAACCATTCGTATAAGGCTGATAATGCGGGGGGGCTAAGACCGTATATTGGTCCGAAAGGAGGTAAAAATCCGGGGCGCAGTGGTATCTCGTGGTCAAACCTTCCGTGAGGGGGTAGTTGATCCTATGTTTTCTCAAGGAATAATGGAAGAAATTCGTGGTATTGTTTGGGAAGTATCTGAAGTACTTCATCTTTGTCGAGGACCTTATGTCCGAGAGCATATTGTGCAGCATAAGCCCGTAGGAAATGTGGTAATTTTTCCTCAATTCCGTAGGTCATTGTAACATCGTTAACGCACTTCTTCAAACAATATTCAGATTCAAAAGTAAGGGAGTTAGAAGCGAAGTCAATTTTGACATCGTGGTGTTTTAACCAGGGTATACCGAGTGTTGGATGGTATCCCCCAAGCCTGGTAACAAAAGCAGGAATCATTTCATGGTGGTTGTTAATCGACAACCCGATCTTGGTGATGTGAGTAATTGCTCCAGAACTCACAGGCCGTCCGTCGATGACCATCAAAGGTCGTGGTTCTTTAAGTTCAAACAAAGGAAAGTTATGGCGCTCGGCGAAAGCCTTGTCGATGAATGCGTACCCAGTTGCTCCTGAGTCTATTAGAGCATGGGATCTAATCTCGTTATGGTTGTCAACAATCGTACATGCCATTACCAGATGATTAGCTTCAACCGCATTCTCCATGTCGTCAAGAGATAAACCTGATAAAGAAAGTAACGAAGAAGGCGATTCTTGTCCCATGACAGTGCCTTGGACTGTACATGGGACAGTTAGTTTTCTGAGTGTTCAGACTCAGGACGAGAATCTTCAGGAACCACTGGTGGAGGTGCACGAATGGCAGCAGCGTTGGCTCTCAGGTGACTTTGTCTGTTTGGACATTGTCAAGCCATGTGGTTTGCTCCCCCGCAGTAGAAGCATTGGCCGCGTCGCATGCGATCTTCACGTTGCGCTTGTGACAGACGGCGTCATCCAGCCGAAAGGTCCATGGGGCCCGCTTGAGTACCTGTAGCGGTGGTGCTTGTAGGTGGGGCAGCCGGTTTTGGTGTCATGGTCGTGGTCGTGGTCGGTGATCTCCATGTAGAAGATGACCCCTTTCGTTCCGCTGCACGGGCACGGATCTTGTTATCCACACGTTTGAGCAATATGATATATTGGTCAAGTTCGTCAGGAGTGTCCAGGGTTACAAGAGCGTCCTTGAGTTCGGCACCTAATCCTTCGTACAATGAGGTTCGCTTAGCAGCATCGTTCCAAGATACTTCGGCAGCATATCGTTGAAAATCTGCTAAGTAGTTAGAGAAGTTACGGTTCTTTTGACGTAAACTCTGTAGATTCCGTCCGGCGGTACGGACCCTATCGGGGTCACCGAAAGCGTTCTCGAGAAGGGTGATCAGGGCTTCCACACTAGCTATATTAATGTTTCCTTCATCGATAAGTGGAAGGATTTGTTCGTAAGCTTTTCCTTTCAGGAACCCAACAGCGTATGCCAACCGATGTTGGACATTCACAAACTTGTGGGCATCTCCGAGGAACTTGGTACGTAATTGTGTGATGAATGGACGAAGTTGGTCTTGGGATCCGTCGAACTCCTGTGGCTTGGGAATTGATTATCGCTTAGGGGGTCGATCGCCTGCTGGCCGAGCAGGTCCCTCTGCATTTGCAAGTGCAGCAGTTGCAGCTGCCAGAGCCGTGTTCGTGTTGGTCAACGCGGTGTTGAGGGTAACTATGGTGGCTCTGTCGCGCTCTAGGTCAGTCTCGATGGTTCTGTACCTTGCTTCCAGTCCTTGTCCCTCTGTAAGTAAAGCATCGCGTTCTTCGGTAAGTGCATCTCGTTCTTCAGCCAGCGCTTACCTTTCGTTGGTTAGGTTTTGAACGCGTTGTTGTAGCTGCTGGAAGCGACGGTTTTGTTCGAGGGGTGCATGGGTGCCTTGTCGGGAAATGGAAGGGAGTGCCGGGAGCCTGTTGAGTGAAGTGGCAAGATCGCGCGCAGTGCGGAGCTGTTGTCTAATTCAATCTTCGGGTAGTTGAACAAACTCGTCATTGGTAACCGCCGACAATTCGGTCAAGGCAGTCAACGCCGCGGTCGGAAGTTCGACACGTCGAGACATGGTGTTGTGTGGGTTGGATCCTCGTTAGAAGCTACCTTGTGTAACAGGGTCTTCGCACTGGACATTAGTCCAAGGCACACAACGACAGGAATGTCCTAAACAATAACACTCGTTTTAGCGTGAAGGTTCGGAGATGGCGATCTCAAGTCAAGGCTGATCGTGTAACAATAGATCAGGGGCAGGGTTTGTGGGTTCTTGGCGTGGAACTTGGATATCAGAATAAAAGACGTTATATTCTGAAGTACAAGAGTCGTGAAAGAAATACCAAGTAGCGTAAAGAATCAAGCAAATAGGGGGCTTTTTTTCTTTTTTTTTTCTTTTTTTTTTTATATCATGTATTCGTTGTTAAGTACAAGAAACAGCATGGAGCGCTAGCTATGTCCGAAACAAAACTATGTAAACAATCCAACGACCCACTTCACCTCGTCATGGGACAAACAAATACCCCCCACCCGTAGGCAAGCAATCAAACATGAAGACCAAAAACCGTACTCCCAAGACCCTATGGTATGGGCCTAACCGCACACCAGCCACCAGCCTAAACTAAGGGGGAGGAAAGCATAGGAAAGCCAAACACGAAGAAAACCAACATAAAGATGTATAGGAGCAAAGAAACCCTTCAGCAGGCTCCCCAAAACAAAAGAAAAGAATCTTGCGGCCCAGGGCCGACGGAGCGGGAGCATAAAACTACTGTTGCCGGGTGCCCTAACGGAAAAACGTACCGAACCCCAAACCCCCAAGGGCTACAGGGGCGAGCGGGTCGGGAACGGGCTGTCCCCAGTATTCGGCGAGCGGCAGACTTTAGGAACATCCAAGGAGGTAGTGCTATACCATGGAATACCGTAACCACCACAGGTTGCGATCGTAGAGTAAATCGCGGGTGAGGAAGAAGGAGGCGAGGGGAGCCACCCGGCGAGGAGAGCCACTCAGCAGAGGGGATGCCAGCCACAACGGATAGACGAAGGGCCGACCGGGCGAAATTACCGCTTCTCTCGCGTGGTCCCTTGTTACAGGAGAGAGAGCGTCACTACCGGAAAGGATCCTGGACGAGAGGGAAACCCAAGAAGGAGGAAGAAGCAGGAAGGAGGGGGCAGTAAGGTGCCAGCTAGGTGTAGCAGTACGGTGCAAGCGGATCTAACGCGTGGGAAGCGGGAGAGGGAAGGCTCGCCGAGGACCAGGAAGTACGAACACGGGGGACCGAGACGGGGTCACGATTTTTCGAATGCCGACCGTTCCGACCGAGCAACTCAGGAGAGAGTGCAATACCAGAGAGGAGGGCCACCAGGGCAACTACTTCACCGATAAACCGAAACTGCGACCGTGTATTGACGAAGGAAGGAGGCTCGCCGACCGTGCAAAACGCCAAGCGAGACGCGTCGCGAAGTGCGGGGTAAGGGGGAGAAACATCAACGCAAGCGAGCTTAACGAAGCCAGGATCAAGAACCCCGTGGGAGGGGAGGCCAGAGACCCCAGAGAGAGGAAAGGGAGAGATGGGTGCGTAACGCTCCTAGGCAGAAGCCATCAGGGGAGGCCAGAGGCGGAGGACACTCTCACGATGATTTCTCATGCTGTTGAGATTTCAATCGCGGGAGGTGGAGCGGACGAGAAAGATGCAAGCAAATAGGGGGCTTTTTTTCTTTTTTTCTTTTTTTTTCTTTTTTTTATATCATATATTCGTTGTTAAGGTACAAGAAATCGCATGGAGCGCTAGCTATGGCGAAAACAAAACCCAAAATCCAAAACAAACAAACAAAAGAAACATCCGGCACCAAATCTCTTCAGCTGGGGTCCGTACCTGTCCCAGTCCCACATACGGGCACGAAATGACAGTAAGTATGACAAAGGAAACCCTCCCTTAACCAGCGGATAGCATAAAAAATAAATATAAAAGTAAACCTAGCCTTCCTGTGACGACATAAAGTAACCAAAGGAAACTACACTAAACGAGCGGGAAGAAACAGAAGAAACAGCGGACGTCGGGCGCGAAAAAATGCCCGGAGGGAAGGCTGTAGCCGTAGACTTGATGTAGCGGGCGAGGGCGCCTAACAGGGCGACCGAGGACCAGACGGGGGCATCGGGACCAACATCGCAGACTCCCTGAAGGTGGCGAGTCCTGCTAGGTTCCCTGGCCGGGCAGAAAAGGATGGCGTGCTCGAATGTCTCAGGGGCACTCTGGCATCTAGGGCAGGTGGCGGGGACATCGCTATCCCATGAGGGGTGGGCGCGGAGGTAGCTCTTCCCAGATCTCATCTGGTGGAGGCGGCCCGCCGAAAACTTGTCGAGGCCCATGAAGGGGTGGGGCTTGAGGGAGGGGCGGAAAGGGTATCTGACCGGGTCTGGCGCGGCCTTGTCCCATTCTTCCATGAGCAGGTTCTTGCATTTGAGCCTAAGCTGAGGGTAGGAGCGGCCCGGGGGGGGCTCGGGATACTGGTCGACGAGCAGGTGTTGGGAGGTGACCGGGAGAGGGTCGAGCCCGTCAGGGCCCAGTAGAAACAACATGGAGTGTGGGAGGGCGTCAAGGGGGAGGTGAGCTCGGTTTTTCGAGGGAGGTCTAGGTTGGAGCCACGGAAGTGGAAGGCGGCTGCCCGCGTTTCCTGCGCTAAGGACCCTATGGTCTGGTGAGTGGCGGTAGAGAGACGGAGTTTGCAAGGCAAGTGGGAGCCTTGCCGTTGCGGGGTTGATCTCGGGGGGGGAGCACATGATCCTAAGGTACGCCAGCCGCCGTTTGTACGCGAGGAGGAGGTCGTGTGGTGGGAGGCAGGCCTCGATGGCTAGGATGTCCGACGGGGTGGATATGAAGCATTTAGTAACCCATCTCTGGACCTTGTGCCAGAACACTGCTAGCTTCCTAAGCGCGTGCACTGTGGGCACAAAAACATCCGCGCCGTAGCTGAGTATGGGGAAGAGGAGAGAGGAGGCCAGTCTATGACAGCGAAAGGGGGGGAGGCCAATCCCCGGGGGGGAGAGGCGTTTAACAGCCACAAAGGCAGCCTGGGCCTTGGCCAGCCTTTTGACAAAATGGGGGGTGGTTGCGATAGAGGGGGTGAACCAGTAGCCCAGCCAGCTGACCTCTTTCCTAGGTGTGAAGACCGAGCTGTCAAGGTGGACCGGAGCATTGGAGATTGGGTCTCTGTCCCTGGCCGTACGCCAGTGGATGAGTTCTGTCTTGGGAACCGAGAAGCCGACTCCTAGCCTAGACCCCCTGGTCTTTAGCTTGGCGTACTGCATCTGTAGTGCTTGGACGTTGCGTCGATAGGACGTGGAGGAGACTGTGAGACCGAAGTTATTCACATAGGATAGGAAGAGACCACCGGGGATCTCGCAGTGTAGGCGGGACACATAAATGACAAACAACAACGGAGAGACCGGGGACCCTTGGGGAGTGCCCACCGCAACCGGGGCAAACACTATGGGGGACCCCTGTTATAGGAGCCGGCACGTCTTGCCGGAGAGAAAGGACCTGGTCCACGACACTAAGTACGGATTGACCCCCTTGGCCCTGAGAATGCCGCAGAGGGAGGAGGGGCTGACGTTGTCAAAGCCCCCTTTTATGTCAACAAAGAGCGTGGAGACTTTCCTTCCAGCCATCTGGAGGGTCTTCACCTCGTGGGTTAGGGTGGTGACCGCGTCGGAGGCAGAGAGGCCAGCCAGCGATCCGCATTGGTGAGGGTTCAGGAGGCCAGTAGCGCGGGCCACCGAGGAGAGTCTAGAGTTCATGATCCTTTCCAGGATTTTCGAGAATGTCTGGAGTAGCACTATTACGCGAAAGGAAGAGGGAGAGTCGTAGGAGGGCTTGCCAGGCTTGTCCAGCACTATACCATCGGCTCTTTTCAGGGTGAGGGGGTGTGACCCGTAGGTTATCAGGGGTGCTAGAAGTTCCTGGATCAGGTGGGGGGCCACTCGGTGCATCCTTTTCCACACGCAGTTGGGGGTCATGTCCGGCCCAGGGGGCGACGACGGGGAGGAGCGGGACAGTGCCCTGTCGATCTCGTCCTTAGACAAGGGGAGGCATTCCCTGAACGGGAGCAGGATGGTATCCATGAAGCTGGTTGGCTCCCCGGGGAAAAAGTGATCAAGGAGGGCCTTGTTGAGTTCTGGTGGGGTGGAGGCACCCGGTAGCTCCGGGAAGCGGGGCGGAGGACGTCCTATGGCTAGCTTCTTGGCTGTTCACACAGACTCAGGGGTCGCTGAGGCAAGGAAGGAGGACCAGTGATCCCTTTTCGCCTTCTTGATGGCTTTGAAGTAGGCGGACCTAGCCACCCTTGCAGAGGCGAGGAGGGCTGCGTCGAAACGATCACGCTTCGATGCGCGGAGGGCGGAGCCGTAGCCTTTTCTGAGCATTGACAGAAGTTCGGACCACCACGGCTTGGAACGATAGGTCATCCTCTTTAGAGGGGTGTGTAGCGCAAATTGTGACATAACTCTCCCCAGGTTGGTGCTGAACCAGATGTCTAGGGAGCGCGTGGTCGGGAGAGGGGGAAGGGGTAGGATAGCCGTGCTTTTCAGGGAGGATTCTAGAGTGGCCCAGTCGGTTAGAGACCAGTTCGGGGTTGGTGGAGGGGGCCGAAATAAAGGGGCCTCAAAGCGGAGGAGGATTGGTATGTGGTCAGATCCTGTGGAGGGGAGGGGGTCGGACCACTCTGTGAAGTATGGCGCAAGGAGAGGGCAAGGGAAAGCAAGATCGAGGACGCCGGGGCGCCCAATGAGAGACATCTAAAACCGAGTAAACACACCTGGGGTGTTGAGGAGGGAGAAGCCCAGATCCAAGCAAATAGGGGGCTTTTGTTTTTATTTTTTTTATTTTTTATATCATATATTCGTTGTTAAGGTACAAGAAATCGCATGGAGCGCTAGCTATGGCGAAAACAAAACCCAAAACCCAAAACGAACAAACAAAGGAAACATCAGGCACCAGAACTCTTCAGCTGGGGTCCGTACCTGTCCCAGGCCCACATACAGGCGCGAAATTACAGCAAGTATGGCAAAGGAACTCCCTCAACCAGCGGATAGCATGAAAAATAAACAAAATAAACCTAGCTCTCCTGAGATGACATAAAGTAACCAAAGGAAACTACATTAAACGAGCGGGAAGAAATAACAGAAGCGGCGGAAGTAGGGCGCGAGAACATGCCTGGGGGGAAGGCTGTAGCCGTAGACTTGATGAAGCGGGTGAGGGCGCCCAGCAGGGCGACCGAGGACCAGACGGGGGCATCGGGACCAACATCGAGGACCCCCTGAAGGTGGCGAGTCCTGCTAGGTTCCCTGGCCGAGCAGTGAAGGATGGCGTGTTCGAATGTCTCGGGGGCACTCTGGCACCTGGGGCAGGTGGTGGGGGCATCGCTGTCCCAGGACGGGTGGGCGCGGAGGGAGCTCTTCCCAGATCTCATCTGGTGGAGGCGGCCCGCAGAAAACTTATCGAGGCCCATGAAGGGGTGAGGTTTTAGGGAGGGGCGGAAGGGGTATCTGGCTGGGTCTGGCGCGGCCCTGTCCCACTCTTCCATGAGGAGGTTTTTGCATTTAAGCTTGAGCTGAGGGTAGGAGCGGCCCGGGGGGGGCTCGGCATAGTGGTCGATGAGCAGGTGTTGGGAGGTGACCGGGAGAGGGTCGAGACCCTCAGGGCCCAGTAGGAACAGCATGGAGTGTGGGAGGGCGTCAAGGGGGAGGTGAGCTCGGTTCTTCGAGGGTGGTCTAGGCTGGAGCCACGGGAGGGGAAGGCGGCTGCCCGCGTTCCTCGCGCTGAGGACCCTGTGGTCCGGCGAGTGGCGGTGGAGGGACGGGGTCTGCAGGGCGAGTGGGAGCCTTGCCGTTGCGGGGTTGATCTCCGGAGGGGAGCAAATGATCCTGAGGTTCGCCAGGCGTCTTTTGTACGCGAGGAGGAGGTTGAGTGGTGGGAGGCAGGCCTCAATGGCTAGGATGTCCGATGGGGTGGATATGAAGCAGTTGGTAGTCCATCTCTGGACTTTGTGCCAGAACACTGCGAGCTTTCTGAGCATGTGGACTGTGGGCACGAAGACGTCCGCGCCGTAGCTGAGGATGGGGAAAAGGAGGGAGGAGGCCAGTCTGTGACAGAGAAAAGGGGGGAGGCCGATACCCGGGGGGGAGAGGCGTTTAACAGCCACAAAGGCAGCCTGGGCCTTGGCGAGCCTTTTGACAAAATGGGGGGTAGTTGCGATCGAGGGGGTGAACCAGTAGCCCAGCCACCTGACCTCGTTCTTAGGCGGGAAGACCGACCCATCGAGGTGGACCGGAGCCTTGGAGATTGGGTCTCTGTCCCTGGCCGTGCGCCAGTGGATGAGTTCTGTTTTCGGGACCGAGAAGCCGACACCCAACCCAGACCCCCTGGTCTTTAGCCTGGCATACTGCTTCTGTAGTGTTTGGACGTTACGTCGATAGGACGTGGAGGAGACTGTGAGACCGAAGTCGTCCACATAGGAGAGGGAGGAACCACCGGGGATCTCGCAGTGTAGGCGGGACACGTAAATGACAAACAACAACGGGGAGACTGGGGAGCCCTGGGGAGTGCCCACCGAAAGCGGGGTGAACACTCTGGGGGACCCTTGGTAAAGGAGCCGGCACGTCGTGCCGGAGAGAAAGGACCTGGTCCACGACACTAAATACGGATTGACCCCTTTGGCCCTGAGCATGCCGCGGAGGGAGGAGGGGTTAACGTTGTCGAAGCCCCCTTTAATGTCAAGAAAGAGGGTGGAGACTTTCCTTCCAGCCATCTGGAGGGTCTTCACCTCGTGGGTTAGGGTGGGGACCGCGTCGGAGGCAGAGAGGCCAGCCAGCGATCCACATTGGTGAGGGTTCAGGAGGCCAGTCACACGGGCCACCGAAGAGAGTCTAGAGTTCATGTTTCTCTCCAGGATTTTCGAGAATGTCTGGAGTAAAACAATCACGCGGAAGGAAGAAGGAGAGTCGTAGGAGGGCTTGCCAGGCTTGTCCAGCACTATGCCGTCAGCTCTTTTCAGGGTGAGGGGGTGGGACCCGTAGGTTATCAGGGGTGCCAGAAGGTCCTGGATCAGGTGGGGGGGCAGGCGGTGCACCCTTTTCCATACCGAGTTGGGGATCTTGTCCGGCCCGGGGGCCCACGATGGGGAGGAGCCGGACAGTGCCCTGTCGACCTCGTCCTTAGACAAGGGGAGGCATTCCCTGAACGGGAGCAGGATGGTATCCCTGAAGCTGGTTGGCTCACCGGGGAAGAAGTGATCTAGGAGGGCCTTGTTGAGCTCTGGTGGGGTGGAGGCACCTGGAAGCTCCGGGAAGTGGGGCGGGGGACCGCCGATGGCCAGCTTCTTGGCTGTCCACACAGTCTGAGGCGTTGCTGAGGCAAGGAAGGAGAACCAGTGATCCCTTTTCGCCTTCTTGATGGCTTTGAAGTACGCGGAACGAGCCGCCCTTGCAGAGGCGAGGAGGGCCGCGTCGAAACAATCGCGCTTCGATGAGCGGAGGGCGGAGCCGTAGGCTTTCCTGAGCATAGACAGCAGTTCGGACCACCACGGCTTAGAACGATATGTTACCCTCTTCAGTGGAGTGTGTAGCGCAAATTGTGACGTAACTCAACCCAGGTTGGTGCTGAACCAGATGTCCAGGGAGCGCGTAGTCGGGAGGGGGGGAGGGGGCTGGATTGCCATATTTTTCAGGGAGGATTCCAGGAGGGCCCAGTCGGTTAGGACCCAGTTCGGGGTTGGTGGAGGGGGCCGGAAAAGCGGGGCGTCAAAGCGGAGGAGGATCGGTATATGGTCGGATCCGGTGGAGGGAAGGGGGTCAGACCATTCTGTGAAGTATGGTGCAAGGAGGGGGCAGGCGAAAGCAAGGTCGAGGACGCCGTGGCGCCCAATGAGGGACATGGAAAACCGAGTAAACACACCCGGGGTGTTGAGGAGGGAGAAGCCCAGATCCGTCGCCCTATCAAAGTAAGAGGTCGAGGTGGCGATCTCATCTTCCTTGAAGGTACGGAGGGGGTCAGCCGTGGGGTGGTGAATATTCAAGTCACCCAGGGTGAGTGTGGGAAGGGGGGCGGAGGGGAAGATAATGTCTGGAGGGACAGAGCGGGTGTTGTTGGAGCTACCCTTGGTGCTGTAAGAGTTGATTATCGTGAAGGCTGTGGTGGAGGGGTTGAAGAAACCATCGGGGGTGAAAAGGTCGAGGGCCATAACATCTCCCCTCCCAAAAAACCGTGGAAGGAGGGAAACAGTCGCCAGAAAGGAACTATAAACGTAAAAAGCAACCCGCGGCTTACAGCCACCGGTCGCAGGGGGGGAAAAAACAGTATACAGATTAAACGAGGGGAGTTTGCCCCTATAGACCGGAGGGTCTTGCAGGGCGACAATACACGGGGGGTGGGCCAGTTGCGTAAACGACCCGAACAGAGAAAGGAACACATCCCAGCTCCCGAGGCAGTTGTGTTGAACGAGTGTGAAGGGTTTCGGAGGGGAGTGCGAGGCCTGCTCGCTCCCCCAGGAGGGCTGGTTGTGCTGCATTAACGGGCCAGGCCCGAGTTGCTTCGGCTCATAGGGGAAGGGCCCTGGGTCTCCGCGGGAGGGAGCTGTCCAAAACCTTGTGAGGGCCTCACAGAGGCCGGAAGTATCGTTGTCCTTCTGGCCCTTGGAGTAGCCATCTCGAACGCCGACTGGAGGGAGCGGGTGGGTGAAGGGGGGGGCGAGACGTTCCTGTCGTCAGCTTCCGTGTCCATCTCGTCGCCGGTCGGCGGCGGACGAACGACCTCGGTAGCAACGGTCGAACTCCTGAGAGGGGGCGGTGACGGGCGGCTTTCGCAATCCCTATTGGTGGCAACGTGGTCCGATCCACAGTTAACACAGCGGGGCGGCGAGGAAGAGCAACAGCCAGGAACAGCCTTAGTGTTGCCACCTCCAGGGCAGGAAGGGTTGGGACATCGGTGCAGGGCGCGGGTGTGGTTCAGGGAGTATATGGGGCAGACGGGGCCGGTCGAGGGGCATCTGGGGGCGACATGACCGTATCCCCAGCAGTTCTTACACCGCGTGTACCGGGTGGAAGAGTAGGCGCACTCGATAGTCCGCGAGCGAGAGAAGAGCCGGATCGAGGAGCCCATCGTGAGCACGTCCCCTGGGTGGACGGAGACGATGACGGAGGTGGCGGTCTTGCCCTTCCTCGATCCTGTGTCGGGGTTGAGATATCTGGCGGCGAGGATACGAACGTTCTTGGAGTTGAGGATAGACTCCGCGAGGCACGGAAAGAGTTCTTCAGGGTCCTCCGGGAGGAAGGCAAGCAGGATGGAGTGGATGGCGAGCTGAGCTTCGTTGGGGGCGAGGTGGAAGGGCAACCAGGGAGAATCTCCCACAGGGAACGACTTGTTCAGTTGGGAGGAAGGAGAGGGCATCGAAATAAGGCGCAAATGCGGCGGCGGGAGTGGCAGGGTCGGAGATGAGAAGGGTGACTGACCCTCGGTCGTTAACCTTGGTGGTGACAGCGAGGGGAAGGATACAGTTTGCATCCCTGAGGACGCGAGCGGTAATGTCGGGGAAAGTGGCAGCAATCAGGGGCCCCTGGGGGTGCTCGGAGGGGGAAGAGCGAGGTGCAAAGAATCTCCTCTCGGCCGTAGGGAGTGACCTTGGTGCCTGGGTTGCAGGGGCAAGGCTACTGGCTGACGCAACTTTAGCGGCCGTGAGGGAGTTCTTAACCTTCTTGCCTTTCGAGGACCCCTTTGAGGCGGCCTTGGCGTACGAGGGTTGGGACCTGGGACAGTCAGGGGCAAGGTTGCCTGAGATGAAGGTGGTGGGGTCGGGGTATTTCCCTTCGCGAAACGCGTTTTCTTCCCAGGAATCCGGGAACTTGACCGCGTCGGCACGGGGGTCACCATAAAAGGCACGGGTATCCGGGTCGTACCGGGGGATGTCAGGGTCGAAAGAGGCAGTGGAGGGATTGGCAGGGGGGGGAGCACGGGGCTTCGCCCTAGGCTGTGCCGGGAGGGGTGTGGGTCGGGTGGTGACACTGGGCGGCGGAATGGGAGCCCGCGTGGGGGCCTGTACTGGGGGGGAGGGGGCAGCTGACACCCTTTGTGACAGGTCACGAAGGCAGGCGTTGATAGGGGAGAGCTTGCTGTCGAGCGCGGAATTGGTGGGGAGGGTTGCCACTATCGACTGGATGGTGCCTAATTGGGTTGTTAGGGTGTCCAGCTGACGCGTCATGGACGCGAGCGCGTTGAGAGCGGAGCAGGAAAGGGGGACGAGGATCGTCTCGCCGTCTGAGAGGCCAGAGAGCTGGCTGTCGTCGAGGATGGGGAGCTGAGTGGAGGAAAAGTTCAGGCGTTGCCGAGTTTCTCGAACAAAGTCGCGGATGTAAAGGTGAGTCTCGGAGAGGTCAGGGACAGAGGATTGCCTTGAAGAGGCTCTTGACGAGGTGCCCGAGGCGGGGAGGGGGGGAAGGTCTTCCATGGTGGAGACGGAGGATCAGGGACGCGAAGCCTGAGGGGCAGGTGAAGAAAGGGGGCGAGGGGGGATCGTGCACTGAACGACATGGAGTTGTAATTTCAATGACTGGAGGTGAAGGGGGTGCGAAGCGTGCAAGCAAATAGGGGGCTTTTTTTCTTTTTTTTTTTTTTTTTTTTTTTATTAATATATTAGTTTTTAAGGTACAAGAAATCGCGTGGAGCGCTAGCTATGGCGTGAACAAAACCTTAATCCCAACAACCGCCCGCTTCACCCCCTCATGGGAAAAATCAAACCCCTCTAGCGCAGAGCCCATCCCCCCCCCTCATAGCACCTAAGACGAAAGCAAGACGGAGCAATACCTTCCTCCAGACACGTAAGGAGAGACAAGTATAGAAAAGAAACCAAGGAAAGACACAAACCCTTCGGTCGGCCCCCCAAAACAAAGGAAAGAATCTTACGGCACCAAGTGCCGACGGAGAGGAGAGATAAAACTACTATTGCCGGATGCCTAAGGGATTTCCCCGAACCTAACGGCTTAGGGGCAAGGCCTCGTCACGGGCGGACTGCCCGGAAAATCGGCGACGCTTCGGACTTTAGCATGGGCCAAGGAGGTAGTGCTATACCATGACACAGCGTAACCTACTCGCGAGGTTTGCGACCGTAGAGTAAATCGCAGGAGCAGGAGGAGGACGAGGGGAGTCACCCAGCGAGGAGAGCCACTCAGCAGTGGAGGTGCCAGCTATCGTGAGGGGCAGTAGGGTGCCAGCCGAGGAGGCAGTAAGGTGCCAGCTAAGGAGGGGCGTAGCAGTACGGTACAAGCGGATCTAACACGTGGGAAGCGGGAGAGGGAAGGCTCGCCAAAGACCGAGAAGTACGAACGCGGAGGACCGAGACAGGGTCACGATTTTTCGAATGCCGACCGTTCCGACCGAGCAACTCAGGAGAGAGTGCAATACCAGAGAGCAGGGCCACCAGGGCAACTACTTCACCGATAGCCCGAAACTGCGACCGCGTGTTGACGAGGAAAAAAGGGTTGCCGACCGTGCAAATCGCTAAGCGAGACGCGTCGCGAAGTGCGGGGTAAAGGGTAGGAACATCAACGCGAACGATGACGAACGGAACCAGAAAGGAATCCATAACCCCCGGGAGGGGAGGCTAGAGGCCATAGGGAAAGGAAGGAGATGAAGGCGTGATAAACCCCCGAGCAGAAGCCACGGACGGGGTAGATTAGAGGTGGAGAACACTCTCACGATGATTTCCCATGGTGTTGAGATTTCAATCGCTGGAGGTGGAGCTGACGAGAAAGATGAAAAAGCAAATAGGGGGCGAAGCCACCCTTATATAGAAGGAAATCCTAGCACAGCCTTTGCCGCCCGACTCATACCCCAGTACGAGTCGCATATCCGCGTAACCAAGGAAACAATACAATTTGTCGTACACCTTACAAAGGAAATCCCTCATAGCAACCGTGTAACAACAGAAAGAACACCAAAGTTATCCCAACACGTATCTCATCAGGGGACCGTGAGAATTTGGGATCTTCAGCTTTCGGATTCCTATTACATCAGCAAAAAATTTATTCCTCTGCCTGTGCGTCAGACGCACAGGACCCACAGGACCCACAGGACCCACAGGACCCACAGGACCCACAGGACCCACAGGACCCACAGGACCCACAGGACGTAAACTCCCATTCTGGATGCGACGTCGATCCGACGGCGCGTCCAGAAGATTCGCTCAACGTCCCGTTGCGTCCTGACAACGTCCTGAAACGCACCCTACGTCCCGTGCGTCCTGACGCCTTCCGACGCTAGCCTATCATGTCCTGACGTCTTCCGACGCTCGGGTATCATGTCCTGACGCCTTCCGACGCTAGGCCATCGTGTCCTGAGGCCTTCCGACGCTAGGCCATCGTGTCCTGACGCCATCCTAGCGTCTGTTATATGCGCCTTCCCCGTCCCGATACCTATACCCTCCGCACTATTTACCTGATCCTTCCAGACGCCGGTTACTTCTTGTCGCGCCTTCCAGACTCACGATACTCCCGCCCTCCATCCGCACGCGCTGATCACATAGCCACTATTCTGGACCTCTTCCTCACACTCTCCCATGTTCTAGATTCAAGTTCGTTTTCCCAAAATTATCGTGATATTGCTCATAATTTATTGCAGTCATCCCGACGCCCTATACTACAGTATCTACTATGATACTATGTGACTATTGCATATGACCTTTATTACCCCAGCTTCTGCGCGTCCCATCACTAGAAAAAAAATTAATTCTTCCTACACGTACCACCTCCCCTTAAGCACCCTCCGTGGTATTCGCACCATCCTGCCGGCCACTGGTTTCCTCCAGCGCCCCGACGCCCGCGACGCCCCCGTCCCAGCTTCTCCGCTCTGGGAATCGTCCAGGCTGAGCGATAAGGGATTGCTCATTTGAGAGTCAACGGCCCCCCCTGCGTTGTCAAGACTCCCATGATTCGACCCATCCGAATCCAGAAACGTTAGCTCCCAGTCAATCGACGTTTGACTGAGATCCAGTGATGTTTCCGTCTCCTGCGACCGATTTTGACTATCCTCATGCCACTCCAGGCCGCCGACATGGGTGTCAATCGGCATCTGTCTCGCTAGGGCAGGATCTCCCGGAGTCTGGTTGCCTAGCTGATGCTTCAGTTCTGCATAAACGGCGTCGTTATCGTCCGAGAAGCCCTCTCTCCTCTCCTGCCGGATGCTATGCTGTTTCTCGAGCCTCTGTGCGATCTTCTGACGAAGGTTTAATATAAACATGTCCTGCGTCGCCCGGGCGAACCCCCGCCACGTGTTCTTCTGCCGGATAAAAAGATCTTGCGTTTTTCACGATTAGTGGACTCGG